>JAABUL010002036.1_pt1 | contig 35299 bp, 34 predicted proteins | sample 5559151 | NCBI WGS metagenome assembly JAABUL01 (sample SAMN10711876, study PRJNA513368) | rock metagenome | isolation source: Antarctica rocks | place: Antarctica: Victoria Land, Pudding Butte sud | reverse complement strand
TGAGAACAGACATCCCAGGGAGGGTTGACCGGCCCCAGCCAATCTCAAGACTAAAGCGCGGATCGATGTTCAGTGTCTCTCTGAGGGTAGTCACGTCTCCAAGTGATAGCAAGCCGTCGGATTTAGAGGAAGATATCGTTGGAGTCAAGTAGATTAAGATGGACAGTAAGTGGCACAGCATTGTGGGCTGAAATATTTGTGTTGAAGTTGTGGGACGAGAATAAGCGTTCGAGCTGAGTATGCGCAAGGATTCCAACTTAGCTATTGGCTTTGCGCTGGAGCTTCATGCTCTTAGGCATGTGCCATTTCTAAAAGCCTGCTTGAATAAAGGTCGTGCAGATCAACGATGCGACAAGCGACAGCCTCTTAGATTTTTTAATATTAATTGGTCGCCAGTACTCGCTAGACAATGATATTCGCCAACCAAGGGATGAGGGCCTGAAAGCGCTCTTTGATTTTCATCTTGACCTGCTCAACACCTATAACATATAACATTGCGAATGCCATCGCGACATTAGTATTCTGTAAGAGATAACTGCTTATAGTAAGAAAAGGTTGGGACACGAAGGAGAATTCTATCAGTCTCCAGGGGCCTGTACTGTCCGCGCGCATCACACAGTAAGGCACAATTTCGAGTTTTGCTCCGGGATGCGAACCAACATGGGGGTACGCCCTCCTTTGAGTCGCTTTCCGCGTACTACTTTTGTCGAATCACTGTGTTTTATGACACGGCTCCCTCTTGTGCGGGCAGACCCTTTTGGTGGAACTGGTTGCTCCCCTTCTCGAGTTCAATACCTTTGGTAAGCGCCTTGATAAAGGAATGAGCCCGAAATGGGTGCGGTGTATCCATCCATGGCCATAAGCGGTGGGCGTCTACTCGAAGGAAGAAAGGCTATCCTGCAATTCCTGCTAATAGCCGGACTTGGATAGATTCTCGGAAAAAGGAACATCAGCGGGCATAGTTCAGGCGTATGGATGACTATGCTTAAAGTCAGCAGGATCTGATGAGTTATACCCAAACAAGTGCTTCCCAATGGAGACTGCATTCAACGATTCAGTATGTGGTCACTACGCAGCAATGTTATCAAACTTTGTTGTCAACACTCCGAGACGAGAACTGAACAGGTGATGCCGATATCTATCGAAGGTGTAGCTCTATTTTGACATGAGATGATCGAATTGGGAAGGAGACAGAACGAAGGCGAGGAAGATAAGAAATGAGAACCGAGGACGACGAGGAGGGGAAGCCTCGGCAGCGGACGCTAGACCTTAGAAAGCAAGAGAGGCAGATCCCGCCCGCTAATCCTAGCCGCTTCCGAAGACGCCTTTGCTTGCCGGGCCGAGTGTCTCAATGAGGAGCCTCGGAGCCTATAACATGAAGTAGGCACTTCAGACAATGTCAAGACTAAAAAGGTGGCCCTCGACTATTGCGAGGCCTCATCGGAAATGAGGTCAGACCTGATCTCCGGCATTGCACGCACCAAGGGGTGGCGAGAACGACAACAGGGAAATGCAACCATTGGGCCAATCAGCGTCTAAGCATCACTTCCCCTGTTACGCACCAGGGGAAAACAGGTAATGGCTAGAATGGAACGAAGGGGGACCTATCACACACCTTCTATATACCTTCTGGAAAGGTGTCTTGCATGGTACCTGACCGGTTGACCATCCCCATTAGGATGCTCCCAGCCTTTTTGCCCCCAGCCTAGGCGCTAGAAGGTCCTCCGCATTCCTCGGTCCCCACACATTCGCCGTACCCACATCCAGATGAACCTCATTCTCTTGATCGACGGTCGTGTGCATCGCTCCCAGACTACGTCAGCCATACGGAGCTCACCATGCCTCCTTCCCCAATAGCTTTCGGCCACGGGTAGGCCAAAACCTAGCACACCACGTTGATCAGCAGCCGTTGGCCGGTCTGCGTATAAATCAACGCAAAGTCTCTCATTGAAAATATCCATCATTCTTCACAAGTGTCTCTAGCGTCCCAACCTCCCAACCTTTTGTATATATATTGGGTACAAGCAGGTTCATTCTCAATCATCACCCCAAAGTACTTTCATTCACCTACCTGTCAAGATGAAGTTGCGATACTCCAACCAACTCGTCTCTATCGGCCTGGCTCTTAGCTCTTTCGTCGCTGCTTCTCCAGTACCCAATGACGAATTTGGCCCCAAAGACAAGAGGTCCTTCGTCGAACGCGATGGCACCAACTTCACCGTGTTCGAGCACGCTGCTACTGGTGCGAAGATGGAGTTTGTTACCAATTCGGGCATCTGTGAAACTACTCCAGGCGTGAATCAGTACTCCGGATACCTCTCCGTGGGTACCAATATGAACATGTAAGTAGTATATTGACCTCGTCCATCTCCCTAACTGACAGACCAAGGTGGTTCTGGTTCTTCGAGGCTCGGAGCAACCCCACGACGGCACCACTTGCTACCTGGTTCAACGGCGGTCCTGGCTGTAGCAGTATGATTGGTCTTTTTCAGGAAAATGGCCCTTGCCATTTCGTCAACGGCGCATCAACGCCCTCATTGAACCCCTACAGCTTCAACAGCTATGCCAACATGCTGTACATCGATCAGCCAATCGGTACAGGGTTCTCGTACGGCGACGATGAGGTCACCAGCACTGTCACTGCTGCGCCTTACGTTTGGACACTTCTGCAGGCATTCTATGCACAATTTCCACAGTACGAGAACAGGAATTTTGGCATTTTCACTGAATCATATGGCGGACACTACGGCCCTGAGTTCGCAGATTACTTTGAATCACAGAATGCTGCCATCACCAAGGGCACTGTCAAGGGCCAGGACATCAAGCTCATTGCTCTAGGTATCAACAATGGCTGGTTCGATGCGACCCTGCAACAGAAGGCATACGTTGACTTTGCATACAACAATACGTACAAGCCCATCATCACGGCAGCTCAGCACACCACTTTCATAGACACCTACAATAAAAAATGTGCGCCAGCGCTTGCGAAGTGTTCTTCTTCCGGCTCTAACGCCAATTGTGAGACCTCGGTCAATGAATGCTACAACGACATTGAGGGCCCATTGACTACTACCTCGGCAAACGGTGGTGCCGCTGCTTATGATTTTGACGTCTACGACGTTCGCCAGCCTAGCAAAGACCCCTACCCACCGGAATCTTACTCGAGCTACCTCCTTCAACCATCCGTCACGAGTGCCATTGGCGCAAAGGCAACTTATACTGAATGCCCAGATGCGCCATACAACAAATTCGCCAGCACGGGCGATGGTGAGTGCTAATTCTTCGCTCGTCTCGAACTATCCTCCTTACTGACAATCTCACAGACGCGCGCTCTTTCCTCTCACAATTGTCCGATGTTGTTCAATCTGGCGTTCAGACGGTTGTGTGGGCAGGCGACGCCGACTTCATCTGCAACTGGTTTGGTAATCTTGCGGCAGCCAATGCTGTCACGTACGCTGGTGCCTCAGCTTTCAACGCAGCTGCGCTGAAAAGCTATACAGTCGCGGGTGCAGCTGCAGGAACGTTCAAAAACATCAATAACTTCTCCTTTTTGAGAGTTTTCGGAGCTGGTCATGAGGTTCCATATTACCAACCCGCGGCAGCACTGCAGGTCTTCAAGCAGACAATGCAACAGCAGGCTTTGTCATCAACATAAAGCGGATGGTCTGGAAGGTAATCCAGGCATTGAGAATAATTGTCTTCGTACAGCAGTAATAATACCATTACTGCACTAGCGCCGATATTTCATAGTGTTATTCATAGTGTTACAACATAATCAATGGAATGTACAACTACAGTACATCTTCTCTGAATTGTGACGGCTAAAGAAAGGATAAGAATCATGCAAGACATAGGGAGGCTAGTAGATGTCTCTCGAAAGTAGGATCAGGGTTAGGGTTAGCACGCGCCTAGCCCGATCGAAGTACCTACCTATTCTCATCTCAATTATTTTCGCAATCATCATGGCCACTCATCGGATAGCTGGGATACTCAATCCTGGTCCTTTGAGAAGAAAGACCCATCAGAGCCTGCAATGTATCCACATTCACCGCAAAGCGTCAACATACCATGGCATGGCAGAGCTATCCGAAGACGTTGACCCATCATCTTCCATGCAGATACCAGGACCTTCAGAAGAGCACATCAAGGCATTCGACCCCATAGCCAGAAGCAGACGGCGGGCGAAGCCTCTACCACCTAGCCGGTGAGCCTACATTCGAGCGCACAGCACTTCTACTCCAAGAAACTCATTCCTATCCTTCAAAGTCCGCTAACAACCCTCCTCACAGCTATCGCTTTCGCCCTCCAAAGTACTACCGCGGGCCCCTCCACCCCCATCAGCCCCCCCCAGTATCCACACCCTCCTCCCGCCTCTTCGTCCCGGGCCCATTCTCCCTCCCCCGCCTCGAGCAAACCTACCACAGCACCCTCGCCCCCGACCTGCTGACCCTAATGTACACCCACCACCCCCCCGGCACACTCCCCGGCCCCTCACCCCCCCGACTACGAGGCTGGGACGGCAGCTCGCCCTACCACAAGAACAGACCGCTACGACCACCACGCGGAGGACCCGTGCTCCCCCTCCTCCGCCGCCCGATAACCTTCAGGAACATACCCCGTCTGAAGAAAATCCACGTGCACTCTTTCCTCCGCAATATCAGTTCCGATCCCGCACACCTCCAAGTCGCGGGCATGGTTCTGCAAGCCATCACCAACGTGCGCGCTACAGTCTTTGATGCGAAGAAGTCGATTGTGAATTTCAATCTCAAGAAGGGGAGGCCGTGTGCGGTGGCGGTGGAGCTGAAGGGAGAGGATATGTACTGCTTTTTGAGCAAGGTGGTGGAGGTTGTGATGCCCAAGATCAAAGACTATAAGGGTGTGTCTGGGGGGAGTGGGACTGGAAGTGGGGATATCGGATGGGGGTTTGGTCCGGACACTGTGGGTACTTTTCCGGAGGTGGAGGTGAATTATGATGCGTGAGTACCTCCCCTTTTTCGTGATCGGCTATACCGAGAGTTGGAGCCAGGGCAGAAGGCTCGTACCATCTGCTGACATTGATGCCTCGATACAGGTATCCGCCAAGAATGATACCGGGTATTGACATCGTGGTCTGCACTACGGCCACGAATGACAAGGACGCAAGGCTCCTGTTGAGCTCGATGGGTGTGCCGTTCTATGGTAAACATGTGAATTGATACCGCATAGCGCTTGCATCGCGGGTGATATTGTACAACACGTATAAAGCTATTAGCGGAGACGTCTCAGAAACCAAGATAGCAGGATACTTTCGATCGTTTATGGATGTATATACTCGCTTTGGCACATGAGTAGAGACTTCGTGGATTTTTTTATTCAAGGGACATGATATGTCCCGGCTTCTGGCTCGATAGGTAAAATCATCAATGGTGACTTACCAACATGGTTTCATGGAAGAACATTAAGAAACTAGTGGTACGAATCGAATCGAATCCGAAGGATTACAGTGCAGATTCTTCCATGCAATATGTACATACAAAACCCGCAAAGATGCCAGAGCTATGCCTACCTTATGCACAACACCATCCCACAATCCCCCAATGCAATCATCCAGCTCGACGTAACTATGCAAAATCGAAAGAGTCGCTCGCTATCTGGTATCATTACATCACCAAGCACTCCCTATCCGGCTTGTATTCTTTCCTCTTTTCCTTCGAAAAATGGACGGAATCACGGTGAGCAGCTTTGCTCTTCTCCTTGGCCTCCTTTCTCAGCTTGTTGCGATCCATCAGCGTCTCAGTCGCAGTCACTAGTGCTGCAGCGTGACCAGTCATGCCCATCGGCGGATCTTTGATTTGCGCAGGTGGTGCGGTAGGCCCTGTGAGGCTGTTATCGGGGCCACTTGACATCTTGTTCAACTTGTCCCTCGACATCCTGCTCGCTAGCCGGGAAAGCGATGTACTCATCCGCTTGTCGTTTGACCGACTGCTAGGTCTGCTCTTGGAGCTTGCTTGTGTTGTTTTCGAGCCGCGTCGAGATGCAGTGAGGGTGTTTGGGCCATCGCTTTGGTTCGAGTCTAGGTTCGATGCGCTCAGAAGGCCAGTCTTTGTACCGCTTGGATTGTTGGCGCCGGCATCTGAGAAGACAACGCTTTGTCGTCTCTCGCCATTTAAGCTTGATCTTCCTCGTCTGGCATCTTCAGATATTGAGCTATCCGAACTCGGTCGGTGGATATCGAGACTGGGTCTTTGGAAATCGGGATTGGGAGCTTCGTTGAAGGTGGAGCTAATTCTAGGACTGGTGGACATACCGGAAACTCCTGAATCTACTTTTGATTCACGACTATTGTCTGACTCTGAGTATGCTGGCGGTCGTTCGCCGTCTGCGTTGTTGCTAGGTTCACCCTCAATTGGTATAACCTGATAGAAGAGCAGGTAAGGGGATTCTTGAAGCAAGAATGTTTCGACGTTAGTATATATGACTCTTTCTGCTGCTAAATCGTCAAAACGCATCCATTCGTCTTCGCCGGCTCGTTCGGGATCGGGGCTGCGGACTAAGCTAATGTAGTGACCAGACTCAGTTGATATGCCTTGATGACAGACCACAGACTGCAAGGAGAGCTTGAAGTTGCCAAAAGCAGGACCATTCTCGGACATCGTGTCGTCTTGAATGAAATGAGGTAAGCCAATTTCTAAGGGGATGTCGATATGGGTTTTTCGCTTGATGGCGGTTCCATTAGGTAGCATGGAATATCTCTTCAGGCAGATTCCAAGGACTGGTCTCGTAGAGGAAAAATGCGCAGCGACCTGAGCATCTACATGATTTTGAAATCAGCCTCTCCTCATCGAGACATGAAGTTGTCTCTTGGGGTATGTTTCGGGAGAAAACGGCCCTGAAATTGTCTCACGACTCCCACAAAATTTGGATTGGGATGGAAGCTAATTGGGGAAGATGACTTACCATTGCTAGGCATGTTGTTGGTGTACCAAGGAATCAGACTGAAGAATTGCCAAGCAGGCATCAGCACCTCCTTCCTGACACGTCCAGTCCGGGGACCGTTCTCGCCCTTCTCGTCAGTAGTTGTAGGAAACCCCAACATCCCTTTCTTCTCATCTACAAAATGTTCTTGAATGATGCTGGGTGCTCTCTGTCTCTGAAATGTTGGCCTTACTGAGGACATTGGGATTGCTGAAGGCTGTGGTTGGGGAGCTGTTGGCGAGTAGGGCTGTGAAATGTCACTTATCTCTGCAACCTCGATGTGCGATGTGTGGGCTTTCGCCGAGTCGATTGATCGACCAGACCGTACTGAGCTTACAGTGTTCCTTCTCTCAAGCTGGTCAAGATAACGTTTGACTTCGATCTTGTTATTGAAGAAGAGCTCCAAACATTCTTCGAGTGTAATTACATGACCATCGAGCGGCTCGTCTGGTATAGCAAGCTCGAGGAGCCGTTCATTGACGAACTTGTGATCATCACTGGCGTCTTCCTTCCCGGTATGAAAGATGTCCATTCTCAGCGTCAGTAACGGCAACGCCAGAGTTTCTGTGATGAACGTGAAGGCTTCGGAGGCGTCTTGCTGCGAGGTCTCTGAGTAAGCATTTCCTTCTTCAGACCCATATCAAAGTACAATGGAGAGTCCAAAAAGTCAACACTTGTGCGGCATGCATCGCGACTCAACATACTGCTTGAAGAGGGGGTAAATGACTCCGAAAGATCGCTTACTTGGCGTAGTTCTGCGGCTTCTTCCCAGCCACAATTGGACAATTGAAGCTGAATCTGCTTGGTCTGCAGTAGGTCAGGAGGCTGAAAGCATCACTGTCTCGGAAAAGAAGCATACAATGTCGGTAGTAATCAGTTTGCCTGCCCTGAGAGTATTCACCCATAGCCTCAATAAAGTCGCCAGCTGGTTCCTCGGTGGATCGTCGAAATTCTTGTAGAGCATGGCCTCGAAGCTTCCCAATCTTGCAAACATGGCGAACAGTAAACCGTCTAGATAGCAAGTAACGCCCTCTCTGTTGATTGCCCCTAGAAGCTTTATGTTCGGATTGTAGCTCTGAATGACACCATCCTCTGAATCTTGGAGAAGTACAAGCAACTCATAAGCTTTGTCGCTGTCTCCACTCGCATAGGTGCCGGCCAGAACGTATGCAATGTCCGCTTCCTTGAAACTACTTATGCAAGCGTGCGAAAGTCGTTGCAAAAGCATTTTGATCTGTCGTTGGTCAATCCCATCATATCACTCCTCGCGAAGGACACGCACCTTTATTTCCTCCTCTGTCTCCGGCCTACCATTGAACTCTTCCTCTTCGGAAATCAACAAGCCGTTCAGTGGTCCATCATTGTGCTTAGGCTGCAGGAGCAAAATCGTAGAATTAGCGCTCGAACACTCGACAGACTCAATTGTTGCTTGCGGGCGTGAAGTTTGCTTTGGAAGTATCACCGAAAAAGCTAGAGACAGGGAAGAAAACGAAGAAGAAGAGCCGTGCCGGGAAGTGGAAAAAGACGCTGAGGTTGTTGTGGGCGTAGACGCTGAAGAAGGCATTACCTTTTCCTTATGACTCGTATGGTGCTTGTCCCTCCGACTCAGTAGCCTATTGATAGTACTCATAATGCCAGGGAGAACTGGGGATAGTCATTAAGTGTCGAAGGCAGCCGCGCCCTCTGGTCGTAAAGGTTTAGGTCTGAAATGTTGGAGCCTCATGGGCCAACCCTCTGTCGCTGATATGCGCATAGTCGAGATGTAGTAGTGATAAACACATGGGGTACCGCTTCGGACATTGCTCAGAGTGAACAGAGGCTGCACAGCGGTGTTCTGTCATGAGTCCGTGGAGCGCGGGTGCCCGTGTCTTGACACTTGACACATGATGGGGAAACCATGGCCTGAGAAGCCCTGGAGCCACCTCCGGATCTGCCAAACTTGGGCTGACTTTTGGGCGAGGGTAACCGTTTTAGGGCGCCCAAACTCGCCAAGCCGGCCTCTCTAACCTCCAAGCTCTAGGTCCGGAAAGCTTGCATGTTCCATCAGCCTTCTACTCGACTCTCATATCAACCATGTCGAACCCAGCAGTTGACCTAGCCTCCACGATCCAGTCCGCCTCTATCAAGCACCACCCGGACCCAGCCCACGACCTCAACCCCTCCACTGCCGCTTCCCAGAAACGCCCAGTCTCCCCCACAACTTCGATCTCGAGTGAAGGCAGCATACCCTATTCCGCGCTCAAACCTGTACCGCGCCGTGCGAACCTCCCTCCATTACCAGACCTTCGCTTCGAGCAAAGTTACCTGGCGAGTTTGCAGGGCGCGGAAACGTGGTGGAGGATTGCATGGATTACGGGAAGGGATCAGGTGCTGCTGCCGCTTGTGCAGGGGACCTTGTGGACGCTTGCTTTGAGTGGCTGGAGGCATTGGAATAGGGGGGCGGCGTTTAGCGGACAGACTATGGGAGCGAAGGTGCGGAAATGGTGGTGGGGAGTGAATAGCTGGAAAATACCGGACGAAAACGGAGCGAAGAATAAGCAGTTCGCAGAGCATGTGGGTGATGTGGGTACTTGGGAATGGCCAAAGGGATATCAGAATATAATTGATGATGATTATAGTACTACACCACGAAACTCGGGTCTGGTGGAGACTGAAACACTTTGTAGAAACTGGCAATTCTATTGAGTCAGCTTTGCAGCATTAAAGACGGCATCTATCAGCCCGAACGAGTAAGTTGGCACCAGGAGAGGAAGATGAATTAAACCACTAAACGGTCGGAGGTATGGCTGTGTACCAGATCTACCACTCAATCACGGATCAAGATTGAGTATCAAGTCCGTGCACGAAGCGCATATTGAGGTTACAATGATGTCGAAGCTTGTTCGCCTCCTTGCGTAGGGGCTGTCAGGAGCAGGCACGGCAGGGACCTCACGTAGTTTGGACTGATTGCACTAGGCACATGGTCAGCTGGGATAGGTTTGATGTTTTAAGCTATGCTACTCGAGCGGTACTTGTGGTGCTGGACCTATCTCAAGCTAGTGATGGATCTCTAGTATGGCCAAGCTGGCTCCTTTCAAGACTCGAACAAAGCCCATGTATCCGCCCTATATACAAGTTACAATTGCGGGAGGTGAACGAACAGCTGCTACCGCACGATATTATCTTCTGTGCCGAACTGAGGCTGAGATGTATCGTGTGATGTGATTCGCGAGACCGGGGGTTGTTCCTTCAAAAGACCGTTTGCTGTATTGGAAGACGCTTTCTGACCAACCTCGTTCACTGAAGCCATGCTTGGCACCGCATGCGAGACTTGAGTGAATCCATCGTGAGACAGTACGCCCGTTTTGCCCTCAATCACATTGGTGGTAGGACCAACCGTAGACGAAGGCTTAGGCCTTTCTAGAATCGAGGACATGACTAGAGGGATAGGTGATTTCTGGGCCAACTGTACTTCTTGCTGAGTTTCATCTGGAGGCGGATTCGAGTGGTTCTTCAAGTAACGCAGAGATACCACAAGACTTTGCTGTGGCTCCTCTCCCTCATCGGTGGCTTTGCCTTCATCGTCGCCGCTCATCTCAAGATCTTCGTCCTCATCGTCGTCCCCTCCGTCCCACTCCCCCCCACTAGACGTAGCGTCACTTTCATCGTCCATAGAGTCTAATGCATTGTAACCTTGAATGTGCTTCAGAGAACGAGCCTTGGGTTTGCTCTCCGTCTGTTGTGCAGCCCGTCGAGGACGTCCACGAGACATGGTTCGCTTATCGTCATCCTCAACCCCATCCATACCTACGAGACTCGTTCGTCTCGGGGCATCAACTTGTCCAACCAGGATTGACTCACCATAAGCGCCTCCATGCCTCGATTTGACTTGTCGACCACTGGCAGTGAAAGTTGGGGCATTTGGTTCCGCAGGGGTTGAGATGCCCGAGTGTCTGTTTGAGCGTCTCGTCGACAAGGCGTCTGAGCCTCCGTCCTCCTCATCTGAGTAGGTGTACTTCATGCGCTTTCCACGGGTCCGACCTTCGTAGAGAGAGAAGCCGGGATCAGGGCGCGTGAATTGAGCTTTACGAGCCAGACGATAGTCTCGACGTTTCCGTTTCTGCTAGAGGGTCAGTATATGTTTTGGAAGATTCTACAGGAACGACCAACATCCTCAGAGGCTTCAAAGCGAGGGATGGCGGCCATAATGCGATCCCGCAGTCGCTTCGCAAGCAGACTGTTTTCCTCTATAAGGTTATTGGCAACCTCTTTGGCCTCATCGATAGTGCCGGCAACGCTACGCCAGGTGGTGTGTCTCAAGGCTGGGTTGCTCTCGCGGTACAACCTGAAATGTGTGTCGTCCTGCCCCTCAATGAGCCAGAACCTGCGTTTGTCTCCATCTCTACCCCATGGCTGCACTGATAGAGGCTGATTGAGATCGTCATCCTGCCGTTGTCGCTTGTAGGATTCCTTCATGATAGCTTGTACGGCTTCCGAGGACCCTAGTGACCATAGAATGAGTGCTTTGAGAAGCGTGAGCTACAGAGAGGCTGTAAGCGACTAAGTCTCCAGTAGATATACTTGTGCTCCATACTCGTTCCTCTGGGGTCATCTTGTTGAAGCTTCCCCCACCATGCAGGGGATTTTTGCCCTGCCATACTGATGGCCATTGAGACGCATGGGTTTGAATTGACTCTTCCAGAGCGCGTGTGTAGTGGCCTTTCCTGTGATTCACACACACTGTGCTCAGCTTGTATTCTTGCCCAGGATTCTCGCTGCTGGCTGGACACACAGCGCGGCTGAAGGGGGGGATTAGGATTGACCCACTCAATATCCTTTTTCCGATTGAGGACTAAACCAAGAAGAGCACATAGCAGTCGCTCCACCTGTTCATCAGGTATTGACCCTAAAACGCCGTTCTCAATGTCTTGTGGTCCGTAGTGTGGTAGCGATTTTGGAAAGGCGTCGCTGAATCGTGAGCGGAACATGCAAATGAACTGCGTGTCATCAGTACACCATTCTCTCAAACAACGCGCGCAACATGTCGAATGAAGTGAAAGGAAGATCAATTGCACTTACTGCGATGTCTGGATTATCGGCGAGCACGTATTCATGGGGCGGCGATGGTGGCCGCTTTTTCTTGGATGGCGGCGAGGCTGGAGTTGCGTTTGTGTCATTCTTCCCTTTAAAGTAGTGATCGAGCGTGCCTTTTGGAATGGGCGCAGCAATTCCCTCGTCACTAGAGAGCGATGAGGAAAGTTCGGAGAGGCCTGAGGAAGACATTGACCCGAGGAGGGGGATATATGTCAACACTAGGGTCTCAAATTTTGGTGGGAGATAGTTCTAGGTAAAATTAGATGCACGAATCTGCAATGAGCTCTAAATTACGGGAGCGCGCTATGTAGGTTTAGAGCTTGCATTAGATATGCATTGGGATCTATTATTTCATGGACTGCTGCACCATGCCACGGGACTCAGGACTCGTTCCCTTATGCCTTCAAGCGTCACGGGTATCCCTAGGATGATGGGCAGATTGGGAATTCATGTTTGCGGCGTATAGTCGAGAGCGTAAAGTCATGCGTAGAAGTGCGACCCGAACTGAGAAAGGCCCTGTCGCTTGGCACTTTGTTCCTCATCCACCTCAGCCTCGACCGAGGAGCGAGATCTTCGTTTCCCAGTCTTCAATACTCTCCATCATGCCTATGGCCTTGACGACACTGGAGCATTTCAGTAGGTGTGGGCTGGTGTTTCCTCGGGGGTTTGCAACAGAAGCACGCTCGCCATAGCCGTGAGTCAGCGTTTTTGGCGACCGTGGCCCGGTTGGAATGTCTAATTTTGCCCGCAACGTTGGTGGTGCTTCTTAATTCCAGCATTTCGATAAAAGTAGAACGTGGTTCCCAATCGCTTCTCCCACAAATGTGTTTGAAGGGAACATGCTTAGTTCGGTCAAAAGCGTCCTTGAAGCTGCAAGCAGTCAATCGAGTTTTAGAAAAAGTCGCTAAGCTTTGTATGTGAATCTTGGTTGGTACGTTGTCCGTGTGGTAAGCATTGTACTCGCATCTTGGAGCTTATGATCAAAGTTGTCACGAAGGAGTCATAGCCTTAGAACAGATAGCTCGGATAGACAGCTCAACAGTACCAACAATCAAGACAGTATAAAACGATCAACATGAGGCGAGGAATAGATATCCCACATACAAGCGTCAGATTTGCAGGTCAAGCAAGCTAATGATGAGGCAATCTCGAATGCGCGGACCAACCGCCGGTTATTGGTGGTGTCGTCCACACAACGAACCGTGTTCGCCATATCCGAAGCCAGACAACACGGTGAATCTTTTAGAAATATACTCGCGCATGGTTTTCTCTACATCAGCTGTGATATCGGAAGCGATAGGTGGGCAATTAACGATCAAGAGAGTGTCGCAGTTGTTTATTTTCGTAGTCGACCATTTCGGGGCAGTACGTTCGGATGAGCGCGCTTTCATCATCCGCAATGATGTGGATTTTGATGATGTGACAGTTGTGTTAAAGTGAGCTGGTCTTAGGGGAGGATGGTAGAAGGTGGTTGAGCGGAGTTTTGCCTTAGCGCCAGCAAAGTGGCCTAGTCCAGATTGGGCTCCAGCGGCTCGGCATTAGCGAAGCCCACACTCAATCATGATTTCCTAGCTCCAACGACCAGCGATACCAACCAAGATACCCTTCGGTAAGTACATACGAGGTTGGCAGTAGCGAGACCTCTATTGACGACGTGTCATCTAGTGAGTCAAAATGGGTCGGGTAATCCGCAATCAGAGGAAGGGTCGTGGATCCATATTCAGTACGTCTCAAGATGAGGTCTCGGGGGGTTCATTCTGATCCACGTCTACAGCGGCTCATACTCGCCTGAACAAGGCTCCTGCGCAATTTCGAACGCTTGACTACGCAGAAAAACACGGTTATATCCGCGGTGTCGTCAAAGACATCATTCACGATCCTGGCCGAGGTGCACCGCTCGCCAAAGTATCCTTCCGTGATCCCTACCGTTTCAAGCTTCACACTGAGACCTTCATCGCCAACGAGGGCATGTATACTGGGCAATTCATCTATGCCGGCAAAAAAGCTACCCTTACGGTCGGAAACGTTCTGCCCCTAGGATCAGTTCCGGAAGGTACTGTGGTCACGAACGTCGAAGAGAAGATGGGGGATCGTGGTGTCTTGGGAAGGACCTCAGGCAACTACGTTACCGTCATCGGTCATAACCCGGATGAGGGGAAAACCAGAGTGAAGCTTCCGAGTGGCGCGAAAAAGGTCATAAAGAGCAGTGCACGAGGAATGATTGGGATAGTTGCAGGAGGTGGTCGAACAGACAAGCCACTATTGAGTATGCTGCTTCCTGTCATGAACAAAGCTTGGAAGAGCGAAGGCTGACTGTTCGCAGAGGCATCTCGTGCCAAGCACAAGTTTGCTGTCAAGCGTAACTCGTGGCCCAAGACTCGTGGTGTTGCCATGAATCCAGTTGACCATGTAAGGATTTACCCTATGCTCGAATTTGCACCTTGCAATCTGACTTCCCTCCTTTTTAGCCTCACGGAGGTGGTAACCATCAACATATCGGTAAAGCTTCAACCATATCACGGTACGCGGCACAGGGTCAGAAAGCAGGTCTTATTGCAGCTAGGAGAACTGGGCTATTACGTGGTACGCAGAAGACGAAGGATTAGGTTGTCAGGAGTTTTCGAGCGAGAGACATACCGTGGGGTGCACAGCTTGGAGAGCGTCACACTCTGTAGCACGATACTAAGCCTTCCCAATACTGAATCTTTGTGCTTTTGACCTCGTACGTGAACCCTGCTCCTGAGCGAAACAAATGACGGATTGATCGCCAGTAATGGAAATCCAGTCCGCCGGTCTCGAAACGCCAGACGCAGGCAATCCGAAACAAGTTCCAATTGGCGCACCGCGATTCTCAATAGTTTTTGAAACTTTGTAGTTGGAACTTCTCAACAGGATAGATACCTATCAATTATCAGCCCTTCACGCGTTGAAATGTTACTATTCTTATCCGCTCGCAGCAGTCGCTTCCTTTGATCGACCGATTGTGGGGTCGGAACGCCACACTTTCTCCTATAGCCCAACAACGAGATCAGACGTTCAAATACTCTGCCTCACAAGCCCACATCACTCTTTCACTCTTTCAATAGTCTCTCGTTGACTACACCGGTTCTGGCTGGATCCCAGAATTCCCACAGCTCTTAAAGGTCACCCCGCGAGCCCTTTGCATTCCAGGAGCAGCTCTCGCAGAACTCCAATCCCTATGTACTACTTTCATTATTCACACAACATAGCATCATGAATGTCAACAAGAAGCTCGGGCGATTCAAGCAATGGGCTGGCGAGAGGATGGGTGGGGAGGTCAAGACAAGCGTCTCTGACGACTTCAAGTCGTTGGAGATAGAGATGGGCTTAAGGCAAGAAGGTATCTCTATGTCCCTTATATTAAACCTAATTAAATGTGTCCTAAAACATTATAGGCATGGAACGCCTTCAAAAGTCTATGACTGCCTATGTCAAGACCCTCTCCAAACGCCAAGAAGGGGATGATAAGGATAAGATACTTCCAGTGGCCTATCTGGGCTCCACGATGGTCAGTCATGGAGAAGATTTCGAGGATGACTCGGAATTTGGTCAATGCCTCATGGGTATGGTGCCGCGAGAGATTTCCAACTACAGTGCTAATGCAGATACAGGTCTGGGCAAGACCAATGAAAGAATTGGTCGAATTCAGGAGACATACGTTGCTAATGCGACCACAAGCTGGCTTGAATCTTTGGAAAGGTCGCTAGCTCAGATGAAAGAGTATCAGGTATGACATTTCACCCTCTCGCGGCAGCATCTTACTGACCTTCAAAGTCTGCCCGAAAGAAGCTGGAGAGTCGCCGTCTGGCCTACGATACCTCACTAGCCAAGATGCAAAAAGCCAAAAAGGAAGACTTTCGTGTAGAAGAAGAGTTGCGTTCTCAGAAAGCAAAGTATGAAGAGACGAGCGAGGATGTTTATCGTAGGATGCAAGATGTGGGTGACCTTCGCATAAATTGACGGAATAAGGGTGCTGAATGTTCCGGTAGATCAAAGAAGCCGAAGTCGATAGTGTTGCCGACCTTGGGACATTCGTGGACGCTGAGCTCAAATATTATGACCGATGTCGGGATGTGCTGTTGCAATTGAAACAGAATTGGCCTGCAGGGTGAGTTGCCTGCTTTCGTCCTCTGGCGTCAATCCGGCTGATTCGGTGTACAGGCAAACTGGTTCTGACGGTGGTGATGGGCGTCGCGACCCTCGATCACGTTCGAATACTGCCCATGCGTACGCAGACCGCTTCAACGCAAAGGAGGAGGAATCATTGCCGGTTGCAGAAGCTCGACCTTCGATCCGCTCTACACGAGCAGCATCATCTCAAGTCCCTCTTGAATCTCCTCGAAAAGAAACGAGCGGATACGACTCAGCACGGCCCAATATCAATAGAGCCACTACGTTCCAAGGCCCAACCCAAGTTTACCGCGACTCTTCGCCATCGCAACGAGTATCTCGAGTCCCAAGTGACAACCTCACTGTACGAAATCAGCGGTCACAATTGCGTCCTCTTGCGAAAGTCAGTACGGAAAATGATCTCTTCAGCGACCCATCCGACGATTCTACCTTTCACAGCAACAGTAGCCCTGATAGGTCCTACAAGGAGAGGTCAGCGTCTCCAGCAACGTCACACGACAGTGCTCCTCCGTCGCGGAATGCGAGCTATTCTACGTTGAATGCAGCCACAAACAGCAAAAAGCAAGCCCCTCCCCCTCCACCATCGAGAGCGAAAAAACCGCCTCCTCCCCCTCCCCCCATGAGTACGTATTTTCAAATCCATTCTTTCCCGATGCGGGTAGTGCCTTGAGGTACAAGATTCTGGGACGCGGCGATGCCTCTTCTTTTTCATACAGTCTCGATCTATCCCGCAACTCCTATTCTAAACTGGAAAGAGCAAAGCTGACTCCAGAATCTCGTCAGAACGAAGCGCACTCTCCACAACGAACGTTTCGTACGCTTGATGTACAACTCCATAGGGATTGATGCTAATATCGTGTGCATTGGCTTGGCGTTCGTTGGTTTTCGTCTGGATCAAAATGCCTTCATACTGGTAGTAGCATACAGCTGGTGTTGGACATTCGTACCTAGGGAGGGCATTGTCTCTTCATTCTTCCGATCGATGGCAAGTCATTAGCTTACTCTTTGGGAAAATGTTGCTGTAAATTAGGAGTTTAGATCGCCTTCGTGCATCGGATGCTATGGTAGAAGGGACAGAGTTTTGCTCTGGGGGTCATGAGAGCTTCCTTGTAATAACATTGCCCGAGCGATCGAAATCCCCCCTGGTTAGAACTATTGAGCATCTTACTCACTTAGACTTACAATTTTCTCTGAACGTGGTACCTGGGCTTAGCGGAGTTGTAGGACATTCATAGGTTGGTCCTCGCACTTTGGTCTTGCAAAGAAAATGATTCGCTGGTATTCGTGGTCGATTACTAATCAGCTACTAGCGCCAAGGAATCCACTCAGCGTGGCAAGCTTGAAGACCAACTTCGTAGCAATCAGTACACATCAAAAGTCCGCTTGCTTTGGACCCCCGCCATCACCGTTCTCCTCCGAAAAGCTTCACTACCCTCAACACGTCTCTCGGGACGCGTTGTAGGGTCGCTTTCTCTTCGCCTGAACTATCCTCCCATCAGGCTGCCATTCATTCTTTTGCGCTTTTCAGCTCACTGGATCCACCCTATCATTTATCCATCCACTCGCTTTGCGCCGCGCCCCTCGGCCTGCTCAATTCCGCCTGCTGACTACTATCACCACCCTCGAATACGATAGTCAACATCTCCGCCATGGCTTCCGCTGTTCACACCGCGCCCAACCTTCCCCAGGGCGGAGGCAATCTACCACCCAACCTCAATCAACAGCAGATTAACGAATGTTATACGGTAAGAATGTTCACTCCACTACATTCACACTCCTACATACTTTGCATTATCTCTACAACATTCTTATCTTCATGCTAATGATACCCCAAGAAATACAAGCAGCTGAAGGACCGAGGGACTCCGGAAAACGACCCCGAGCTCCTAAAATGCCAGCATATACTCACGGCATTTCAAAAACATCAACGCTTTCAACAGCAGAGGCAAGCTTTTCTACAGCAACAAGCCCAGCGGAACCAACAAAACCAGCAACATGCTGATACAAACGGGGTCAATGGCATGTACCACCTACTGACTCCCGTTAGCCATGTTAACAATTGATCACAGGCCACACTCTGCCGAATCCCGTGCCTACACCCTCGGCTCAAGCCACCTCCGCAGGGCAACCAACGCCCACTACAGAGCAGCTCGGAGCACCGTCTCAAAAGCCACAAGGCAAGGCTAGCGGGGGTTTATCCAAAGATCAGCTACAAACACTCCAAAGTCAGATCTTGGCCTTCAAGATGTTAAGCAAGAACAATGCGATCCCACTCAACATCCAGCAGCAGCTCTTCAAATCCCAGCGTAGCAATGCGCCACCCACGCTTGCACAAGCAGTCGCAGCTGCTGACCAGGCTCTGAATGAGTCTCCTGGTAAGGTCCCAGCAGCGAAGGGCAAAGATCTAGATACACCACATGTATACGAGACTTACGCTGATCCCCACTTCTACACCAAATCTACCATCAGTTATGCGAACCATACTATTAGGCCAAATCGACCTATCATTCCCGCTCTCATGCCGACTGGAGTGGATATCGATCAATTTCGACGTGATCGAGAATTGTGCATCTCGAATCGCTTGTTGTCACGCAAATTGGATCTGTACCAGAGCCGAGCCTCTTCTGGAGTCGACGGCGACCGCTTGCGGGAAGATCGCGAACGCATTGCCTACAATCGCATAATGTCAAGGAAGTCAGAGCTTGAGAGTTTACCTGCAAATCTGGGCGTCTGGGACACTAGCAAAAGTGATACCCCACAGGTGGACGATTCTTTGAAGCGGAAAGCCCTTATTGAATACAAAATGCTCTGCTTATTGCCAAAGCAACGTGCTTTGCGCCAGCAAGTGCACCGGGACGTGGTTCATTACGACAATCTTGCTCAGACTGCCAATCGCTCGATATATCGTCGACCCAAGAAGATGTACTTACATGAAGCTCGTATGACGGAGAAATTAGAAAAGCAACAACGAGACGTTAGGGAAACTAAAGAGAAGGAAAAGCAGACTGCGCATTTCCAGTCTATCACACAGCATGGTATTGAAATTGCCAAGGCCGCAGATACCCAAAGAGCACGGGTCCAGAAGCTTGGCCGGATGATGCTGGCGCAACATCAGCATATCGAGAAAGAAGAGCAAAAACGAATTGAGAGGACCGCGAAGCAGCGTCTACAGGCATTGAGGAATGATGATGAAGAAACTTATTTCAAACTTCTTGGGCAAGCAAAAGATTCACGTATATCGCACTTGCTGAAGCAGACGGACGGATTCTTGAGTCAGCTTGCTGCGTCCGTCAAACAGCAGCAGCGAGGTGCTGTTCAGCAATATGCAGAAGATGATATGCCCGAGGAAGAGTCTAGCGATAGTGAGGATGAAGTGGAAGGTGGACCAAAGGTGGATTACTACGCTGTTGCTCATCGTATCAAGGAAGAGATCAAAGAGCAACCCGACAACCTCATTGGCGGCACTCTGAAAGAATATCAGATCAAAGGTCTTCAGTGGATGATTTCCCTCTATAACAACAACCTTAACGGAATTCTTGCAGATGAGATGGGCCTCGGCAAAACCATCCAAACGATTAGCTTGCTCACCTATCTCATCAGGAAAAAGAACCAATCTGGGCCATTCCTTGTTATTGTCCCTTTAAGTACTCTCACGAATTGGAACCTCGAATTCGAGAAGTGGGCGCCGTCGATCAAGAGAATCGTCTATAAAGGTCCTCCTCTCGCTCGAAAAAATCAGCAGCAACAAATAAGATACGGCCAGTTCCAGGTTCTGCTCACCACCTACGAGTACATCATCAAGGACAAGCCTGTGCTTAGTAGAATCAAGTGGGTACACATGATTGTCGATGAAGGCCATCGAATGAAGAACGCCCAATCCAAGCTCAGCAATACCTTGACACAATACTACAGCACACGCTATAGACTGATTCTGACCGGTACTCCTTTGCAAAATAATCTGCCTGAGCTGTGGGCCTTGTTAAATTTTGTGCTCCCAACCATCTTCAAGTCTGTCAAATCATTCGATGAATGGTTCAATACGCCATTTGCGAACACTGGTGGTCAAGACAAGATGGAACTAACCGAAGAAGAACAGCTGCTCGTCATTCGTCGACTACACAAGGTTCTGCGACCATTTTTGCTGCGTCGCCTCAAAAAAGATGTGGAAAAAGACTTACCGGATAAGCAGGAGCGTGTAATCAAATGCAAATCTTCTGCACTGCAAGCAAAGATCTATAAGCAGTTGGTTACTTACAACAAGATCTCCGTAAGCGACGGCAAAGGTGGTAAAACTGGTATTCGTGGTCTCAGTAATATGCTGATGCAGCTACGTAAATTGTGCAATCATCCTTTCGTCTTCGAACAGGTTGAGGACCAAATGAATCCTTCCAAAACCAACAATGACCTTCTTTGGCGAACATCTGGGAAGTTCGAGCTCCTCGATCGAATGCTGCCGAAATTCCAAGCCACCGGTCACCGGATACTGATGTTCTTTCAAATGACACAAATCATGAACATTATGGAGGACTTCCTACGATTGAGAGGTATGGAATATCTACGTCTTGATGGTTCTACGAAGTCTGATGACCGATCGGAGCTGCTGGCAAAGTTTAACGCTCCTAATTCGCCGTACTTTTGCTTTCTATTGTCGACACGAGCTGGAGGCCTTGGTCTGAATTTACAGACAGCCGACACTGTCATCATCTATGATTCTGACTGGAATCCTCATCAAGATTTGCAAGCTCAGGATCGTGCTCATCGCATTGGCCAAAAGAACGAAGTCCGGATATTGAGATTGATTACTTCTAAATCTGTCGAAGAGAAGATCCTTGAGCGGGCCCAATACAAGCTAGATATGGATGGCAAAGTCATTCAGGCTGGTCGATTTGATAACAAGTCCACTAATGAAGAGCGAGATGCGATGCTCAGGACTCTGCTCGACAGCGCCGAGACTGCTGATGATATGGCCAATGAGGAAGAGATGGACGATGATGAGTTGAACATGATCACAGCTAGGTCTGACGAGGAATTGGTGATCTTCCACCGACTCGACCAGGAGCGCTACGCAGATCCCAAGTACGGGCCGGAGAAAGGCAAACTCCCACGTCTTATGGAGGAGGCCGAGCTTCCGGATATGTATCTGCAAGAAGATAATCCCGTAACAGAAGAGATTGAGGAGATTGCTGGCCGAGGCGCTCGAGAGCGAACTCGGGTCAAGTACGATGACGGTCTCACTGAAGAGCAGTGGCTGATGGCTGTGGACGACGATGAGGACACGATCGAAGATGCAGTTGCGCGTAAAGCTCAGAAAATTGACAAGCGCAATAACAATAAGGACAAGCGAGCTAAAAAAGCAGCTGGCTTTGAGAGCTCCGCGGAACCCTCGAGGGAAAGCTCCGTGGCACCGGCCAGTAGAAAGCGCAAGTCAGCTGGCTTCAAGCGAAAAGCTGATGACGACGTTGACGACGAGCCAGCTCCGAAGAAAAAGCGCGGAGGAGCTGGAGGTGCCCGACCATCCAGGGGTGTAGAGACGCTCCCGGATAAGGAGCGTAAGTTACTTCAGAAGATCTTGCTCCACAACTACAAAGAGTTGCAAGACCTTGAAGAAGAAGTCGCAGATGAGCAGCCTTCGGAAGACGAAGAAGGTCCAGTGACTCGAGGTCTGATCGATCCCTTTGAAAAGCCAGTACCGAGAGTGCACTTTCCCGATTATTATGTATTGATTCAAAAGCCGATATGGATGGACCAGATCAAGAAGAAGATCGACAAGGAACAGTATCAGTCTTTGAGAGAATATAGGGACGACATCCGTCTCCTCTGCAACAATGCCAGGGCTTACAATGAGGACGGCAGCATGCTGTGGACAGACGCCAACAAGATTGAGGTATGTTGTGACCCTCCAAATTCGTTGAAGAATTCAACTAACAATCCCTTCACAGGCTACCGCCGTTGCCACGCTGCGGCAAGATACGGAAAAGTATCCCGAGCTTCAAGATTTCGATGATTCGACGCCTGGCGATGGACGTTCCGCCGCAGTCTCAAGTGTTGGCACACCAATGGCCTCAGGTCCGAACGGTGGCCCGAAGCTGAAGCTCACGTTCAACGGTGGCGGTCCACGGGATGGATACTCCAACGGCATGAGTGATGACGAGTGATGATTGGATAGCTGCCAAATAGAGCGTGAATGTAGTTCGATTCTCGATGTCTTTTGTAGTAAGAAAGGGGCAGCTTATACGAGAAGGGAAAAAGGGGGGGACGGTGATTGATAATGCAGACAAGACAAGGGAGGCGTTAGCGAGCATTTGGCGTACTGGACGGTTTTTCAGAGTGGAAGATAGAGATTGCCTGCATCTCGATCTATCTTGTTTCGTGGAACCGGCATTGTTAGATGGATTAGAACGCCAGTCTAATCTACAACCTTGGTCAACCCAGCGGATCTCTAATTAGATCACTGTGCTGGAGAACATACACCTGTGCTCTCATCATGTTTGCATGCATTAAATGTCACCATAGTTCTATTGAATCGATTAGACCGCCTCGGTCCACGCCTCTACAATACCATATAGCCAATCATCTAGAAAACTTCCTCAGGTGAGATGTGCTCTTGTACAGATCCCTTTCTCAACCTACGACCTCGATTCCAACCTGTAAAAGCCTTGGAGTCTTGCGGTATGCCGCCGCCCACAAGTCGACTAAGCTGTAAAACCCCCTCGAAGATCCGTTTATATGTTACTGATTCTCCGTCGAGTATTTCGAATTCATATTCCAGCTTGCAAATGGATACTCCACTGCTTGGAAAGCTTGTCATGCTTTAAGAAAGCCTGGCTGCGTAATAGCAAAGCTATACGATGTGATCGTTCGCCGACAAAGGTGACGAAAACAACGGGTTTGAGCGCTGGGAGGATGTTTGGATGGCCATCTACCCTAATGCGAGTTCTGCAAGGACGGGGAGTCCATGTTGACTACATCAGCAGGTACCAAGAGATGGACTGTTGTGAAAGGATTGACATTTCGTTCCCTGTTATACATTGGCATGCAGACGTATTGTACATATTAGACATAAGTTATCCTTCAGATCTGGAGAGAGACAATCTGACTTCGGATCACATGCTGTCATCTGTGTCTTCATAAAACCTCCGTCTTCATATCATCCCGATCCCGTTTGTTCATTGCATCATGTAAAAGTACAAGGGCAGGAAATTCCTTCTTGGCAATTTGTTGGTTTGAGATCTTTTGCAGCAATGTTACCCCCTCTCATGCAATCTGCTTCAAGAAAGGCAATGACAGCAGCTCATCGGCGCTTGGTCTCTTCTCATGGTCGACCTCAAAGGTCCTGTTGAGGAAAGCCTTACCCTCCTCACTAGCTTTCTCTGGTGTATCAGGCCTGGCACTGGAACTGCCAATTTGGAAGATTGCCTGCAGTTGTGAGCAGTTAGGGAAGGGGTGGTTGCCAGTGAACATTTCCACAATTAAGCATCCAAGGGACCAGATGTCGGCTTTACGGGTGTAGGAAGTCTGTTTGACGACCTCGGGGGCCATCCAGAACACACTACCTTGCAAGGAAGGGCGGTGGATGTGGCCACCGTTCTTCTGCGGGGCAAGCAGTGCAGATGCCTCGACACGCTTCGAGATGCCGAAGTCGGAGATCTTGATGTTGCCCTTGTTGTCGACGAGCACGTTGGCGCCTTTGATATCACGATGTATGATATCTCTGCCATGAAGATAGGAAAGACCTGCTAGGATCTGGCGCACGAAATTGCGAATGAGGGGTTCCTGGAGCTGACCGTATGAGTTCAGCATCGCGGCCACGGAGCCACCGGGCACGTATTCAAGGAAAATGTTGAAATGCTCTGCGTCAGAGTTGGAGCCGAGGTATTGCACAATGTTCTCGTGTTGAAGGTCTCGAAGAAGGTCGATCTCACGCTTTAGGGCGGCGACCATATTCTCCTTCCGCTTATCGAGGTTGCTGTTGCTGTTGGAAGGCACTTCGACTTGTTTGACTGCCATCAATTCACCAGTGACGGCGTGAAGAGCGAGGAAGACACTGCCAAAAGAACCTTGACCGATAAGTGCGCCTTGCATCCATTTGACACCTTCCCATGAATCACCATGTAGGAATTGGTTGAGTTCTTCATCAGGCTCTTCCCCGTCTCCAGCGATGGCCTGGGTAAGGTGGTCATTGAGCGAGCCACCTGATTCCGTGGTCGGTCCACTGCTACCAGACTCGTCGAAATAGCTCTGAAGAGTGGCGTGCGAAGTATCCGACTCCCCAGTAATGTTGGCAAGCTGTGAGTCACTCTCGAATGACACGTACGATTTCCTGTTTGGCTCGGATGGAGTTTCTTCCTGTAATGGCTGAAGAGAGCTTGACGCAATTGAGTCGCGATAGGCATTTTGTATGTTGGCAAATCGAGAAACTGAAAGCGGACGAGGACCGCGGGTACTAGCTGATGACCCATGTGCCCCGGACAACCAAGTATCTGCGATGTTTGGCAGCGGTGGAGCGTCTTTGAGACTGGAAGTGTAGCTTGATGCGTTGCTCGCAATGCTGATCCGGCTGACGGCTTTACTAAGTCGGGCGGATCTTCGCATCGACATTCTGACCGTTCTCTCGATGGTCTCTTTCTGATGGTCGGGGAAATAGGTTGTCAACTCTTGGCTAATCAGCTCACTTGGTGGCCTGCCACCGTCGAACTGCTTTATCTTTGGCTTGAAGCGTGAATCTAATCGAGCAGGGGCATCTCCCCATCCTTGAGATACAGCACTCCAACTTTGATCTCTGAGGCGGGACGGTGGTTGGAAGGTCGCTGGAGATAAAGGATAGGAAACGTCTTTCCAAGTCTCGCCGGTCAGCTTCTGGACCTTGGCCTGGCTACGGGAGTTATTGGCGGACATCGCATTTGCATGCATTTCATTCTGCTCCTCCATGGCTATGCTAGCAGCTTTACGCAGCTCCTCTTCATCTGGTTCGCCAGCGTGTCTCTTCCGAAGGATGAGTCGACCTCGCTCATTCTTGTCGTAAGGCTCAGAACACAAGCGAACAAGCTCAACCTCGTTGAGACGATGCGAGTTGTTTATGTCTTGCCCTGTCCCTCCGAGATTCCAGAAAGAATAATTCCTGCCCTGATTTTCGGGAAGACTGAGCTTCCTCAGGATGCTAGAGACGATCTCTTCCAAAGTCCTACAATTCTTAATGTCCAGCACCTTGGTCTGTCCACCGCCATATATGACTCGAATAACAGGTGACCCGACAGGAAGCTTGCCAACCGTGGAGTCCATATTGGGGTTCTGCCGGCTTGGTGTTGGTGGCCGCATTCCGTTGGCAGTCTTGGCGGATTGGGGAGGATTGAAGTAGCCTTGTGCAGCGTCTTTTCGCGCTGTGCTTATGGGACTCATACCTCCGTGACCCACCTGAGCTCGGAGCCCTCTGATGCCATCTGCCTCTGCGAGAGGCGAGCTCGGTCTATTGGCGGCATGATAATTTTCTAAGGCTGTCAGATCAACCTGTCGTGACCACCTTTTCCGTGCAGATTCAGGCTGGCGATCTCGGGCGGGGTTGATGTCCCTAGGTGATCGCGACGAGGAGGAAGGTGTGTAAGGTGTGTGGACCTGACGATGATCTAAGGCAGCCAGAGAGTCCCTGTTACGTTTCTTGTGGTTGCCGACAGCCTTAGTCCTCAGTTGCTTGATGGCGACAAATATCCTGACACGATCCCCTATTTTTTTGATTCCCATCTCCTTAAGCACGAGTTGATCGCACTCGATGAGATTGCTGCCAGTGACATTATTGACTGTTTTAACTTGTCAGTTACCATGCCCCCATGAACAGGAACGAAGATCTTGAGGGTTGTACAATGTCGCACCGACGTTGTTTTGCAGATGATGTGGGTCCTGACCTTTGAAGAGCTGCTCATATTGAGCACAGTTGATGGCACGCAACCATTCGCCCACGCGTTTCTCATCCCAGGTGCTATAAAAGCAGTAAAGTTAGCGATTCCTCTCCCAGCCTTTCAGTCATCTGCCAAAGCCTGGTGCAAAGGGTTACTCACCGGATCGAATTTTGTGCATCACTAGGCTCTGAGAACTCTGACTCCGTCGGGCTCAGAAATGGTGCATTATGCGAGCTTGGTCCAGCAGAGGCCTTTTGATGTGGGTAGTTGGGAGCATATTGTGCCATGACCGATTGCTGGTTAGGGCCCATCCCCATCGACGAGCTATAAGTAGTCTTGGAAGCAAGGACCGCCATTTGGACAGACCTAGTCTATTGCGTGATGACTGAGTTAATTATTACGTTGATTCCCTGCATCCGGTTTTGACGTCTCAAGAGAAAGGATGCACAAAGAGAGAGCCGACCATAGACAAAGTGGAGGTGATTAAAGTATCAGCGTCGTAGAAGGTGAAGACGGAGGGGTCGTACAGAGTCCAGCTTGGATGCTCGAATGGTAGATAGCCTTTCCGGGATGTTAGAGTGATTGTTGTACCTTGTCGTGCTTGTGTTTCGAAACCGGGCCAGCGGTTTCGCAGAGTGGAGACCTTAAGGCCGAACAGACGTTATCTCGTATTTGCTGCACCGACCCTACTGTCGAAGATTGAATCGATGAACGAAGGTGGAAGAAGCCATTTGCAGGCGTAGGAATGGGATGTGGTGAGGTGAGGTTAAAAGGTGAGTGGGCCGGTAGTTTTGTGGTAGAGCTCGTGGGAGGAAAAGGAGCGATGCAATGGGCGATCAACCACAATAAGCCCCACCCAAGGATTCCTGATTAAGGCTTCCCTTATACCCTGGGATCTTTTCTCCTCGCCTGTCGCTCGTGATGCTACTGCCACGGAGGTCGCGACAGCAATTGTAACAAGCTTTGTATGGTTTTGGACTCCAGCTTGAGCGCCGCATCTGCTTCATCGAATGATTACTCTATTTTTACATACTCAAGCATCAGTCTAGTACAAATTTGGTTAGCCTAGGATAGCGCGTTTCAAAAGCCTTGGTCGTTCTCTTGGCGACGTTGTGTGAGCGGATTTTTCGACCAACGAATAGATGGCTACAACATGTTACTGTACTACAGTACTATGGTAGAGTTATAGTCAGTTCCATGACCTTGGACCATACTGCCGCTGCAATCCTCCCCGAAAGCTGGCAAATCACAGGTTTGTGTATGCACTTCGCCCCTGGAAGCCGCCTCCTCCCTTGTCTCGCCCACGGAGTCCCCTATTGGTTCAGCTCCCGCCGTATCTGACGATCCCAGAGAGGCACCCACACCTCAAGGGCTTTCCTACGGGACAGCCTTCAGTTTCGAGCTGGCTTCCAATCCATGCTTACAGGGTCAGATCGATTGTGAACACTGGCTGAGAGGGGAATTCATGAGAAGCATGACGGCGACCGCCGACACACGGAGACGGTGCACACCGCCAGCAGTGGCATTCTATAGGTGTTACTCTTCCGACATGGCTGCATGATTCCGATTTTCGATTGGTGGGCTGTCTCGGCTTTGGGAACAGTAACCCTGAGATGCAGCCTTGGTACCGAGGATGACACCAAAAGTCTGGAGCAAGCGCCAAATCTACAACATATAGAGATCAGCATGCCTAAGGCTTCAAGCTGGCTTCCGGGGCTATACGTGCTAAGCTCGGCAAGATGTTGTGCACCTTCCATTAGCGCCAACTCATGACTTTTGGTGTCATCCTCCGTAAAGGAGTGCTATTAGCGTTTCAAGGAGTCCTTAACCTCAACCCTCAAACCCAGCTATTGGCACGTGACCTGTGATGCTGTAGGAACCCGTTGCGATGCACAACTCATACTCCAACATGACGTTCCTTACTTCAAGCCCAATTATTTCCGATCAAATCCTCACGGAGAAGCCTAGCGAGACAACAGCCTGAAACAGAATAGCCACAGTCTCCGCAGCGGTAGCCTTCAACAATGCCATCCTCATGAGCGCACCCACAGAGGAGCAGAGACTCAAACATGAGATCGCCCGCCTCGAGTCACAGCTTCTGGCTACTCAAGCCCAGCTAACTTCCATCACCGAAGCCACAACCTCCCCGTCCAATGCCAACCCGAGCCTTCCTTCCCACCTTTTACTCCTACTCTCCGACTCCGCCCTTCCCCTCGGATCCTTCGCCTTTTCCAGCGGCTTAGAGTCCTACCTCGCCCACCACAATGGTCGGGCAAAGAGCAAAGAAACAGCGTTCCCAAGTTTTTTAACCCTCACCCTGACGTCTCTCGCAACAACGACGCTTCCCTATCTCATTGCGGCCTTCGATGAGCCATTGCGCTTACAAGAGCTGGATGAGACGCTTGATGCATGCACCTTGTGTCCTGTGGCCAGACGGGCAAGTGTAGCGCAGGGGAAGGCATTGCTTACGCTGTGGGAGCGGGCTTTGAAGGGGGAGGTTACGGAGTCTGCCGCGAAGGAGGCTCTGCAGGAGTTTGGCAGGGGGTTGAAGAGAGCGCCGACTCCATCCCAAAAAGAAGAGACTGCGCTAGGGTTCAATGGACATTTCGCTCCTATGTGGGCGGCGGTCACATCCGCTATGGGCATTACCCTGCATGAGTCTGCATATACGTTCTTGTTCAACCATGCCAAAGCTGTCGTGAGTGCAGCTGTGAGAGCAAGCGTTATGGGACCGTATTCGGCACACGGAGTGCTGGCGTCCACGCGTTTAAGAGGAGAGATTGAGAGCATCATGAATGAAAGCTGGCAAGTAAAGGTCGATGATGCTGGGCAGGGTGTACCAATGTGTGACCTCTGGGTTGGGAGGCATGAAGTGTTATATTCGAGGATATTCAATTCGTAGAGACCGATCAAAAGATGAGCGGGCTCACTTGCCTAGATCAGACCCAGGCTTTTCTTCAGACTACTACCTCTCTGGGATTGGTCCATAGGTCCGGGTCTAGACAGCTTCGACATACAAGATCGAAGACTTGGTCCATGATTTTTAAGATACCTAGTAAGGTAAATTGATTGGTCAAATGTAAGCCCAGCCGAGGTAGCCTTGCATCATTCGCATGAACCAAGGACGCGGCTGGAGGGAATCATCGTGCAAAGGGTAAGGATCGCATATTCTATGTGACTCACTAATACTGCTTTCATACTCTGTCTCATGATACAGCTATTTCTTGGTGGCGAAGATGGTTCTGCCCTTCGGCGTTGGTATAGGAGACGTCATTCAAGTCGTTAATCTTACAAAGACTATTGTTTCGGAGCTGAAGAAGGTGAGATACTTTGAAGCCGAACCAAAAATCCGTGGAACCCTGTGTTCTTATCTCTATGATCAATATCTGATCAACGGTAGACCGGAGATGCTGCTCCAGAATACCAAATCCTGGTCACTGATCTCGAAAACCTCGAGAGAATCTTGTCCCAAATCAACGAGCTGGAACCGGCTGAGCACGACCTTACGCAACTTGAGCCCATCCGAGCTACTATCAAGGCCTGTCAACTCCCACTGCGAAGCTTTCTGGACAAAATATCGAAAATTGAGGAATTGCTCGGAGTATGGAATTTCAAAGGTCGATCACTCAACGGTATCGGCAGGCGTATACAATGGAAAGTGGCCTACAAGTCTGACGTGACGGAACTACGGGCTACTTTAGCAGGCCATGTGAACGTGCTTACTCTACACATCGTCCTTCAATCGCTGTAAGCCCTCACATCAAACGTTTCCTTCATACATTGCAATACGGCCATACTACTATGATTTAGATAGCACTCTACCTCTTTATGCTAACCGAGTGGTTGCAGCAAAAGTGCACTTACCGCCGAAACTGATCGAGCGGGTAATTTCCAGACTCTCCGAAGTGAGATAGAGGCACAGCGCGCAATATTAGAGAGCTTAGATCGCCGCCAGCTTGAAGATCCAAATAATGGTTTCGACGTCGAAATCGCGTTCAACGCCTTAATTGATAGATTGGACCAATCTACGACCCTTGACGCGGACATGCAGACGAAATTCAATGACCAAGCCAAAGTCCTGCAAAGTATCGATTCAAGAAGTCAAACAATTCACCTTGGTCACGGCGAAATGCTTCGAAACCTTCAGTCAGAGTTTGGGCATATGAAGCAGCATGGTGCCTCAAATCTCGCAACGCATGCAGAATCTGACCCAGGAGAGACAGCGTTTCCAGGCCCGCCGTCTTCGACCTTGACGACGGCCTTGGAAACCTTGTCGATCTTTCTTGCTAGCACAACAGCTGTCCTTGCATATGGGTCTGCAATCAGACCCACTGGCATGTCCCATGCTCTTGTGGCACCTTCATTTGAGCTTTCAGTCACAGACTATGACACAAGACCCCTCGAGTCCCGTTCGTCGCGTATGAACGTAGACCAAAGTTCTAAAGGTGGCCATGACTGGCCTTCCCTCGATCTATATCCAGACAAGCAGCCTAAGTTACCTCATGTATCGCAAGGGATGTTGAAGGGAGATCCATCGGTAGGCACTCAATTGAACGACGGAGTACCTCCTGATATGCTACAAGATTACAAGAACGACAAGGCCCATGTCAAGTCATCAAAGGTCACTCCTGTGGGAAGCAGAGAAGCCTTTGGCTGTCACTTACCCCCTTTCTTGAGCTTCATCGTAAAAATTGAACCTCTGAGTCCCAATTACGGGGATGACGGCCAATTACCCCGACGGACGAGAGAAGGCTACTTCCTCCCGCCTAATAAACGGAATGGATTTGAAAAAGGTGATGGCTCAGCACTTCTTCTCCGCTGGATGGGTGGTAGGTTCAGCCCAGTTGCAGCTGATGACCCGATTCACTGTGTAAGGCTCGGTCACTACCGAACCGCGACAGTGTTCACACAGAATGAGGACACCCCACATTTACTTGCTGTGCCTTTCGATGCTAGAGAACGACATGTACGCGATGCGCCGAATGATTGGAGACCACTCACCTTCAACCACGAAAGAATCTCTGGCACTGACAGCTACTATACCTACGTCTCTTGCATTGGAGCTGAGACTGGCGTAGCTGCCAGAGGCTCGGCACACTGGATGCCTCAGCTCGTACCCGATTGGTATCAATATCGACCACACCACCAGCAGACTAGGGGCCAGGCCGGGCTCGTCGGAGAACTCCCCCTATTGATTGCGCTGGCGGCCTTCTCCGCACCACCAACCGACCTGCGTGTTCTCTTTACCTCTGTTAAACCTGGCGCATGGCATTCTCATGCTCATCCCTATCCGGCAGGACGTAAGTACTACTCTACTCTGGCGTGGTCGTTTTAACCATCCTTAGACATTCCCGGGCGAGGCATGGTTGTCACCGTGTGCTTTGACCCTAGAAACCCACATCACTCAGTCAAGGGGTCCCTCGATAAACTGCAGATGGGAGCATATGGCCCTTTTTACGGACCATTCCCACATCACAATCTCCTTTAACGGCATCTATGATGGGATGGTCAAAGTGGGCCAAAAATCTTAGGGCTGCTAATTACGGAGCTAGAAGAAGCTATTGAATGAGTCACAGAGTCAGCTGAATATCCCAAATCCCATCTGTACGGACATTCTCACCAGCAAAGTTTGTGAGTGCAACCTTTGCCGCAACATCGACAAAAACATTGGTACCGTGCTTGTGGGAAGGGTGAGCCTGTGAGCATGATGTATGTGCCTCACAAAGCCTCACCTCCTTTCCTTTTCATTTCATATGTCCAAGTATTGTGCCCAGTCATGCGCCATGTCCGGCAAGGACAAGCCGTCAGCTATGCAGAACGGTCGACTAATGTGCAGGAAATGATAAGTGACCTCATTGTAGAAGAGCTTAGAAGATGCAGAACGCATGTGCTTACGTTCCGAACACCCACGGGATCAGTTCTGCACTAGTCGACATGTTTGCGGTCTCAGCGGGACATAAATGGCTTGGTCAGATGGAGATTCCTACAGGCATTCCAGGACCATTATGGCGGGCAAACACAACAAAGGAAGTGGATGATGGTGGGCGGATCGTAGTCACTGCTTCGGTATTTAGATTGTGGGAAAAGAGAAGAGGATGCTTTAAGTAGTCGACGGTAGGTCTATACCATATGACGATCAGTGATGATACGTTAAACCACTCTGAAAATAATGCCATCGGACGAGATTCGTATGGCAGTCACTCTCCCCATAGCCCATGTATGGCTCTCAATCTCCCCATGGCCTGATCAGCTACCTACTTAGATTCACCTCCCAAAGCTTCCCAAAGCTATAATCACTGTGAAACGCCAAAACCATCATGCAAAACCGTCACTCATAGAATCTCCTTCAACTGACTCTTCTGAGCCGCGGTCAGAGACGTTGGGAATACAACTTTTACCTCCACTATCATATCGCCCCTCTCGGTATTCTTCTTGGGCTTCGGCATGCCCTGGTGCGGGAAGGTTTCCTTGAAACCGGGGCCTGTGGGTCCACCGCGGGACACGGGCTGTTGTCTGCCGTCGATTGTGGTTATCGTTCGTGACCAGCCTGTGAGAGCTTCTTTGAGACTGAGCTCGATGGTTGCTTTGAGGTTGTCTTCTTCTCGTGTGAAGACTGGGTGGGGTTTCTAAGAGGCATGTTAGCATGTTGGATTTGACTATGGATGATGGGAGTTGACTTACTTCCGCAATAATGAGATGCAAATCCTGCGTTCCCCCTTCTTCCTGATCACCCACACCTTTGAACTTTATCTTCGTCCCAGCCCTATAGCCTGGCTTGATATCCATGTCCAGAATCTTATCCTCGACATTCCGCTTGTTGGTCTTGGGATCGAATGTTTTCCGCTTGATCTTCATTTTCTTATGTGTCCCTGTGTACAGCTCTTCCAACGTCAAGGCCAGCGGTCTCTCCACCGTCGTGACTTCTGGTGTCCGTTCTCTCCTTCTTGACGGAGCACCACCATACGAATCTTTCCTCGCACTCCGAGAAGAGCCTCCCGATGCCCTCGATCCACCCAAGAATTGAGAGAATATATCGTCATCATCACCCTGCCCCGCCCCACCTTGCTTGAAGAATTCCGAAAAGATGTTCATTGGATCACTGCCTTGGAAGCCCCCACTACCTCCATTGGTCGAGAAGTGGAACGATCGGCCTCCACCAGGCATTCCACCTCCCATACCGCCAAAGTTCATGCCCTCAAACGGATTACCGCCCGGTCCTCCTGGTACTCCTCCCGGTCCTCCGCCTGGTGGGGCTTCGGCGCCGCCGCGTTGTAGGAATTCCAGCCCATATTGGTCGTAGACTTTACGTTTCTCGGGGTCGGAGAGGATTTCGTAGGCTTGTGACACTTCTTTGAATTTATCGGCGGCTTTGGGATTGTCGGGATTCTTGTCAGGATGATGTTTCAGGGCTTGTTTACTGTGTAGGCCGTTAGTGCATATAAGTATGGAGAATATTGGGGAAATGGCTTACCGGTATGCCTTCTTGATCTCATCTTGGCTAGCCTCAGGCTTGATTGCGAGTGAGTCGTAGAGTTTCGTTTCGGCAACCATGTTGAACGGTGGCCGGCCCACTTACCGAGGTTGTATGCTGTGAGATACAGAGGGTAAGAAGGGGTCAAAGATTTGAAGTTATTGCGGGTGAGAGCGTTGGGTGATCAACCGTCTTCTAAGGCAATGCCCGGTTTTCACAAGTAGACCTGGGAAGCCAGGCTCAGCCTGCTCTCGTGCCCCAAATCGGGAACCGACGAGAAGGTCAACGAGAGGTGGCAATAAATCCAATTGGCCGCATGTAACATTTGTTAGAGATACACGCTTTTGCTCAATTGCAGATTGATGTTAGTGGGTGGTGTTTGCGTCAGGCGTCAGAAACCAGGCCGCAGCGCAGCCGAGGGCCGCATCCGGCGCCAGAAGAAGGTTCCAGAAGCTTCTGTCTGCCCTTCATACAATCACAGATCTTAAGACGACTGAATACACGAGCCTGACAAGTGTATCGAGGATTGGTACAGATTGAGAGGAGGAAAGCTCCGCTGTCACTGAAGACGTATCAAATCAGAACGCGGCTTGCCAAAAAAAGGGGCTGTGACTATGTCCGCTCTTTGGACTTACTGTGTTGGACTGAATTTTGGGTTGTTGAAAGCAAAATAAGAGACAGGTTCTCGATGATATTGTGGGATACCTAGCCAGGGAGATTCGCAATTGGTAACGACATCAAGTTCGAGCATAGCAAGATCTCGATTCACATACCTTGAATTGAAGCATCCAACAATTTCGTGAGTGAGCGATTCCCATATTGTGCAATATGTTCCTACAACGCCCCAACTTGGTTCATTTCGGTTCTGCCCAATCTTATCATCGTCCCACACGGCTCTTACGGCTGCTATTTTGCTACAATAGAGACGACATCCTCGTCAGCTACAACATGGCTTAACCCCACGCGCTGTGGTACATGCCTCGCACTAGCCCCCCATACCATTGCGTACTTGAATGTTTCCTTCAAAGTCCGATGCACCTGATCGCACACATCTTCAATGGAAGACTTGTTCCTAACAATCAAGGCTTCGCTAAAGTCCGGCTCTTCTCCCTTCCTACAAAATGATTAGTCGACTGGGGCGAGACGCAAGAAATCAATTTACCGTTTGGTGTATATTCTCATAAGTTGCAATTCTAGCCAACATCTCTCTACCACATCTTGTATGCCTAGATCAAGCTCGCAGCTCATGACGACTGTGTGAGGCTCTCGGGCCAGCTTGTCTAGGAAGTCAAGTGAAACTGAATCAATTTTGTTGTAGACGTACAAGCTGGAGCAAAATGAGTGAAGCTCTTCTCCCCAACAAACGATTCTTACCATTTGATATATTTCCTGTGATCTTTCATGATGACGTCGATAAAGTCATCAACGGTCGCTACAGTCTGTCAGCACATATCAGGAGAGCTCGTCAAAGACTCACCATTCTCATCGCGGACAAGCACTTCGCAATTCAGCATCTTGTAATCCCGCAATATGTTATAGAGCATCTTCTCATCAAGGTTCTTGGGAGGACTTTGGAATGTTATTTTCATGCCTCCCGCTTTCTTTTGCTTCAGATAGATGTTACTACGCTTGAATCAGTATCTTTGGCTCCGGGTCTGCGTATCGATATACATACGGCGGTTCGCGATTGAGCCGAATACCAACAGACTCGAGTTCACGTTCTAATATCGCTCTCTGCTCTGCTCTCTTAGTCGCATCA
>JAABUL010002035.1_pt1 | contig 35303 bp, 48 predicted proteins | sample 5559151 | NCBI WGS metagenome assembly JAABUL01 (sample SAMN10711876, study PRJNA513368) | rock metagenome | isolation source: Antarctica rocks | place: Antarctica: Victoria Land, Pudding Butte sud | reverse complement strand
GTTGACAAGTTCATCAACGCCCCATCTGCCCGACGTGAGTTCCGCAGGGCCCGAGTAGTTGAGTAGCTCTGCCGTCCTCGTCAGTCAGCAAAGATGTGCATTATGAGCGCCGGAACGGTGACAACAGCACGAGAATCAATCACAGATTCGATGCAGGGGTCGAATCCTTCAGCGCTAGAGGCGACAATGCGAATGCCTCGACATCGGCGGGAACAGTTCAGTTTGCGCCTTCGACTGCCTTGTCCAGTCGAGCAGTCCCTCCTCCTGCTCAGTATCCGCATGTCCGCAACCCCCTCGACTAGCTTGGTGCGTTGATACACAGCGGTGAGTCAATGTACCGTCCCCCAGGAGACCTTTGCAAAACGCCTCTCTTCGTGGGCTGATGCCTGAACTTCACAGCAGGTAACATCTGTCTGGAACATCGGGAGTGAAACTCTGTTGTCATTTGTATGTGATTGTATGAATATCGTCTGCGGGTTTCGAGTCTTCACCTTTGGTTCTGATTGACGCCACTCCGAAATCCGCCGGAACTACTGGTGGTGCATGTTACATTTACTTGAGACAACAAAGTCATATCTTCGAACCCTGCTTCTCGTCGCCTAATTGTCCAGCGGAGATGACCTTCCCATCCAGCTCCTTGACCACCTTGACAATGACGTCAGCAGAATCTCGGTGATTTCGCCGGAAATTGCTGACCTCTTGTCCAAGCTCCTTCACCCGTTCCACGTTATGGCCTATCAAACTGACGTGCACCCCTGAATATAGATAAGGATCTAATGAGTGGATTAGCTGAATTCGAAGGAGGAGCAAGCGACCAACATGAGCCGATTCGAATCCCTTCCTTCTTGACTCTTGCTTGCAGTTCAGTGAGGAAGGGAGCGATCACCGATTCCGCCTTACTGGTATTTGAATCGACGGTCAGCTCTCCTCCGCCAGCGGATCGGTAGCTCCGGCTTTCTTCAAGTCCGGAAAGGAAATCAAAATACTCACGATGTGTATATGAGATGCCTGAAAGGCTTTGCCGAAGCAGGTGGTAATGGCAAATAAGGCGTCAATCCCAGCAACAATTGCTGGAACAGGCTCGGGATTCCAGGAAATATGCACAGCTGTACCTCCTTCAGCCATGACATTGCGCAGCCGCACAGCTCACCTTGCCAGCGAGCCGGACCACAGGCACCCACTTATCCTGCTCCACGAAGATAACCTCGCTCCGAGCCCCTCCTTGGCCATCAACACCATGTCCACCCTTCGCCGTAGGGAACAGAGCCATCCGCTCCCTAGCTTCCTTCTGAGCGGGTGTGGCTTTGCCCAGATCCTCTCTTCGCGAAGGAGAAGCTAAGGCCCACATCCGTCTCAATGTCTCGGGATGGTGTGAAAGGGGGAGGGAGAAGGCTGTGGCGAGGGAGGAGTAGGTGATGTCGTCGTGAGTTGGGCCGATGCCGCCAGATGTGACCACGAAATCATAGGTATTCGTCATTCGACAGGCAGCTTCGACGCTGAAAATCACAATAAGGCCTTGAATCCTTCCGCTTCGTGAGCTGAAGGGTGCACTTACATCTCTTCCTCGTCGTCTGCGATGACTTCTATCCGTTTCCTGTCGGATGTCAGCGATCGAGACTATTCATGTTAGGATGACATACAGCTCGATGCCGAGATCAAAGCAGAACTGGGCGAAGAAGCTACAACCATCATCAGCAGGTTGCTGAGCGAAAGCGAGCCGGCTCACTTGCTGTTGGTATCTCTAGTTTTGCCATTCAGAACCTCGTCACTGATAGTCCAGTCAGAATGTTTTCTTATTGTGGTGAGTGTAACGCTTCACCCGATGATCAGACATCCTGCTGTCCTGCAAGAGGTATATCAGTACGCTATCCGTCGGTCTATGAATCGGCTGACTTTATGTATTGCCCGTCTCCCAGAGGGTTCGCTATCGTTGACGGGTCGGTCTTCTCCAGCTTTTCTGATGAAGACATTTTTCGCAAGATGACAAGCTGTTTCTGAGGGGAGCGGAAGGGTATTGGCTGTCTGTGATGGACTGTGCGACTTTGGAGCAGGCGTGCTATGTGTAAGCAAGGGGAGACACCGAGGCGGTTCATGCCACCATAATCATCGGAAAGACTTTCCATCCACCTGGACAGGCGATAGCTTCGCCATAGAATGCGGGGTAATTATCCCTCCCGCTTTCTTCCTGTTAATCCGAACGTTTCAGGTTCCGGTTCATGCCATCCGCCCAAACCGTCTGCGAACCTCATCCAACGTTTTTCACACCACTCACGATGTCCGAAACTACACCCAAAAATCAAAAGAAGGAGAAGAAACGCAAGTCCGAGGCAGCGGTCGAGCCAATCCCAGTCCCGCCTGAGGAGGGGACTGCGAGCGCTGAGGTATTGATGATGGAAGTGGACGGAGAGAAGGCGTTGAAGAAGAGTAAGAAGGAGAAGCGGAAGAGTACCGGCGGGGAGGGAGGGGAGGACGAGAAGGAAAAGAAGGTAAGCTGATCCGAATTCGCGCTGTCTGGTAGCGAGGCAGCTATCAGACGTCTGTGGCCTGATTAACTGACTTCTTCGTCCAGCCCGAATTCCTAGTCCCCCTCGACGCAATCTCCCCCATAGCCGCCCCACTCGCCGGCAAGAAACTTTCCAAAAAGCTATTCCGGACAGTGAAGCGCGCATCCAAAGCTCGTCAGCTGAAACGAGGGGTGAAAGAGGTGGTCAAGGCGTTACGGAAGGGTGATAAGGGGTTGCTACTGCTCGCGAGCAATATCACGCCGGTGGATGTTATCAGTCATCTGCCGTTGATGGCGGAGGAGGCGGTGGGAGTGGAGTATTGCTGGGTGTTGAGCAAGTCAGGCGCATGTCCGAGTCTAAAGGGGTTTGGCTGACTCTTTCAAAGGGAAGAGCTAGGAGCGGCATCTGGGACGAAGCGGGCTACATCATGTGTTTTGGTCTCGTGAGTCTCGTCTGGCTTCCTCCTTCGCGAACTGTTCTGGGGAATTTCCGGCACCGGGTTGAGGTTGAAGCTAAATGTCTGACTCTCGCACAGCTCAATGCCCCAAAAGCGACCTGTACCAAACGACGGCGCGACCGCAAAGCCCGCACCAACAGCAGAGGAGGTCGCCGAGTGGAAAGAGGGGCTGGAAGAGTGTATGCAGGAAGTGGCGAAGTTAGAGACACCCGGAGGTGTGAACTATTGAGTGCCGCGGCTGCCATCTACCTCGAGGGGCGATATATTACATATACCTTGTCCCCTCTCCTCGGATGACGAGATCTTATTATCCACGCGTTTGAATAGTAGCCAAGATCGCCTCCGCCTTCCTCGCAATCTCCGCCCGTTCCGCCGCCTTCCTCGAGCTCTCCTCCAGATCCCTCGTCTCCACTTGTCTCTGCTTCTCATCGTCCTCCGCCCTCTTCTGCGCCTCCATCGCACTCGCGATACTCCTCTCCATCAACAAAGTATCCTCCTCTCTCGCCGCTGCCGCAGCGGCCTCTGCCTCTTCTCGGGCTTGCTGTTCCTTCGCAGCGGCAAGAGCAAGCTCCATAGCGACATTCTGCGATGCCTGTCCTTCGGCTTCTCGGATGCCTTCTCGAACGATGTAATCGATCCCCCGTGCGAGCGTGTCGACCTTGGAAGCGTTCAGACAGCCGAGCGAGAAGCAGCCTTCGGGCAGGAGGTAGATATGCCGTTGTGATGATAGGGCTTCAGTCTGAGAGGCAGTGAAGAGGGTCGAGCTAAGGGCTTGTCAGGCCTGTTCCGGTCCTCTCGGAGCGAGACGTACCAGAACATCCCGGTTGATCGCTTGATGTGGTGCCATGATCCGGGAGTCTTGAGCTTGTTCGCGATCACGTTGTACAGCTTCTCGCGGATACTTCGCAGACGATCGGCCATGGCTTTTGTCTCTGCGAGCCTGTGAGGTCGCTGTCAGTCACTCATCGCGTACGACAGTCAGAATGCACCATGCAGTAAGGAGCTTCGGATCCGAAAGTACGGCATGCACCACATGCGCGCCCCAAGGCGATGGATGCAGGTACATCCCTCTTGCGATAGCACGAAGCCGTGAGTCTACGCGTTTCTTCGCTTCACTAGACGGAGTCGGGATGGAAACTGTTGCGGGGCTGTCGGCATAAAGCCCCATCATCTACAATACCGTCAGCGTCTATGACTCAGTGATCTGCTAGGTAAAGCTGACCGCATCAAAGCTTTGCACCAGGACGACCGCCAGACCTTCGTGCACCATGAAGCGGACAGGTTGTGCATCGCGATTGGGATCTCCGCTTGATAGGCCTTGGGAAGCCATGATGATGAGTGGAATAAGCTGGCGTTCCTGCACGATCCATCAGGCTTGATCTCGGCAACAACGGGCCTCGCTGACCTGAAGAATCGTTGCGAGCTGCCGCCACTGCGGTGCACCGAAGTCTGCGCCTGTCGACATCGAACCACTGACATGCAGCATCACAACGGATCTTGGCGGTGCAGCCTATCAAATGAGATCTGCAGGTTCATCAGTAGGACTATCTTCTGCCCACCTGCAGATCCTCCCGGACCCCCTCGAAATCCACTCCACCATTCTTACGATCCAGATAGCTGAAAGGTCGAACATCCAGACCCGCCTCCCGCAAAGCCGTCGTGTCCTCTTCCGTGGTAGGACTCGGAACGTAGACGGCTCGGCGAGCAGCTGACGCGGGGAATCGAGCAAGGAAGGTCGCAGCGAGGCGGAGGGCTCCCGTCAGAGAGATGGCTTGGATGGCGCTGATCTATCATGTCGTTAGGTTCGAACAAGGTGTTGAGCTGGACAGCTTACACGTTTACTCCGATACGGTACACTGTCTGCTCCGTAGGCGAGCTTCGTTGCAAGGTCCAGAAATGAGGATTCCCCTTCGATGGGCAGGGCCTGACGCGCAAGGATATTCTCGTTCCGCATGCTCTTCAATGCGTATCTCACTGTCGGAGGCATGAAAATACGACCGTTATCCTCGCGGAAGCCATGAAGCGTAAGATCGAGTTTGCCGGGATCCGGATCCTCCTCGAATGACGATGAGATTCGGGAGGAGCTGCATTGTAAGTGTCAGCAGAGCTTTTTGACTCTCATTTTCACGGCGAACCTCTCTGCCGGAGCTGAGGGAATAGATGACCAGGCGTCCTGCGCGTTTGATTCGGTCGCGTTGCCGTTCGGTTCCGCCGCCGTCCGTCCAGTGCTCGCGACGGATAGCTGTACACATACCAGTCAGTCTGATTCATGGATGAGAGACTGTTTCCAACCTGCTGCAGCACATCCATCAACAGATTGCTTTGAGCATCCTGGCTCATCGAGCCGACACCGCTCTGCGTCAGCTGTGCCAGAGCACTGTTCGCATCTTGTGATCCCGAATTGGCTGCCCGAGTCGCATGAAGGATCGTCTCCATGGCCGCGGTGGATGCTGCTTCCGCATCCATGTTGGAACCGGAGCGGATGAGAGTCTCGAGAGCTTGCACTCGAAGGCCAAGCTCATAGTTGATTGGAACGTTGTCAACAAGCCTGAGTCTGAGTCAGCCTTGGCGAGTCTGCCGTAGGATCTCCGTTTACTGACCGCCGTTTCTTCCGCTGGGGGAGGATTGGAGTCTCCATCCGGCACATGCTGGGAACACCCCGCTTCACACTGTGCGGCAAAGGTCAATACCTCATATTGACAGGCAGTATCACTCCAACTTACCAACGACTGCAAGGAATGTTCCGATCGCACTGTGAAGTGATATCAGTCACCGATTCAGCAGGATTACTGTGCTTACTTGTTCTACGAGGACAAATCATGTCCTGGGTCAGCATAACAAGTCTCCCGGAATTCAGGCGTACGTTTCTGGCCAAAGAGCCCGGTCAGCATGTCTTACAGTCAGGCCAAAAGCCAACGCGATGACTCACTCTTCTATGACACTCTTTTCAGCGAAGATTGAACATCAGCGTGAGGCCATAAGAACAATTTTGGGCGCAAGTACGTACCTGTACAGCTCCTATTGGACAATTTCCACGTCAATACTGGTGATAAAAGCCGCAAAGCATTCACCCACAGCGTCGTCCTATTTCGCCGCCGCTTCAACTTCCCACCCTCAAACACATATTTCGGATCCAGATTCTCCCCATCCTCACTCTCACTTCTTCCCTCATCATCCCCATCCGACTCCTTCTCATCAGACTGCACGTCCTCCGTTCCATCCCGCTCTTCCCGCCCATCCTCCTTCTCCTCCTCCCCTTCAGCTTTATCCTCGTCAGTCCCCCTATCACTCGCTCCTAGTCCGTTCACGAAGTCCTGCACTTGCTCTCTCGTTACTCGACCTGTGAACAGGGCGGAGAAGTCCTCTTGTCCGCCGTCGACGACGTCCTCACCATCGGCATCTTCGTCGGAGCCCTCGTTATGCTCCATGCGAGAGAGCGCAGCCAGGTTCGCGAGGGTGTCCGGGTCAAAGATCTCTCCTTCATGAGGTGCCCCAATTGAGTTTGCATCGGGGTTGGCCTGATCGTCAGTGATTTGACCGGTCGAGTCCATGGGTGGAGGGTGGACCGGTGTTCCCGGAAAATCGCCAGAAGCGGCTCTAACCTAACTCCGACGACCAGTCGAGGGAGAACTTCTAGGGTATCTGTCGGCAGCTCAGAAGCTAGAGACCCCGCAAGCCCAGCTCAGAGGAGGCATTCAAGCAAAGGAAGCCAGGTGTGGGATACGCAAAAAATAGTATAGCATTCGCCCCTTGTTTTCACTTTTGAAATGATATGTCACGTGAGACGCCACTTAGCCTCGTGGTTCCCCAAGTAGCACTGTCGCCGTTGAGCTACGACACCATCATCCGAGCCAGGGATGCAATTGACCGCCACTATGGTCAGTGTCAATATTCAGACGACGATCTCGCCGTATACACAGCAGCCTGTCTGTACTCGACCACTCCTTTCCGAGACGGAGCTAGACACCGTCATCAACGAGGCAGTCAAAGCTCAGAAATCATGGAGAAAGGTACCGCTTGACGAGCGGATAGCGATCGCAAAGAAGTGGCTCGTATGTTGTCTACGAAATGTGAATGTCAGGTGACGAAAGTTCTAGGTCGAATATGAGAGACTCGCGGATCTAATGGCGGAGGACTTGACGTTACAGATGGGAAGGTAAGCTGTGAGGTCGTGGCGAGTTCAAGGCTTGTCTGGAGCTGGGGTCGTGCAATTAGCAGCTGACATGAGGATAGGCCCATATCGAGCGGTAAAGGCGAGATCAATGGGACCTTATATCGAGCGAGACACCTCATCAAGATCGCTCGTGATAGCCTCAAACCGGTGCCTCAATCCGACACGTCGAGCGATACGATGAAGATGATGGTCGTCAAGCAACCGCTGGGTGTCATTGCGTGAGTGGAGATGACTCCAGCGATCCGGTTCATTGCATATACTGTTCTGCCGATACTCCAAGAAGTTGGACAGCCCAGCTAAACTCTGGGTGTAGCGTCATAACCCCTTGGAACTACCCGCACCTGTGCACCGTCAACTCCGTCCTCCCCGCTCTGCTAGCAGGAAATGCAGTCCTCCTCAAACCCGCACCCCAAACTCCTGTTCCCGGCGAGCGATTCCTCTCCACCTTCCTCGCCGCCGGCCTTCCGACCAATCTCCTTCAGGTCGTCCACCTGTCTCAGGAGATGACTTTGGGCAAGTTCGTCTCGGATCCTCGTATCAAATTTGTGGCTTTCACGGGGAGTGTAATGGGTGGGCGGGCGGTGCAGCAGGCCGCGAGCAGTGGGAAGGGGTTCAAAGGCGTCGGCTTGGAATTAGGAGGGAAGGATCCGGCGTATGTGAGAGCGGATGCAGACGTTGACTGGACAGCGGAACAGTTGGTCGACGGTATGTCTTGGGCACAGATCGGCCACCTCGCTATTCCGGATCATCCGCTCATGATAGACTTGATCATCCCAGGTGCCATGTTCAACTCCGGTCAATCGTGTGAGTCCCCTCTATCTACCAACCTTTCCGGGACCTATACTGAGGGCGATGCCATGCAGGTTGCGGTGTCGAACGGATCTACGTCCATTCATCCGTCTACAAACCTTTCGTCAAGCGATTCGTCGAGATCGCCAAGCAGTACAAGCTTGGCGACCCGTCAAAGCCGGAAACAACGCTCGGACCGGTGGTGAGCCTTGCCAGCGCTTCGAGGATACGTAAGCAGGTCAAAGATGCCGGTTAGTATCTGGCCTTTCTTCCTCCGTAGTCCTTCCAGCGTGTCTGATGCTTGCGAGAATTTGAGAGGATCGAGAAGCTGATGTCTCGGACATAGTGGCGTACGGGGCAGAATTGTTGCTTGACGAGTCTTCGTTTCCCGAGGCAAAAGAGGGGACGGCGCTAGTCGGACCGCAAGTGCTGGTCAATGTGGACCACTGCAAGTCTCTCGACTCGAATGAAATGGGCAGTGCTGACAGAGGTCGCAGCGATGGACCTCATGATGGAGGAGACCTTCGGCCCGATTATCGGCATCATGAAGGTCGAGAGCGATGAGGAGGCTCTTGGACTCATGAATGATTCGCCCTACGGCTTGGTACGTGCATCCATCCCTTCCTTCACTTCGATCTGATTCGGGCCTAGACCGCTTCTATCTGGACTTCTCCTACCGACCCAGCTTCCGTAGCAGCTTTCGATACATTTGTCGAAGACCTTGAGTGCGGGATGGTCTACCTCAACCGATCGGATGCGCTCGAGCCCGCTCTCCCTTGGTCAGGATGGAAGGACTCGGGTCGGGGAGTGAGCTTGTCGTCGATGGGGTATGACCAATTGACCAAGCCAAAGAGCGTTTGTATGCGCATCGCCTCATAGCATGGCTGTCATATACTGTATGCTGGGTATCCGGTGACAGGGGACGCTGTCTTGAGACATCTCTTGGACAAATCGTACTGTCGCCTTTGTAAGGGCTTCGATTCCCTGCTTCCGGGCGGATGGGCTCGAGCCCGCCCGACCCTGGTAGTGTATGGAACCTCGAGGTTTGTCTTGTGAGTTTGCCAATAACCAGAGCACCAAGCCAAGAGACTTTTGGATGCCGCAATTCGACTGAACATAGATATACAGCATGCCGGGTAACCGGTGACGGGATATCAAGCCTTGAGCCAACTCTCGTAAAATTGTGCGTTCGCCGTTGTGATGTCTTCGTTACCCTGCGCACTCCACGCAATTCCTTCATTCGACCCCAGAAGCCGGTCGATATCCTCGCCTTCCGCCAACCTCGCTGCACGGACATACACTTGGAGATCCTTCTCCTCGCCCAGAGTCTGTGACGATAGGTCATTCGCATGATAATGCGTATACCTGTTGCTATGAGCAGAGTTGACCATCAAGTTGTACTGACCAGTCGTATTCCTGGATCCGTTGGTGAACATCCGGTGGATCAAGAAGTGACGCCACAAGCACCTCGATAGGATGCGGTTCGTCTCGGAAAGGAGTTGGCAGATCCCTGTCATCGGCATTGGGCGAATCTGACCGATTCCTGCCTGGGGCTTCGACTGGATTCGCCCATCTCCGTGCACTCCGTCGCAATCTACCGTTTTGTCAATACTAAAGAGTTAGACTAAATTGAGGAGCGCACGGTGCTAAACTGGTGGTTGATGACGCCAGGTCGATGGGGATGCGCGATTCAAACGGACTAGCTAGCATCTCGCTTTTCGGTTTCCTGATTACAGCTCAGTCACTCCTCGCAGCCGGGCTGATTCAACTTACGTGGTGAACCTCGTCGTAGAGTTCATCGTGCTGGATCATCCTCAGTATGGTGGTCAGCTGCGCGGGAGAGAGCTTACAAAGCATAGAGCCGGCCAAATTGAGACAAAATATGTGGCTTGTAGTACTCCCTGAAGACCTGATTGATAGGAGCGAGTTCATCCATTGCTGGCGGCTCCAGGTGAGATGGGGTGAACCACTGTCGGTAGTGCGGTCTCTCGAGCTTGTAAGACGGGACGGACGGCTCTACGCCCAAAAACAGGTTGATAGCCGCCTGCTTGTCCGCGTCGAGCATTGAATTATTATAGAAGCGCCGAATATTTTCGAGGAGATCGCGCGAGTGACTGCTCCATTGCGCCGCTTTCGTTCTCCGGTAGGTGTCCACCCGGTTGACTAGTGCCGAGCCCGTGTACTGCCAGGCCAATGTGTCGCCGTGATCGTGAAACATTTCCGTTAGAACATCTACCGCATCGCACGAGAACGGCAAATTTGGGGTCGCAAGCAGTCCAAGCGCATAAAGCTGATGTCCGAATGCTCGCTTGGCGATGGCGAACTGCGCGGCATTGGTTCGATCCAGGCAGTCAACGCAATTGACGCGAAGTATCCCGTGCTGAAGTGACGGCTGATCGCGGCGCGGTCCGCTCTCGAAGTCGTTCCGAGCTGGCCCGCCATGGAAGAAGTCTGTGGCTTGTAAAGACTCCTCACAGACGTCCTCGAGAACCCCCATGACGTCTTGATGCCCGCTCTTGGCTGCCTGAGCCATGTCCCAAGCGATGTACCGCATCTTCTTGTCTGCCGGCAGGAATTGGTTGAGATACGACACACACTGCCCATACTCGAAGAGCAACTTGCTCTCCCTCGGTACAGTTTCACGCCACTTGATCAGGTTGAGGATAAAGACCGGTGCGCCATATCGGCCGAGGAGATCATCGAAGTGCTTGGCAGCCGGAGTATAGAAGGGGTCCCTAATGGTGATCTCGATGGGCGGCCGAGGGGTCATCTGACTTGACTCTTGCTGCCACATGACCGGAATACTGCCTCGATATTGTACAAAGCTTGTGTAGCCGCCATATCCAGCAGCGAAATCAGCAGCGAGGTGCAGGTTGGACGACTTGGCCCCGAAAGGTGTAGCGAGAGGCTCGGACACGCTGGTCATAAGTCCTTCAGACATGACCGCCTTGCACTACCGTATAACTCACATTTGCTCTGTCTCCACCTCGTTGGCGACGTGACCCTGAGTATAGATATCAGAACCGGCTCGGGAAGTAAGATCAAGGTGCTCAAATGCTCGTTTGCCCCCCTGGTGAGAAATCGCGCTCCAGCATAGTGCCTGGATCTCCTCGCAATGATCGTCAAATAGACAGTCCGGGTGAAGACATTGATCTCTGCGAAGAGCCGATGAGTCGGTATTCCAGTACGAGGTTCAGCACGCACTGGCTTGATCCATGAAGCCATGGATCAAAGGTAGAACCCACCGACTCTTTCCTTTCGGCTCCTTCAGGTCGAAGGGAGGCGATAAAAGGTGATGGTTCCACATGAAACGGGTGTTCCACTGCCGATTGGATGCGTCTACCGTGAGATTGGTCTGCAAAGTATTGGTGATGTCGTAAGAATACCTGAGCTTAATGAGCTTGGCATATGAACTGTGTATACTTCAACTTACGAGAAGTAGAAGTTCTTGGAAAGGTCGACATGCTGAAAGGTGTTGAGCATCCTGACGATTGTCAGCCGGGATGTGGGCGTAATGAGGGAATACCGACTTGGTCTCCTGAGTCGTGCGCTCCGACTTGCTGGCGACCGTCAATAGCTACGAGGTATCAGCTCTGACCCTGAATACTCGCCAGTGTCTCACAGTCGTCTCGTCGCAATGATAGACTGGTATCATCGAGTCAGCCACAGTTCAACCCGCAATGACTCAACAGCCTGGTGATACTGGCGAAGCGGTTTAGGAGAATGACTGACTGTAGTGTCCCCCAAGAAGCCCGACTACTGATCTCTTGGTGATCAGGACAAGATACCACCCCGCCGTGAATTTGACGAAGCCCACGATTCCACTGTTTGATAAGAATCTTGGTCAGGTCACAGCATGCAGCTCGGTTTAAGTACGACGTACTGGAACTCCAAGACCTTCTCCAGCCCTCCCTGGCTCTTGTTACCATCCTGCACCATCCTCAAGAGTAGATCCAGCTCCGCGCCGTCGTAGGTCGTCGCATCTTCGACAACGTTGAGCGCTGTCGGATCCGTACGGTCGATTTTCAGAACGCGATGGGTAGTGGCAGTCGAAGCAGTGATATAGAAGCGGCTACACAGATTTGTTCGAGTACGAGCTCCTCCTAATCGCATATTTGGGGCTTACCTCTTCGTTTCGAATAGGGTGAACTTGGAGAGCGAGTTAAGGGAGTCATCTTCGCTCTCGTCCATTCTCCACAAAGGCTTGAAGACGAGCTGAATCTCAGCAATCCGTCATTGTGGCTCAACCTGGAGCTTCACAGCAAATCGGAAGATGTGAGGTGTCCCTCGGTTTGGGCTTTTCATGTTGGAAATCAAATAGCTTCTAAATCTCGGTTAGCGGAGGTAATTCGGTAAGTTTGAAAATCTCATTCCCGCTTTGCTGTTTCACGTTTGTAACAATTTTCCTTCTCAACGTCTTGTTAGTATTGGCCATATCGAATGTCGCCGTGTATAGCCTGCTTCGACCCCGAATAATCTTCCACACCGTCGTTTCCTTCCTTTCACTCCCTCGGCTCCCTGATCAATCTCGGTCCGCTCCTCCTTCCATTATGGTCAAATCCAATGCGCCCCTTCAAATCCGCCTTACTGAGCCAGTCATCTTCCTCCGGGGGCCCTCGACCGGTCTCGATTTCCGTGGAAGACCGCAGGTGGTCCGGGACGATGGGCAGCCGGCGATGTTGAGGGGTCTGTTGACAGTGCGATTGGCCAAACCGACACGGATAAGGACCATTTCTATCCAGCTGGCGGGAAAGGCGAGGACCGAATGGCCCGAAGGTAAGCCTGTGTAGCTACACTGAAGTATCGGACAGGGCGCTGACCGCTGCAGGCATCGGACTCCGTCGGATGGATACCCATGAGGAGCACACTATAATGTCCGAGTCGACCACCTACTTCTCCTCCCGAGACGAGTCGGCTTCCCATTCTCGCTCAACTCGACGCGCAGCTTCACTTGGGCCGGGAATATCGCTCAGCCAGTGGGATCTCGACGATGATGAGCTGGACGAAGCTATCGACCTGCATGATGTGCCGGCTGAGGGCGAGAATCTCGGAGAATGGGTGGGAGTCAGCCGGAGAGGTCGCGACCACACCTTGCGCAGTGCTTCTGCACTACCGATGACTCACGATGGGACGTCTTGGTATAGGGATGGGTTCTCACGGCGACCTAGCTTTTCGGATGAGGTGGATCCGCTGGCGAACGGAGTGCGGGATTTAGCGCCTTTCTCATCACATGAACGAGGTCCATCACCGGCGTATACTCCTGTTCCCGATCCTTTGCTTGCTGAACCACGACGATCCTCCTTGCGGCGGTCCCACTCGCCGAGGCCGTCCCGCGAACCGGGACTCTCGCCAATCCATTCTGCGCCGGCTTCGCGCGCAGCGTCTGAGCGGGACGACAATTCCGAGACGGCGAATCGCAGACCATCGCTGGCGATGCGGAATGGACTGCCGGGCGAAGCGTTGACAGAGGACGCCTTGTGGAGACCAGAAGCCCCTGCGGATACGGCGAGCGAATTTGAGGTCGACGAGGATGCTGCGGGTCCCGTCGCACCCGGACCTGCTAGACCGATCCTGGAGGGCGGAGGTCATCGCGTCGCAAGTGGGGAAGTCCGATTCGCTCAAAACGTCCGCGGCGGGATGAGTAGCGGAAGAGTGGAACCGCATCTTTCCTCTTCACCAGAGGCATTACCGCCAACGAACCGAGCGGCTTCGATACGGACAATGAACTCAGCTTTTTCGGAGTCATCGACTTCTTTGACCTCTTCGTCTCAGGAGCACAGCGGAGGAGAAACCCATCCTGTTGTCGCCGTCGTCCAACCTATCTCTGCGGCATCCACCTCAGGCAACTTGCCCACACCTTCGACAGCTCCTTCCATCCAAGCGCGCGCATCCACCGAGACCTTTCCTCGGGCTAGCATGTCTAGCAACTCCTCAACAGGCGGTGGTCTTCACTCATACTATGATCTTGTCACCCCTCCTAGCGGATCGTCACGAAGATCAAGTCTGCTCTCGAGAGGTGTATCACGTCCCTTAGTTGGCGGAGATACAAGTCTCAGTCCGGGCTCAATCTCAGATACTTCACCTGAGGTCACGCAAGGACGCAAGTCGCGCTTATGTAGTGCCTCGACGATCGTCAGAAATGGCGGAAACGATTCCACCCCATCCTCCTCGATACCAACGATACCTCGCGCTCAAAGGGAGGATTCTGCCTTCTCTCCTCAACCCGCTAGTGACAGCCTGTCGCCCAGCTCGCGGGTAAGCAAACAGCGCGGGAATGGAAGCGCCACACTAAGCCGAGAGCCCAGTGAGGACGGACGAGGTCGAAATAAGTCCAAATTCAACCTTTCGGCTGCTCTGCGTGGCCTGAGCAAGGGCAGGATCTCCTCGACTAGCCGGACGCGCGCCGACAAATCGCGTACGCCCAGCTTCATCGAACCCCCTCCCCCAGTACCGTCAGTGAGCATGGCCATGGCACGGGGTGCTAGCGGTTCGGCAGTCCCTCCACGTCTTTTCGATGGGCAGCCTACATCACGCCAGACGCGGGCGGAATCGTTCGGACAGGCGGACGAGTTTGTCGCGCCGTACGGGCGGAGCGGGGCGGGAAGTCGGAACGCCTCTATGAGACGGACAGACAGTCCTTCTCGAGGTCAAGCGGAGCGGAGTGAGAGTCGAGGGCGAGGGAGGAACAAGGTGATGAAAAAGCTCACGGGAGCGCTGGGCTTCAGCGGGGACGTCGAGGAGGAAGAAGAGGAAGAGGAGGACCTTCATGATTGGAAGGAGTTTCGCAGAGGTAGGCCCCTTCCCTGGCATTTCGACACCGAGAACCTTACGTGAATCACGCTCAGGTACATACAATTATCCCATCTCCTTCCCGATACCCGTCAATACACCGCCCACCATCCACGCCGAGTTCGGCTCGCTCACATATCGCCTCAAAGCTACTGTCGTCCGCGTCGGGGCGCTTACGCCTAATCTGGTGGAAGACGTCGAGGTCTCGATGATCGCCTCGCCGCAGGAGGACGACCTGGAGGAGTCGGAGAACGTCGTGGTCGAACGACAGTGGGAGGAGCAGATGCGATACCAGATTGCTCTGAGCGGGAAGACTTTCCCTATCGGAGGAACAATACCCGTCAGCATCCGCCTGATGCCTTTGACGAAGTGCAAGATCCACCGCCTCACGATCCTCTTGGAAGAGAAAAGCGATTACTACGCCCAGGACCGCAAGATCGCTCGGCACGAGACGCCAAAGAAGTTTCTTATGCTCTTCGTCAAGCAGATCGAGCGACTCGAGCGTATCCAGCCCCTCCTGCCCATCATCTCCGACGACCCCGAGGCAGCGCGCGACTCGCCCCTCGCTCCTCTGGCGCTTCAAGCCGCTCTCAACAATCCTACGGTCGACTCATACGATGTCGACGGCCATAACGACAACATGTATGCAACACTGCTCGATCCCATGGGTCCATGGCATCTGGAGAAGAACTTGACGGTGCCGGACTGTTCGTCCACGATTCGATTTACGACGAAACATGAAAAGACGAATATCAATATTGCGCACTGGTTGAAAGTCACGATCAGGGTGGAGAGGGGAGACGATGATGCTGTGAATTCCAAGGGTCGGAGGAAGCAGTTTGACATCATCATCGACACCCCCATCAAGATCCTGGACTGCCGAGTCAATCCGCAATGGAACTCCCTTCCGACCTACAGCGCTGCCCATTCCGGTTCCACCACCTCCCCTCGAAACATCTGCTCGGTCCATGCGAGTAAACACCTCGCACCGCTCGTCCCGAATCGTAAAACACCAATCGCCGCTCCGGATCCGCTGGTCACCTCCTCGTCCCCACCAATATCTAGGCCCAGTCTGTCTCGAGCCAACTCAGGCCGCGAATCGTCCACCTCGCGAAGTCGAGAGCGGGCTATGAGCGATGCGACGATCGCGCGAGGGAGAGAAGGGCCTGTAGTAGAGGATACCTTGTTGGAGCGAAACATCGTATATGACCGCTTGATGAGCGGACAGATGACAGAGACTGGAGAAGTACCGCCAAGTTACGGAGATGCAGTAGCTAGCGGGAATTCAGCAAGAGCGAGAAGCGCTTCACGGGTAGGAAGAGGGATTGAGCGGGACGTACGGGAGGAGAACGGGAGTCGGAGTAGGTCGAGGTTGAGGCAGTCGGTCGTGGCTTAGATACAAGGTGTGGACATTCGGTCATTGTTGTGCTGGTTTAGAAATGTATTCGCATCGCATGATCTCATGATATTGCATTGTCCTGCTCTGAGGATTGCTCAGCGGGCGGAAGGGAATCTTCTCCGTCGAAAGCGTCGGCTGGCATCCGTCCTTGCCTGTCACCTATCAGTTTGCATTCCATCCGACCGAGTCGCGCTATGCCAAAAGGTAGCCGGTGAGGCTACGACAAGAGAGACTATGACAGAAACAAGAATGAAGAAGGAGCAAACTCACAGCTCCGTCATAGACCCCTTCAAGATATACACGTAGGGTGCGTCGCCAATCGTTGGAGGACCGCTTTGGTACGCCACTGTTCTCTCGCACTCCTCAGCAATCATAGCTCACATATCGCTGAGCTACGGGAGAGCGTGACGACTCACCAGTAGCATTACAACGCCCGCACACGAACGGCTGTCGAACCTCCAAATCCTGTGTGCCCTTGCTACCCGACCCAAACAGTGAGCGTCAGCAGTAGAAGGCAAACCCTCCGGAAGTTGCCTTTTGAGATTGGGGAGCAGCCATACCACTAACCGCTTGACCAAACATCTCTGTCCGGGCCGGGCGTTCAGCTTGAACTTTCTCGCTACCGGTTTCGCATCGCGGCCAGGTTGGGATCGGATGATGTAGCTCCCGTCCGTTCTGTCACTCATCAGCTCAAATCGAGTGCCACTAGAAGATGGAGGGATGAAGGCAGGAAAGGAGGGGGCGGACTGACTTTCGTCGGGGAAGCCGGTCGAGCTTGCCCTGGAGGACGAGGATGAAGTCTCCGCAGAGGCAGTAGTAGGATCTTAGGACAGCACGGGCAGATTGGGTGAGGCCGGCTTGCTCGGAGGAGGAGACGACGGCTCGGGAGACGACTTTGGGCATGGTGGATGAGGACGATACAGTCCTGGTAGAATGTCAAGAGAGAGTTGGGTGGAGGAGCAATTCGAAGTTGAAGGTGAAAAGTGCTTCCGGGGTGGCAGTGTTCCGAATGATGCGCCCGATTTTACCTTGTGCATGGAAAGCCCTGCTGTGAGAGGACTGCATGATTAGCATACGATCTGGTCCGGACGATCGTCCGACGTGGGAAAGATGAGGAAAGACAGGGCTGCATGCGTCCTCCGGTACTGATCTATCTGAGACGTGTCCACCTTACACGCAGTCAATAACTCGTCCTTATTTTCCGGCATATCGACCAGAGACGGGTATATCTCATGCTAGGTATCCAATTATGAATCCGCCCGTCGATCAATAAATATGATCCGTAGCTGACGATACATCAGGCCATGACCTGGACCCGGGCAGGTGGTATATTCCGTAGGGCAAGACGTATCCTCGCTCGGAGGGAAAGCGGTTTCGACCGCCGTGCGAGCATCTTTGAGCCTCTAGATTTCTCAATTCGACCAATAGGAAACTGTAGATGGACCGGTCGGTTGGTCCAGATTGAGGTGCGAGCATGAGAAGGGGATATGCGCGGTGGGCTCGAAGCGGGTAAGTCCGACGGGAGAAGGCCCGAGAACGACGGCTGCTTCGGCGAGCTGATTGGCGTGCGGGGTCTACTCAGCCCTGGCGGGCTCGTCATAGCCTCATGATCGGTCTCCATTTGTCGTCGCTTCCTCGTAGCTGGAGAAACGATCGGTGACCCCAGCCTCTTCATCCGACGCGGACTTGCCACTGGCGTCCGCAACCAAGCACCTCTTTCCCCTCCGACGCTTCCGTCCTGGTCCAGCATAGCGTTTTGCAGCCTTGCGGCAGTCTGCAGAGGCCTTCTTACCAGAGTCGCCGAGGACAGAGGCGTTGGCGGGGAAACCTTCAGGATTCCCGGAGCGGAATGCATCCGTCTTGGATTGGGACGCTCGGGACTGGGAGTAGGGAAATCGGGGATGTCGGTAAGAGCGACGGTAAAGCTAGAGCGCCAGGCCGCGCGGATTGAGTCATCGACCGGTGACGTGACGGGTGAAGTGAGGTATCCGAGCGAGCGGTGCGCGGTGGAGATCAGGTCACGAGCATGTAGAGCTGCGAAAAGGTACAATCAGATCGAATGCAGGACTGGCGAAAAGTCGGAACGCGCCTTCTGTCCATGGACGTTCGCGGGGATCAAGGATCTTTTGCAGACGCGGCCAACGGATTTCGAAGAACTGCGGGAAGGAGAATCAGCCCTGATTTGAGCAAGATGTCTTGTCATGGCACACATCAGACTCTGGCAGCTTCTGAAAGCCGGCACCCATGACCTCCGCGCAAAGCGGCTGCTCGAAAAGGACCGAAGGCGGCCTCATCCCTCTTGGCAGGCGATACGTCCACGATAGCCCGAGTAACCTCTGTTGACCGATCATTAGCTCGATTGTCATCAAGAGGACCGCACGGACCTTCTTGAACGGATCATCCTTGTCATACGGCTTGCTCTCCCATCTCCCATGCCTTATATTCTCGTTGTACACCTCGAGCTGACTTCGATCCATCCCGTACGAGGCGCAAAACAGGATCTCGAAGTGTGGCGTCTCTGTACGGGATTTGACCCGGTCGTGGTTCGTCAGGACACCTAGATAGAAGGAAGTGAAGACCGAGGTATCAACTACGACCATCATCAGCGAGTGATTACAGGAAAAATTCGCGGTTGAAATACCTCTCAGCTCGCGGGCTCGATCGATATCCCACCCTGCACCAAGGACGACTAGGTCGATGCAGTCGCCGAGGTTCGGGATGTAGTCTTTCTAGGTTCCAAGTCAGTGACGAACATTGGTAGATAGGATGGGAGCCTCACCTTGAGCTTGACCCATTGCCAGAGCATTTCAGTGTAAGTAGAGTCCGCGGCCTTGAGTACGAGCCCCTCTGCGGAAACGTTTAGCCTAAATTGAATGCCGGTCAAGTGTGATGCATACCTTGACGGAGCTCATTGCTCTTCTCGAAAGCAGACTGCAGCGCCTACGATGTCCAATCAGGAAGACTCGTAATCGAGGATTTTGGTAAAGCTCACGTGCAAGGCGCTTTGCCGATTGACGGTCAAAGGGATGCGTGTCGCCTCAGCGATCAAGCTCTACCGCGGCCATTCAGCAAACCTCCTGCCTGTTCAAATGAGAGGTCTCACGAAGCCAGGGATGACCGAGATGACTTCTTCTAGCGACTTTCGGCGACTGTCGTAGGTGTGCTGGAGCAGACTTTCGCCATCCAAATGAAGGATGTCAAAGAAGACGAGGCAGAGATGTCGATTCCGATTGGCGTCGAAAGGCCCCAGCGCCCTACCCATCGAGAATGATCAGCTTATACTGTTGAATGAGTCGAGCTAGGTATCCCACCCATCGGAAGGGCCATCTGCCGCCGTGACGCCCGCAGCTCCAAGCCACCAGAACTCCTCGATACCTGGTCCCCGACTGCCTTCCCTTAGACCCTCATTGAACGGCACCACTTCCGCCTCGAGGATGACAGAGCGCTTGATCCGCTTGACGGGCGGTACCGACTCCGTCAGGCGTTTGGCGAGGGCTTTATGGCTTGGGAGCCCAGGATCAGCAGGCAGACCAAGAGCTGCCAGAACGATCCTGCGAGGTCATGACAATCTTAGGCAGGACCGAAATTCGCGATGGTGGATGACTTACGCATGGGTATTCAGCCTGTCCAAGGTGCTATTGCGCTTCGACTTGCTGAAGATGGTGAAACGCGGCTGTTGACCGCTCAAGATCTCGACGTGGATTTGCATGCTACCCCAAGCGTCAGCTTGCAATGCTTGTCTGCTGTAGCCAATAGCTTACCGATAGCCGTCATATTTGGCCTCGGCGCATACTTCTCGAGCCGGTGGAGTCGTCCTTGACCCGCTCAAAACCTCGAGAGCATCCTCAACGGATCGTCCTTTGCGACATTTTGGTATCTGGTACATAAGATCAAATTCCCCTCTTCGGGGCAACATGGATATCATACCTGGACATTGACCCCAACTACCGGTCCCGCCGGGACAGACCGCCATTGTCCCAGAGCTTCCGCCATATCCGCACACAGATCCAGACTCCCCTTCCCATCGATATACAGTTGCGCCATATTCCGATGCCAGCACCGCATAGCTTCGAAAAGACTCAACTGAGCTGGACCAGCCGTGGACTTGAGCCGTAGCATCGCTGTCGGATTGCGGATGGGCAAGTGCGGCAGTGGGCTGAGAAGGGGTCTGACATCCCGCAGCAAGATTTGGGTGAGCACGTAGCAGGCATAAGGGGATAAGCCAGAATCTCGGTAGAGTATTCGTAGCACAGTGATCTGGGACCGAGACCGGGTAATAGGCTGTGAGAGCTGGGAGAATGGAGAGGGTGTGGCGAGCTCGTCCAGCATTGCGTCGAGTGCAGCGATACTGAGCGATGACTTCGTTCCCTGCGGGACCTGATCATAGTCAGGTTGGCTCTCGAAGTGAGCAGTGATCGCTCACTCTGTCCCTCATGATCAGCTCCACCTCCCTTCCCAGACATCCTGTTCCCCCTTGCCCTCCCCTATCCCAGCTGACCGAATCCCATCTCGCCAGTCCGTGCACAGCCAGCAGACGCTCAAGCTCAGCTGCGAGCTTCGTCTCTTTCAGCCCATATCTTCGTCGGGAGCCCTCGTGTGGGAAAAGGAGACGGAACAGTTGCTTCCCGGAATGAGGCGGGCGAGTCTTGGGTAGGTGATTGAGCCATGAGGCGAAGATCCGGGAGGGTGAGGTGGGAGAAGGGGTTTCAGACGATCCTCTGGCTTTGGGCGGATGACCGAGGCGGTAGATCAGGGCTGCGACGCTAAAGGCAGTATAATTAATGTTTGAAGATGTCCCGGTTGCTGAGAAGGAAGTTACGTACCTCTCAAACGGTATATCCATGATCTTGCCTCAGCCTTCCCTTCCATCCACCAGAATCACGGCCTGAAATCCCGCAAGGCCCGTAGATCCGGGATTCGACGAGAGGGAAGCCGCGCTGATATCATGCTGATACTCCTCTGACGGGAGGCGGGACTACAAGGGGAGTACGGAAAGCCGCCTGCCCCGCCAAAGAGCACAGAAGGGGGGAGGGGGGGTCAGGACGCGTCGGTAAATGTTCTTACCGCGTGAAATTCGGGTAGATTGATTTCTGGTTGTATTCGGTCCCCCCCCCCCCCTTCTGGAAGATTGACCTTGGCCTCCTTCGACAATTCAAGCTTGCCGACCCGGCACAGTCAAAGACGTCTCTCACGGTATACCCTAGCGATGACAGACGATCCGCTCGAGCTCTTCCGCTCATCCCTTTCCACCTCCAACCTTCCAATCCTCCTAACAGCCGCGTCCGAGCCCTCCCCGACTCTCCCTCTCGCGGCGTACATATCTTTTCCTCAACCTGACTCCTCACCCATCAACATCCCCAAAGAAGCGCCAACTCGATACACTTCCAAAGCCGAGTCCCGAGATGAGTTTTACAATGTCGGACAGCTGTGGCTGGCTTGGACTGAGCGGGAGAGCGGTGTGAGAGAATATCTGATAAAAGGGCAGGCGGCGGGAGTGGGGTATGTGAGCGTGGCGGACCGACGAGGGGTGGTGGAATCCCTTACTGGAGAGGGTGATGGTGGTGGACGAGTGGTCGGCAAAGACGAGGACGCGGGTCAGTCTTCGGCTTCATCACTAGATTGACCAACTCTGATGTAGGTATCTTTTTAGCTATCGCGCCAGCTTCAACCGCCGCCTCATCCGTCGTTGAGTTACTGCCGTCAGCACTCAATTCGGCAGCCGAAGCAGGACCTTCGAAGCAGAACACACCTGCGAAACGGAAATATGAGGTGGACGTGGCGGACAGAGAATTCTGTCGGAACGTGAGCTTTCGTGCTGCACCTGGCGGTTCAGCTCTTCAGCTGGCATGGGAATGCCGAAAGCTTACGTCCGCGTTTCATGCAGCTTCGAGCAGAGGAAGTCGAGCTGCGAGACCGAGTCTCAGTCTTGCGGACATCAGGCGGTGGAAAGGCCAATGTAGGTATCATTCCTCTCCACACAGGGCGAACATTACCTGTGCTCCGCTCTTTGGACATCGTTGATACCCAGGCAGAACTTCCAGCCGTTCTTGCACGGCATCATGATCGAGAAAATCCGGGCCTTGCGCAAATCGCTCGAAACGACAGGAAGTCGGGCGGCACCGGTTCCAGCTCAGACCTCTCTGGGTGAGTTCTCTCTCGGTAAGCGTTGATGTGTCAATCTGCTAAGATTTGCCTTCCACCTCATTGGGTGATTTAGATCCATCCCGAGGCGCACGGAAAGCTAAATCCAGCAATCCCATCATCATGGTTTCTTCCTCCCCAACGAGTCTCATCACGATGTGGAATGTCAAGAAGTTTCTTGAGCAGGGATTGTGAGCTGCGACTCCCTTGACGTGGAGCAAGTTACGGGAACGGGCTGATGAGAAGTTGCACACTTCAGATTTGAACCTTCCGAAAGCGCTCGGCAGAACGAAGCGTTGCAGGGGAACGTGCGGGCGGAGGATATGGTTCCGGTATTGCGGAAACGTACTTCGCCAGGCGGTGAGAGTCTATGCCTTCTGGCACCAGCAACACATCTGACGGAGGCTTCAGGCGACACGACCAGTAAATACTACGCAGTCGATGGGGTCGAAGCGCTGCAAAAATTCGGGCAGGACGCCTGGTGGGTCTGATCTGGGCACACCAGGTAGAAGCTGAACAAAGGAAAGGGACCGAGTCATATGCGTTTTGACAACGGGCCAGGCTTGGCAATTCAAGCCGTACAAATGGCAGGATCCGAAGGTGCTGTTTCGAAATGGTGAGCCGCTCTATCGCAATACAAAGTCGAAGTCGGCAGTCTCGGTCATTTGGCTGATCGAGGTATCAGTCAAAGGACTGTACTTCCAGTGGAGCAACGAGCCATCAAATCCAGCTGTGAAGGACTGGAATGTCACGGAGATGCGGGTGCGTGCGAAGTGCCACCTTCCACAAAGTCGCTGACGATAGGCTAGATCGATCGGAACAAGCGGCATACGGATCGGCAGGTCGTGGCTGAGTTTTGGCGTATCCTCGACTCGGTACGACGGAGATAGCATGGCGGCCTAATCACTGTTCCGAGATGCAGCAGCTGCATCTATCCATACAACAAAACTGGGAGGCCCCACTGTCATGCGCCGACCCATCTGTACCACGTTGTTCCCTACTCCAGATCAGCTGGGCGGCCGATCCCGATTGCTTACCCCAACGTTGATCTTGCTCACTATCTTCTTAGTCACCAGCGCTATCAAGCATTTGTTCACCCTCGGCTGCGGCAGATCCGGGGGCGCGACCATGTCTTTGACTGACGATCATCTAGCATCAGCAAGACTCCCTTACGGAATGACGAAGCGGAGACATACTGGGCAGACCGTCGGGGTGATCCATGAGCTTCGCAATGATTTTCTCCATCGCCGTGCGAGCGGCCTGACTCCATCAGTTCATTTCCTTGATCAGCTTGGAAGGTAAACGTACCGGCTGACTTCCCCGGTACTCAAGAGGGAGGTTTTTATCTATAATCCCAGCAATCTCCAACTGCCATTTCGTCAGCTGCTCCATGAAACGATCACCTGTTTCCAGGTGACGCGAAGGACCTCGCTGACGTACCTCTCGTTTCCGCTTCACCGCCCCGTTCTTGACCACCTGTTTCCCTCCGACTGCCACTCCAGGCTTCGGTTTGGGCGGGGGCGGGTCATCGGTGTAGGCTGAATAATTGGTCGCGTATGTCAGGTCTCCGGAATTTGTGGATGGGATGGAGGGTGGGGATGGAGGGAGAGACTGTTCGGGTCGGGGATGGGGTTCGGGAGTGGGTTGGACTGAGAACGAGGATAGTCTCAGGGCTACCTAAAATAGCGATATGGTGGCAGGGACGTACCGGAGAGAGCTGGTAGTCGCGCGAAGGAATTCTCATCTGGCGCCTATCCCCTCATCAGTCTCTCTCCTCGACTACAAGCGATACCGAGGCGGACGTACCAAGGGCCACTCGACACAAAAAGCATTCATCTTCAAAGCATACAACCACCCCGCGAAGCTCTCATTAAATGTCCCAAGCGCATCGTGCAACTCATTCAAATGCTGGATATTCGATACGAGTGTTGCAGCCTCATCGGCGAGCTCTGTGAGTGCTGGTTGAAGGAAGTCGAGGCCTGAGGGTGAGGTATGGGTTCGGTCTTGGGATCGGGCGAGGGAGGTTAGGGAGCCTGTTGAGATTCGACGAAGGGGGTGGGGTGGGGGCATGATGCGTGACGCTCCGCTCTAGCCGAGATGAGCTCAGACGTTGGAGCTGCGCGAGCCGTTCTCAAAGCTAGCTTTGACGCCGTAACAAGTATAAGTCTAGGAATTGTTGTGGAGTCGAATCCCGACGCGTCTTGACGCGTAATATTCACCCTCCTTATTGGTTTCTGGTCCATTCCGATTCCTCATCCCATTCAACAAGGTCTCTTCCGCCCGTATACACAATCACGGCCACAGGACTCAAAAAGTACCGCATCCCGTCTCATCTGCGAAGTCAAGCTGAGTACCGTCCAGTCAGTACCATGTTGGGGGACCACAGGGGAATCCGTGATGCTGTGATTAGTTTCCCATTTTGCGCTCCGATTCTTCCCATCCGCTGCCAGCGAGCCTTGGCTTATAGCACGCCCTGAATCACCATAGTGTTCTTCTAATGCGTGCCTCATTATCACCGCTTCTATCGTAAGGTGACAAGCTCCTCTGCAGAAGTCGGGTCTGAAGCCCGTCAGCATCACTCTCCGGATCGTCTGTTCGGACTCACGAATCGCGACCGCCGAGTCAAAGTCAGCCTTCGTCGCGCCCATCTTGATCGCCACCGAGACTTGGAAGGAATCAGCCCCATCGATATCGGGGACAATGCGAATTCACAGCCCTGCAGCATCTCATCACTTCCCTCGCCGATGATATGCAGGCCAACGATCTTCTCTTCAGGTCCAACACAGACCAGCTTATAAGACGTGGGAGGTTTGTGTTCTTCATCCAACATCGCGCCCGACATCCCTTTGAACTGTCGTATTGTCAGCGCGGGATGCACCGTGTGCTTGGGACCTACAGAAGTGGTGTATATTTTGACCTTGCCGTCGCCGTGTTTCTCGCGTGCTTCGGGTTCGGTCATGCCAATAGCTCCGATGGTGGGATGACTATGTAGACCGTCAGCTCCGCAGTGAATCGAACCCCTACAGCGGAACTCACGCGAAGACGACACTCGGAATATTCTCGTAGGACAGCTTATCGTCCTTGTATTGTTCCGGACCGAACAACCGATTACTCAACCTCCTCCCAGCAGCGATCGCGACAGGAGTAAGCAGTACTTTGCCTGCGACATCCCCAATGGCGTAAATGTCGGGAACTTTAGAGTTCTGGTATTCGTCGACTACGACATCGCCCTGCTTATCGAGCTCGCATCCGATCTTCTCGGCGGCGAGGTTTTCGGTATTGGCGTGTCGGCCGATCGCCCAGAGTAGGACGTCAACCTCGAGCGGCTTGTCCATGGTGTCGATTTCCAGCAGTAGCGAGCCGGATGGGGTCTTCTCGACCTTTTTAACGTTGGAGCTCTTGTGCACGTTCAACCCCGTCTTCTCTACACGAGTTATCAGCTGGAGTTGATCTGAAGTAACGGTGGACTGGAATTGATCCGAATTCAAGGTGGACTCACCCATATGGGGACCCAAGACATCCTGAATCATCGGGTCGAACGTCCTCAGCACCTTGTCATGTCGGATGATCAAGTGAGTCTCCGTCCCCAGACTGTTGAAAACCCCGGCCAGCTCAACGGCTATGTACCCAGCCCCAACGAGAGCCACACGCTTCGGCTGCTCCTCGATATCAAAGAACCCATCCGAGTTGATCCCGTACTCTGCCCCCGGGATCTTGTCGTTCGTGGGGATAGTTGGCCGACCGCCGACGGCGACACAAATCTTCTTCGACTTGACCTGATAAGTTGACCCGTCTTTCGCCTTGATTTCGATAGTGTGGGTGTCGATGAATTTCGCCAAGCCCTCATGGTAATCAACCTTGTCGCTGACAAGGTTCTTCTCGCTACCCCCGATTCGTCAGCGTTTGTGGCACGCTGAGGATGAAGACCCACTAGATCCCGTTCAGCCGCTTGACATAGTTATCTCGCTTCTTCTTGAGCGTCGGCCAGTCAAACTTCTTCACCATCTTTGAGGCCATCTCGTCGTCTCCGAAACCGTATGCAACAGCTTTGTGAATGTTTTCGGCGACGTCGGCGGTGTACCTGAAGTCCAGATCAGCTTGAACCCCCGGGTTGAAAGATCAGCTAGACTGACCACATCACCTCTAAGCGAAATGAGAACATCAATGATCGTCCCATGTCGTCGTCATGTACACACTCTTGGGCACGCAACTATTAGATCGCTAAACGTCAGTACGTTCCAAAACTGTAATCGGGAGTGTCTCACCCGACATTCACACAAGTCCCGCCCAATCGCTCTGTAGCCTCTACCAGACCAACTTTCGCTCCATACTGCGACGCCCTCCTCTACCAAACGCTATCTCAGCATAGCATCTACCGATACGCAGGAGAAGCGCAAACTTACAGCTGTGGCGAGACCTCCGCTTCCTCCGCCGATCACAAAGTAGTCACTATACGTCTTATCAGCTTACTCAGTTTTGAAAGAGGAGTTGAATCGCACTATGGACCGATCTTCTCTGATATCTCCTCGGCTTGAGACGTCTTGAGGGGCGGCATCCTGATTGATGAGGTTGAGGAAAAAGGTCTATACAGTGCAGAAGCAGGAAGAGTGATGCAGCGAGCTGCTAGGATTGGTAAGGTGAATGTCCGTTTTGTGAAGCGAAGTCTTGGCCGCGGGACCGCGGAGCGAAGGATGGGAGAGGGGTTGAGGGGTGGCAGCTTGACGGATGGGACTGCGATCGATGCTTCACTCAGACAATTTGGATGATCTGAGATAAAGATGACTGATCCGTTGCGGGCCGTCAGGCACAGATTTCGGATAATCTACATTCCCCTGGCGTGTGGATAGGCTCGAGGTACTCATGACATCGCACTATATCTCCTAGCAACGTGATATCTATCTTACGTATAGAGCGGGCAGAGCTTCAGAGCTGGTGTAACTCTTTGCCCCCAATCTACCAAACTACGGGCGGAGTACTCGTCAACTCGACCCTCGGAACGGGACCTTCGCCAATGCTGGGATTAGAGCTGGAACCACTTTGCTTGCAGACGCGAGGGGTGGAAGTCAAGCCGTGCTTAGGCAACCGAGGGCGCTTGTCGAACCCATCGGTCCCTGACTCCGTATGTCGATGTGTATCGGACGGTCGCGGCTTGATTGCGGAACCGGCCGTCGATTCGACGTTACCAGTGGGAGATGTCGCTGCTACCGGCGCGATCTCTCCCTCGCCTCCCTCGCCTGCCTTTCTCAGCTTAGGGAACGTCTTGAGCCTCCCGAGTGCTTTTTTGGTGCCTTCCACTGATCTGCTTGCGAACGAGCCTGGGTTAAGCAGCGGGCGGAATTTCGTCGGGCTGGATTCGGGCGAGGAGTCGGATGTTTTCGGCTGACGACGCAGACCCGTTGTGACGAGAGTCGATGGCTGCCGTCGAAGGATCTCGCCAAAGCCTCGTGTGAGAAATGTCGATGGCCCGCTTCGAGGAGTGGGACCATTGGGCAAGCTCCCTATTCCTTCTGAGCTGAGCTCTTCCCACTCCTCATCATCGAGAATCGTGATCGTCCCATTCAGCTCCACCGATAGCCTTGCCATGGGAGCAGTCTCGGCGTTCGGTAGATGGAGATGTCGACGGAAGAGGCGATGCGGGCTGCCCACGCTGTTTGACGGGACTGACACGACATCGGAGACGGACAAATCGGATGCCGGGTAGCTGGTGGGCAAAACAAGATCATGGACCGTACCGTTGTCATATGACGAGCCCGAGACGAATGGTATCGTGACCGTCGATGACGCTCCGCCACGGTCAACGATCCCTCCATGAGACGCATTCCGAATTGAATCAGGCGACGAAGCGATATGTTCTTTTGGCGATGCATCGCCCTGTGGGGCGACTGAAGTTGACGATGAGCTGTCGGCCGGCGTTGCACTTTCGTCGGATCCGGCTTGTGGACCGCTTGTCTCGCTGAACTCCGCTGGTGCTCTCGACGTCTTACCGCCTTCTTCCTGAAGCCATTCCGGGTTGGCCACACGTGGTGTTGCCTCGTTAACAGGCAACTCCACCACCCGCTCCAACTCGTTCGGTCCCAGCGCCACGCCGTTCCTCTCCTTCGCAGAGCTGCAGCCAGATATCGACTCATGCGATTCGAGATCGACTGACAAGTCAACCTCGCTCGCCGACTCGCCAGTCTCGCCTTCATCTCGCGACCAGGTGAAGGCTTCAAGTTCGGCTCTGAATTTCGCTTGCTCCAGCGCAAAGAGCTGGTTGTCATTGAGCGGTGTTGATGTTTGCCCCTCACTCAGTCGTGGCCTGTGCGCCGTCATATCGACTGATGGCTCTTCTTCGAGGCAGAGTTTTGGGAAGTAGCGGGTGTTGTACTCAGCCATCGGATGGAGCTCCAGCCCATGGGGATCTTCGTATCCGCCTTGCCGGACGGTCTCCCAGTCGCTATGCCGAGGTCAGCGAGATGAGAAAGCGACAGGCAGATGAGATACGGACATCATGGCAAAATATTCGTGCTTCTTTACGAACGGCTCGGTAAGTCGCCACATAGGATCCTTGATCAGAAGCTGAAAACCGATCAGTCTCGATACGCAAGCTGTTTCCCACTCACAGAATCGATGAAATGCCATGTTGTGGCGTCGAGGCCGTAGTCCAGAAGCGGGCGACGAGCGATTTGGGGCTCTTTCAAGACATCGTCCCACGGGTCGAGCAGTATCTTGTTCCATAAGACAACCTGAATAGAAGTCAGGACCCGTTGTTCCGACGAAGCACGTACCGGTGGTTCATCGTCGTCTATGCGGAAAGGTACCTGAGAAAGAAGTCACTCCCACCTCGAAAGGGAACGCCACGACTGACCCGTCCAATTAGACCCTCAAGTACGATGCAACCGAGAGCCCACCAATCGACTGCGTACGAATATTCGCCCCGCTGAACGACTTCCGGGGACTGTGAGGGTCAGAATCCCGAGAGACGGCGAGCGAACGGTCTCACCAGGTACTCAGAGGTACCAACCTGGATCGCGTCAGACATATCGGATGACTGTCAAGAAGACGCACGAAGGAATAAGCCCGATCCACGACCAGCTTCCGACTGCCGTTGGCTTGTACCCTCGTACTTCCCGCTCCAGCACCTGCCCACTCCGGAACAGGCGGTTGACCGGGATAATTGACGACATGGAGCCGTTTTGGGTCCCCTCGGTACCCGAATCCCTTCGCTAGTCCGAAGTCAACTAGGACTGCGTGTCCACTCGTATTGAGCAGGATATTCTCCGGCTTCATATCGCGCATGATGATCCCGTGTCGATGTCTACGACGCGAGCTACCTTAGTCGATCAATGACAGCCAGACTCACAGATGCTCCAGTCCCTGCACCGTATCCGCCGCGTAAAACCTCATGCGATGATGACCCAAAATCCGGTGGATCTCCATCTGCGTTGCCAGATCCCCTCCCGGATAGAAGTCCATCACGAAATAGAAGTTCTCCCGATCGGTGAAGGAGTGATGCAGACGGGCGATGAATGCGTTGTCGGGCTCTTCGATAGCGAAGCGTTTGAGTATCGCCAGCTCGGTAAGGGTATGGGATAGCTCGTGGTAGGTCAGGACGGAGCGCTTAGAGATGGCTTTCATGGCGCGGATGGCATTTGTGGGGGTATGTTGGACAAGTAGGACCTGGACCCCGTCAGATCACAAGAGACAACCGGGGTGAGACGTACTCGACCCGCACAGCCAGTACCGAGGACTCGGATCAGCTGGAAATCGTCCAGCTGAACCTTGACCTTCTTGTTCGCACCTTGTACCCCATGCATCACACCTGTCCTCGCGACGCTTGGGTCGGATCGCATTCGAATTTTCCGTGTCTGTGTACCTTCCCTACCTCTTGTATTGTCCAGTGATAAAGAAGTACCAAAGGACGAGCTGGACATAGGAATCCTAATCGGGGTGTTCGGGCCGACAAGGTGCGTCATAGTCGTTGGCTCAGGTGACACCAATTCTGACGGTCCCTAAGGGGGCGAAGGTGGCAATGGGATGTGATAGGGTATGATAGTGATGGTTTCGGCCATGATGATAATTTTATGGTGAGATCGGTTGGAGCTACGAGGTGAAGCATTTTGTCAGGGGAGAAAGAGTGGAAACAGGGGTCCAGACATACTGTACTTTACACAGACCCGCTTTGAGCGGAACGAAGGCTTTCCCCGCCTCGCTCCTCCTTTGGTAGCGGCTGTCAAAAGTTATAAAGGATCACCCGAGACTCCAGTTGAAGGCGCTTGTTTGGGCCCAAAGGGAGGCGATCCTTTTCGGCGATCAAAGCGTTCATCGACGTCGAGGTGGTGAAGATTTCAAGATGGATAGCGGGGGTTCAAAGATGGAAGAACCCTTCTCTGCGGATGATGATGAGTGTCAAGTTGAAGTTTGTGGAAGCCAACCATAGTCCCGTCCCGCCGCCGGACCAAAGGCACCGTCCCTGTTATCCTTCACGTCCGGGCCTCGCGGTTTTAGGGTAAGGAAAGATCCGCACTCGGGCCCACTAGGCAAGATGGTACCCGTTCTTCGAGCTGCCGGAAAAATCGAGCCAATCAGGATTGCAACCCATCATTATGTGATGCACAGAGCATGCAAGGGAATTGAAAGGACCTTTGAAACTGAGCTGTGACGAGGACGGAACAATTCGATTTGGTTTCAGATTCTTGAAACCCTGTCTGCAACAGTCTCAGGAACATGACCCACGTGGAGGGCAGTTCTCTTCTAAGCTTCCTCTCCATAATGACCGAAATGACGAAACGGAGGACCTTTCCTCGATGTCTGATGGTACTAGAGCCTGACAGTAGGTAAAAATAGGACTCGTTGTGAGATTTTGGCTGAGATTTGCGCCAGACCGCGACAATGACAATTTCGCCAAACTCGTTCAAGGATATCTCCTCGGATGATCCAACGATCAGACAAGCCGTCTTGGACGCTCTGGTAGAGCTCTTAGCAGAAGGTGATGAGGAGAAGAAGGTCATACAGTCTTCCAATATCGTCTTGAAAATGGCTGAGCTGTCATGAAGCGATTGATCCTCGAAGACACCTCGCTCACCTACTTCCCAATCATCCTCCCTCTCTTGGGCGACTCGGAGGATCAGGCGGCACGTATCATCCTGCAAATTGCAGAGACTGCAAGGCCGCGGGAGGTAGTGCTGGCGCTGAAAGAAGCTCTGAGCAGCATCGAGGAGATCATGGAAGAACTCGAGGTGATTGATGATGAATGTATCACGGTTGGCGAGGACGGTGTGAGCGATGAGGACAATGGGGGAATCTACAAACCCCTTGTTGAGCAGCTGAAGCTCGTTATGAGGTGCTACATCACCGGTAGGCACTCCATGAAAGGATGACACGCTGATTCCACGCTTGCGGCTCAATAAATCCACCCCGACCCTGCTTACGCTCTGGGACGCACTGTCATCCTTTCGAGGCGTCGCTCCGGTCATGAACTCTGCCTCGAGCCACGATTTTCTACTCCAGCTGTGCCAGCTAGTGGTTACTGCCTGGGAGTGGGTAATGACTACGTCTGATGCGGGAGGAGAACAACGGGTCGGGCGAACTGCTCTGTTTGGTCCTTCCAGCTGACGTGAAACCATTGCAGGCGATCCTCACCCGTGTCCTATTCCTGGTTATCAGTCTATTCTCACGAAGCGGTTCGGCGATGCTCGAGAGGTGGTTCCTCGCGACTCATCAAATGCTTGCTAGCCTTCATTCTCCCGAAGACAAGAGATCCGACTGGCTGGAAGGGCTCCAGCGGGCGGCTGTGAGTCTGTTCCCGATAGATGCGCATGCGAGGCTAAAGCTGAGGAAAAGATGTCTGCACGAACCCTCCGTCTCACCACTGAATATCTTTTCGACCGTCTCATGCATGCTTCGGACACACTCTCAAACCCTGGCATCGCATCGCTCATCCTCTTAAGTGCCGGTCTTCCCCATTGCAATACCGTTCACAATTTGGCGACCAGTCTACCGGTGCCTTCGCTGGGCAACTGCATGCAGGCCCTGACCATCGCACTCAGAGAGGGTGCTATCGATGCCGCTCTGACGTGGACCTGGCACCTCGTCTACTCGGGCGGCTTCGTCGACAGGGACCCAGCCACTCTCCTGCTCGAGGTGCGGCGAGACTACATCTGGTTGATCATCCTGATATTGATCAATTCAGCTACTTGTCCCTCTCGTCACCCGCTCCCTTCTCCCCTCACCCGTTTGGCATCGTTCAAGCTGATAGGGGTGATCATCGAGGCGACCAATTCAGGCGAAGACCAGATCCTTCTCTTCCAACAGGTCAAGCCTTCAATTACCCATCAACCTAATCTGACATTGAGTGACCAAAACTTTTGGACCCTTCGAGCCCGTACGACCAAGTTCGAACGCAGTTTCTCTCCTTACTTCGCGAAGCTACGGCAAAGGTGCTGCCTACTGTGTCTCCTCGTTTGAAGTCTGACAACCTCGCAGTGAGAGAGCTTGATCCTCCGCCCAGCCCTCCTCGAGCACCTTGCACCGATAATCTTCGCGCTCCCAAAAAAGACCCCTCCGCCCTTGTCACTTCCCGTCGATCTACTGCTGCCGACCATGTGGCCTGTATGGTTATACCGAATGCCTCACTTTTTTCCGTCTACTCATCACGATCGACTCGTCCAATCTCACTAGGGTCAGGGGCAAGTCGTTCTTGAATAAGCTATCTCAGGAATGGCTCGTACCGCAGAGTGAGCAGCTTGGGAGATTGTGGAGTGAGGCAAGGGAGAAAGCTGTCGAGTTCGAGGCAGGATTCGTGCTAGAACGATGGGAGGATGCCCTAGGACGGGCGGAGGAGGCTGCGATCCCGTACCGATGAGAGGGCCAGCGAGTCTATATCTGGCACAAGGCGCGCGGAGGAGCGATTCTCGTAGCAATCAAAGGCCATCGTGTCTATACCTAGCACAATCCATGTACCCAACTTGGTGATAGGAATGGCCGAATGTGTCTGCACTTTTTTCATTTCTCCTACCCTACGCCTTTCTCGCCGAGATCCAGAGCATGATTGAGACTACCAGGCTAGGGGAGAAGATATGTACATCGATTTTATTGAATGGTGAGGGGAGAAAGCAAATCGTCAAACCAGACTATACCGAACGGAACTAGTGGGAATCATGGGAACAGGGTATGTCGCCGTGCTTCAGATCGCCTCGCAGCATCTCCTTGCGCCCAACGCCACCGCCATTCCATCAGTCGGACTCCGCTCAAGCGGCCGGAGCGGCTTCACCACCCGCTCCGGGGCAGTTGGCCGCGATGTGCCCGGCCTGACCGCACTGGTAGCACTGGATGCGGTGTCAATGCGTGAAAGAGGGCAGCCAGTAATGCTCACTGTACGACCCTGCTCTTGCGGGCAGTCCCTCGAGATGTGACCTTCCTGACCGCAGTTCTACGAGACGGAAAATCAGGATTCCCACGCGCGGACGAAGCAACGACGACTCACGAAGCACTTCCTCACGCCGGCTCCGCCACCTTGATATCCACCACCTCCACCGAAGCCTCCTGCAGCACGGCCGGCGCCGCCACCGGTCGGGCAATCACGCGAGATGTGTCCAACGCCACCGCATGTCTGGCGAAAACGTCAGCCAAGCATGATTATTCGAAAAGCTTTCAGCTCACGTAGCAGCTCTTGCTGGCGAGGTCACCACCACCTCCGCCGCCATATCCACCACCACCGCCGCCGTAGCCACCACCGCCGTAGCCACCCGCGGCAGCACCACCCTCAGCTTCGGGGCACATGCGGGCCTATCAAGATCTGGTCAGTCCGGGTTGCAGGAAGTTGAAAGTTGAGAAAGGATAACGGACGATGTGCCCGGGTTTCCCGCACCGGTAGCACTCGCCACCAGCCGCACCACCAGCGAATCCGCCGACAGCGCCTTGTGCCGGTCCCGAAGGGCATGCACTTGAAATGTGGCCCTCTTGACCGCAGGTGTAACAAGCCTTGGGCTTAGGGGTAGGGCACTGAGAAGGAGCGTCAGCGCATTACTAGCTAGACACGAAAAGAGGGCGCACGTCACGACTAAGGTGACCCGCCTCTGGCGATCGATGTTGTGTCAGTGATTGGCTCATCAATACAAAGAAGGGTATTCACGTCCACAGCTGTAGCAAGTCGGGACGCCCGCATTGGGGCAAGCCGTAGCGACGTGACCAGCTGAAGGGTAAGGCAAGTCAGTCGAACGATCAAAGTGTCGGGACGTAAGCAGAGTGATGGCAGCGTGCGGGTGCGGGTGGGTGCGAGCGAGATCGGCGTGCACGTATAGATGCGAGATGATCATGGGATGGCATAGCATCATCTCGTCGTCGAAGAAAAGGTCCACTGTGGCCGAGTCACCTTGCCGGGCAACGAGCGAAACGCCGAGGGAAGCCGCTATGTACGAGATGACTCGCTCGATCCCGCACACGACCGCACACACGCACGCACACCACCACCACCACGAGAAACACCCACTACGTACGCGCGCCACAGTTGAAGCAGTTGCCTCCACGTCCACCACCAACACCGAAGTTCATTTTGCCGCCTTGTCTTTCTTTACTGTTATAACCTTGTTTGCCGAAGCCGATTTGTGTTATTGTTGAGGTTGAAAAGCCCTACGGTGGGGATGACGAGAGGGATTACGAATGTGAAAAGTTGCGAGGAGCGTCGGAAGGAGATGAGTTGCATCGACGGAGTTGCATCGACGGAGGTTTGCAAGTGAAAGGAAGGAGGAAAGGTTGTCAGCTCCGCCGTTCGATGACGATAAGAAACGAAGGGATATCTAACCCACCTTGAGATATGTTCCGCGCAAAGAAAGTGACCGGATCGCAGTATTCAAGCGGATGGTCAGCATACAGTGAGTCCGTCGGGAGATTCGACGGGTAACTCTGGTACGATATCAATTGACCTGACGATTGCGAGATAAAGTTGCGATGGACTTACGATTTGATATAGGGAGAACCCAAAATCAGACGGAAAGCGGAGTTACAAAAATGACCCGGCGAATCCGGAAGGCGATTTGGCGACAGAGTGTGGCACATGCCGAGAATTGATCG
>JAABUL010002034.1_pt1 | contig 35304 bp, 5 predicted proteins | sample 5559151 | NCBI WGS metagenome assembly JAABUL01 (sample SAMN10711876, study PRJNA513368) | rock metagenome | isolation source: Antarctica rocks | place: Antarctica: Victoria Land, Pudding Butte sud | reverse complement strand
CCCAGCCAGCAGCCTCGTAAAGGTTTGCTAAGAAGCCCCCAATAATGGTACTTCGTAGATGACCGGCATGAAATGGCTTTGCAATATTTGGGGAAGAGAACTCAACGATGATCCGCTTCCTGCCCTTGGAAGGGTCGGACTCATCCCGCAACCCGAGTCGATCATTAGCGCCATATTTTGACTTTTTCTTCAATATCAAGGGGATGACGAGTTTGACGAGTGATTCCGGCTTAAAGAAGAATTGCAAGAAAGTTCCAGCTTGCACGGGTTTGCCCACGTATTGCGAGACGGGATATCTTTCCACCCACTCGGCGCCCAATTCAGCTGGCTTTTTGCCTTGGATCCTCAAAGAGGGTACTGCAAGACCTAGATCACCCTTGTCCAAGGTCTGAGTCCAAGCGAGTCTGTCATATACCTCGTTTTCGGGCTTGCCTGTAATCGGGGCAAGATCTTCTGCAATTTTCTGGCGGTAGAGGTCCACGGGGTTGTTGAGGGTTGACCTGTCATGGCCGTTCAAGAATTGGTCGGAAGACATCACTGACAGCTTGAACCTAGACCTTTTAGAAGCCCCAAGCTCGTGTGTGATCACAGTACCAGGTCTGCAAAGCCTTGTAAGAAGAATGCATTGACGAAGCATCTACATGAGTCACTGGATGGTTGAACGCGGCAGAGCTTTAAAAATCCGAGCGCGTTTCGACAATTTCTCCGAAATTACGCCGAGCAAGGTTCAGGGAATCCCAACACAGCGCTTGGAAAAAGTCCACATCTTGGTGAACAGTGATCGTGAAATTTCGATTGTCTGGGAACTTTCCAATGTTACACCACTTTACGCTGGGCGCCAAGACCAACGTAGGCCCATAGGGTACTTAGGCAGACAGTCTTTCTGCCGTCGTAAAGGATGGGATCTTGTTGTGCTTGTGTGGAAGGCGAGTAGTGCTACACTATCGGAACCAGGATCACTGCTTCGTCTACGGTTCCACGTGGAGAGTGCTCAGGCAATTTCGACACACAAGATTGAATTGCGCATACAACATGAGGTATCACTCTTATAAGTATTGCAAGTATTGACGGGAATTGTGAAAGTCCCTTACCCCTCGAGCCCTCTCAATCACCTGACGGTAATGATCAACATTGACCAAATAAGGAACGAGGTCAACACCTCTCTTAGGCAGCAATGAGATACTTGCGGTAGCCTTGGCTCCTAGTGTAAGCTCGGTGCAAAGTGTTCTTTCTTTTACGTCTTGTTGAGAAACAACAAATTCATCGTTCTCAACACCCGTACTTTCGCATCTCCGGCCTAAGCTCTTCACTCATAAAAACCTTGACATCTGACTCGTCTTCACAATGAGAAGCCATCATCGTGAATACATTCGACGGATTATCAAACCTGAGGCATAGACCTCGATATCTACCTCAATCTAAAGTCTTGTTCAGGCCCTGTACCAATAGATCAACCACAGTGACACAGTCAATATGCACTTGTAACAAGGATAGATTACATGAGCATGCAAGAACTTTGTTTTCCAGCTCATCTGTATTGCCTCGAGAGATTCAATAACAATATTACGTAATACCATAATAAACGAAAAAAACAAATTGCGAAACATCTGACAATACAATATAATTCTGTTCGTATCTGAACTGGTCTTGCAATTTGAATCAGAAAAAATCTGTCTTTTGTAATCTAAGTACGAAGTACATAGACTACTATAATTCGATCTTCAAAAATAATTCTTTTTATAATTAGTTTTTTCTTGTTTTTTTAGTCTCTCAATTATAACGCAACGTATACTGCTCAGAATATATCGATTTTTCTTGTATATTAAAGTACTTTAATTTTGTATCTATACTCTCTTTTTCTACAATATTATACAATAGTATTAACAATATCTTTGTATTTATTTATCGATCTAATATTTATAAATAGCAATATTATATTTAATATCGAATTGCTAATACAACTTAAGCAGATAGTTTTTTCAGAAAATTTTTATTTACAAATTTTTGTTATCTCGATATATAGAATATTTAATTATATTTAGAATCTTAAATATATCTACTATAAGAAATTTAAAACTTTGTATTTTAAAAAATCTATTTATTATAAATTAGTATTAATATTGTCTATGCACTTTTATTTAATTAATATATAGCAATAATTTCTAGACTTTAATTTATATCTTTGTCTTTGTATTTGTTTTACTTTTAATCTTAGCAACAAACTTATAGATTAACAACTTCGATAAATTGTTAAAAGAAGAGATAAGAATTATTGTATTTTAGACAATATAGAAACAACGCACTTTAATATAAAAAAGCAGAAATTAACTTTTCTAATCTCAATTTTTTAGTCTCTATATTTAGAAGATTGATAGTTAATTCTCTAGTTCGCAAATTCTTAATCGACAACTTTATACTACTTATTAATGTCAACTTCGAAATTGCACTTTTTAGAGACTTTGTACAAAAATATTTTTAAAGTGTTAATTGTATTAACAAAGTTAGATTAACCGTTTAGGTTAATTTTTCCCCGAAATCTATAATCCGATCCGAAAGTTATATCTAATTAGGTCAAGTTTTAACCTAATATAGTTAGTATTTTCATAATTTATGCAATTCGGTTCCAACTATTGGAACCGAACGATTAGTCTAAATTTACAAAGTTCAAGTACTACAAAAAATATAAAATTTGTTTCTTAATTAAATATACAGCAAAAAATAAGATATTATAGAGAAAAAGTTAAAAAAAGTAGTACAAATAGACTAATTGCCAGGAACCGAATCTATTACGTGATTGTGCTAAGATTCGGATTTCGATTCCAATTATTAGAATCGATCCGAGAAAAACTACTATATATAGTAACGTTTATTAATAGCTCGGTTTTCGGTTCCGACTTTTGGAACTGACCCGATCCGAACGATCAATCTAAGTACAAAGTCGAAAAAAAAAAGATATATATAGAAAAAAGTAAAATATTAGTCAAATCTAATATAGATTGTTATTAATATATTTAACAAAAAAATATTTGTTTGTAAAAGTAGCAAAAAAATATAAGAAAATATAAAGACAACAATATTAAATATAATTATAGATAAGAAAAATCTAAATAGAAAAGATACTTAAGTATTTTTAGACTAATTGTTCGGTTCTAATAGTTGAAACCGAATTGCATAAATTATAAAAATACTAACTATATTAGGTTAAAACTTGATCTAATTAGATATAACTTTCGGGTCGAGTTATAGATTTCGGGGAAAAATTGATTCGAACAATCAGTCTAAGTATTTTAAAACAAAAAATAGCAGACAAAACAATATATTGCTCTAAGTCTTGTTATTAAATCTATTGTTATAGAAGTATCTTTTGCTAATATTAACTTTAGAAGACTTAGAAATATCTATATAGAATCTTCGAACAACAATATAGTAACAGATTTACTCCGAACAATCTAATTTTCTATATCTAACAATCTAATTAGTTATATTGTTATCTCTATTATTTTACTATTGTCGTCTATATATAGTCTAAGCTTATTCAATAATAGTAATAGTAGTAAATAATTACTACAAAAACATTATCTAACATTGCTAATATATTACTTCCTAGATTGCTAGTATATTACTCTCTAGACTATTAATATATTACTTTGTTTTTACTAAATCTAATTAAATAATTTCTAGAATCTAACAATCTTGTAAACAAATAATATTAATAAGATTAAAAAAAGATTCTAGAAGATATATAGATTTGTATCTATTTATTATTAAATTTAATATATTTGTAAGATTATATAATTATGTAATAGAAGTAACGCTATTAAAGCGCATGCTATACATATAAAGAGCAAAATAGAAAGATAGATTTACAATTATAAAAGAAATAAATCGTAAAAATTTAAAGAGAAATTCTTAAGAAAAAAACTTTTTATTGTTAAAACAAAGTCTAAGCGTTGTTTTAATATATAATGTAATTCGACTACAAGTTACAACAAAGTTTAAAATATTATAATTATAATATTACAATTGTCTCTCTCTTTAAAATTTTAATTCTTAGAATTAGTGTTGTATTTGCTAACTACTATATATTGCAAATATATAATAATTGCGATTATATTTTGCGTTTGTTATTAATTTGTTTGTTAATAAAAATATATAAATAGATCTTTCTTATATAGTTTTTTATATTTTTTATATATTATAAGCAGAAAATTGTTGCAATAACAACAAGAATATTTCTTTTATATATTACTAAATAACAATTTTGTAATCGAACAAGACTTTTATAAGTGTTCTTCGACTATAGATCGAAAATTCGAAAAAAGCTTTTTATTTATTGTACAATAGTAGTTTATTTTTAGAGATTACAATTAGATTATGCTACGATTTTGAATCAATTAAAATTAAAATATTATATACGATATTTTTTATTAGACGTTTTGTTTTTTGCGCAATGTTAACTTGTAATTTCGTAGTAAAAATCTTTTTATTTTATAAATTATTTCGATTTGTATATTTGAGTTAAATCGAATTAGCGCAATATTAGACGCAATAATAATATTTATTTATCAAAATATTGTATTCTTTTTATTATTATAATATATTTAAAATAATTTTGTAACAACTTCTTTGCAATCTCTTTTTAATATATATAATACTAATAAAATATATTTATAGTTGTAGTAACAAGAATAGTAAATTTTTTTAATATTTTGTATAAATTTTAAAGATAACGCGAATTTCTAATAATATTGACTAATATTTAATAGAACGCAATACTATTGACGTAAATATATATAGCGAAATTATTATAAAATCTTGCTAAAACTAATATCGATAACAATTTTTAAATAAAGTTAACAATTTTTTTGTTTATATTTTTAATATTGTTTCTTTTGTGTTTTTTTGTTGTCTATAATATTTGTATTATTTACAAAATAATAAAAAGACAATAGTAAACAAAACTTTTTTTGCAATTCTTCTTTTATACTAATATATTATATAGTACGTAAAGAAAAAAAATCTATATTATATTTGTTATTGTTACGAGCTGACGCAGTATCAGACGAATTGATAAATCCGCTAGATTATATTCGGTAAGAACTGATCCGAAGATTACGTAATATATCAGACAGATCAGACGTGCCAGACAATCGTCTAGTATAGCTAGCATAACTGACATATCAGACAAATCAGATATGTCAGACAGTTGTCTAGTATAGCTAGCAGAGCTAGCAAAAAGAATCTTCTTTAGTATATAGATTTTCTAAAATACAATTTTCTTATAAATTGTATTCAACTTATCTATTAAGTTATTTTCTATTATTGATACAAGCTGCAAACTCTTGTTATCAAATAATTGCTTGCATTGTCTGAAGATATCTACAGATTTCTTTAACAGTATTAATCTACTCTGATATTTTAGTTGTCTAGATAGCAGTATAACACTTTAAATACTCTAAAAATATCTGTATCAGATTAACGCGCTTCTATTTCGAGTACTAGTTTATCAGTATTATATTGATTTTCTGATAGTAAAAACAACAAGATTAGAATCAATAAATCTGATATCTACTATAAAAATTGTACCGATCTGGAAAACTGATTTATACAGATAAATATCTATTTTATTTTCTATTCTGTTTCAGCAAACAAGAAGACAATTTTCGTATTAATATTTCTCAGAGAAAAAGTTCAATATTGACTTAAATCAAATTTACAAAAATATTTAAAAAATAATAACAAAAATTTTTATGCAATATTTACGAACTTCGACAACTTCAAAAGAGAACTTCGAAGAATTTTTGAAATATTTAACAAAAAACAAATCGCAAAAAAAATAATTCAGTATCTAATTTAACAAATCTCTGCAGCAGACTATACAATTAGATTTCAGAAATATATTAATCTAATCGAGTAAAACAATATTGTATTTATAACAATATTTTAACAAGATCTCAAGAACAATCTAAAAAACAAAATTATGCGCAATAGCAGAAATATCAGCAATATATTCGATTTTATCGAAGTAGCTATCGATCTCGACAACAAACTGTATAAAAGAATTATAAAAAAAAAATACAATTAATTCCGAGAAAAAGCAGAAATCTTTTTTGAATCAGCAATTAAATATTAGCAGAAAAAATTTTGTTCTAATCAGAAATACAGTAATTCCGATTATTGTAAATCTGTATTTATAAAACTGAATTTTACTCAGCAATATAAAAAAAAGAATTCTAGAGAAAAGCAAAATAACAAATTTCAGAAAACGTGTTATTTATATAGCAAACCGAGCTACTTCGCAAGAGATTGCCGATTACAGAACTTAATAGATTGTTAACAGATTAATACTATATTAAAAAAGATATTTGATAGTTAGAACAATTTCAGAAAACAAATCGATACAAAAACAGATATTCTCGAGACTAAATTGAACAACAACTACTATCTGATAGAAAATTCAGATCAGTTACAGAAAATTCTAGATAGAATATTATTAGACAAGATATCTGCATTTATATAAAAAATTAATTAAATATTTAACAAAACTATAGAAGCACAACAATCAGAAATATTATATTTTTATTCAGTAACAGATTCAGACAACAAATATAATTAAAAGAATTTTTACAAATATCTAGACAATATTACAAAATATCTCGAGACTTTAGTTAGTTTATCGAAGAAACAACAGATTAATCAAACTGTAAATAAATGCAAAAAAGCGCTAGAAAGCAACACTACTATAGAAAAAGATATTTTTAATAAAATCGAACAACAACTAAGCAGTATAAGTCTATCTCGAGAAAAGATAGAGAAAGCAAAAAAACACGCAATACTCAGTTAAACAGAATACTATAACAACTTATACTGAACTTATCTAGAAAACAAAGAAGAATCTGAATAATTTTCTAGAAAATTATCTATTTTTAAACAACAACAGAAAGAAGCTCAGCGCAAGCAGATACTTAAAATAGAAGTTACAGTACAAAAATAGAAAAAAGTTCAAATTTCTTGATAAAAAATATATCAGAAAAATACAATATATTAGTTTAACAGCAGCAACTAAACTTAACAGTATATGCACAATATTTTATTATATCAGTTAAAATTAATAACTGTCGATTTATTGCAATAGTCGATTCTGATACAACAAGTAATTTTATAGTTAGAACTTTTGTTAAAAGAAAAAAGTATTCTACTTAAAAGAAGTCTAATATATACAATCTAGTAATTGTAGATAGAAATCTATTATCCGACAGAAATAGAAAAGTAAATAGAGAAACAAAACTACTATCGATAGCTATTCAACAATACTACAAGAAACTAATTTTTAATATAGTAGAAATAGCTATTTACAATATTGTTCTAGAAATATCTTGATTAAAGCAGTACAATTCAGAAGTCGACTGAAATACAAAAGTATTCAGATTTGCGCAATATAATTATATAATTTATATTTAATCTATATATCGACAGCGTTCGATAGTAGATAAGAGATTAAATCGAAAATCGATTACAAATAGCAAGTTTGTATTTTTGCAAAAAAACAATCAAATAGAGTCCGATTCGACAGATACTGACAGAAATCAGTCAAGCTACAAAATTAGAATAAATAAAGAAAATTACAAATTTTCTGAAAGTTTTGAACTATCTGATACAGCAAAGAAATTGCTAAAATATATATTACAAATATATAACAGTTGAAAGTATCTGTTTTAAAAAAAGAAAACAACAGAGACTCTCTCTAAATATTAACTGTAAAATTATAAAATCAGATTTGAATCAGACAAACAGTTTATATTTAAATTTATATATATTCTATTCGAGAAGAAATTCGAAGTATTTTGCAAATATCTGACAGAAAATAAAAAAAAAAATTTATTAGAAAATTTTAATTACAGACAGAATATCCGATTTTTTTTGTATTAAAAAAGAATAGAACTTTCTATCTATATATCGATTATCGGAAACTAAACAATATTACAATCAAAAATCGATATTTACTATTTAATATCAGCAAACTTCAGAATCGACTATTCGAAGCAAAATATTTTATTAAACTGAATTTACAAAAAATATACAATCAGATTAGAATAAAAACAGAGAAAGAGTAAAAAACAGTTTTCTATATACAGTATAAATTATACAAATACACAGTAATAGTATTCGGGCTTACAAATGTTCCGGCAATATATCAGAAAATAATTAATAATATACTACAACAATATCTGAATCGATTTGTTATAGTATATTTGAACAATATTATAATTTACTCGAAAATCTTGAAAAAATATATTAGTTATATTTTCAAAGTATTGGAATATCTAAATATAAAAAACTTATATTTTAAATCAGAGAAATACAAATTCTATCGAGAGAAAATTGATTTTCTCAAATTTGTTGTTAAACAATATAGAATATATATAGATTTCGAAAAGCTACAAACAGTTAGAAAATAGAAATTATCGACAACTGTTAAAAAAGTGCAATTTTTTCTGAATTTTATAAACTATAACAAGAAATTTATCAAAAACTATTTAGCAAATACAATATTACTGACAAATCTTATAAAAAAAAATATACTATAGTTATAAGAATCTGCAGAAAAGAAATTATTTCAGAATCTTAAACTAGAATATTTAAAAAAATCAGTATTAAAAATATACAATTTGCAATTATTAAATAGAATTGAAATCGACACATCAGATCTAGCTATCGATATATATTTTAGTTAAAAATATAAAAATATATAATATTTAGTAATATATTTCTCGAGAAAACTTTTGTCAGTCGAATAGAACTATAATATTTACAATAAAAAACTATTTGCTATAGTAGTTTTTTTGAAATTATAGAGAGTATATACAGAAGAATTGTCAGAATTTACAATTTTTACAGACTACAAGAATTTTGTATATTTTACTACTATTAAGCAGTTTAACAGAAGACAAATGCGATAGTCAGAAAGACTTAAACAGTACAAATTTAAAATACAGTATATTTTAAAAAAAGATAATAGCAGAGCAGATACACTCAGCAGAAGAAATAATTATATAGAAACAAAGAAATTGTTCAATTACAATATACTGAAAATTAATAAAAACAAATTACTATTAGCAAACAAATATAAACTAAATACTATACTACAGATACTTCGAGACAATACAGAAGAGTTTTTAATTAAAAAAGAAAAATTTCAGATATCTATCGACAAAATCGACAAATATATAAAAAAATATTATAACAGATTACTGCAAAAGTATCCGAAAATAATTAAAATTTTTCAGTTTTTATATCAGTATTGTTAGTTTCTACAGATAAGACAAGCTGTCGAGATATATATTAAACAATATTTTAGCTATCAGCAGAACAAATATAATACGCACGCAAGCTATAGCAAAATTCAATATCAGAAATTATCTGAATCGCTATAGAATAAAATTACAATAGACTTTATTATCAAGTTGTCGAAATCGACAGATTCAGCAACTGAAAACAGATATAATTCGATACTGATAATAATTAATAAATTTATTAAGTACTTATATATTATTGTATGCAAAGAAAAGTTTAATACAGAACAACTGAAATATATTATACTGAATCGACTTATACAATATTATAATATATTCAAAAAACTAATTAGTAACAGAGACAAGCTCTTTATATCTAATTATTAAAAAATACTTATCTCAATATTAGATACAAGACTCAGAATATCTACTGTCTACTATTCGATTACAGATAGTCAGACAGAACAGACAAATTAGAGTCTGAAACAGTATTTAAAATACTATATTAATAATATTTACAGCAATTAAATATTACTTCTATCTATAGTACAACTGACACTTAATACAAAGATTTCGAATACTACTAAAATAACTTTATTTTTTGTTAACTATAGCAAAAAATTAAATTTTTTTAAAAAAAAGCGCATATATCTGTCTGCGCAGTCAGTTATCGAAAAAATAGCAATACTGAAAAAAATATATAACAATATTTCGAAGATACAAGAAAAGTCGGTCAAGTATTAAAATAAAAAACAAAAAACAGTATTTTAGCTGAAAAAAGAGATAAAATATATTTTTTTACAAAAAATCTCAAAACAAGAAAATTAAGCAAGAAATTAAATTATATCAAAGTCGGATTGTTTTTTATCAAAAAGACTAAAAAATCAGTTAATTATAAACTCGATTTATTCAAGAATATCAAAGTATTTTCAGTATTTTATATATTATTATTAAAATCAGCCGACTCTAGTATATTTATACAGAAAATATTCTATTATAAATTACAGAAAAAAAACAGATACAAAATAGAACAGATTCTGAAACAACAAAATTAAAAATATTTAATTAAATAAAAAAAATATTCTATTTTCGAGAATATATAGAAATCTGTTTACTATCTCGATAATTGTAATAAATTTATTCGAGAGTTCCAGCAGAATTAAAATTCTGATCGAATTAACTAAAAATTTTTGCAGCAAAATTGTTCGAATCAAACTATATATTCAAAAACAATATCGAAACAATAATTTTCTTAATTACAGCAATTTTCTCGAGACTTTTTAAACAATCGAGTTTTTCTATATCGAAATTTTTTTTATCAAAAATAGTCTGTTCTCTGTCTCTAAGAAATTTTTTTTGTTTTTACAAATACTTTAGTTTTGTTTGCGATACATACAGTTATTCTGCAATTATACAAAATTGTTCTGTCGAAACAGTTTGTATTATTTCTGTTTTTAACTTTTTTTTTTCAGTTTCTCTATTGCTCGGTCGATAAAAAAGAAATTAATTGTATAAACAATCGGTTTGCACTTTTTATCTGTACAAATATATTTTTTGCAATATCTCGACAGCAAAAATAGACAATATTTTTTTTGTTTTGTAGTACAGCAGATACAGACAACTATTGCAATAGAATTTTGTTTGTTAATACAATCAGATAGAACTTTGAACTCTCTGAACTGACAAAAAAATATTAAATATAGTAATTTTTTGAAACAAAAAAGAAAGAAAAAAAGAATAGTATTACAAACTGATACAGTATCAGACAAATTAATAAATCTGCTAGATTATATTCGATAAAAACTGATTTAAAAATTATATAATATATCAGACAAATCAGACGTGCCAGACAATTGTCTAGTATAACTAGTATAACTGATATATCAGACAAGTCAGATATGTCAGACAGTTGTCTAGTATAGCTAGCAGAACTAGCAAAAAGAATTTTTTTTAATATATAGATTTTCTAAAATACAATTTTTTTATAAATTGTGTTCAACTTATCTATCAAATTACTCTTTATTATTGATACAAGCTGCAAACTTTTGTTATCAAATAATTGCTTGCATTGTCTGAAGATATTTACAGATCTCTCCAACAGTATCAATCTATCCTGATACTCTAGTCGTCTAGATAGCAGCGTAACAGTTATATTATTGCTTGTTGCTCTATAAATTTAGTTTGCACAACTATATCAAAAACTAATATATTAATATTTCGAAATTTTTTGTTATTTTTGCAAAAAAATTGTTAATTTACTAATATTTGTATAGCGAGTTTTAGCTAAAAATAGCAACTTTAAATTGTCTAATTTTTTTGCTAAAATTAAATTTATTTTGCGTTCTATTAACAAATAAAAATATAATAACAAAAAGTTGCTATCTTTAACAAATCGATTAAATAGTATAAAAATTACTCTAGTACGTTTGTATAATATTTAACAAAAAATACTAAATATAATATATTATTAAACGCATTTATTAAAACTTTTTTTTAAAAAAAACAATTTTAACTTTTTGAAAAGAAAAAAGTTTGCGTTAATTAATATTGATATCTAGATAACGTATTAAATATAATTTGAAAATTTTTTTGCTAAAAACAATACTATTTGTTTTGTTTTTAATTAAAAATTATATCAATTAAATTTTTCTAAAAAAAAGCAATATAAATATTTAGACAAAAACTCTTTTTATATATTAATACTATTGTCGACAATATATATAATCTTGTTTTTTTAAAAATTAAACTAAATACTTTAATTAAACTTTTAAAGATATACTTGTTTGCAAAATAAAAATTATTGCTAATTGTACAAATATATTTTTTACTACAATTACAAAAACTTAAAAATATATTTGCGATTGCTATATTATTGCGCACAAACAACAACAATAAAAAATAAATTAAAAATTAATATATATAACAATTAGAAAAAAGAATTAAAAAAAATTTGTTATTAAATATAATTAGATTGATTTAAGTAATAAACGCAATTAAAATTTATTGTGCGTTTACTAGAAGATTATTTGAGCTAGAAAATCTATCTAGAAAAGACATAGAATTAAATAACAAAAATATATTATTTTTTATATTATTGTAATCAAATTTAAGAAATTGCGATTTTTACTTAATTTTTTATATATTTTAACAATAGTAGAGATTTTGTTTTGTTTGCGCAATATTGTTGATCAAACTATATTAGTTTTGTTTTGCTAGATTGTTTCGATTTATTCGAAAACGTAATTTTTTTATCTTAAAAACAAAAACAACAATTTGCTATTACTTATAAAATTGCTTCAATATTGCATTTATATAAATTAAAAATTGCTTTAATATTTAATTGTTTTTGCAAAAAGAAAATTGTTTTTATTAAATAAAATAATAGAATTTTTTTTATTTCTTTTTCTTATTTAAATTATTTTTTATTTTTTATTTTTTGTTTTTGTTTATTAATATTATTTGTGTTAACTCAACAACATTAAAATTCTAATAATAGAATTCGAAAAACAAAATATAAAAAATTAAGTAAATTTGTTAATTGTTCGAAAATTGCAATCGATATATTTGTATCTTAATAATATTTATAATAGAAAACAATTTTATATATTTGTAGAAAAACTTTTTTTTAAGTCGAGTATTCTTAAAATTTTTAATAAAAAATATAATTTTGTTTTCTATTTTGTAATACTAAGATTTAATTTTTTTATTATAATATTTTATCTATACTTTTTGTATATCTTTTAGTTGCTCTTTTATATAATTGCATTTATTTTACAAAATTTATATACACTTTTAAACAACAAAAATGTTAGAATATTTTTTGTTATTTTAATTAAAATCAAAATTTAAATAATATTTAAATATAATCTTAAGAAACAATATATTTAAGAATAAGTAAACAATATTATTATATATATATTAAATTATTAATAAAAAAGATTTTTAGTTGTCTTGTCGATAATTGCAATAATAACAAAAATAGTATTTTAATATTTAATTTTGTCTTTTTGTTTATTTATTTATTTATAAATAAAAAACAATATTTAGTTTTCTTTTTATATAAATATTATAATATATCGCAAATTAGTAGTTACTAATAAACAATATATTTTTGTTAAATACAATTCTTTTTATATTCTTAAAAAAAAGAAAAACTTTTTCGAATAAAATATTGATTAAATTTTCTATTATTTAGATTAATTTAATTAAAATATATAATATTATTTTAAAAAATTAATTTATAATAACAAGAATTGTATTGTAAATATTGTTATTATTGCAATTAAAAAAAAATTCTATAATAAAATTTATAAAAATTTTCTTTTAAGATCGAATAAATACAAATAATATAAAAAATTTATTATATAAACAATATTGAAGCGTTTTAAATTGCTAATATATATTGCATTCTTAAATATACAATTTTATTTTAACAAATATATAAAATTAATAAAATTTTCGATTAATTAATATGCAAGTTTTTTTAATTTCGAAATAATTTTTGTTTAAAAAATTATTGTAATACAAATATAGCAATTTTGATTTTAACAAAATTTTATTTGATATATAGATTGCGCAAAAATAGTAAAATAAATTGTTGTTAAATTTCTATTTATATTTAGTATATTTGTTGTATTAAAAGAGAACAATTAATTGCTATTTTACTTTAAATATTAAAATATTTTTTCTTTAAAATATCTCTATTATTATTAATAAAATTAAGAAAAAAAAATTTATTAAATTTTTGTATTTGTATATTGCGTTAATATTGTTATATTGCAATTGTTAAATTATAATATTTTTCTCTATATTTGAGTTAACGTTATTAAAGATTTTAAAAATATTTTTAACAAATAATTTATTAAGTATTTTAGTATCAAAAATATTTTAGATACGCAAAATAATTTTAATATAAATTAATATTAATATTGCTTTAGTTATATTTCTAATTAAAACAAAAATTATTTCGATAATTACAATTGTAATATTCTTGAATTTGTTTTAAAAAATAGACAAATAAATTTTGTTGTTTGTTTTATTTTTGTAATTTAATTGTCTTAATAATTTATTCGCAAAATTGATTTTTTTTACTTAATATTTAACTTCGAAATTATATTTAATAAACAAAAAAACTTATTAAAATTAACAACAATTAAGAAATATTATTGTTATAAAATATTTTAAATTATTATAATTTGTTAGAATAATAACTAACAAATAATTGTTTTTAAAATAGTATTATTATTGCTAAAATCTCGCAACAATAATTAATAATTTTTAATTATATATTTTATAGCAAATTTTAATAAAAATTATTTTTCTAAAGTAGAATGCAACAAAATATTATATTGTTTAATTGTTGCTTTATATATAAAATACAAATTAAAAAAAAATTACAATAACAAATTTTAATATATCGATTTCAATTATAATTTAATTCTTAAAATCGAAATATATTAATATAAAAACAATAAACAAAATATTAATAAGAATTTAAAATACAATTAAAGCAAAAGTATTAAACAAAAATAATTTATTTTATTTATTTTATTTGTTACTTTTAAACAATTCGATTAAGAGTCTAATTATTTTTGCAAAATATTTAACAAAATATTAATAAAAATTTGCAAATTTCAAAAATATTTGCAATTTTTGCAATATAATAGATTAAAATTATATATAAATTAATTTTATTTATAATATATTTATAACAATACTTTTGCTATTAATAATATAATTTAAAAATTTAATACTCTATATTAGAAAAATATATTTAGAAAACTTTATATATAATTTAAATTATCTTAGTTAATTAAATATTTATTAAATATAATTTTAATATTTTTTGCAAATTTTGAAGTAAATTAAAATATTGTTTAAATAAATAATACAAATATAATTTATTAAATTTCGCAATACTTTGTTAATTAAAACTTAAAAAGTAATAAAAATATTAAATAAATCGAAAAATATAATTATATACTTAAAAAAATTATAATATATATAAAATGCAATTTTCTATTTATTTTTCTTTTGTATACAAATATAATAATATATATTTTTAAGATTAAGCTTAATAAAATAGTATATATTTATTAATTAATTTAGTATTTTTTTAATAAAAAATAGTAAATATTTGTTTTTAATAATTATTAAGTTTAGCTTTTAATAATTTATATAAAGTCGAAAAATACTATTTTTTTTAAAAACAAATAGTATTGAAATATTTGCGCAATTTATAAATTTGCAAATATATTCTAATATTTAATTTTCGAATAAATAATTTCGAAATATAACAATTTTTTTTTGAACAATATATATAAAAATTTAAACAACAACTTTGTATTAAATTGTAAATTTATAACATAATTATTTTTGTTATATTCTAAAAATAAAAAAATATTAATTTCGAAAAAACAATTTTTGTACAATAAAATCTTTATTAAAATTTAAAAAATCGAAAAAAAGATTGCTTTTATAATAGCGCTAATATTATTTATTACAAATATATAGATTAAAGTATTTTTCGTATATAATAGAAAACTCTTGAAAAAATCTATTATAATTTTGTTTTTTATTATTTAATATCTTTACGTAAGAATTTATTAATTAATATACGAATTTATTTTTATTATTTATAATAACTCGATAATTATATTTTAAACAATTTTCGAAAAAAAATAGAAAACTTAATACAATATATATTTTCTACTATTATTATTGCAAATTCTAATATTTATATTGTAGAATTCTAGAAATTGTATTTCGATCTTATAAAAGATCTTAATTTTAATAGACAAAAAACTTGTATTTTTTAAATATTATATTTTTATTTATTGTTCGAAAATATAATTAATATATATTTTTTTATTTAAAAATATTATTCTTTTATAATATTTGTCTAATATATATATAAATAGTTTTGTTAAAATTGTATTAACTTTTGCTTTGCAATTTGCAATAGTAACAATAATTATTACAAATCTTTTTAGTTTTTTAAATTGTTAAAAATCTTATTAATATATTAAAATAATAGTACTTTTTATATAATACGCAATATATTTAATTTTGTAGCAATTATTATATTAATTTGCAAATTTTTCTTTTTAAAAAAAAACAATTGAAAAAGATATATTTTTGCTAATTATAATTGTAATATATATAAATTTTGTTTATATAATTATTGTTACTTGCGTTATTTTGCAAAAAAAATATAATAATATTTTTATATTAATTTTGTTAAGAGAAACTACAAAGATCTAATTTAGAAATTGTTTTGTTTAATTTTTGTTTAAAACAATTATTTCTTAAAATAAAACAAAATTTATAACTTAATTTTTAAAATCAATTTTTATAATTATTTTATAAAATAGTAGTATTTTCTATATACGCAATTAGCGCAACAAACGCGTTTCTTGTTATAAAAAAATCAAAAACAATAATAACTTTTTTATAAATTTTGTTTTTTAATTTATTCAAAAACGTATTTTGTTTCTAAAACTTAATAAAAAGTTCTAAATTTATTTTTAAAATTTTTAAATAAATAACAAAATTGTTTATATTTTGCGTAAAATTTTGCTTAATATAACTATATTTAATTGCAATAATTAGTCGACAATTTTCGAATAATTTTATAAGATTTATTAAATACTATAAGAATTGTTCGAATATTTAAATATTTAGAACAATAAAATTTATTTTTTTGTAATTGTTTTATTGCGTTGTCGAATTGTTGCGCAAAAAAAATTAATATTAATAAATTTTATAATTTTTAATAGAAAAAAACTTTAAATTAAATTTGAATATAATTTTTGTACTTCTAATTTAATTTTTCTATTTTTTAAAGTTTTTTTTGTAGTAGTTATCTAAATAAAACGATTTTAAATCGAGTATTAATTTTTGTTTTTTCAAAAATAATTTGCTGTTTTTTAGAATATTGTTTTTCAAAGATACTATACAACGTTATTATATAAACAACGTATTTATTTTATTATTTTATAACAAAATTTGAAGTTTTTAATTTTTTTTTAGAAAAAGTTGATATTTATATTTGACAACAAGTTATTTTAACTTTTTTTTTTTCTTTTTTAGAAAAGTTTTGTAATTAATTTTAAAATTGTCGAAAATAGAATTTGTATTTGTCTTAAATTTGTTTTTAATCAAAAATTTATTATTAAAATTGTTATACTTTTTGTTTAATAATTTTTGAAAATTAATAATTATAAAGAATTCTCTAATTGCAATTGTACTATTTTCTATAATAATTATTTTTGTTGCAAATTTGTTTTTGTTAAAACAAGTTGCTCTTTTAAATTTTTAATTTAATATTTTAACAAACAATTGTTTTTAGAAAATTAGATAATTTATTATTGTAAAATTATACAATTATATAATAAAAGTAACGCTATTAAGACGCACGCTATGCGTGTAAAAAACAAAATAGAAAGATAGATCTACAATTATAAGAAAAATAAATTGTAAAAATTCAAAAAGAAATTCTCGAAAAAAAAACTCTTTATTGTTAAGACAAAATCTAGATATTGTCTTAATATATAACATAATTCGACTACAAGTTACAATAGAGTTTAGAATATTATAATTATAATATTATAATATTTTTTTGTTAATTGTTTAGTGCAAATTTGATACAAATTTAAATCTAAAATATATCTTTAATATATTTAGAATTAATCTTTATTTATATTTCTAATTTATATCTAGAAATTATCTATATAGAAAATCGAAATATTTGCAATTTAATCTTTAACAATATTTCTCTAAGTATTTTTTAAATTATCTTGTTGTTTTATTGTCGATCTTTTCGCTAATATTGCAATTAATTGTTAGACACTTAACTAAAGAGATAAAAAACAATATTTGTATAAATATATTAAAAGAAATGCAAATATCGAAAATAAATTAATAAATAAGAATAGAAAAGTATAAGAATATTGTAATAAGCAATAGTAATTGTAAGATTACACAATCGTATAATAGAAATAGCGCTATTAAGACGCACGCTATGCGTATAAAGAGCGAAATAGAAAGATAGATCTACAATTATAAAAGAAATAAATCGTAAAAATTTAAAGAGAAATTCTTAGAAGAAAAACTCTTTATTGTTAAGACAAAATCTAAACGCTATCTTAATATATAATATAATTCGATTATAAGTTACAACAAAGTTTAAAATATTATAATTATAGTATTATAATTGTCTTTTTTTTTAGAATTTTAATTCTTAGAATTAGTATTATATTTGCTAATTGTTATACGCTACAAATTGTTACGCTAGTACTTTCTTCAAAGATATCAAGATAAGATTGTGCTATTAAAGAGATTTGTAGACGTCTTTAAACAATGCAAGCAATTACTTAATAACAAGAGTTGTAACTATAGACAATTTTTATATTTAATAAATCTAGACAAAGATTCGATAAATCAAAGTAACAATAAGTAAAAATCTATAATAAGTTGAACACAATTTATAAGAAAGTCGTGTTCTTGTTTCTATATATTAAGAAAATATTAATTGTTTGTCTTGTTTGTTTGTCGAATATAACAAACATAGTTGTTCGCAATACTTGTTTGTCAAATATATTAAACATTATATTTAAATTGCTTGCTTCTTAAGCATATCGAATATAATAATAGATTTGTTCAAAGACATAGAATCTAAATTACTAATATAACTTTAATAAGCTTGTAATACTATTCTTTTTCTTTAGAGTTTTTGTCTCGAAATCTAATGTCTCTCTATTATGTTTTCAAGAAAGATTAATATCAAAAATTTTTTCTTTCGAAAAAAAAATCTTTTCGATACTCTAGATTTAGTATTTCTAGCAATGCGTTCTTGTTGTAACTATACAATGTCTAGTAAAATCTATTGTATAAATAATAATTCTAAAAAGTATATAAAGTGTGTGCGATCTAGTTGTAATTATAATTTAACAATTTTTTTTACATTAATTAAACGAATTTATAGAGAGCAAATGTGCTTAAAGAAAGAAGTACGCAATACGCGTGCAAAACTAAGTTAACTAAAAAAACAACTAAATTTTCTAAAGAATAAAAAGAAAGAAATAATTGTAACAAAATAAAAAAATATTAACAATTTAAAAATAAATAAAGTATACTTTGTCGAATTTATTACAAAGATTCTTAAATTGCTATTTGATATATTGTTCGAACAATTTTAACTTTTAATTAACTAGAATTAAAATACTATTTTTATATCTTGTTTTAATAAAACTTTCTTAAAAGATTTTAACAACAATTAAGATTCTTTTTTGATTTTTATATATTTTTTAAGATAAAGTATCTTTTTTATTTAATAAGATACTTTTAATTTTTTTGTTATAGAATTTCTTCGATCTCGAATTAATTCTCTTTTTGCGAATAAAAATAAAATATATTTTGTAAAGATATAATTAAGTTTGTTAATTTCAACAATAAAATATAGAATATCAAAAATATTTTGATATTTTTAAGTAAATCGAGTTTGTAATTAATTAATTTCTTAATTTTCTTAACAAGAAACAATTCGACTTTAATATAATTTAATTTCTTGCTTAACTTTTTTGTTTTAAGATTTTTTGTAAAAAGATATACTTTATCTCTCTCTTTTAGCTAAGATATTATTTTTTGTTTTTTATTTTAATATTTGATCGATTTTTCTTGCATTTTTAAGATATTGTTGTGTATCTTTTTTAGTATCGCTATTCTTTTAATAACTAATTGCGCAAATAGATATTTGCGCTCTTTTTCAAAGAGATTTGATTTCTTGTTATAGTTAACAAAGAATAAAATTATTTTAGTAATATTCGAAATCTTTGCATTGAGTGCTAGTTGTATTATAGATAAAAGTAATATTTAATTATTGTAAGTATTGTTAATGTAGTATCTTAAATACTACTCAAAACTTTACTTTGTTCTTTCTATTTAACTATTTATAATTAGATAATAGACAATAGATATTTGAAGTCTTATATCTAACATTAAAAAAAACGTCTTTTAATAGTTAGACATAAAAAGCTTGTCTCTATTACTAATTAATTTCTTAAGTATATCGTAATATTGTATAAGTCGATTTAATATAATGTATTTTAGTTGTTTTGCAATAAACTTCTCTTTGCATACAATAATATATAAGTACTTAATAAGTTTATCAACTATTATTAGTATTAAATTATATTTGTTTTCAATTACTAAGTTTGTCGACTTCGACAACTTAATAATAAAGTTTATCATAACTTTATTTTATAGCAATTTAAATAATTTCTAATATTGAATTTTGCTATAGTTCGCATATATACTATATTTGTTTTGCTAATAACTAAAATATTGTTTAATATATATTTCGACAACTTGTCTTATTTGTAAAAACTAATAATACTAGCGTAAAAGCTAAAGAGTTTTAGTTACTTTTAGATACTTTTACAATAATTTGTTATAGTGCTCTTTTATATATTTGTCAATCTTGTCGATAGATATTTGGAGTTTTTCTTTCTTTATTGAAAACTTTTCTATATTGTCTCAAAGTATTTGTAGTATAGCGTTTAGCTTATATTTGTTTATTAATAATAATTTGTTTTTATTAATTTTAAGTATACTATAATTGAACAACTTCTTTGTTTTTATATAATTATTTCTTTTGTTAAATGCGTCTACTTTGTTATTATTTTTGTTTAAGATATATTGTATTCTAAACTTGTATTGTTTAAGTCTTTTTAACTATTGCATTTGTCTTTTATTAAGTTGTTTAATAATAATAAAGTGCACAAAATTCTTGTAATCTATAAGAATTGTAAGTTTTAATAATTTTTCTATATATACTCTTTATAATTTTAAGAAAACTACTATAGCAAATAGTTTCTTATTGTAAATATTATAGTTTTGTTCAATTAATAAAAGTTTTTTTAAAAGATATATTACTAGATATTATATATCTTTATATCTCTAGTTAAAGCATGCATCAATAGCTAAATCTAATACGTCGATTTCAATTTTGCTTAATAATTGCAAATTGTACATCTTTAATACTAGCTTCTTCAAACATTCTAACTTAAGATTCTAAAATAATTTTTCTTTTACAAATTTTTATATTTATAACATATTTTTCTTCGTAAGATTTGTTAATAGTATCGCGTTTACTAAGTAGTTTTTAATAAATTTCTTGTTGTAGTTTATAAAACTTAAGAAGAATTGCATTTTCTTTATATTTGTTAATAATTTTTATTTTTTAATTGCTTGTAACTTCTTAAGATTTATGCGTACTTTATTTTGTTTAACAACAAATTTAAAAAAGTTAATTTTCTCTTAATAAAATTCGCATTTCTTTGATTTAAAATATAAGTTTTTTATATTTAGATATTTTAATACTTTGAAAATATAACTAATATACTCTTTTAAGATTTTTGAGTAAATTATAATGTTGTTTAAGTATGTTATAACAAATTAATTCAAATATTGTTGTAGTATATTATTAATTATTTCTTAATACATTGTTAAGACGTTTGTAAGTTCAAATAATATTATTGTGTATTCGTATAATCTATATTGTATATAAAAAGCTATTTTTTACTCTTCTTTTGTCTTTATTTTAATTTAGTTATACGCTTCTTATAAGTCTAGTTTAATAAAGTACTTTATTTCAAATAGTCGATTTTAAAGCTTGCTAATATTGAGTAATAAATATCGATTCTTAATTGTAATATTATTTAGCTTTTAATAATTAATATATAGATAAAGAATTTTATTCTTCTTTAATACAAAGAAAATCAAGTATTCTATCTATAATTAGAATTTTTTAATAAATTTTTTTTTTGTTTTCTACTAGATATTTGCAAAGTACTTCGAGCTTTTTCTTAAATAAAGTATATATAGATTCAAATATAAGTTGCTTGTTTAGTTTAAGTCTAATTTTGTAATTTTACAATTAATATTTAAAAAGAATCTTTATTGTTTTTTTTTCTTAAAATAAATACTCTTAATTGTTGTATATTTGTAATACGTACTTTAACAATTTCTTTATTGTATTAAATAGTTTAAAACTTCTAGAAGATTCGTAATTTTCTTTATTTACTTTAATTTTATAATTTGACTAATTTTTGTTAATATTTATCGAGTCGAACTTTATTAAATTGTTTTTTTGCAAAAATATAAGTTTGTTGTTTGCAATCGATTTTCGATTTGTTTTTTTATCTATTATCGAACGTTGTCGATACGTAGATTAGATATAAATTATATAATTATATTGCGCAAATTTAAGTACTTGTATATTTTAGTTAACTTCTAGATTGTATTGCTTCAATCAAGACATTTCTAAAACAATATTATAAGTAATTATTTCTATTATATTAAAGATTAGTTTCTCGTAGTATTGTTAAATAACTATTGATAATAATTTCGTTTCTTTATTTATTCTTTTATTTTCGTTAAATAATAAGTTTTTATCTACAATTATTAAGTTGTATATATTAGATTTTTTTTAAGTAGAGTACTTTTCTCTCTTAACAAAAGTTCTAGTTATAAAATTATCTATTGTATTAGAATCGACTATTGCAATAAATCGACAATTATTAATCTTAATTAATATAGTAAAATATCGTGCGTATATTGTTAAGTTTAGTTGCTACTATTAGACTAATATATTGCATTTCTTTAGTATATTCTTTATTAAAGAATTTGAACTTTTTCTTACTTTAATGCTATAACTTTCGCTTCGAATATTTATTTGCGTTAAGTTTTCTTTTTGTGCTAGATTAATAACTTTAACTTTTTAGAAAATCAATTAATTTCTTCTTTGTCTTCTAGATAAGTTTAGCATAAATCGTTATAGCATTTTGTTCAATTAAATATTGTATATTTCTTTGCTTTCTTTATCTTCTCTTAAGATAGACTTATATTGCTTAGTTATTGTTCGATTTTATTAGAAATATCTCTTTCTATAATGGCGTCGCTTTCTAGCGCTTTCTCGCATTTATTTACAATTTAATTTATTTTTTTGTTTCTTAATAAGCTAGTTAAAGCGTCAAGATAATCTATAATATTATTTAGATATTCGTAAAAGTTCTTTTAGTTATACTTGTTATCTAAGTTTGTTGCTAAGTAAAAGTATAACGTTCTTATAATCTTATTAAGTATTTAATTGACTTTCTACGTAGATGCGAATGCCTTGTTTAATAATATTCTATTTAGAACTTTCTATAATTAATTTGGATTTTTTACTAGATAGTAGTTGTTGTTCGATTTAGTTTCGAAAATGTTTGTTTTTGTATCGATTTGCTTCTTAATATTGTTCTAGCTATTAAATATCTCTCTTAATATAGTATTGATCTATTGACAATTTACTAAATTTTGTAATCGACAATCTTTTGCAAAGTAATTCGATTTGTTATATAAATAGCACGTTTTTTGAAATTTGTTATTTTGCTTTTTCTTAGAGTTTTTCTCTTTATATTGTTGAGTAGAATCTAGTTTTATAGATACAAATTTACAATAATTAAGATTATTATATTTCTAATTAAAACGAGATTCTTCTTGCTAATATTTAATTGCTAGTTCAAAGAAGATTTTTGCTCTTTTTTAAAATTAATTGTATTTTTTTTTATAGTTTTTTTATATAGTTTATTGTCGAAATCGATAGCTACTTTAATAAGATTAAATATGTTGCTAAAGATTCTTTTATTACGCATAATTTTGTCTTTTAAATTGTTTTTAAAATCTTGTCGAAACATTGTTATAAATACGATATTGTTTTATTTAATTAAATTAATATATTTTTGAAATCTAGTTATATAGTTTGTTGCAAAAGTTTGTTAAATAAAATGCTAAACTATTCTTTTTGCAATTTGTTTCTTGTTAAAGATTTTAAAGATTTTTCGAAGTTCTCTTTTAAAGTTGTCGAAGTTCGTAAATATTGCACAAGAATTTTTATTATTGTTTTTTAAATATTTTCGTAAATTTAACTTGAGCTAATACTAGACTCTTTTTTTAAAAAATATTAATACAAAAATTGTCTTTTTGTTCGCTAAAACAAAATAAAAGATAAAATAGATATCTATTTGCATAAGTTAGTTCTTTAGACTAGTACAATCTTTATAGTAGATATTAAGTTTATTAATCTTAATCTTGTTATCTTTATTAATAAAGAATCGACATAGTATTAATAAATTAGTGCTTGAGATAAAGATGCGTTAATCTAATATAAATATTCTTAAAATATTCAAAGTATTACGTTAATACTTTCTTCGAAAGTATTAGAATAAAGTTGTATTATTAAAGAAATTTGTAAACGTCTTTAAACAATGCAAGCAATTACTTAATAACAAAAGTTGCAACTATAGACAATTTCTATATTTAATAAATTTAAATAAAGATTCAATAAATTAAAGTAACAATAAGTAAAAATCTATAATAAGTTAAACACAATTTATAAGAAAGTCGTGTCTTTGTTTCTATATATTAAAAAAAATTTGATTGTTTGTCTTGCTTGTTTGTCGAGCATAACAAATATAATTGTTTGCAATATTTGTTTGTCGAATATGTCAAACATTATACTTAAGTTGTTTGCTTCTTAAGTATGTCGAATATAATAATAGATTTGTTCAAAGATGTAGAATCTAAATTACTAGTATAGCTTTAATAAGCTTGTAACACAAATACGCAATAATTGCAATTACGTTTTGCGTTTATTAACAATTTGTTTGTTAATAAAAATATATAAATAGACTCTTCTTGTATTGTTCTTTATATTTCTTATATATTATAAGTAAGAAATTGTTGCAATAACAACAAAAATACTTCTTTTATATATTATTAAGTAACAATTTTGTAATTAAATAAGACTTTTATAGATACTTTTTAATTATAGATCGAGAACTTAAAAAGAACTTTTTACTTATTATATAACAATAGTTTATCTTTAGAAATTACAATTAAATTATGCTACAATTTTGAATTAACTAAAATTAAGATATTATGTGCAATATTCTCTACTAAATATTTTGTTTCTTGCGCAATATTAACTTGTAATTTCGCAATAAAAATTTCTTTGTTCTATAAATTATCTCGATTTGTGTATTTAAGTCGAATTAAATTAGCATAATATTAGACGCAATAATAATATTTATTTATTAAAATATTGTATTCTTTTTATTATTATAATATATTTAAGATAATTTTGTAACAATTTCTTTGCAATTTCTTTTTAATATATATAATACTAATAGAGTATATCTATAGTTGCAACAACAAAAACAATAAGTTTTTTTAATATTTTGTATAAGTTTTAAAAATAACGCAAACTTCTAATAATATTAACTAATATTTAGCAAAATATAATATTATTAATATAAGTATATATAGCAAAGCTATTGTAAAATCTTATTAAAATTAATATTAATAATAATTTTTAAATAAAGTTAACAATTTTTTTGTTTGTATCTTTAATATTGTTTTTCTTATATTCTTTTATTGTTTGCAATATTTATATTATTTATAAAATAATAAAAAGACAATAATAAACAAAACTTCTTTTGCAATTCTTCTTCTATATTAATATATTGTACAATATATAAAGAAAAAAGATTTGCGCTATATTTGTTGTACTATTACTTGCTATCTTGTAAATTTAACTCGCATAATTATATTAAAAACTAATATATTAATATCTTAAGATTTTTTGTTGCTTTTGCAAGAGAATTGTTAATTTGTTAATATTTGTACAATAAGTCTTAGCTAAAAATAGCAACTTTAAATTGTTTAATTTTTTTGCTAAAATTAGATTTGTTTTGCGCTCTATTAATAAATAAAAGTGTAACAATAAGAAATTGTTATCTTCGACAAATTAACTAAATAATATAGAGATTACTCTAATATATTTGTGTAATATCTAGTAGAAAATACTAAATATAATATATTATTAAATATATTTATCGAAACTTTTTTTAAAAAAGAGCAATATAAATATTTAGATAAAAGTTTCTTTTATATATTAATATTATTGTTAACAATATATACAATTTTGTCTTTTTAAAAATTAAGTTAAATATTTTAATTAAATTCTTAAAGATATACTTGTTTGCAAAATAAAAATTGTTGCTAATTGTACAAATATACTCTTTATTATAACTATAAAGATTTAAAAGTATATTTGCAACTATTGTATTATTGCGTACAAACAATAACAATAAAGAATAAGTTAAAGATTAATATATATAGCTATTGAAAAAGAGAGTTAAAGAAGAATCTTATTATTAAATATAATTAGATTAATTTAGATAATAAACGCAATTAAAATTTATTGTATATTTACTAGAAGATTATTTAGACTAGAAAATCTATTTAGAAAAGATATAGAATTAGATAACAAAAATATATTATTCTTTATATTATTGTAATCAAATTTAAGAAGTTGCAATTTTTATTTAATTTTTTATATATTTTAATAATAGTAGAAACTTTATTTTGCTTGCGCAATATTGTCGATTAAATTATATTAATTTTGCTTTGCTAAATTGTTTCGATTTATTTAAAGATATAACTTTTTTGTTTTAAAAGCAAGAATAACAACTTGCTATTACTTATAAAATTGTTTTAATATTGTATTTGTATAGATTAAGAATTGCTTTAATATTTAATTATCTTTGCAAAAAAAAAATTCTTTCTATCGAATAAAATAGTAGAATTTTCTTTATTTCTTTTTTTTATTTAGAATTTTTTTTATTTTTTATTTTTTGTTTTTGTTTATTAATATTATTTATGTCGACTTAATAACATTAAAGTTCTAATAATAGAATTTAAGAAACAAAATATAAAAAATTAAGTAAATTTGTTAATTGTTTAAAAATTGCAATTAATATATTTATATTTTAACAATATTTATAATAGAGAACAATTCTATATATTTGTAAAAGAGCTTTTTTTTAAATCGAGTATTTTTAAGATTTTTAATAAAAAATATAATCTTATTTTCTACTTTATAATATTAGAATTTGATTTTTTTATTATAATATTTTGTCTATATTTTTTATACGTCTTTTAATTGCTTTTTTATATAATTGCGTTTATTTTATAAGATTTATATACGCTCTTAAATAACAAAAATATTAGAGCATTTCTTGTTATTTTAATTAAAATCGAAATTTAAATAATACTTAAACGCAATCTTAAAAAACAATATATTCGAAAATAAATAAACAATATTATTATATATATATTAAATTATTAATAAGAGAAATTCTTAATTGTTTTATTAATAGTTGCAATAGCAACAAAGATAGTACTTTAATATTTAATTTTGTCTTTTTGTTTATTTATTTGTTTGCAAATAAAAAACAATATTTAATTTTCTTTTTATATAAATATTATAATATATCGCAAATTAGTTATTAATAAACAATATATTTTTATTAAATACAATTCTCTTTATATTCTTAAAGAAAAAAAGAACTTTTTTGAATAAAATATTAATTAAATCTTCTATTGTCTAGATTAATTTAACTAAAATATATAGTATTATTTTAAAAAATTAATCTACAATAACAAGAATTATATTATAAATATTGTTATTATTGCAACTAAAAAAAAATTCTATAATAAAATTTATAAAGATTTTCTTTTAAGATTAAGTAAGTACAAATAGCGCAAAAAGTTTATTATATAAACAATATTAAGATATTTTAAATTGTTAATATATATTGTATTTTCGAATATACAATTCTATTTTAGCAAATATATAAAATTAATAGAACTTTTAATTAATTAATATATAAATCTTCTTAACTTTAAAATAACTTTTGTTTAAAAAATTATTATAATACAAATATAACAATTCTAATTTTAACAAAACTTTATTTAATATATAGATTGCGCAAAAATAATAAAATAAATTGTTGTTAAATTTCTATTTATATTTAGCGCATTTGTTGTATTAAAAGAGAGTAATTAATTATTATTTTACTTTAAGTACTAAAGTATTCTTTCTCTAAAATATTTTTATTGTTGTTAACAAAATTAAGAAAAGAGATTTTATTAAGTTTTTGTATTTATATATTGCGTTAATATTGTTGTATTGCAATTATTAAATTACAATACTTTTTTCTATATTCGAGTCAATATTATTAGAGATCTCGAAAATATTTTTAACAAGTAATTTATTAAGTATTTTAATATTAAAGATATTCTAAACGCGTAAGACAATTTTAATACAAATTGAAGTTAACGTTACTTTAGTTGCGCTTCTAGTTAAAACAAAAGTTATTTTAATAATTGCAATTATAATATTCTTAAGCTTGTTTTAAAAAGTAGATAAATAAATTTTGTTATTTATCTTGTTTTTGTAATTTAATTGTCTCGACAACTTATTTGCGAGATTAATTTTTCTTGTTTAATATTTAATTTTGAAGTTATACTTAGCAAACAAAAAAGTCTATTAAGATTGATAACAATTAAAAGATATTATTGTTATAAAATACTTTAGATTGTTATAATTTGTTAGAACAATAATTAACAAATAATTATCTTTAAGATAGTATTGTTATTGCTAAAATCTCGCAACAATAATTAACAACTCTTAATTATATATTTTATAGCAAATTTTAATAAAAATTATCTTTTTAAAGTAAAATATAACAAGATATTATATTGTCTAATTGTTGCTTTGCGTGCAAAGCACAAATTAAGAAAAAATAATTGCAATAATAAATCTCGATATATTAATCTTAACTATAATTTGATTCTTAAAATTAAAATATATTAATATAAAAACAATAATAAAAATATTAATAAAAACTTAAAATACAATTAAAACAAAAGCATTAAATAAAAATAATTTATTTTGCTTTTTTTGTTTATTACTTTTAAATAATTTAATTAAGAGTTTAGTTATTTTTGCAAAGTATTAAATAAAGTATCGATAAAAGTTTGCAAATTTTAAAAATACTTGCAACTCTTGCAATATAATAGATCGAAATTATATATAAATTAACTTTATTTATAATATATTTATAACAATATTTTTGCTATTAATAATATAGTTTAAAAATTTAATACTTTATATTAAAAAAGTATATTTAGAAAGCTTTATATATAGTTTAAATTGTCTTAATTAATCGAATATTTATTAAATATAATTTTAATACTTTTTGCAAATTTTAAAATAAATTAGAATATTATTTAGATAAATAATATAAATATAGTTTATTAAATTTTGCAATATTTTGTTAATTAAAGTTTAAAAGATAATAAGAGTATTAAATAAGTTAAAGAGTATAATTATATACTTAAAGAGATTATAGTGTATACAAAACACAATCTTTTATTTGTCTTTTTTTGTATATAAATACAATAGTATATATTTTTAAGATTAAGTTTAATAAAGTAGTATATATCTATTAGTCGATTTAATATCTTTTTAATAAAAGATAATAAATATTTATTCTTAATAATTATTGAGTTCAACTCTTAATAATCTATATAAAGTCGAAAAATATTATTTTTTTTAAAAACAAATAATATTAAAATATTTATATAATTTTTAGATTTGCAAATGCATTCTAACGCTTAATTTTCGAACAAATAATTTCGAAATATAATAAGTTTTTTTTCGAACAATATATATAGAGATTTAAATAATAGCTTTGTATTAAATTGTAAATTTATAGTATAATTATTTTTATTATATTTTAGAAGTAAAGAGATATTAATTTTAAAAAATAGTTTTTATACAATAAAATCTTTATTAAGATTTAGAAAATTAAAGAGAAAATTGTTTTTGCAATAGTATTAATACTACTTATTACAAATATATAGACTAAAGTATTCTCTATATATAATAGAAAATTCTCGAGAAAATCTATTATAATTTTGTCTTCTATTATTTGATATTTTTATATAAGAGTTTGTTAATTAATATGCAAGTTTGTTTCTATTATTTATAGTAGTTTAACAATTATGTTTTGAGTAATCTTTAAAAAGAAGTAGAAGATTTAACGCAATATATACTTCTTATTGTTGTTATCGCAAATTTTAATATTTATATTGTAAAACTCTAGAAATTGTATTTTGATTTTGTAGAAAATTTTAACTTTAATAGATAAAAGATTTGTATTTTTTAAATATTATATTTTTGTTTATTGTTTAAAAATACAATTAATATATATTTTTTTATTTAAAAATATTATTCTTTTGTAATATTTGTCTAATATATATATAAATAACTTTGTTAAAATTGTATTAATTTTTGCTTTGCAATTTGTAATAGCAACAATAATTATTGCAAGTTTTTCTAGTTTTTTGAATTGTTAAAAATCTTGCTAATATATTAAGACAATAGTATCTTTTATATAACGCGCAATACATTTAATTTTGCAACAATTATTGTATTAATTTGCAAGTTTTTCTTTTTAAGAAAAAAGCAATTAAAAGAGATATATTTTTGCTAGTTACAATTGTAATATATACAAGTTTTGTTTATATAATTATTGCTATTTGCGTTGTTTTACAAAGAAAATATAATAATATTTTTATATTAATTTTGTTAAAAGAAATTGCAAAAATTTAATCTAAAGATTGTTTTATTTAATTTTTGTTTAAAACAATTATTTTTTAAAATAAAGCAAAATCTATAACTTAATTTTTAGAATTAATTCTTATAATTATTTTGCAAAATAGTAGTATCTTTTACGTATACAATTAGTACAACAAACGCGTTTCTTGTTACAAAAAAATTAGAAATAACAATAATTTTTTTATAAGTTTTATTTTTTAATTTATTTAAAAGCGTATTTTGTTTTTAAAACTTAGTAAAAAGTTTTAAATTTATTTTTAAAATTTTTAAATAAACAACAAAGTTGCTTATACTTTGCATAAAATTTTGCTTAATATAACTATGTTTAATTGCAATAATTAATCGACAATTCTTAAATAATTTTATAAGATTTATTAGATATTGTAAGAATTGTTCGAATATTTAAGTATTTAAAATAATAGAATTTGTTTTCTTGTAGTTGTTCTATTGCGTTGTCAAATTATTATATAAGAAAAATTAATATTAACAAATCTTATAGCTTTTAATAGAAAAAAACTTTAAACTAAATTTAAATATAATCTTTATACTTTTAATTTAGTTTTTTTATTTTTTAAAGTTTTTTTTGTAGTAATTATTTAAATAAAATAATTTTAAATCAAGTATTAATTTTTGCTTTTTTAAAAATAATTTGTTGTCTTTTAAAGTATTGTTTTTCGAAGATACTATACAATGTTGTTATATAAATAGTATATTTATCTTGTTATCTTATAATAGAATTTGAAATTTCTAATTTTTTTTTAAAAGAAATTGATATTTATACTTAACAACAAGTTGTTTCAACTTTTTTTTTTCTTTTTTAAAAGAGTTTTGTAATTAATTTTAGAATTGTTAAAAATAAAATTTGTATTTGTCTTAAATTTGTCTTTAATTAAAAATTTGTTATTAAAGTTGTTATACTCTTTGTTTAATAATTTTTAAAAATTAATAATTACAAAGAATTTTCTAGTTGCAATTGTATTGCTTTCTATAATAATTATTTTTGTTGCAAATTTGCTCTTGTTAAAGCGAGTTGCTTTTTTAAATTCTTAATTTGATATTTTAACAAACAATTGCTCTTAGAAGATTAGACAATTTATTATTATAAAATTACACAATTATATAATAGAAGTAACGCTATTAAGATATACGCTATACGTATAGAAAACAAAATAGAAAGATAAATCTACAATTATAGAAGAAATAAATCGTAAAAATTCAAAAAGAAATTCTTAAGAAAAAAACTCTTTATTGTTAAAGCAAGATCTAGACGCTATCTTAACGTATAATATAATTCGGCTACAAGTTACGACAAAGTTTGGAATATTATAATTATAACATTATAGTAATAATAATAATAGTTGAATTTTTAAGTTAACTATATATTTCGAAGCAAGATATCTATATATGTTTGTCAAGACTAATTCTATATAGACTCTAGACTACATATCTCTAAGAGAATCTCGTAACAAAAAGAATAATAACGATAACAATATAAACAAACAATATATTAAATTTTAAAAATTTATTCGATTAAGCTTAGTAAAAAAGAATAATATATTAACAATATTAAATAATATTTTTATAATAATTATTTAATAGTATATTTGCACTAATATATTGTTAATAGAAATTAATAAACAAGCAATAAAACAATAGAGTTAATATTATATTTTAAAAATTTCTTGCTATTTGTACTCTTTTTTACTTAGCTTTACTAAATTAGTATCTAATTTAATTATATTGTTAATTATCTTCTTCTAGTTTGTTATAAATATAGAGTTTACTTCGATTCTTACAAAGTGCAAGACAAAAGCTCTAGTTTACTTAAGTAACGCATCTTGCTTCTTTGTATTAGTATAAGATAATTAACAACAAAAAGATTAATTTGCAATATTCGTAAAACTACGTCTTTAATTAAAGCTTTTAAGTTTTATATAGTTATTGTTAACAACAATATAAAAATTAAAAGACAAACTAAGAATCGACTATACTAGATATAACAAGAAGACTTGTAATACTAGAAAGATAAATAACAACAATACTCTAATTGTTATTTTCGAGATTGACAATAATGTTAGCTATACTAAGTTGAATTGTATATCGACAATATATATAGACTAATAAAGACAATAATAGTAATATTAATAATAGATAAAGATATAGATGTAAAAAAGAGAAGATAAAGAATAAAATATTATCAATGCATCGAGTCGACAAAGATGTCCACTATACACTAAATTCAAAACTTCTTTAGAAACATCGTTAGTGAGATTACTTTATACACACTTGTCGATAATGGCGACGAGGTGTTCCTTATTAGGTATAGTGCCTACTAGGTGGGTTGCGCAATAAGGGGTAATGTGGCTAATCAGATTGCCGGATATAGGAAACCAGACTGTCCGGAGTAAACCTGTCGCTGCCACAGTTGGTGTTAATCCAGGAGCCTCAACATCACCAGATAAACTTATCAAATTTGACGTTGAACACATTCCTGACGTTCCTTTGTTTTCGAGGCTCTTCAGCAGGGCATCCCAAGCGCCGAGGTCCTAATTTCTGATCCTTCGGCATGGCTGACCCATCACCATCTTCGGAGCCTATGAACGAGGAACAGCTACTGGCCAACCAGATACACGCGCTCTCACTGATTGATTTCCACGCCGCCATTCAACAAAGGAGCGTAAACTATGCGGCGCTCTCCTACGAGTCGAAAAGCCCAGTCATCAAGCACATTAATTTGTTGGATGGAATAGCTCTTCTGTTAATCCGTAAGCCCAAAAAAGAGGTTGTCGCAACATCTTTCAGATTTGACCCTTCATGCTTCACGATTCTCTGGGCGAGAAATGATGGTATGGCTGTCGAGGCCGAGACCGACTACATGAATCGATTGCTCCAACATGCGAAAGCACAGACAAAACCTCTCGAAGTTTTGACACCGGTGATCGATTACACGAAAGCGAAAGTCATTTCGAGATGTCAGAAGCTCGCCAAGGAACATGGACTTAGTCGACAATCACAGAAGCTTGAAGTACAGAATCTCCTGAAGCTAGACACAAGCGCCACCAAATACCACGAATTGGAACAACAGCTCAAGCAACGAAAGATCCTCCAGGCCAATCGTCATCTGTATGAATTCTTGGATGATTTGCTGAGAGGAATCGCTCGGGTTGGCCAACAAACGTCAACGCCCAATCTTGTTAAAATTATCAGTCACGCCTACGAGCTATGCACTCAGCAACACAAAATTGGCGATCTCGTTAATCGATATCACAATGACAAGTTTCGAAAGTTGTCAGACTACTTTCTGACAGTTTGCCGCTTCCAGCACGATGTGCGATATTTGTTGGCAAAAGGATATAAAGACATACTATTCAAGCAGGTTAGTGTCAACCTGGGCATAGAGAAACCATTATACGAGAGCTAACCAATTGTAGATATTCGCAAAGCAACAGCCAAAAGGACTTGTTGTCTGTGGCAGAGCAGTAGATGCTCTCAATACGGGGGTCCGCCATCAGCCCGCGGTCCAAAAAATCAACAGCTTCGAAGAACAAGTCAAAGCGGAGTTTCCAGCGGCGCACGAAGGACCTCATGGTCTTAGAGTAATCGATCATTGCCAACACGCTGAGCTGACGCTTGCCGTCCATTTTCTGGACTTAAGCTTCGGTGGGACAATTGAGATCGGCGTTTCTAAGAGCAGTTGCTATTGGTGTAGCCTTTGGTTGGATCTCGCAAATCAAGCACATAGCTCAACCTCAAAGCGGTTGAAGTTCGTCGTGCGCGCTTCCCACGGCAAAAGAACTGACGGATGGCTGCTGCCTCGAGACAATCTCATTGAAAAGTTGTTCATCAATCGATTCAATGTGGAGTTTCAAGGCATATACGAAACCGTCTCCACTGGTAGGCGGCGCTCGGATTCCAAGCCATTGTCGGAAAATGAAGAGCAACATGGGACAGGGGAGTTCGGGCTGTCGGAGGAAGGGGGCTACGAGTAACCGCAAGATCAGCTATCTACCTCGAGTCAGTCTTTCATCGCATACCATCATCGTGTCGACCACTTCCAAGACGGTCCTGACACAGAGATTCGTAAATGACGCGAAAGACGCCATCCCTGAGTGCCAGTATGACTTTCCTCTGTGTATGTAGCTGAGTATTCCTATGCGCTGGTGTGAAGTGGAAGACTCATTGCTTGTAAATCATGAGAGAACGCAAAGACTGAAAGTAGATGGAGTGAACTATTAGGGAAGGTTTATAGCTGAAGAGAGAGGGAACCCTTGGAAGGATTCTTCTTACTGGATCAAGGTCCCTAGAAATCAGGGGCCCGATTAGTGCTGAACAATGCACGGCTGCAACACGCGAGGAAATTCCTGCAGCAAAACGAATATATTGTGCCAGCAGCCACCTTACTTATGGACGAGTCTTGTCACGGCTTCATCATTTGATTAC
>JAABUL010002033.1_pt1 | contig 35357 bp, 42 predicted proteins | sample 5559151 | NCBI WGS metagenome assembly JAABUL01 (sample SAMN10711876, study PRJNA513368) | rock metagenome | isolation source: Antarctica rocks | place: Antarctica: Victoria Land, Pudding Butte sud | reverse complement strand
AGCCGAACATGAGGTAGAAAGAAGTATCTATGACCCGTGAGTCGCATAGGAGGTGGACCATGTTTTTGAGACCTCGCTAAATCTCCACTACAGATCGTACCGGTTCACTCAGTAGGATTCTGCTATTACCATCCGATAGATGTATCCTTAATTAACATATCTATAGGCGAATTGAGCAAGCTATTCAGCGCTTTGTTGCAAAGCGGAAATTTGATGCTGAGGATACTACACTATTTGACCGATATCTCGTACATGGAGGCGTTAAAGGCGGTATGTGACTGTTGGGCCGTTTACCTCCTTGTTCTACGCTGGGGTCTGGGACGCAATCTAGATTACTGCCCCTGTCCTTACCAGAATTCCAATGATTATGAGATTTTAATTGTTCGCCATAATTCTTTAGGTAATTGACACTGACTTAGAATTTACACAGGGCCAAATATGTTCGGAGGTCTTGATGCAGAGGCTCTGACAACGAAGAGCGCTGCAGAGATTGCAGAGTTGGCCGCCACCCATTACGTGGATTCCGACAAGGTAGATGCCTTCGACTCCACACACGTTGTGGACTTCGAAGGATGCCTCGCATCGTTTTTGTAAGCAATCTCTACCCGGACAGAGACAAATACTGACGGCCTCAGATCTGGAAGATTTGCTGGTCAATGGGATCTCCCAAGCGAAGACAAGGTCAAGCACCTTATCGGGATACTCCGCAACTTCTTCAATTACCTTCTATATCACGAGGTCTGCCCTGAGTACGAGGATCAAATCAACGCCGCACGCACCCTATGTGACAGGGCCGTCACTGAAATCGTACGTATCCTTCAGACCGAATATTCTTACAAGGGTGGTGCAGTCTGAGGTATTATCGAGACCCGTGCTCTCTCTTAGTGGGCGAAATAATCGCCAGGGCATCTCATGTTTCTCACATAGTTCTTCAAGATAGACATTGCTGACTTTGATTCAATGCAGTGGAACTATACAACCATGACTCCTCTACTGCCTGGCGACTTCAATATGGCCTGCTCCGAGATCTTCGGTGGCTCGTATCAAGGGATGTACTCCACTGATCGGGCATGGATGGAAGATCTGGAAACGGAATGTAATGCCGGCATTAGCCCAGAACGAGCCCGCAATGTCTTCAAGATCGGTCTTGCCGCAAATGCAAGCGAGGAGATGTTCCCCAAGTACCGGCAGCAGCTGAACGAGCGGGCTTGTCGGGTCGTTAGTGTCGAGGATGTTGGGTTTGAAGTCACCGAGATTATCCTCGCTAATGAAACCGTCCTGAACCTATACGGACAGGAGAAGTATGCGGATCTGAAAGCGATAGGCAAAATGAAGGCCAAGACCTGGTTGAGCCCACATGCCCCGGACGAAGACCTTACCGAGGAGGAGGAGACTTATCTCAAGGCCAATGGACCAGATTTGAAGAGTTACGAATTCTGGGTCGAAGAGGAAATCCTAGGGAAGTGCGCCGTGGGGATGAAGTTTGAAGCAACCGTCAGGGAAACAAGCTTCGGACTTACATACTTTGACGCTTTCCTTGGAGTACACTGCTCATTTTATAAGCTACTACCCAATGAACTGATGTCGGACTGGAAGGAAATAGAGAACGCATGGCTGCCTATGAAGAGGAAGAACATGCTGGCTGGTAGTGCCGGAAGTGAAGATCAGGAGGAAGGGCTCGAAGACGGTGAAGAGAAGGGACAAGGTGCGAGCATAAAACAGGTGGAGGATGCCGCTGAAAAGGACGTTGCTGCGACGGCTACTGAAGCTGAAACCGATGATTTCAAGGTCAATACCAACCTCGTTGCCGCTGGATACGACGATGATTTTGAGGAAAAGGTCGATGATGGAACTGAAATCCAGCAAATGGACGAGCAGAAGGAAGACACAACAGAGAAAGGGTTCGGAGTCGAGGTACACAAAGCGGGAGTAGAGCTGACGACGGTCACTGGAAATACCGACGCAGTCGTCCAGGAGACCTTCGACGTCAAACGCACGACTGGAATATAGTGGGCAATGAGTGGAGGGATCGTGCATTTGACGAGGATTGGCGAATAATTGGCTAGTGAACGGCTTCATTATTGCATTATGCTTGCTTTTGAATTCTCCGTCTAAGGAACCATGAGCAATTTGCCCATGGTTTTCCGTCCCTGGAGATCCTGCCACTTCCATCAGCCAAAAGAAACTAAGAAACATCATTTTCGGACTCACAGTATGTGCTTTTGCTACATCCTTCAACGGATATGTGTTGTGAATGCGTGTCTTAAAGCTTGACTCAGTCATCAATCTCCACAGCTCGTCTGTATATGTTTTGAACTCTTCCAGCGTCGCAATGTAATTGAAGAGCGTTGGCCTAACGACTTTCGCATTCTTCGCTGAGAGCCTTCTGCAAAGACGGTCAGCCTCTTTGTATCAAACTCCGAGAAAAACATGAGATGGCACTCACGAAATGGCAAAGGGCTCGACTGCCCCGCTAGCATTCCCGAAGCTTACTAAGGTGCCCTTTCTTGCAAGGACATCCAAACTACGATCGAAAGTGTTCTTCCCCACACTGTCGAAAACGGCGATGACACCCTTTCCATTCGTACACTCCTTCACCTTTTCTTCTACCACGTTCGGCCCTTCGACAAGAACAACATCCGCTCCATTCCCTTTCGCTACTGCAACCTTGTCCTCACTACCCACCGTTGCAATCGTATGTGCGCCCTTTGCCTTCAAGACCTGGCACAGCCAACCGCCCACTCCACCAGACGCAGCGGTGACTAAAATCCAGTCGCCCTTCTGTACTTTATACGCTTCTTCAACGAGCGTTATTGCCGTGAGACCTTGCAGTATAGCCGCGCAGGCATCAGGCGATGAAATTGACGAGGGGATTTTGATTGTTTTGGCGGCCGGTGCAGCTGTATATTCTGCGTATCCCGAAGAACCCATCCACACAACGCGGTCGCCGGGCTTGAAGTTCGTCACTGAAGGGCCGAGAGAGAGTATGTGACCGGCGGCTTCTTTGCCGAGGATTTCGGGCTTGGGAGATTGGTAGAGGCCTGTGCGGAAGTAGGTGTCTATGTAATTGATGCCGATAAAGTCATTCTTGACGAGGACTTCGCCTTCTTTGGGCGTGGGTACAGGGAGATCGGTCCTGTATTGCAGGACTTCTGTACCGCCTGTCTCCTCAATGAAGATGCCCTTCATCGTTTTCGGTATCTCGGTAGAGGAACCCATTGTTCTGTATTGGATGGTGTGTTTGCCAAGAAGGGACAGTCTGGCAGTCGTCGTAATCAGTTGAGACGACGAATTTGCAGATATCAAACGTGCCAACAAAGACATACCATCATCGGCAGCAGGAGGATGTCCTCCTCATGCGAATCGATGTAATCCCATCCGAGAGAATTATGCTGCCATGAGGGGCGGGGGGGGTGAAGGGGGTGAGGGGGTGGTTCCAGCGGAGATAGAGGTCGGGCTTTAAGTTGCTGGGGAGAGTTAAATCGGCAGCTAAAAGCGGCAGAGCGCATCGAAGGTCGAGGTGGTCGAGGTACCGAGATGCTAATTCAACCACCAAGTGACCTTCTGAATTCGCTGCAAAGATGACTGTTGGCTCGGTCCTCATCACCGGGTAAGACGCTATTTCAGATACAACTTCTTCTGCAAGCCAGGCTACTAACTGGCTGCCAGAGGATGCGGCTACATTGGCTCCTTCACCGCTCTTGCGCTGCTGGAGGCCGACTACAAAGTCGTGATTGTGGACAATCTGTATAACGCTTCGGAAGAAGTGATCAATCGCATAGAGCTTATCAGCGGCAAGCGGCCTGAGTACTACAATATTGACATCAGGAAAGAGGAAGACTTTGACAAGGTTTTCAAGGCGCATGCAGACATTGACAGCGTGATACATTTCGCTGCTTTGAAGGTAGGTTGAGAGCTGCACATGCACCAGATTCACCGAATATGGCCCGAAAACGGCATCGTGGATACCGGAAGTTACGAGTCTGTGCTGACAGTACCAAGGCTGTAGGCGAATCTGCTGAGATTCCCCTGGAATACTGGCGGACAAACGTCTATGGCACCATCTGTCTTCTCTCGTCTATGACTCGCCATAATGTCTCCAATATCGTCTTCTCCTCCTCTGCCACCGTCTATGGAGATGCTACACGTTTCGAAAACATGATCCCCATCCCAGAAATATGTCCCATCGGACCAACAAATCCGTATGGCCGCACAAAAGCCGCTGTCGAGTCTTTGATCACTGACCACGTCGAAGCCCAACGTAACAATCTGAAGAAGCAAGGCAAGAGTGGGGAACACTGGAACGGGGCACTGCTGCGATATTTCAATCCTTCCGGAAGTCACCCCAGTGGATTGATGGGAGAGGATCCCCAGGGCGTACCATACAACTTGCTCCCTCTGCTCGCGCAAGTAGCGGTTGGGAAGAGGGATAAGTTGCTGGTTTTCGGAGACGGTGAGACCGCAAATCTCGAGATAGTTGCGCGTGGAAGAATACATGCTCATTAGGATCACTACAGACTACTCATCCAAGGATGGCACCGCCATCCGCGATTACCTCCATGTCCTCGATCTCGCAAAAGGCCATTTAATTGCCCTCGACTATCTACGCGAGCACCACCCGGGCGTGCAAGCCTGGAATTTGGGCACTGGAAGAGGCAGCACTGTTTTTGAAATGATCAAAGCGTTCAGTGATGCGGTGGGTAAGGAGCTACCATACGAAGTCGTAGGTAGGAGAGCCGGCGATGTTTTGGACCTTACAGCGAACCCTAAGAAGGCAAATACCGAGTTGGGGTGGAAGGCTGAGAGGACGTTGTATGATGCATGCGCAGATCTGTGGAGGTGGACGAAGAATAACCCCCAAGGGTATAGACAGAAACCGCCAAAGGAGCTGCTGGATAAGTTGAAAGAGGATCAGAAAGCGGGAAAGCCTATGGCTTAATCGTTACATGGGAACGGAAGCCTTGCGCAAATAGCCATGTATAGAAGGCGGCGACGCCTATTCTACTATGTAGATAAAGATTATTGACTTACCATCCAGGATCCACCATTCGTACTACTCTATTGCTAGTGGGCCTCTTCAAGTCTACCTACAGCTGACGAGTGGTGTCAAAATCTTGCCGATCCTTCAGAGGCAGATGCGGCTTTTGCCGTCCAACAGCGGGGCCGAGGGCAGGGCAGTGCTGCCTAGGACCCTCGGACGTCGAGATCTTGAATTCATCACCAAGACTTAGCCCAGCAACCAGTAGTTTCCTACTTGTTCCCCACAGGATACCCATGCAAGAACACAGGTCGGCAGTAAAGCGCTCTGCTCAGTATGACCGCGAAGGCTCCAATTACAATCCGTTCCGGAGACTGAGAAATAGGTACAGGCAGTATCATCTTGATGGGAACGATGGCAAATTTAGTCCTCAGCATCTGTCATCACCACCCACGGAAACATTAATACGAACGGATACTCCTAGAACATATGGCCAATTATTTTCGGCTACGGAATCTTATGGCGATGATCCTACTACTTATCAGTCGACGCCTGTGGAACCCGTAATAAGTACCTCAAGCACTGAAAAGGCAGCTGCACATATTGATGCAGAGAAGTCGTCTATACCGAAAGCTGAAGCTGCCTACCCGCCGAAGCACTCCTTCCGTGGATTGAACCCGCTTCAGTGGGATATTATCCCCTTTGGAAATTCCTCACAGGATACGAAAACCCCTGAACGGAAACAAGGTCATTCCGGCGAATTTCCGATCCCCATCCGGACAAGGAGGGTTGTAGTAGCTGAATATGGCATTATGGACAACGTGAAAGAAGGTTGTGTCAGCATTTCAGGTGCAGAGTAGGTCTATGTTGCTCATCATATGCTAGTCACCGCCGAAAGTGTTCGTCAAAGTTGGAATGACCCAGGGTACTCCGTAATAGAAGTCCCCGGTTACGCTGTGGATGAGAATGGTCAACAGCGGAGCAGAAAGTCATCATCCCTGGCCAAACCGATGGAAGATGCACTACGTAAGGTTTGTACTGCCTCTGCTGAAAGGTTTACTGAGGGCTTATTCGGACAGTTTATGCCTCAACAAGGCGCATCGAATTTGAGATTATTGTGAGCGTACCGTCGCCGACACGTAAGAGAAGCTTGCTGAGCTAATTCAAGTTACATTCAAGATGACCGAGAAGCGTTCTTGTCTCTGGGCCATGCCTTTCATATGTCATTCTTTGGGCATAGGAACAACTTTCGGGCCTGGGCAATCGGACCAAGTCAGCCTCTTCTGGAGCCAGGGCAGCGCCAATTAGTCGATGAGTATGTCGGTCCTCTCTATCCAATGCAAACCGTTTTCTGGAGACCCGATCGAACCGGCACCGGCGTCCGCACTGCCTTCGGCATGGAGTACCCTGTCCTTCGCATGCCAAAGAAAGCTCCAGGCCTTGAACAGGATGTATTACAAGAAAAACGTGCGCTCCTGCGTGACGACATATCGTCACTACCGGAAACTTGTGAGCAGAGACTTTCGGTATATATTCAGCTCAAGAGACGTACATCCAATCCTCACAACCCTCCAGAGCCAGATCTAGGTCTGGATGAGAACACCATAGTCATTCTCGATTCGATGCGCAAAAATCTGACCAGTGAGGAGCTTTTAGATGGATTGATACCCTGGAAGAGTCTAATGTATAATGCCGACGTTGAAGATCCTCTGGTTGGTAACCCAGTCTTAATTGCCGCTATAAGGCTTATATTCGACGCTGTCGCTGCGAAATGGAGTGATTACATACTCTCTTGGCTCAATTACGTTGCCGCTCTTGAAGAGCGAATCTACAGTCAGCCAGCTGACGACAAGTATTCGCCATTGTTGTGGGAAGCATCGAAAAGGCTGCAACAAGCGGAAAGACTGCTAAAATTCCACGTCCTCTTACTTGAAAATGTACAGCATGAATTGACAGATATCACCGGACCCAATACGATGGAACCAGACTGGCTACGTCAGAACCTCAAGGAATTCACAAGGTTGAGCAGCGAGGTCGAAGAGTCACTGAGGAAGCCTGTCGCTCAAATGGTGGATCTGGTAAATTCCCATTTCGCTGGTTATCTGGCTTCTGGGTTGATCTCCTCTCTTTGCAGATGTACAAGTCAATCGGCATTCGTGACGCCCGGCAATCTCTTGAGCTCAATACTAGCCTATGGCGACTGAGCTGGATAACATTTATCTTTTTACCGCTAACTTTCCTTGCCGGTATTTTTGGGATGAACGTGTCCGAGATGCACTCGAATCCGCCTTTGAAGTGGTAAGTTACCGTTGATCTGCCTGTATGGCCACGCTGACGGTCCTACCCCAGGTATTTCGCTACTGCTGTGCCCTTGGTAAGATAAGGTAGATCTTCCATTTCCGAGCGCTAGAAAAGCTGACATCTATAGATGGTCTTTGTCATGATTGCTTATCTATCTGCGAGGAAGTTGATGCGCAAAGATATCAATATCATTCAACCGTCGTTCCAACAATCTTCTTCTATATCCCGAACTATGTGACCTACGGAGTACACGCTAGCGAGTTACAGAGATATGTTCGCCGTTCATCGCTATACAGCAGAATGCCGGAGTCTCGCCAATATACGGCTGCGAAGATGTTATTGGAGTCGCATACTTGCAGGCCTATATATCTAACATTTTCTCACAGCTTGAACTTGATATTTTGTTCGCATACCGTCGCCGCCTTAACGGAACGAGCAGTACGAAGTCGTTTACTTTCCCCCATCGAAGCAGCGCGATGAACTGCGTACCTTGATCTAATCGTAACACTTATACCCCTAGCGTACGTCAACCAAAGATGAAAGAGCGAAAATACTGCAGCTTTGGTCACCATACATACACTCAAGAATATAAAGCTATTTGGCGCAACCGATACGTTTGTTCCTCCCCAGAAGCCTTAGGCACTTGGACGCGAGGATGTTCTTCCAACCAGGTGACCGGGCCCACACCCTTCTGCCATGGAACCAACCTCAAATGAGCTATTCTCGCAGATGTACAGATTTTGGGGCATTTTTGGGATCGATAGATATGTAAAGATTTAGTTGGCTTCATCATAATCGGCGAAAACATGATTAGCACAGTATTAGTTCAACAAGACTGTGAGCTCGAATAGTTGTGTAAGATATACAATTGGGCCCGAATTTCAAGTTCCTGTTCTCTGCAAAGCTTGGATACATTCCTCTTGTCATATTTCGCGCCTCCCCAAGTTTCAAATTCATACCCTATGATGCCTCTGGTGTCTCTGAATGTATTTTTGGTTGTCAAAAATAGCGGGATTGGTTACGTCTGTGAATATGATATACCAATATTCGAGCCATACAGGACACTCGCCATGTTCGCACCACCACACTTTGTGAGCTCTTTTAGCGCTAGCTAGTTCTCGGTTGCACGTTATAAGAAAACAGTCGTCGCCATATTTGACATTTCCTCATGCGGTTTCCACTCTCACGGTACTAGTACTGCCGGGTTTAGCATCCGTATCGTCCGTAATGAGTAACAAACCCAATACGACTGAAAAGTAATGGTAAGTCTTGCGGTGTGTCGGTCCTGGGGATAGCTATGGTTTGTGTTTGCATTATGGAATTCGTCCATGCTTTCCTGCAGACTTGGATCCGGTATATGCGCCCTCCAAGCTTCTGCATGAAGCAAGAAGATTGATGGACTTATGCTCTGCTGTGTGATGGGTAGCAGCAACCTCGGCGGTGTTAAGCTCGAGCATGTGTTGTGCAGAAGCAAGGAGTTGGCCGCTAAGCCCACCACATTGACAGAATCCTGCCGTCCTCATATGATTTGCGCGACGACACTGCTCGCGATATGGCTTTTACGATTGCTCTACGAGATTTATTTTTGATGGGAGAGGCAAGTTGCAGGGAGGCTGACTTCCAACGAGAAGCCTCTCCCCATGTCCCTTCAGCGCTTACTAAACCTAGCCGAGATCGAGGACAAGGTGTAGGAATCACTCATCCATAATGATCAACCACTACAGACGATAGAAATACTCACTGGGCTTACACCGACTGTGAGATAACCCAAGCCGTAGCGATGGAAGGCCGCCATGAAAATATGTCACGGCAACAAAAGCTGAAGGTCTTCAATACCGTTCCTTGTGCATCTACGCCTACGAATCGATCTTTTGCACGCACATCTTTACTTTCTTCCAGCTTTGTTTACCAGCTTCTTATCGGACTCATCAGATACTCATCAACTTCAATCAAACAACAAGGAAGCAACGTCAATTCTTTTCTAGACAGAGCTGGAATTAATTGCAAATCACGGAAAGTAGTGCACACACGTTCGAACAAATCTTTCGAGAGCGATCAGTTGCGCCATAATGGATGCGGCATGCTTTACGACATGATGATTCTTTTCAGCTTTATTTTGAAAATGTCTTACCAGCCCTCGCACGGGTGTTATAGAAAATCGGACTGTTCAAAGTACGTGCAGCATAGACACCCAAAATGGAGTGGATCATACTAGAGTCAGATTTGTGATGAAGCGCCGTGGCTATGCATGAATTCTTTTCAAAACCGAAACAGATGTTTGAAAGCTGATGCCTAGAGCATTGAAACTCACAAGACACCTACCAGCGGCGACTAATCCGCCATCAGGAATCTAACATCGAAAAGCATACGTGGAGGGCTTGCTCACCTGTACGCCGCCGCGACCTTCGGTTGACGCCGCTTGAGCTTTGGTGTCACCTGGTCTTCTTGACGTCTCGCGGGACTGTCTCCATCTGATGAGGATGAATCTCGGCGATTGTAGCTTCGCTTGCGAATGCTCGACTGGCTGTATGGCGCTGCGTTTGGAGAGAGTATTTCTGCATCTGTTCCGCTGTTATAGTACCCATTATCGAGTTCTGCACCGTTAGTACTGGAAGCATGACCATTCATTGAGCCAGGCACAGCTGAGGATGGGCTACCATTCGCTCCGTTGGAAAACGATGGCTGCCATGTTAGTGGAGGCGGTGGCGGTGGCGGTCCATAATCTGGTGAATATGAAAGTGTGCCAAGATTTTGGACATCTCCGTGTTGTCGCCCTGGGCCTGGCCTAGATCCATTGGGCTGATTATGCACCAAGCCATTATATGCCCCATTTGTCGCTGTCACTGGCTTCGGTGCTCCAGTGACGCCTAGAGCCGCAAGCACATCCTCGGTATTCTGTTGATAGGTCACCGCTTTCCCGGACATTGTAGATGGGGCTGCAGTCACCTGCTCTTCCTTTACTATCGTCTGTCCATCGTTTGGCGTACCTCCAGCTGCGGATGGTGGCGGAGATACTTGCTCTCCTCTTTTCAGAGCCCTCTGTTTTTCCTTTGCAGCTATTTTGGCTAACGTCTCCGCCTTTTCGAGTTCAAGTTGTTCTAGGCGACTACGGGCGTCAACAGAGTCCTTCCTGAGAGCGATGCTGCTCCTAGATTCACTCCTTGTCTGCCGGGTGGAATCATCGTTTGCTTCGCCGTTTATGCGACGCTCCTTGAGCTGTGCGCGGATTTCATGAATGGAAATGACGTTGTCAGCATCTGGTATATCCAGGAAAGCAGTATCATCTTTGTGGTCCTTCCAGTACTTGGAGACCTGAATGTTCTCGCAAAGATCATCCGAGGTCACATCGCGTAGATACTTTGATTGACAACGACCTTCAATCTCGGGTGCTGGAGGTGCAATAGGATAGAGAGCGTCTGCAACAACGAAATTGGCTGGCAGAGGCATACCAATGAGGCTGACCGGAGGCGACACTATGGTGTTTGGTAGATGGATGTTTTCGCCATGTTTTGATAAATTTGTCGGCAGATCAGGTATGTCAAGTAAGCCTAAATCAACCTCTTCGATTTCCTCTGTACCATCTTCCTTCTTTGAGGGGCTTGTCAATGTACATTGAGACTGCATGGAGACCGAGGAGAGACTGAGTTGACGCTGGTGAGTTGATGGGTCATACGTTATACTACTACGCGGGTGTAGATCGTAGTGTGCCGGTGCTGCCGTGGCTGCTGGAGTCTGACTGTTCTGTGCTTGAGGATGCTGCCCTTGGTACATATGGAGATTTGAGTTGTTATGAGAAGCTTGAGTCTGGGCTTGGCTCGGCGGCTGATAATGATCGTTGGGTCCTACAACTTGATTGGGTGGTACTGCATAAGGCTGTTGGGGATAGGGCGTTCCTTGCTGCTGGCCTTGTTGCTGCTGATACTGCTGCTGCTGCTGCTGCTGCTGCTGATAGGCTTGCCACTGCCAATACTGTTGCCATGCTTGATGCTGAGCCGGGTACTGAGCTGAAATCGGAGTAGCCGGACTGTTATGGACTTGACGTTCGGGATAGCCATTGTAGGTTGATGGCGGGTATCCTTGCGGATATCCCTGTACTTGAGCACCACTAGTAGGAGGCGGAGGCGAGCTTTGGCTTACAGCTTCAACGACGGCCTTGGTGTGTTTGAAAGAATTTGAAGATTTCCGAGAATTCAAAGCTCCCCTTTTAAGATTGTCAAAACTGAGAATGGAATAAACATTGATTAAGGAAAGCTTACGCGGGAAGGGCACGCTTTGGTTCGGGACAGTCCTGTGCAAAATGATTTGGATTGCCGCAATTATAGCATGCGTTAGATTTCAGAGGAATGGGTGTTTGCGCGTTCGTAGGACTAGCCTGCTGCTGGTATTGCTGCTGGTACGCAACATGTTGTGTCGTAAATTGCTGTTGGGGTGTATATTGGTGCTGGTAAACGCTGTATCCTTGCTGCTGAGTCTGTGGATACTGTTGAGGCTGCTGCTGATACGATTGAGCTTGAGAGTACTGTCCAGCTTGAGGATACTGCTGTCCCTGGGTGTACTGTCCCTGTTGTTGGTAAGGTTGCGGTTGGGGGTACTGCTGAGTTGGTTGCTGATATTGCTGAGGCGGAATTTGAGGATACTGTACAGGATATTGATGGGTTTGTTGATACTGTGGCTGCTGATACTGCTGAGGTGGCTGCTGATATTGCTGAGGCGGCTGAAATTGTGGAGGCTGTTGGTAACGTGGAGCTCCTTGATACTGCTGAGCCTGCTGACTTTCCGAAGACCATTGAGTAGTCATGTCTAGCAGATCTCGGGGACTGCTTCATAACACATTCAGAACCCGAAACTGTGATCAGACCACGCAGATGGTCAGTATGGGATCAAATAACCCCTAGCTTCATGCCGACGGTAGAATGTTTGATGATTAGATGAACCGTTGTGAAAGACAAAGAGGATGTTCTTTTATTTTTGACATCCGCTTGTGATGTGTGCGGAGGGGCGGTAGGTCAATTTACCAGGGCGAACTCTGGCATCTACTGGAGCATCTATTAAGACAGGTAATTTGCCTTTGTACCTAAACAAGGCCTATGACTCATGTGATGAATTTTCTGCTGGTCGATGCCATCTAGAGAGATAAATGAGACAGGAGCTAGGGGGTCAAAAAGTGCATCGATATATTGGAGGTGCACGGAGCTTGGAAGGAGCAATCTCATTGTCGTGGCCGGATCAAAAGCTAACCGCTTTGGACAATGGCTCTGAAGGCAATTTTCTGGCGGATAGCAGCCAGCTGGGATCACTGTGCTTGAGCTGGAGCTTGCGTTGCAGTTCTTGTTGGAAGACAACGACCCACGATGATTTTGCGGCATTTACCACAGCTGCTCACAGCGTTACACTGCCCAAGAGCTCTTCAGTACCATACAAGAGCTTGACAACCCCGCGGTAGAGAAAGAGGCAAGCTATGCCGGGATTACCAGGTGAAGGACGGATCGAAGACACAGCAGCATCATGCTGACCTAATGCCATAGCAAGTGTCGATCTAGACGAGTGCATCGCACGACTCTATAAGAAGGAATTGCTTGCCGACTCCGTCATAGAGGCAATATGCGCCAAAACCAAAGAGCTCCTCATGAAAGAAAGCAATGTTGTACATATAGCAGCGCCGGTTACAGTGGTGGGAGATATACATGGCCAGTTCTTTGACATGATAGAGATATTCAAGATTGGAGGATTTTGTCCGGATACAAATTACCTTTTCCTTGGTAAGACCTCTCGCTCCTCTGCAAACGGTCTGATTAGGTTTTGGCTATGAAAGGCGTGGAAGGATAACAGCTCCTCAGGCGACTACGTCGACCGCGGTCTCTTCTCAGTCGAAACCATTTCCCTCCTCGTCTGCCTCAAACTCCGCTACCCTCACCGCGTCCACCTCATCCGCGGCAACCATGAATCCCGCGGTGTCACCCAATCGTACGGGTTCTACACAGAATGTAATCGCAAGTACGGCAATGCCAATGTTTGGCATTACTTCACCGATATGTTCGATTTTCTGACCCTGTCGGTGGTGATCAATAATCAAATCTTCTGCGTACACGGAGGGTTGAGTCCGAGCATTCACAGCATCGATCAAATCAAGATCATCGACCGGTTCCGGGAGATTCCACACGAGGGTCCGATGGCGGATCTGGTGTGGAGTGATCCCGATCCTGAGAGAGATGAATTCTCGCTTTCGCCGCGCGGTGCTGGATATACCTTTGGAGCGCAGGTTGTCGGAAAGTTCTTGACGGTCAACAAAATGACACATATTCTCAGGGCTCATCAGCTGTGTCAAGAGGGATATCAGGTGTTGTACGACGATAGACTGAGTACCGTATGGAGTGCACCTAATTACTGCTACCGATGCGGCAATATGGCAAGCGTGCTGGAAGTCAGCGACACAGGAGAGCGATATTTCAATGTCTTTGATGCGGCGCCGGAAAATGATCAGCATAGAGGGGAACAACAAAACCAGCCCAACCAAGGACAGGACGGACAAGGTGTTGTGGTGGAATATTTCTTATGAGATACCAATGCATGGATGGAGAGCGGCGTTCATATAGCATCAGCTTTCGGAGAGCATTGGAAAGCGTCAAAGCATATTGGTCTGTAGTAAATGGGGCAGCTGAATGCGCGAGAGATGTGAAGTCCGTCGCCGCTCTGAATAGTTCCTAAATCGCTTGCAAAAACCAGGTTGCATATTAGGTTGCTTCCCTTGCCAGTGGACCTTCACTTCCAATCCTTAGTGATATCAAATGACCATTCAAACTTCAAGTAGTCGTGCTTATCGTCATCTTGGAACTTTGACACCGCTTCATAGTGGCCTCTAGCCATCATACCTGTTGGTGCCTCATCTGGATCGACTAGAATCACAGATCAGAGAGCAACGCTAAAACCCTACCGGGACACAATCGGGACTTACATTTCTTCTCATACACAGGCTTCTCTTGCGTGTTGGGGGCAAAAGAACCCTGTCCCAGTCTCATCAGCAATGTTTTCCCTACCACTTCCAACGATTACCAGACTCACAATCATTTCCTGGGCTGTCGCAACAGTGATTCCTTTCCTCTTCGTCTTTTGCAAATACTTCAACCCGCTCAGCACGTCATGCTGCACCACAAAGTTCGCCTTCATGCGGAAAAGGGCGCCTTCTTTGATGATGAACGGCTTCGATTTTAGAGCTTCGACAGAGCCCGGAGCGGTCAGGTCGATGGTTATGTCCGGTCGACCTTCGACTTCGAGGGCGAGCGATCTGATAACGCAACGACGTTGGTCTTTGGGGTCGACTGCAATTGGTGGGGAAGAGGAGATGCCGAGGGAGGCTTTCCAACGGTTGAGGGATTCGTCATTTTGGTCTGTGGAGGTTTGTCAGATGCATGGAGTATAGAGCGTGAATAGACCGTCTCTCTTGGCGGGTGTTCGATAATTGTCTGTCAGCAGCGACAACACAATGAGAGGACAGCCAAGGAACCCATTGATTCAACAGGGGCTGTCCGAATGCGGAAGAGACACGTTTTGAGAATTCATCTGGTCATGTACGAAAGCAAACTGGAGACTACAGGACGACTCTTTTGATATAGAGAGATCGACTTAGGACGATAGACCATGTATTGAAGCTGACCACGCCTGCGTTTGTCCCACTTACCGAGCTTTGCGTATTCTTCTACCGTCTTTTTCTCGCCAACCTTGAAGCCTTCGGTCGTAGAGGCCTGAAGGTCATCTTCCCCTTGGCCAGGCATTCTCGAAGACTATGAAAAGTGATGTTCTAGGACTAGCTTGCTATCTGACAGCGGAAAATGGCATCGAATGTCTGTCTACGTTGAATGGTCGTGGTGGGGTTCGCTTCACTTTCCACTCATCTTCCTCTGGCGGCGAAGCGTTCCGCCGTCCGCAACTGAGATCTGGCAAGACACTCTCCTTCTGTACCACGAGCAAGGACCAGCTCCAGTAATGACATCGAATGGTCGCCCTAAACAACGTGATGTGACATGATCGCTTGTGGGATAGAAGCTTTTGTTCCCGCCTCCCAATAACTGGATTGTCAGCCCCCTCAAATTCCGACCGCGCTTTTTGCGCCAGCCTCCCCCGGACTCCAGCCTAGCCTAGCCCGGCACCTGAACCTGCACCCGGACAAGCATCCTTCCGTCTTCATCTTTTCCTCACCATTCATCAATCTCAGGTATCACAGCACTTGCATTAAATTGAGCGCGCCTCCGTCGCCGACTTGGCTACCACGCGCGCAACTCAATTGAGAAAACCAGTATTCGTCGTGCTTGGCATCCGTCAAACCTCCCGTCGACGTCAGGACCTCGCAACATCTACAGAATCTCAGAGGAAACGTCGCGATGCCGCAGAAGACTAAAGAACTTGTCAATGGAATCCACGAAAGGCATCTGCCAAGTAGGCGCAATCCTGATATGGAGCACTGTGTCCGTACGTCTACATCCCGCTATTTCCTAATGACGCGAGCGCATTTCTAACGTAGCGACACCTCAGACTCCGAACTTGTCAAAACGCGACGGCTTGGCCGAACAACACTTGGCGTCAAGCCTGGCTTGGTAGGCACTTCGAATGCGACAAATTCCGAGAACCTTGGTCCATTCGATTACGCCCATCTGAGAGCACCGTTGCCGAAAGACCTCGAAGGATCTGAGATACACGCCCATCATCCGAATCCGAACGCCCCCAAATTCTACTTTCTTATGGTGAGCTCAGAGGATCGAGGGAACTTTAGGATATGGATGGCTGACGAATGTGGCAAACTAGAGACGGAGCAGTGACGGCTTCGTGAGCGCAACGGGCATGTTCAAAGCCGCATTCCCATGGGCCAAAGTCGCCGAAGAGAACGCCGAGCGTGATTACATTAAGGTTCTCCCGTCTACCGCTCATGATGAGGTGGCTGGGAATGTCTGGGTCAATGAACGCCACGGTACGTTCAATCTCCCCATAACACAACACGCAATACTAACAAAGCAAAGCCATCAAATTAGCGGACGAGTATGGCATATCTCCGTGGATTGCAGCTCTTCTGGACGAGACTCCCATACCTCAAACCACTGAAGAGCCGAACGCGAAGGCGATTTCTCCTCCACCCAAATTTGAATTCACAGCGAATGATAAGCCCTTTCTACCTCCTCTAAATGGTAATACAGCTCGTGCATCCACACCAAAAGCAAGGGGAAGGCCGAGAGGTAGCTCACCAGCTAAGAATGCAAGCCCCGCAAAATCTACTAAGAAGGTGCGTCCTTCTAAGAAGGACAGAGAGGCGGAGATTGCGACGGCTCGAGAAGCGAGTGCAACGCTGCATACCGGTCTTGACGATGCAACATCGGCGACCTCAGCACCATCAGAGTTGGGTGATGTCAACAAGGCAACAGTCGAGGTAGTGTCGAACATTGAAAAGCAAGGTGATACAGAGACGACAACCACGAGCGTCAAGATTGCTATGTCTCAAGATTCACCGGCAATGCCTTTACCAGAGAGCCCAACCGAAATGATCGAGAAGGCAAAACAAATGGTAGAGGAGGCCAAGAAAATCGATGGCGAAAGCAGCTCTTCAGCGTCAAAGCGGAAAGCGGACCAATTAGATGAAGAGTCAGATGAGGATGGAAACAGCGAGCAGCAGCCAGCAAAGAAAGCGAGGCTGTTGGAGCAGACACTGAAGGTGGAGAAGGTCAGAAACAGAGCCATGCTTGGTGTCGCAGTCACGATGGCGCTTGGGTCAGTACATGCAGAGTATCTCCCGTCGAACGATGCTAACACAAGAACTAGAGCCATCATTCCGTTCATGTTGCCAGGATGAGAACCCAGGTTTCCGAGATCGCTCTTCGTTAATCATAGCCCAGCAAAATCCCATGACAGATGGACTTGGATCGATCTCAAACTCGGTGTGAATTACGATATTTCCATGCTTTTTTACCATACCCCTTTGTTTGTCTTTTCCACAGCCTGCCGTGTATCTAGTCAAAGGGGCGTTGAGGAAGTGGTTCTTGTGGGAAGGACTGATCTCAGCCCACCGTTTCATTGGCAGCAATTAATACATTCCAGAAGACCTAGAACTATGTAGTGTGAACAGACTCTTGGTCGGGGATGAACCAGAGGGGCTTCGGTTCTAGTCGCGCGGATTCAGCACGCGCCGGGCGTCTGGACTCCCTGCCAGCGTGACCCCCACGATTCGCTTTCCTCCGTTAACGGCAGCCATCTCTCTATCGCGAACCAAAGAGCAGCCGCCATCATCCATCTCTCTGAAACAGCTGCATGGCGATACTTTGGGCGAGGCACATGACCTCGGGACATATCGGGCTAGCTGCCCTTCTTCCGTTGCCTTATCGCACGCCCAACGCACGCCATGAGGTGTTATGCCGACCAGCCGATCATGGTGGAGACTGTACCTGCGGAGCTTTCCTTCCGCACACAAACTTAGCTTAGCTTCCCCAGCTTTCTTCTCCCCTCATAGACCTTCCTCTTATTCTTCTTTCTGCTCTGCGGAGTTTTCACTTGCGACACTACCCATTCCTTCCTCAAGATGAAGTCCCCCGTCTCTGCCAGACTACTAGCTCCGGCTCGCCTTTGCACCTTCCTCACTCACCCCGCAGCCCGCTCATTATCCACCTCCACTCGACGATCGTTCGCTTCTACACCTTCAAACCTAGCATCATGGGGATTCATTGGTCTTGGACGAATGGGTGAGCTTCGCGCCTTCTCGTCGCGCGTGAAAGCGTCAATCTATCGTCATGGACTGCTTCTTCACGTCAAGGAGGGACCTAACTTACATATTGGGGCTTGCCCTCTTCAGGGTACCCAATGGCAAAGAATTTGCGTGCGAAAATACCCTCGAGCGATGTGTTGATCGTATATGATCGGAACACAGAGGCTACCGCCAAGTTCGTGCAAGAAGTTGGTGCAGGTATCGAGGTTGCGAACTCACCAAGAGGGGTTGCAGAAAGATCTGTATGTCCTCTTTCAACACCTGTGCCTTTTCAATACCAAATCTATCGATATTCTATGATGAGCATGTTCCATACTTAATGATCTAAGTTGGGAGCTTGCTTTCTGCAGCCCTTTCCCTGATTCCACATTAACATCAAAGCCAATCCTCTGACCCCATCTATCCGGAACCTTACCGTCTTGTCAAGCAATTTAACCAGGTCTTGCGCTCACGAACTCTAGGATGTTGTTATCACGGCGCTACCAGAACCCTCACATGTCAAAAATGTCTTCCATAACATCCTAAATCCGCCCCTGGCACCACCTCAAAGCCAAGAGCGTCTCTTCATAGACTGCTCCACTATCGATCCTACATCTTCTCGAGAAGTGGCCAACGCCGTTCATGCAACTGCCCAAGGGCGCTTCGTCGATGCCCCAATGTCTGGCGGCGTTGTTGGTGCCCGAGCCGCAAGTCTTACATTCATGCTGGGAGCGAGCACCAGAAGCGGAGGGCTGGTAAAGAGAGTAAAACCAGTACTAGCGATGATGGGAGCTAAAGTGCTACACCTGGGTGGGCAAGGAGCTGGCCTGTCTGGAAAGCTGGCCAACAACTACCTCCTGGCTGTCTCCAACATCGCAACCGCAGAAGCCATGAACCTTGGTCTGAGATGGGGGCTGGACCCAACAAAACTTGGCGAACTCATCAATGGCAGCAGTGGCCGATGCTGGAGCAGTGAGGTCAACAATCCCGTACCGGGTGTCAGCCCTGGTGCCCCTGCTGATCACGATTACGAAGGCGGTTTCGGTGTGGAGCTGATGAAGAAAGACCTCAAGCTCGCCATGGAAGAGGCGAGAAGAGTGGGAGCGAAGGTGGAGATGGGAGAGCGGGCCGGTGATGTCTATGACGATGTAGAGATGACAGAACCAGGACGTGATTTCAGTGTTGTCTACAGGTGGCTCGGAGGCAAGGCCGCGCCATTGAAGTGATATACAGAACTTCAGGTCAATTATTGTGCACACGAGGGGAAGGATTGATGGTCTTGGGTCTAGTGGAGGTCTTTTTGCAAATATGAGTGCCTTTGCAAGTGCTGCATAGGCACGAACCATTGTGACATTATTTTCCAAAAGGTATCAAGGTTCTTAAGTAACTCAGCTTTCCTTGCTATGAGAGGTGAATATAGGTACCCATGTATGCGTTCAACAAATGCCAAATTCGATTTCACGTTGCGTCATTCTGCACCCAGTTTCAGTCAGATTCTAGAACTATCTATACCTCTGCAGAATCTTGAAAGATCTCAGATGATAGATGGCTTTTATACGCATATACCACTCCGGAATAATCCACTTGGGAGACTTTTTTGTTGATTGGGTCGTTTGTAAAGGGGTTGGAAATGTTCTCGATCGATGTGGATTTTATCTGGAACGGCTTCTGGTGGCGGTCGTTGCGCTGTGGATGCTGGATGTGGGGGGGTTGGGTTTGGATTGGGATGGGATGGTGGTGGGGGTGGAGTGAGGTAGTGGGTTGAGGGGCTTGATTTGTTTGGGTGGGGTTGGGGGTTGGGCTGGGGTTTGTGTTTTGTGGGTGGATGGTGGGTGGGTTTTGGTTGGGGTTGGTAAGTGATTGGTGGGAAATAGGGGTGTAGGGGTGGAGCAGTATGATTTTGTTCGTATGGAGCCGGGGCAGCTGAAGTGCTGGGCTGGTATATGATGGAAGGATGCAGGAGGTGTAGATGAAGTATTGATTGATATGGGATTCGATATTGTTTTTATTGTTCAACGAGGGGAAGTAGGGGAGCCTGTCAATGCCACCGAGGATGATGTATTGATATGAGCTGGGTCCGTGAATGGATTCTATGATTAGTACGGGTTTGACTTGGTTAGTATGTGTTGATAGGAATGATAGTACGCCTGGGATATCAAAGGGATGAGATGGGAAGTCTGAGTAGCTACCGTCTAACCAACCTATCTCCCTCTCCACTACCTCCACTCTCACTTTCGCTTTCCTCTTCCTCTTCAGTCTCCTCCTCACTACCCTCCGTCTCTTCTTCCGTACTTCCCTCCTCCTCAGCCAACCAATCATCGAGCGACTTTCCCTTCCCACTCGCCACCTTTGGCACACTCTGCCTCTCAACAGCTTTATCCAGTTCCCGCGCAGCAGGCACACTTTCCTTGCTAACATACACTTCCTTCCCATTCCCCTCATCCCTCAGACTGGCGTCCGGCTCCTCGCCCACGGCCACCCAATCCGGTAAGCCTTCATACCCCATTACTCCCCCGGCTTCGACGCCGATTACAAGACTGCTCGATCCGATTAGCAGTCCTTTGCGGTTTCCGCTCGGGGAGGGGGTATGCGGTACGGGTTTCGGTGCTAGGAGCATCAGGGAGGCGAGTTGGGTTGAGTGTTTGTTGGCGAGGAGGGCGCGGTAGAGGCGAGCGCGGTCGCGGAGGTCGTAGGAGGTGTCGTAGTGGGTTAGGAGGAGGATGTAGGACCAGAGGAGGGGGATGGGGTGGGCGGGTTCGGGAGCGGAGGGTTGGGGGGGCTCTTGCCAGCTTTGTTCGTCTGCTGGGTGTTCGGATGCGCTGGCGGCTGGGGGAGTGCTGTTTGTTTCGGACGGTGGGTCTTGTTGGGCGGGTACGGTGCGATTGAGGTAGTGGAGATAGACCTTGGCGGCTAGGAGGACGATCTGGAGCTTTGCTGCCTCGGATTCATTGACGAATGACTTGGCTAGGATGCGGAGGACGTCTGGCGCTATGTTTTCTTCTTCGGGCAGACCGGAAAATTCGCCAACGAGCCAGATGATGCTCGCTCTTGCTTCTGGGTTTGTGATTGTGTCGAGGCTTTTGGCTAGTCGGATGACTGTGTTGACGTGTGCCTGAGGGTTCTGTTGGATCAGATGGCGGATGACGGTCAGAGATTCGGCGACCAGATTGCCATCTTGACTGGATACTTGATTTAACAGAAGGCGGAGACAGCGTTGTGAAGCCGCTTCATCGTTCTGTGCGCAGCGGCCAATGGCTTTTACGCTTTCTTGAACGATTTCAAGGTTCGTGGATCGTGTAAAGTGTTCCAGTTCGCTCAGAATGAGCTCCTTCATGTGGCCTTCGCAGTGCGTAAACAGCAGCGTTAACATTTCGAATTTGAGGCGTGAGATGTCTAGAGAATCTGTCGACCTTACGAGAAAATGGGTGGCATATCTAACGAAGGATTTCGGTCGAACTAAGCAGACAGCAACGATATTGTACATGGCGATTTGCTGTATATCTTGCGGGCTTCTTAGCAATGCTATTAATGGTCCGATGGCAGCGTCGATATATTCCGGAGTGCCAAGATAGAGGAAAGAGCGAGCGGCCGACACTATGACGGCAGAACTGCGGCTTGATAGTAGAGGCTTGCATGCTTTAAGGAACAATTCCAGGTCGGGGTCCAGCACTTGGACTCCTTCACCGGCGATTTCTTCCTCATCCTCGCTACCTTCATCCTCATAGAAGCCTTTGGGTTTGTTCCTGGTCGCCCTTTTCATACGTATGGGGAAGCATTTGCGTGAGTAGGTCGTCAAAAGCCTCAACGTAGCGAGCTGTCCCCATTCATCCATATCTACGAGCTTCCTGACCAAGGCTCTGTAATGCTTGTGGATCAGGTCGATTCGATCCGGACAGATCTCCGAAAACGCGATCACCGCTGGCCCTACGACGAAGTATTGCTTGTCCCCCAGCAGCGTCGATAAGTACTCCAGAAGCTGAGGTAGTGTATTGGGATCTAGTCTGTAGCATTTTGGTATTGCCAGCGCGGCAGCTTTTCGGACGTACGGACTCATATCTGCGCAGCCTCTTTTGATCGCCAGAGACACGATCTGGCTGATGACTGGCACACGAATGCCCGACATGACTCGTAGAGCCATTGCACGGACCTGTGGGCTTTGGTCCGTGAGAGACTTCTGTATTGTATTGATAGAGAGAAGTGCGAGATCTGGCTCTGATTCCGCATAATGCAACAAGTAGATGTAGACGAGCTTCTTGATCTCGATGTTTGGACTCGCCACATTTTTCACTACAGCAGAGAAGAAAGGCAGACACGGCTTAGAGCGGTACATCATCTAAGATTTCAATATCAGAAACCCAATTAGGCCACCAGGTGATGGGAGACCCTACGCTAATTACCTTCCGCAGGCCCTCCAGAATTTCTCTGTCATTGCGGCTGTCCAATAGCTTCTTGACTTGAGCGAAAGACAGGTCACGTTTTGAACTTCGATTGTTGATTGTCCTTGCAGAACCCACAAATTGTGCTGCGTCAAGGGTCAATTCCCGTGCTGATCACTGGGTCAGCTTCAGGGAACACACTTTACGGAGGCCGGACAAACTTGAATCAAGCATCGACGAGACGCGGGAGAGAGACTCCATGGTGGGAAGACACTCCTGGAAAAGATCGCACGGCAATATCAAACCGGAAGGCTCTCTGATTCGGAGGAGCGGCATTAGGTGCAAGATTAGGCGGAGGCTTGGCGCCAGGCTCATACTTGTCTACCTTATGGCTGCTCTTCCTAGCTGTTTATCAGTAGCATCCGTCGAAAGACATCATAATATTTCACAGAAGATACAAGGATAGTAGTGTTGTAACTTGAAAGATTCTCTTTGATTACCAGAGTCAACCCCCAGGTGTCCTTGTACGTGCGTATGATAGTGCGAATGAGGTCAGAATCACAACCACCTGCTGAAGAATGATGGAAGAATGCAGTTCCAGAGGGCATCCGTGGCCTTGCCGCCCATGACTTGTTCAGACTTTGTGGATTATGCCTTGAAGCACCACAGACCGCCGACTACGTTGGTTATCTGCTCCACTAGAGAAGCTTTCCTTGAAGATCTTCTTGCCTCCGTCAAACGTACTCCTTCTCAAGAACCATCGGCATCTCAGCCCAATAACGAACGCACGTCACAACACTCTCTCCTAATTCCGACAATATATCTCATCGCAAAATCTCAAAGCGTTCATGTCGTTTGTGTACCTACGCTTCCACGTCTTCGAGCACTTCTTGCCACACGCAATCTCGCATCCAACTCAGGGCAGTCAACTTATGACGTGGATCATCTAGGATACTATTCTAGGGGATCTATTTGTACTCTGCTTGCAATTTGGGGCCTAGCCAATCTCCACCACTCTACGGCCGAGCATTCGGCACAAGGGCTGTCACGAACGCTGGCCTCAGCTGTAGAGACAGCCTCACGTAGAGGAGATAGACTGGTATTATCAGAACCTTTGGCTATGCAAGGCGGAGCTGGGTTGGAGAACGCAGAACTTACGGAAGGGACAACAACGGATCCTTGGAAGGAACAAGTGCCCCTTCTCAGTGGTAGTGTTAGGTTTGGTGGTGAGGATCGGGCCTGGGCTGGAAAGACGATCGAAGTTGGGAGAGTTATCGCAAGATGGTGCAGATTTGTAAGATTGGATCAGAGACTTTGAACTCTCGAGCATGGACCCTCGGCATCTACTCCGCAAGATGTCAGCTGAGATCTCTAATCCCACAAGGGTTTCACCATGGAGGAGATCGCAACACTATTCGCACCATGCCACCCTTCGCAATGTGATTCCATACCTTGTTGTATACAGAGTCACTGCGCTTTTCCTTGGACCTCACGCTAGGCATTTATCATGTGCCTTCAAGACTTCTAATTCCAGGATCTTCAGGCCCAGTCAGCTCGGTGTCCCCTGACCTGGATGGCCATTGGCTACCATGCAGATCGGGTCACCCTCTATGATGTAATTACAGATATGTCCGTGAGTTACATCTGTACTTCTGTAACACCATCACTTACCGCGCCTTGAGGCGAGAGGCGATCACCCTTTTCACAATTCATAGTGATACGGTATCTGGTCTTGATGTACGATCATGAGCTTGACCGGAAACCTTACTACCAAGAGCTAATGTTGCACCAGATTTGTCTCTGGGTTGAATAGGACCATAGTTGTCGGAGTTGATGCATGATACGCCCCAAGAACTGCTCAACAGAGCCCAAGCGAATCTGTATCCGGGGCTCTTGATCGACATGAATTGGAGCTTCTGTAGCACGTTACTTCGATGTTTTTCGTGCTCTGTGATGGCTCAACAGCGCGACGCAATCACTTCTCTTTCAAATCGTGCCACAAGTCTCTACACTCTTAATCCAATTGATATCCCAGTGGGAATATATCATTCATAAAGTTCCTCTCGCCAAAGCTAATGCACGAAGCGAAGTAAGACTTCTTCCGCAAGCTGGAGGCATGGGGGTGTTCCACCAGAATCTGCAAATTCGGAACAACCCCCATGTAAGCATGGCTATACCAGATGAAAAAAAGGCTTCAACACCCCTTCAGATGTCTGCCCTGATTCTCAGATCACGTCACTGAGTCTTGGCGCACGCACATATGCTGCCTGCATCCACGTACATAGACATCAACATCAACATCTTTCATCATCCATATCCACGAATCCACGTCCTTCATTGTGACAAACGCGTAACTCAAAATACAAAACCTCTCGACATACAATCTTCTTCCCGCTTAAAGCTCAAGAAATCATGAAATCAAGTATGCTTTCCCTCATCACCAAATCCTACTGCATCTTTGTGGTTCTCCAACATCTTGCGATGGCTATCTCCTACACACTCTACCTCCGGCAATGGGAACCTTTTGCGTCGATGGACCCTCGAACGCTTCAGAAAGTAATAGCAATCCATCATGGTTTTTTCTTCACTTCTTTGGTCCTACTTACCATTGCACTTACCATTGCCGTCGTTGTATGGAGCTTCTGTGCTGTCTCCTACCAGCCCGGAAGAGTCACAGTGATATGGGGGAGTGAACATCAGGATATGAAGACGGAAGACTTGTCCCATGAAAAAACTCATAACAAAGGTGAGTACCTTCACAGTGGTACAATCCACCTCCGGACATGTTGACCGCTTACCATCAAATAGAATCCAGGAGCTTCACCAATGATCATGGCAGCTTGTCGAAGGGTTCATGGAGCATCACGTCTTCCAGAGACATGGAAAGTTTGCCGCTTCTACGGGGTGGAGGAGGTGGTTCTGTAAGAGAAGGGTGATACACCGGGGAGGTAATGGTGATGCTCAATTGCCGCAAGAACGGGCAATGTCTGCATGCTTAGCTGTGTAAAGCTCTTTGGCTTGCTTGAACAACACCTTCAAATGATACTTCTCAAAGGTGCCTTTCCCGGAGCCTACCGTCATTGCCTGTTCAAAACTTTCTTCATTTCCATCCATGCAACATCAATGGCGAAACAGGTGTATCGATAATATACTGCAGTCCAAATTCAGTGCACAGCGGCGTCGGTTCCCTCATTATTGAGCAAAGACCATGCGACCCTCACGCATGTCTGCGCACCTCGAGCACGCTGGAGAGAGGCTGATTCGCAAATATTCGCGCCACCGAATCTGGATGACGAAGGGACGGGAGCGATACTGTATATGGAGAAAGGAGTACAAGCTAACTTTAATGAGCCAACGGCGATGACGCTTCAGGTAATTGCAACGCCACACTTATGAAAAAAGGTCAAGAACTTTCATTAGCTTTCAACCGTTCTTTCTTCGGACAATTCGTTCCCGCCTTCGCTGTTACCCATGTTTCGATGTGGTGGGAAGCATACACCGATGAGAAGGTTTCTATGCAATTCGCCTAAATCTCACAGTGAACAGGAATAGAGAACTCGATTGGCTTTGCTCTTTGCATGATGCTCATGAGCCATGCAAAGTCTCAAAACCGAAAAACATCTGCAGCATACTCGTAAAGACGCTACTCCGGAAGCATTACCAGAGCGGAAGATTATCAATAGGGCAACGTTAGGCTTTGCTAGACCCAACGTTCCATCGTTCCAGACTTTCAACAATCCTCCCATCTTTTATCGATTGTGACGCGTTGTCCACAAGCTTTCCCATGCGCTTGAAAGTTTTTCAATAAAAGTCTGGATAGACCGAGGCCTCCGGACGTCCAGTGACGCGAATGTCAAAACCGCCATTGCGTCAGCCGAACCACTCTCTGATATTCCCTTCTTCTTTCCTTCTTGTTAATCCAAGAACATTGATTTGGGCGCCTGCGTTTGAGCGCTGCTTAATAACTGATACATCATGAATACCGACGCGCCTACCTCTTCCTCGACTCCACTCAGGTCACTGCTGCGACGTCTTCCTCCCACAAGTCGTGGCCATACTGTAGCTGTCATTGGCGAATTCGTGGGAACTATCTCATTCCTGTTCTTCGCGTTCGCAGGTACTCAGTACGTATTGTCAGAGCCACTGTTGCCCTATGCAGACATCCTTTGAGTCATATACCTGTTGCGGGAGCAACGACCTTCGCTTCTCCCCTATCGAGTCTTTGGAGTTGTCGTGCAATTCTTAGCGCCATCGAAGAATGGCACCATTGACTCGCAACCATATACAGAGTCGCGAACATCTCGTCGAACACGAATATAGGGACGATGGTTGTTACGACTGTCCAGCAGAAGAATCCCTCAGAGCTTCTGTACATAAGCCTTGCATTCGGATTCTCGTTGGCCACAAATGCATGGGTCTTTTTCCGCATTAGTGGAGGATTGTTCAATCCCGCTGTTAGTATCCATCATTCCATCTTATTTTGCAAAAACGATACCAAGATATCACTATTGAAGCAGTGATTGACAACGAACGGTGCGACAGGTCACTATTGGGATGGTCTTGATCGGAGCTATTACATGGGTTCGGGGTGTATTGTTGTTCATCACTCAGGTCATTGGAGGCATTGTCGCCGCATACATTGTTCAGGCACTATTTCAAGGCAAGCTTGCTGTGAGCACAACGCTCGGTGGAGGGACCACCATTGCGCAAGGGGTGGTGATAGAAATGATCCTGACTGCACAGCTCGTCTTCACCATCTTTATGCTCGCAGCTGAGAAACATACTGGCAACTTTATCGCGCCGGTAGGAATCGGCCTCAGTCTGTTTGTTGCGGAGCTCACGGGTTAGTCATTTCACTCTCCACTCCTACCTTGCATGTCTTTCCTCCAAGCTGGGGACTAAACACCCGAAGACGAAAAGGGCTCATCGAACGCTTCGAGCTGACACTATATAGGAGTATTCTGGACCGGAGGCTCTCTGAACCCTGCTCGTTCCTTCGGCCCAGCAGTTGCGGTTCATTCCTTCGAGCCAACTCATTGGATCTACTGGGTCGGACCAATAGCTGGGGCTCTACTCGCTGTCCTGCTGTTCAAATTGATCAAATCACTGGAGTATGAATCTGCCAATCCTGACCCAGAGTTTGGCCCAGCAGCGCCATCTGTGTCTCCCACCAAATTGGTGAAGAACCGTCCAAATGGGTCCGCGAGAGCGGGTTGAAGACCTCAAGAAAGAAATCATAAGTAATATAGTGTTTAATGTTTAGACGTGTAAATGTATATGAATCTCGGTCAGCTGAATCACCAAGTGCCAAAACACTGCATATCAAGCAAGCTATCATAAAAATAATGCAACAGATTGATTATCGCCTCAGAATGATTCGAACACTTTGGGGCTGGTGGAGTTCAATAGGTACAACATACTTGGTTAGCTGTCTTCTTGAAGTAGGATTGAGCTAGGCTCACAGCAAAGCAATGCTAGATGGATAGCACTCACGCATATAACTTTTGGACGCTTGGGCATCCTCGATCTAATTCGCAATCATTTGCCTTTGAGTTTGTCATGCAGAAATACGACGACTCAGCGATTCTGATTCGATATTGCCACGAGCCCACGAAGGCGAAGCACTGGGCGCCAAGCATTAGCTTACATGATCAAACTTCTCATACGCGTCAGCCAATCGTTCAGTGCGCTATTACCCCCATTTTATGTCATTGTGAAAATTCTGCGCACGAGGGCAATGCAATAAGTCTCGTTGTCAGAGTGCTCGAGCGGCTGGCTACTAATGCATCTCGTGATGATGCAGACTCTTCCCGCTTGGCACGGTCTCGGAGAAGACGGCTTCTTCGAGATGGGATCTATAAAACCGGACTGACCTCTTCCTCGCGAACGAGCAACCCGCCGACTAAAACCTATATTCTTGCTGTTGACCCTCGTCAAAGTCTCAAAGCATGCCGTCCACGATCAACGACCTTCCCTATGAAACTCTCTCTGCGATCCTCGTGGAAGCCGCTGAGCTCAACATCAAGCATGGCCCTCAATTCACCTACGGCCTCAGCCAGGCACCCGAGCCACTACTGGATGTACGAATGCAGTGTGTAGTCAGAGGCCAGGTGTCGCCAGATACTCTACGTTGGAATGCCACGGAAGCCATCCGCCAGGTCGGTCGGAAATGGCACGATTGGGCTGCCGAGTATGCTTTAGAAAACCTTCAAATCGCCCGGTGGAGAGGCTCTGAAAGGTCAGCACATCACTCAATCTTCTGACGACAATTGATACTTACAATTGTCCTTAGGTGGATGCAATCACGGACTCTTGACACCATTCAAAAGAGCCCCTCACGCATTGCGGTCTATCGTGACCCCTACCATTCGTTAAGGAAGACAGCACAGCTCCTCGAAAGCAACCCTACACTTGCGAGTTGCATTCGTAAGATTTGGTTCAACGGATACTACGGAGCAGAGACGAACGCAATGATCTTCAGTATACTACGACGATGCAATAACCTCGACTATCTTACTGTTCCATGGACAGCGTTGAGATACGGAGAAGCGGAGGACTGGGCAAGGCTTTTGGGACAGAATTCAGAAGGTCGAAGCATTACATCGTTAGAGTTTCTTGCAGTCGACCTTAAGCAATCCCAAATCCTCAATGCTGCAAATCAAGTTGACAAGAAACCATTGGACTCACCACGGGTCAACTTCAGCGGTCTCAAACGCCTGAAGATCTTCGGAAATTCCAACTTCATGCCTCTCACAGACGACGACCTCATAGCAATGTCCCAAACGGCCGCCAATCTACGAGAGATTCATATCACGGGTACTGCCACGGTTGGGATTGGTGGTATTGCAGCCCTGGTCGATTCGTCCGATGAGACGTTGGAAGTCTTGGAGCACTCACCTCTAACAGCGGACGGCTTTGCACACCCAGATCTGAGTTCCTTGCAAGGACAAAAAGGCCACCTCTGCCGCAAGATCCTGCAATGTCCTCGCCTTCGAAATCTCTCGCTATCACTACCCTCGCTGTGTGAAGACCTCTTCATCGATCATTCGGTTAATTGGGAAGGGGAGATGCAAATTCGAAGCGCCACCGTTTGTGGTCGTCACCCGCTATCGCTTAAGACTTCAGATAAAGCGCGCAACCAATTCTGGGGCACACTTGACCAGGCCCGGACTTTGATGTCTTCACGTGACAAGGACGGCGTGGAGCTGAACATCGAGATATTCATCGAAAATTGGATCTTTGAGCCAAAGCGTTTCCTTGTACATGGCAATCTGGAACTTGGTGAAACGGTGTCTGATGGGTTTTGGCCATCTGAGAAAAGACAGTCGGGTAAAGGTCCATATGGACAAACGGGACTATATGGGAAAGTCGACGGGCCATATGAGTGTATATCAGAGGAGATCTTCAAGGCAGGACTCGAGAGACGGTATATTTCATTTTGAGCAATGCATGGACGTCTTTCAAAACATCGAAGCTTTTTTTCTCACATGGCAATCGGCGTTGTCCAGCTACGAATTTTATGGTACAAGAGAAAAAGCTTTGGTGATGCTGACGCTGTTCCCACTATTCGCCCTTTCATGTCGCATCATGTGTCCCATCCCCCTCATCGGGACTCATGAACTACCTCCGCATTCTGTTTTTCGCTGGAGAGAATCACCTAGGCCGTCGTACAGTACGTTGCCCTCAATGCTGACGCAACGCTTGAGCAAATTTCTGAACCACTGCCATCTAGCACAGCGGGATCAACGGCATCATATCTCGGACTCATATCTCAGACTCCAGCCTAGAATCGAATCGATCGATCCTCCATTCCCCGGCTTATGCAACAGAGGCGCCTCAATCCCCCCTCAGGATCGCCACATCTCATCAACGCGAAAGCCTCATAACCTCCGCAGTCAATCCTATGCCCATCTTCCAAGCCCCTCCATGTTCATCCTCCAAGCCCCTGTAGCATTCAAGACTATAGCGTAACAATTTACCATAAGCCCCGTGGCGGCAAACAACTACCAGAATTCTGTGTTCGTGTGGACCTCGGTGGTATTTGGGGAAGGCGTGCATGGAGGATGTGAGAGCTTTTTGTCTTGGAAATTGGGTAGGAAGGGGGGCTGGGGAGGTATGTATTGGTTTGGATTAATAGGGATGGAAGGGGGATGGGTATTGGGTGTTTGGTGGGAGGATGTGGATGGTAAGGCAGACATGTTTGTTTTATATATGTTTAGGAAGTGTGGAGTAGAAGGGTCTGAGATGGGTCTGTCTTCATAAGTTCTGCGAGGAATAGGGGTATGAGCAATTGCACGACACGTTTAGATAGAGGAAAAGTAGATGCAAGGGTTGAAAGGGTTACTTGCCTACGAAAATGACTCTGGCTTCGACAGCTGGATAATGACTAGCATCTCTACAGTACACAGTGTCGTTCTCACCAAAATTTAGATCGCGTGATATATACTGTATATCATATCTATTACTTTCATCAACTCACCATGGTATCTGAAATCGATCAAAACGCCGAGCAATAATATAACGCTTCATATCACCATAACGCCTCCGATATCTACACGGCACTGTACCCAGACGACTAAGGTTTACATAAGGTGCTCGAGCTCAGACATATACAATTCGACATGGGAGTCCATTTTCAGGTACTGGTCGTGCGCGGAGTGGATCTCGTCTTCGATATTCTCCTTTAGGTCCGCCATCTGCACGCACGATATTAGCATTGTGGTTCATATTTCGGTAGTCAAGGAAAGGATGGTATGCAAACGCACTTTCTTCTCTGTCTGTTCGATTCGTACTCGTCGCTTCTCCATCTCCCGCCCCTTATCGGCTCTCTCCTCCGTCAGTCCCCGATGCACATTCCTCAGTCCTTCCATCTTCTCCTTTGCCGACTGCGCTTTTTCCCTGCTACCATTCCTAACCGCTTCGGTTCGCTCAAGCCATCGCTTCAAGTGTCGTTGCAGGACCGCTTCCGTTCTCTCCACCTCTCGGACATTGTTGCCGCGTTCGGACAGGGCGTCTCGTCGTTTGGCCGCTTTGAGATTTTCCTCGTCTTCTTTGTGGAGCTCGTTGGAGACTTCTTCGAGGACCTTGGTGCAGGAGACGACATCGTTGGCGACGACGCCGAAGGTGTCTGTGCTTGTTTGGAGGGCTCGTGTTCGCTTCTCGAGTGAGTCGATTTGTGACCGGTCCCGGCCAAGGTTGTCTGATAACTCGGTGAGATTGGCTTGGAGGGCCGCAGGTGATTGCAACACGTATGGTCGTAGCTTCTCGGACTCTTGTCGCATGGCGAGACATTTCTCCGTTCTCTCCTCAAGTGAGTTTGTAAGCCGGCCTTTTTCGCCCCGAACCCTCTCCAATCGCTCTGCTACTCGCTCTTGGCCCTTCTTCAACTCTAGCAGCCGTTGCTTCAGCTCATCGTTGCGCTTTGTCTTCTCTTTCACCTGCTGATCCACTGACTTTCGCTCCCTCCTCATCTCGTCAAGCCGTGACTCCATGTCTTGGTTCTCAAGGTAAAGAGTCTCAATTCGCGACTTTGTAGTCTCGGCCTTGTTGAAGTGCTCATCAATAGTGGCCGTCTGCGACTCGCGGAATCGAACAAAATTGATTATGTACGAGAAGATTTTGACGAGGCGGTCATGGGTAGGCCTGAGGAGGTCATTGAAGGAGAAATCTGTTACGCCGCACTTAGATTGGTCAGCGAATGTAGTGTCCTGGCGCAAAGCCGATCCCTTACCTCAACGAGCAGTTTCCTGAGCGAGACATAGAACCCCATCAAGTTCCTCGTATCCGGCGGCACGATCTCCATGTGCTCCCCACAGATATCCTCAGCAGCGGCACGCATCGCAGGCTCAACCGTCTCCCTTGTCGCATTCATCAGTAGCTCGGCGAACCATTCAAACACCTTCTGTATCTGCTGCGGTTGCGGCTTCTGTAGGTCCTCAGAAGAGAATTGAACCCCAATGTCGCTGATGCATCCCGCTATCTCTCGATCAGGCTAACACAGTCAGTATTTGATTCCAAATGCTCAAGAGGTAATGCGACATACCAGGCGCATGAAAGCGTCACTGTCACTATGTTGTTGCTTGCCTTTCCCACCATTGCCTTGCCCTTGGGCACGAAATTGCTGGCTCATTCTGTATGTATCCATGATATTTACCCGCAGGAGTATGCGACCAGAGTGCGAGGTAATGAGCTGTCGGATTTCCCAGGCGTAGTGCAATGTGATGGTCGTGAGTTGAAGCTGTATTGACGGAAGCAATTGTAAACAATGGCGGAAGGCGCTAGATTAGCGTTATGCGGGCAGCCGTGACCGTCAGCTCCTCGCTAAATTGGCCAATCATACGCCGCCCACTGATACACTTGCGCATGCACGCAATCATTTGATGGTTTGTAGCGGCGTACGAGTCTTTTTATATAGATTCAAATAAGACTATTTTCAGCCTAGAGGTTGCGTAGGTATGTGGTTTCCATACCTAAACCCTTCCCCCGGAGCAAGATCTGACCCCCCACAGTGTAGTGGTTATCACTCCGGATTTTGATCCGATCGCAAATATTCCGGCAACCCCAGTTCGAATCTGGGCGCGACCTTGCTGAGCCTCCTGACTTTTTTTGCATTTTTCTGTCTCTGCTGCCGAAGAGCTCAAGCGCTTTGGAGTTGGAGTTACTGAACTTTTGTCACTTCTGAATTTGTTGGGAGTATCTAGTTTCTGGCGACCTGCTAAATACTCCTTGGTATATAATTGGAGAGACTGCTTATTTTAGGTCAAGACATGAACGTGAGGCTGAAGCGACTCCTTATTTGCTAGTGACATAATTCAATGCTCGAGTAGCAAGAAGATTGGCCGCTGCACCCAATACCTCTAGCTTATTGTAGCTACTATAACTGGCTGAACCCCCAAAACCCGTATGTAAATGCTCGACTCTACCCAAAGACAAGCCGAATCTAATGCCAGAGTGTACATTACATCCTTACCCATGTCTGAACGAGCGTCCAGTATCATGTGTTAGCGCCCCGAAAGGCATTTTGCTTGCCGATCTGGTTGCATGACATTATCTCAACAATTTATATACCTGGATCAAGAACGTGGCCAAGATATGGTACTACCAAAAGGCCGTAGAAATGGGTCTTATGGTACACTATACACACCGATTATGCATGAGTCTCAATCAACTCAAGATCATCACTCTAGTTATTATTCAAATTCATTCATGATCTGTCCATCACGATCACTCCAAATATCCCGAATCTCGGCATTTGACAGACCAGCTCGTCTCATACATCGAGGTGATCTCTAAGCCATCCCTACCTCCTTGCCAGCGCTTCCAGCGTCGCTGAGAGATCGTTTCAATTTATTGACTCGTCAATGTTGTCGACTTCGGGGCCGGCGCCCCGTTTTCATGACTAGATGAGGTCCCTGTGCTCGTGGTTGAAGTGTGACCGCGTCCCCTGTACTCTCTCTAGAACTAGAATTTGATCGTAGCACAATACGGAAGCCCTCATTGTGTAGTGCACAGGCACAATGTATTTGATTAGATACACAATACATGAGCCCACGTCTGGTCCACGTCTAATAGGTAGCTCACGTCTTTGTTGACTGGGAACGATGCAATCTCTTTCCACGGCTCTTTTTCTGTTGGGGAGATCTTCTGATGCCACGTGAGAGGCCTGAAACCCTCACTGGCCATTGACAGGCCTCGATGCCTCGTGTGATCAACGATGGTATGCATGAAACTTGTTTTCGGGAATGTCAAAAGCCGGGGTTGTGGTTGATCAATTAGCTTGGTATCCAATCGGCGATGAGGCTCGAGCCCAAGCAGCTATCGCCGAGTTTTCAAATCAGCACGTTAATCTAATTCTGACAGGGTGTCAGTGATAGCAGCGCCTACCCAGGTTGCTGAAAAAAAGGTATAAAGTGTAAAAAAGAGTAGAAAGTTGAGGCATGTGGCAGCAGGTGAGAAAGCTTGGACCATGAATTGTTATCAACCTACCACCTAATAGTAACCCCACTGACACTGACGATCGCTGATCTTGGCTTCGAGAATCAAAGAAAGTCGCGAGTGCGACGCTAGGCATGTCCGTGATTGCGGTTCGTCTCGTTTGGGACTAGTATCCATGACCCGTCAAGTAATTGTCAATCGCTCCCGCGCTTTTCACATGATTCTGCTGTGCGTTAAGTGGAGTTTCGCGTGGTAGCAAGACTACGCACAAGAGCATAAAGAGGGCATTGACAAATTGGGAACATTGAGGAGCGGACAACATGCCGCTTGGCGGTTTAGGGGAAAGGGCGAATAGGAGGCTCCATGACTTGGCGACACGCTCCCAAGTTTCCGCTCGGTCGCATCTCTGGGAACCATGGAAACCAATCACTTGTCAACTCTGCGGCAGATCAGCACTGCGGGAGGATGGGGCAAAGTCTCCACAATATTCCCTCGATAAGGCAGCAAAACGCACTCCATACAGACGGGCAAACAGCGGACTAGCATTGTCCCGCTTGATTGAACTGCAGATAGCTAGCTCATGGCTGGGATTATCTTTTGGCTGGGAAAGTTTTGGCTTTAGTGGGCCCGCCCACAATGGCTCCGCAGAGCTTCGGTAGCGCCACTTAGCGCTTTCTCCACCCAAGGGCCAGTGAAATCGGAATAGCTACTTCCCTCCCACCTTCACTTCGAGTTGCCCATACTTCGACCTCAATCCTATCTGCCCCTCCCATCGCCCGAGGTCGCATTTGGTACTGCTTTACCAAACATCTTTTGTCCGTTGATCAGAGGGCCATCGTCTTCACCAACGATCCGTTGGCGACAGATATCGCCTACCTCGATCGCAAGGCGTGCAGATATCGTCATATGATGATATAGCTACCATACACACCACAAGAGCATACATCCCCTTCTACACCTCCCGCGGAGACCTCAAAACATCGCAACATCATAGGCATTCACCTTCGAACTATTCTTACCGAACACAATGTCTTCCTCCGGCCAAGGTGCA
>JAABUL010002031.1_pt1 | contig 35375 bp, 6 predicted proteins | sample 5559151 | NCBI WGS metagenome assembly JAABUL01 (sample SAMN10711876, study PRJNA513368) | rock metagenome | isolation source: Antarctica rocks | place: Antarctica: Victoria Land, Pudding Butte sud | reverse complement strand
CATCCAGCTCCTTCGCAACCGCCATCAAGAACCTCAACGGGAGTCCAAACCCGAATGTCGAACCTCAGTTCACAATCTCGATTCCTAGCACCATTGCCCAACCACCCGCTGCTTGCTTCTTCACGAAGCCCCAGTATCGGGGCGACGTGTTCTGCATGGGGTTAGGAGGCGCGCCTTTCGAAGGCCCGGACGTCAATGCAGCCTACAGCGTGGGCGTGTACGGAGGTGCGATTGTTTGGATCTACGCTCAGAGTTACGGAGACGCGGGCGGGCAGAAGCTGACTGCCAGCGTGCCCGATCTTAGCACAGAACCGTACGGGACTGGAGGGAACTTTGGCGGTAAAGTCGTGGCTGCGTGGATCTATGTAGGGTAGAGATAAGGTAGCGATTCACATGATCCAGGTCATAGGTTCATCGAGTAAGATATATTATCAGTACTACTTCTCCGGACGCTTCTGCTGGATGCTCTGTTGGATTGAGACAGTCGCCTTGACTGATCGCCTTCTCATCTATTGTTGTTCCATGGTCCTCCAGCCCATCGCAAAGCCGTTCACACTTCTTTCGAGGAAATTTTCAAGATATATTCCCTGCATACATCAAGCACGATGATTAGTAGATAGTTCTTGTCCCTTTGAAGCTGCGGTGTCTGCTGTTCCAACAACCATCCTGCATCGCAAATCTATTGTCATCATTAAACTGCGTTTGTTGCCAGGCATGCGAGAGTAGGCTCGATAGTAGTAATGCGGTTCCTAATCATCTCCAATCCATCTAGGATGGCAAGGGCATAACGATACCTTATCCTCCATTTATACGAAGAGATCGAACAACCGGTATACTTGCCCTGCTCCGGAGTTCGCCGTCCATGTCAGTAAAAGCGGGGCTATGAAGCTTTAATAATCTCGCAGAGGCGCGCAAATGACAGAGGAGGGTTTCGGGGGCCCTCTTGCTATTATTAGAAGGCGCCGTGCGCAAGTCCGAGAGAGAGAAAAAGGCTTCCTTGGAACTTACGTCACTGGAGGTTGCTCTGTTGGGATCCCGCTGTTCTCATACACTCTCTATACCTCTGCGATGACGGAAACAGCATCTACTGAGAACCTTCCCTTTAACGTGACGCATCGAGGAACCCGCTCAACAAGTGGCGAGGCTTCGTCTAGTGCTCATGGTTCAAGAGCATTGTCATCGTGGGCTCAAGCTGGCTTACGTTTTGCAGCCAACGACCAGGCGATGATAGAAGCCAGAGCTCGTATTCTCGATAGTCATTCGGCTACTGGCCCCAGCTCGAATCGAGAGGCGTGCCGTACGTATCGAGCCTCCGTCCAAATTCTTACTTATCTCACTCCACGTAGAGAATTGTAGAAAACGCAAAATCCGCTGTCTACACGCGCCCGCCCTTTCTCAGACCTCGGACTCAAGAAGGAGCGAAATCAAAGAAAAATGCCCAAGAATGTCTCGGCCTGCTTCGTCGACTTCAGCTCGTCGCCGAAGCTTCATTCCTGGTTGCAGTGAGTATGCCACCATTCTGAGTGCGGGTAAGATATCTGATGGTTTTCAGTTCTGTGTGGAGGACGTACTCCATTAGCGCCTGATGACGATCTATCTCTCTGTTCTGATTGCGCCAGGCTCAACAGCAGAGGCGATCTAGAAGCTCTATTGACCGGATCTGGTCAAGGTCATGATACAGCAACGGACAAAGCAAAGGGGGTTCCATCAGATGGGTCTCCATCTGTACCTGTTCAACTGGACGGTGCAAAGCGCAGAAGTCGTTATTCCCGTTTGCATTGCCCTTTGCCTGTCGAAGACCAACAAGCAAGACAAGAAGAGTCAACAGAAGTAGTGGATTCGGTCACGCCAGCGGATGTCGACTCTGTAGTCCCCAGTCCTAGATCACCGGCAGCGGGCGAAGACGGGCAGCAGCTACATTCTGACTCAGTGGACCTTCGAGAACGCACCGTAAAGCTACCAATTCGCGCTGATCCGTCTGACAACGACTGGACTGTGGCTGAGGAAGAGTGGGTGATGATTCAGCGGTCGGAACCGTTGATATCATCTTAAAATAATAAATTATATGACGGTTTCGTACACCAATTTCTGGTCGTCGCTTTCTCTGTGGCTTGACCTTTCTGCGAATCCTCTTAGCCTTCTCCATCAGTTTCGCGGTCAAATCCTCGCCACAAGTAGCTTCGAGCCAAGAGACCAGGGCGGCGGGATGTAGTAGTACCGGGACGTAACCAAAGCAGCAAAGAATGACCACCCACTTCATTGCTGCTCTCATTTCATTATCCGCTTTGATTTCCTGTCGAGCCTAGTGTTTGTGTGGCTTAAACACAGGTGAAAGTCGGATATCGACTCTGTCGCACTGGCAGCAACTTCGACGACCCTCCTAGTGGCCGCTAACCATCCATAAAACCTCTTTTAGCGCGCGGCGAACCCAGTGACCTGTTCATCTGGAGTATATATCTCATCGGGTCAGCGTAACTGGAAACAGTTTGGGCGGTCTGTCGTGGTTGCAGAACGATGGCTAGTTGACTGGAACGAGGGGTTCGATAGAGAGGTGGGGGAGGCTGCTGCGAATAGGGAGCTTGCGCAGTTTTATTCAATAGGATTATTCAATTGTACATTACCAGATTAGGTTAGCGTCATCCAAATAGGGCAAGCAGATCTGGCGGCTTGGCGGTCCCAATTGAATCAGTATTCAATTATTGAAAACCCATTCAATTGATCTACTATTCTATTCAATTAACTCAATTACTTGTCTAAGCATAGTTTGTAGAGATTATTTGAATTTTCTCAAATCTTGTCGTCGTTGTCGCAACTATTATATCTAGAAGTGTGTCTAAGAGCTATTTTTACGTTCTTGATCTAGATATCTCTTTCTTGCGACAACAATCTTTGCAGTCTTTACAACAATTGCAGTTTTCGTCGTCGCAATTGCTTAAGAATACACGACAATTATTTTGTAAGCAAAAGAAGACAACTCGATTTGAATTCGAATCGTTTCAACAATTGTCTACGAAAAAAAGAAAACAATTCGATAGACTATCGCAAACAACAAATACATAAAAATTAAAAAAGAAAGAAACAAATGCAAAGAGCAATATTGATTTCGATTTCGATATTAAAATATTTAGCAAACGTCGTGCTTCCAAAATTTTTGCAGCTGCTTTGTTAATAATTTCTGTCGCTCTTCTAAAGCGAAGAAAAGATCGACAATCAAAATAGAAACTTCAGTACAATACATATCTTACAAAAGAGAACAATATTATTTTTGCCAATATATATATAGTTCGATTTGCGAAGTACGATATCGAGACTATATAGCACTTCTAAAACAAGATTAGAAAGAAATTCGAGAAAACAATAGATCGCAAATACGTCGATATTAGCAAACAAATAAAAAACTTAATAGTTAAAAAAAAAAAAAATTTTTATACAAATCAAATTATGCAACGCGCGACAATAATTGAATGCAAGCTATTGATAGATAAATATCTATATTTGTAGTCTATCAAAAAACAAAGAATCAAAAGAGCTTCTCGCGAAAGAGAAAGATAGAAAACAATACTAAATACAAAAAAAAAGAGATAGACTCAATTAATATATAGTCGATAAATCGGAATATCTATTTATATTTTTTAGTAATAAGAATTCTAAAAATTAAAATAGTTCTAATAACAATAGTTTAGATACAATAAAAACTAATACTAAGAATAATACAAAGATATTAGAGAGTTCTAAGCTAGCAACAGAAGCAAGTTCTTCTCTTAACAACAATTTTACAATAAAAAAAGCTTTAGATAACAACAAGATAGAGTTAAATTTGTTTTCTACAAACAAGAACTATTTATTAATTTTTTTATTTTCTATATTGTTTACAAATAGATTTGTATTATTAAAATCTATTAAATCTTAAAGAAACAAAGTCGCAAAATAGTATTGAAGATCTATTGTTTTTGCAAAATTTGTAGACAACATGTTACGAAAGCAGGGCGAGAAACAAACAAAGCGAACATTAGACAAGTTGTAATAGATAGTTAAATTGATAATCTATCTAGCTATGCGCAAATCTATCTTTACTTGTCGAGCTAGGTATTTTAGAAACTAGCGCAATTTGTCGAGTAAAACTTGTCGAATAAAGCAACTTGCTAGCTAGATATATAACAAATGTCTCTTTTGAAGAAAGAAGACAACGTTCTCGTCGATAATAATTAATAGAAACGCTTGTCAAATAGATTTGTAATAATACATCTATAAGACAATTAAAGTAGATCGCAAAAATAAAAGGAAAACGATTATTTTTAAATTCTTAACTCTTAATCTATTTACAAATTAGTCGACTTATTTATTATTTATTGATATTAAATAGATTTGTAGTAATATGTCGATCAAACAACAATTAAAGCAAAATCGACTTATTTATCGATAGATGTTTATTGAATTATATATTGTAATTTTTTGAACAACAAACAATTTACTTTTGTATTGTTATTGTTATTTATATTTTTCTTTTTCTTGATTTTTCTTTTGTTGTATTCGATAAGCGCGATAAGCTAATTTTTTATAATAATTAGCAAATCGTAGAACTTAATAAATTGTTTTTAATAAATCTTTTTGAAAATTTTAGTGTACGCGTTGTATATATATTGATTAACAAGATGCATGTTACTTTGTACAATTTGTTTTTTTTTAAGAATTAAAACTAGTAGATTCGACAATTGTTGAACAAATTTAGCAATTTTATTTAGAACGACGTCTTTATATATTTTTGTAATATTATTGTTTTGTGTTGTTAAAACATTTACTACAATAGCTTCGAATCTTGCGTCAATCTCTTAAGACTTGTTGTATAATTCGTTAATTAAAGTGTTAATAATTTTGAAGATTTTTATAGTTTCGATTTCTATAAAATTAAAGCAAATAAAAATTGTAGTTTTTGCATTGTTTGTCGACATATTGCGCAAAAAGAATAGCAAACCAAAATTTGCTTTCGCAATCTCTCTTTGTTGTTTATTGAAGAAATATTTGCTTTTTGTTTTGAAGAAAACTTGTTATTTTTTGCGTTATTTCGCAAATGCGACGTGCGCATTAATCTATTTAAACAATTAATTTTAATTTTGTTATTAAATAAATCGACAAGTTCGTAATATTTGATCGATTAATAATTAAAATCTAAAATAAGTATTGTTTTCTTTCTCGCATACGTTTTAATTAATATAAATGTGTCGAATACTTTTTGTAACTTTTGTTCAACTTAATTAATAATTTTCTTAGATTAAGATTTACTTTTAATAGTTTTAAGTTTAGATTCGACAAACTTAATATAAGCAAAATCGATATAAAGATTGTTGTAACTTATTAGACTTATTAGATTTACAATATTTTGCGCATAAATTTGTAGAAATTTCTTAATTATAAATAAGATTAATACGAATTTTGTCGCTATATAGATTTCGCTCTTTATTAAATTTATAACTATATTGTCGATTTTTGTAGTGCGATAATTAGCGTTCGATATAATAGATATAATAGATATAATGTCGATCTTTTTGTCGTATAATCGATATTTTTGTTTATAAATTAATATATAAAGCAATTCTTTGTGTTTTATAATCGCAAAGATATCGAATAATTTGCAAGATATTTGTAAATTGCTATTAATGTTAAAGATCGCTAATTATAATTAATCTCTTTTGTTAATTTTGATTTTGATAAAAATTACGCAAACAATATTAAAATTAATTAGCACAATAAAAGTTTAAGATTAAGTTGTTTTGTTGTTTTTATTATTAATTAACTTAGCAAGTTTAACGTTAAATTTAAATTAATGTAAAGTTAAATAATTGTCTTTAATTGTTGTTTTAAATACTTTATTTTTAGAGATAAAAAATTTCAATTCTTTTGTAAAAGCGTAACAAATGTATATTTTAATAGTAAAAGAGTTGTCGCGATTTTTAATTTTGTTTTTAATAAATATCGAAAAAGCTTAAATGTTTAAACAACTATAATTGAGCAAATTTGCGTTGTTGTTACTATTGTAATTTTCGTTATTTTTGTTTTTAATCATTTTGTGTTCGACGTCTTTTTGTTTGAAGTCGACAAAAATAATTTGTTTTTTAACTTTTTTAATTGTTATATTCTTTTGAATAACAAGTTGTTGTTTGTGCTTTTTAACTTAACAAGTTGCTACAATCTTTTAAATAGCAATTATAAATATATTAACGAATTTGAGAAGTCTTATAATAACAATATAATACTTAGCAAATTGAGCAATTAATAAAGATAATAGACAACATATAAGAAAGTAATAAATTTTCGCAATTTGTTAAGTTGTAAAATTAAATAAGTTGTTAATTTTAAAGAAAAGATTATCGAATAAGTGTTAATAATATTTGAAATTACGTATTTAGTAAATAGAATTTCGTTATTTAATCTTACTAGTGTATTAACAAGAACGTCGATTAACATTTATATTTTATGTTACTATTAATATAATGTTGCAAAAATTGCTTGTTTAATATTGCTCAAAAAATTGAAAATAATAATACAATAATTAATTGTAAGTTTTGATTTAGACTATATTAATAAAGTTAAAAGTTGTTTAATTAATAATAGTTTGCTTGTTTAACGTTTTAACTTAACAAAAACATTTGTTTTATAATTTTCGAAAACAATTACAATCTTGTCGTAAAATCTTTTTAATTTCGTTAATTAAAAAGTGTTGCAATATTGTAAATATAACTTTTTCGATTAAGTTTTTTATCGCAATAAACTCTATAAATTAATTAAAATATCGCATAATATTATTAATAGAAATATTATACTTTATTTTGTATTTTTTGATAAGATTTTTGACTTTATTTAACAAATTTTTGTCGTATTAACAATCGAACTTAAACTTATAGTTTTTTCAACAAACTAAATATTTCGAGATAGATTTCTTGCGATTGTAACGACAAAATCGATAATTAATAAAAAATTTAATTTTGTAGACGTGTTATTTGTTATTAAATTTTATAATTGATTTAGAATAATTAGATTGCAAACAATTGTAAAAATTGTTTTCTTTAAAGATTAATTCTAGATTGACGATAAAAATAATTAAATAAATTTTTTAATTGACAAACAAATCAAGTTTATAGATTAGATTATTTTTTCATTTAAGAACTATAAAGAGATTAATTTGTTAAATAATTAACTTTGTCGACTTTACAAAAGATAAATTGTAACTTTTATATAAATAAAGAAAAGTTTAATTGCTTATTTAAAAAGTTAGAGATTAATAATATTTGTTGTAGAGATTCTTTGTTGTTATCTTAACTTAGACAATAGCAATCTTAATTTTTGTTGCATTTATTAATTTTCTTTCGAATTAATTCTCTTTCTAATTGTTGAATTTAAAAAGAGTTAAAGAATTTTAAGTTTTGAATTTTATAATTATTTTATTTGACGAAAGATTAATAAAGAAACTAAATAAATTGTTCAATTGTGTTCGAAGAATTAAGAGAAAGAACACTTAGTTAAGTTTAAAATTGTTCGCTATTATATAGCAAAGAACGAGCTTTATTATTTGATTAATTTTTTTGTTTTAACTATTAATTTAAGAATAATACGCAATAAAAATCAAAAAGTTAACATCGAATTTCTTGAACACAATGCGTTAAAACTTGAATAGAATTTTTTTATTACAATTGTATATAAAAGTCTTTAATATTTCTTAGTTTGCAAATTCGTTTATTATTATACTAATTTAGTTTTTAACAATGTGCGTATTCTTATTAGCTATAATTATTACTTTTTTGAAAAATTTATATATTGTAATAAGTGCAACATTTATGTCTTGCTTGTTTGATAAAATTAATATAAAATCCAAGCTTATTGTATAAAAGAATATTAAAAAATTAATAATAAAATTTAAAACGCTGTACAATTAATAATATTTTGTTTAATAAAGATTGTATTTTCGACAATATATTACGTAATATTGTAGACAATTGCTTAACTTGCAAAAGTAGAAATTGATAAAAATTGTTTTATATAAACAAGTAAAGTTGACGTAATAATTTTTGTTATATATTAAAGTAATTTTTTTTTTGAATTTCTTCGATAGATAAAGTCTTTTTCGATTGACGTAATTTGTATAGTATAGTAGTTTATCTTTTACAAAAAATTGTATATTCGACAATATAATAAATGTTTGAACAATATTTATAATTTTTGTCTATTTGAAAAATTTAATATAGATATCGAACAATTATTTTTTGAAATTAGCGCTTATTTCTATTAAGCAAACATAAAAGAATATCGCTTTATCAAAAATTGTTTATACGATTAAATTTTTTTTTTAAATTTGTTCGACAAGTTTGTTTACTTTTAAAACTTCGATCTTAAATACAAAAGCGTCGATTTTGTTAAGTTTTTCAATATTATTTGCTTTTTTTTTGTTAATTAATGCTAACAATTGAAACAAAGCGTTAGATATTGTATTTAGACAACTTGTTTTATATTAAATGTTAAAGTTAAACTACAAAAAATATTGCAATGCGCATATAAATCTAAGATTAAGCTTGTTTGTAACAAATAATAACAAAATTGTTTGCTTAACAATACTAAGTATAGTCGAGTAATTTGTATAAATAATAATTAATTACTTAGAAGTCTTAATTAGATATTTTATTTTTTTGATTGTTTAAATTAAGCAAGCAATCTTTAGCTTTATCGACTAATAGTAAGACTTAACAATACTTAATATTTTGAACAAAAATAATATATACTAGATATTAGATTTTCGAAAATTATTATTAATAAAATTGTTTTTAACATAATAAATTTTAATTTTGTATTTTTGTTTTTTTATTGCGTCGAGTTTCACAAACAAACAACAATTAATGTCGAAATAAATAAAAAAAATTAACGCTATAAAAGTACGTTGAAAATAATAGAAAAAGCTTAACAAACTTAATAATTGTTCGATAAAAATATTTCGAGAATATGTCTTACATTTTTGATTATTTTGCGCAAACAAATTTTTAAATAATTGTGTTTTTTTTTGTTGCAACAAGTTGACGCGTTATATATATTAGACAATTTTGTTGCGTTAATAATTGATAAAATTCAAATACATTTTTAATGTCTTAAGATTTTTAAGAAATTAAATAATTTTAATTGCGACAATTTGTTTCTTAATAATAAATAAATCGAAAATATTAATTTTTTGTTCGAACAAAATAATACTAAAATAGTTAAAATAAATTTTTGTAACATTTAGCGTAATTTGAAACTTAATAAACTTAATAAAGAGATTTCGTAAATAATCGAAATAATTTGTAAAACATTTAGAAAAAATAACAATATTATCGATATATACTTTGTAAAACTCGCGTAGAAGTCGCAATTATTTATTTATTATTTGCTATATATAAGTTAAGAAATTTTTGAATCTTATAATAGCAACGTTAAGTTGTTTCTTGTCTTAATAAATAATAAACGAAACCTTGTAACAATTTTGTTCGACTACTACAAATTGAAGAAAGAAAACAAGATTATTTATTAAGTTTATATAATCGCAACTCTTTAATTGCGCTATAATATTGTTTTGTACAAATATTAAGTAATTATTAGTAATTGTTAATTTGTTTAAATCTTTAATATTTGTAATTATTCGATACTTTTTAGCAAATGAATTATTAGAGTTATTGATTATATATTAAATAACAAAGATTAAGAAATCAAAAAAAGTTAATTGCGTAAATTACTTTATTTTCTTTTGTTAATAAAGTTTGTCGAATTTCTTATTAACTACTCTTTTGTTTTGTTTGTTTAACAAATAGACTTTTTGTATTATTTTAAGAATTGTTGTAAAGTTTTAATTGTTATTTAGTAAAATAATTATTTATTTATCTTTTGTTAACTTGATAGTTTTATTATTGTTTTTTCAAAAAATAGCAAATTTATTAACAAAAGTGCGAAGCTTAATTATTTCGATCAATAAATTACAAATGTATATATTATTAGATAGAATTATTTAATACTTGTTCGATAGCATTTTTACTTTTATATTATTTTTGACAACTTAAATATGCTTTTTAAAGCTAATTTAATAGTAGTTTTACTCTTCGAACTTAATTAGACAATCGAGATTTGTCGATTTATAAACAATAATTAGCAAAGAGCTCTCGTTGCGCACATAAATTGTCGACAATAAGATATCTACTACGTATATATAAGTGTCGAGAAGATTTAACTCAAACAAAAAATTATAATTTGATAAAGATTGATTAATTCGAACAAGCACTTTGGCGATGTTGTTTGCGTCGATATTATAATATTAGATTAGTAGTTTGTCAACTACGTTTGTCGATTAAACAACTTTTCGTTTTAATCTTGTTTAATTTTTTAAGCTTAATTTTGACTAGATCTAGACTAGACTAGATTAGATCTAAACTAGTTTTTGCTAAACATAAAGCTTGCAATCTTAAATAGTTAACGTTGTTTTGTTTTTCTTTTTTCTCTTTTGTCTTTCGTTCTATATATTAAATCTAGTATAAATCTAAGTTTTATCTAATTATTAATTCAAATATCTTTTTAACAAAGATTTCGAATCTAGTTTTTAATATTACAAAAAATCTACACTTTTTGCAACATTTTTACGCGTTAAAATCTAATCTTCTCGAATATATTAATACTTATTTAATTATTAATTCGATAAAGCATTTTGAACTTTTATTAGAGATCGAACTTATTGCAAAAAAATTTGTTCAACAAGTTACTCAAAATTTAATCGAAACTTTATATTAATTTCGAAAGCTTTAAAATCAAATACGATTCAATATTAATGCTATTTTTATTTTGTTTGCTTCAAGTTTTTCTTTTGTAAAATTAGACTCGATATCTATAATTGCAATTGCGCAAATTGTTGCTCAAGCTATAAGCAATTAATTTATTTCGATTATACAACTTTTATCGCTCTCTATAAATATTATTGTTTTTGTTATTTTTAGATTTGAGAAGTTTTTCGATATATTACAATACAAAAAAGACAAAAATTAATTAAATACATAGAAACAAAATCTTATACAACATATAAATATAAATTATAATCGATATCTTATCGATTGAATCAAAATCGTCTATACGAAATTACAACTTATTATAGATAAAAAAAATTATAATCTTATAAATTAATATCGAATTAATAATCTTTGTGTTATTGTTTTCTTCAACAAATAACGTCGAAATTTGCGTTATTGTTGTAACAATTTCTTCGAATTAAAAAATATATGTTTGTATCTTCGCGAGATTCTAAAGCAAAGCTTTATTAACTTTATCAAATATTACAATTTTTTTTATTAAAAGAAAGAACGTTCTTAAATAAAGAATGTTTTACTAATTGATTGCATAAAGCGCAATGTCAATTATTTTACTTAAGTTGTTACTATATTTTGACAAACTTTTAATAACAAACAATTATTTATTTTTTAGCAATAAGTTCAAGCTTTTATCGAGACTAATAAGAAGCTTCAATAGTTTAAATATTGTTAATTTTGCATTATTACAATTGTTGTTGCTTCTATTAAGTTAAAAGACAATTCGATTTCAATTAGCAATTTATTAGTATTTTGCGTTATTCTTTTTGTTTTTGTTGTTTTATTCGTGTTAACAATTTTTGTAACATCTAACAAATCAATAAATTTAGGCTTCGTTATTGTTGTTGTTCAAGACAAATTCTTAGCTATTTTAGAAATTAAAGAAATCTACAATAAGTAAAAGCTATACTACTACTATAAGTTGCAACATTTAAACAAAATTATTAAAAATTATTTAAATAAAAAATCTTTTTTTCTTTGTTTTGTCGATCTAAATAATACTTTTAATATCGACAAAGATATCTTGCTATTAGCGAAAAAAATCTAGTTTTTGAACAAAGTTGTATTCGAAAATTAATCTATATTTTTTTTTGTTTTTTAGCTTTTTTGTTTTTATTTTCTTTTCAATTTTATAAAAGATTTTTAATTAGAACAATTTTGAAACTCTTTAAGTTTAATTCTACATTCAAAGATAATTATATAATAGTTTTCTTCGTTTTATATCAAACTTAATTTCGAATTTCTATTATAATTTTGATTAATAATAAAGTCTTAATTTATGCTTTTATTAATAAATCTTTCGCGCAACAATATAATTTTTCTTTTTATCAATTAATTTATCTTTGTAAACTTCGAGATTTTAATAATTAAGCAATCTTAACAAACGATATTATTTATATTGTCAAAATTACTATAACTCTTAAAAATTATATCGAAAGACTATTTCTTTATATTATTAAATTTAACTAGTATTTTATTGTTATAAGTCTATTGTAACTTTGTCGTTATTTTATCGACGCAAACTTTAATTATAATATTTTTACTATGTTTTTTTCTTTCTATCTTAAATATTGTTGTTAATCGTTTATCAAAACCTATAATATTATTTGAGAAAAAAAAGAATTTTTGTCTTCTAAGAAATCTCAACGCATATAGAAGCTTTAAGATCAAAATATTCTTGTTATTATTTTTGACAATCAAATCTTTTCGTCTTGTTCAAGTTTGTTTTGTTAAAAGACATTTAGTATTTTAATTATTTACAAGAAGCAATTCGTTTGCAAAAAGCAATTCGCTTGTAAGAAGCAACTTAGTCTTGCTTTTTAGAAACAATTTAATTTTGTTTACAAGAAACAATTTATTTATTTTGATTTTAAACTTCGTTTTGTTTTGTTTAGTTTAAAGCAAGAAATTTCTAGTTGTATTTTTCAAACTATCTAAAAAAGATACTTCTCAAAAATCAAATATCGAAATCTTTTGTTCTTTAGAATTTTTATCGAACAACGTGCGAAACAAATTGAACAATCTTTTATACAACTTAATATAATTGAGTTAAGAGCTCGTAAATTTAATTGCGTCGTTTATGCGAAAAATATTAAAATTTTTAGTATTATTTTTCGAAAAATAAATATTTTTCTAAATTTAATCGAGAACTTGTTCAAATTTAAGTTAGATTTTGCTTAGCTTTCTAGTTTATTAAATCTTTTAAAATTATTGTTATTTTATAAGAATATTAAAATTAACACTTATAATCCAGATTATTGTTTAGCATTTTATCAAATAAAAAAGAAACTTTACTTGATAATCTTTACTATTTAAGAAGATTTAAAATACTATTAACAAAACAAGATTATCGATTTAATTACAATTTTATTTTTTAAATATTTCGAATTTCTTAATATCTTCTTTAAGAAAAAGACAAACATTTTATTTTCTTATTGTTTTTACAATTACACTATTTATTCTAAAGAAGATATCTAGTTTTTGGTCTCTACTTTGTACAATATAAATTGTAATAAAGCTCTAGAATTTTGTCGCTATCTAAATAAATTTTTTAGCAAAGAATTTATTCGAATTAATCGCTCTTAAATAATAGTTTTTGTTTTCTTTGTTAAAAAATTCGAAAATAAACTTAGATTTTGCGTAAATTATAAAAATCTAAACGCTATTATAATTAAGAATAAATATTCTTTGTCTCTAATCTTTAAGAGGCTAAATCGTCTTAATTAAGTTAAAATCTTTATTAAACTAAATATTATTTTAGCGTTTAATCGACTATATATTTAAGAAAAAAATAAAACTCTTATTGTCTTTTGTATTTGTTTTGAACTTTTTAAGTATCTTGTTATATTTTTCGATTTATATAATAGATTTGTTTTGTTTTAGAAATATATTAATAAAATTCTTCGAGAGTTTTTAGATAAGTTTTGTATTGCTTATTTAGATGATATTCTAATTTACAATAATAATAAACTAAAATACAAAGTTTATATTAAACTTATTTTTCGAAAACTACGCGAAACAAGTTTACAAGCAAACATAATTAAATGCGAGTTCCACGTTACTTAAATCTCGTATCTAGAATTAATAATTATTATCGAAGAGATCAAGATAAATTTAATCAAAATAGATGTTATTGTTAATTGATTTATTTTGATTAACATTAAAGATATTTAAAGCTTTTTAAGATTCGCAAACTTCTATAGAAGATTTATCTATAATTATAATAAAATAGTTGTTTTATTAATTTATTTAATTAGAAAGAATTAACTCTTTGTTTAATTTAAAAAATACTAATTAATATTTATTATTTTGAAGAAAGTCTTTATCTTCGATATAGTGCTTTGTTACTACAATCTAGATTACAAAATTGTAATAGAAATCGATGCTTCGAATTATATGTTCGAAGATATTTTCTCTTAGTACAATAAAGAGAGAGTTTTTTTATTAGTTGCTTACTTTTTTAAGAAGCACAATTTAATCAAGTGTAATTATAAGATTTATAATAAAAAACTTATAACTATTGTTTGCGCATTTAAAGAATAATATCTTAAGCTTAAGAACTCAATCTATTTAGTCGAAATAATTACAAATTATAAAAACTTTAAGTATTTTATATTAATTAAACAACTAAGTTGTTGTCAAGTTTAATAAAACAAGTTTTTGTCTTGATTCGACTATCGAATTACGTATTGCTTTAACAAGATCAACAAAAAATCAAACGCTTTTATATATTGCTTAAGAGATCTTTCTAAGAAAAGAAATACTTTCGATTCTTAACATTTGTATCAATATCAAACAATCTTAAAAATTTACGTTCTAAATTTTAAAATTGTTAAAAATCTTCAATGTCAAGCTATTACTCTAAATTCTATTCAATTATATCTTTCTCTAATTTTTTTAGCTTTTCTTATTACGTTAGCTTCGATAAAGCTAGACATAAAAGAACTTGACATTAATAATATCGAATTCTAGTTAAATCAAGAAATTCTAGAGTTTGACAAAAATTTAAAAGATACTTTTATTCAAATCTTGTAAAATTAAGTCGAAACTAGCAATTAATTCGCATTTTAAATATTCGAAGCGTTTTGTAGTAAAACACGTTATTACAATAGAATTTCTCTAGTTAAATATAAAGAACGCTTTAACTTTTTGTACTTTCGAAAAAAAAAAAATATCTTTAACTCGAATTGTCTTCGTCTTCGTATAATCTAGCTTGCTTATAATAGTGTTGTTAATAGTTATTTAGAAGGAAAAAAATGCTACAAACTTATTAGTCGAGCTTACTAGTAATCTAATATCTATAAATATATCTAGCGCTTTGTACAAAATTGTTATATATATATTTGTTTTAAATCTTTTAAACAAAAGACGCAAAAATAGTTGCGTTCTCTTTTCGTTTTTAAATGTTGTTGACGTAATATCTTTATAAACTACGTAGATTCTTTATTGTCTAGTATCTTTATAAATATTACGTATAAATACGTTCTTGTTTTTGTTAATTATTTTATCAAAATAAAACATCTAGTTTTGATTACTTCTATAGAAGTAAAGAAAACAATTAATTGCTTTTACATTTACGTCTAGAAATATTACAAATTATTCAAGTCTTTTGTGTTTAATAAAGACACACAATTTATCTTCGATATTTAAAAATATTTTTGTTAAATACTAAAGATTGATATCAAGTTATTTATCGCGTATTATCTCGAAATTGACAATTAAATCGAACGAGTTAACGTTGTTATAAAACATTATCTTCGTGTCTTCGTCAACTATATGCAAAACAACTAGACTAAATAGCTTTCAAACGTCGAATGTGTTGTCAATAACACTCTTTTGTTTACAATTTTCGTCTTGTTCTTTTTAATTAATTTGAATCAAAATTTACGTTTAGATTTTAAGTTTTTAGAACTTTTGTTGTTCGATTTTACAACTTAGACTCGAATCTAGTTAGTTAATATCGAAAGTTTTACTTAGAAGATAAAGAAATTTATTTAATATTTATACAATAAAATGTTTGTTGCTCAAACTATCTATAAATTCAATGTTAATTGCTTTTGTCGTTCTTGTTTTAGATACTTTGTAAATAACAAAATTTAACTTAATATTAAAAATCTTAATATTGCTTGTTTTGCAATCAAACTAAACAATTGTTATATTAATTTCTTTAAAATAAAGCGTATTTTTGAAAAAAATTCTTTAGTTGTTGAGCTCGAGTTATCTACATCTATAAAAATTTATCTTGTCTTTTATACTATCTTTGTTAATTATACTATTATCAATTTCTTGTTTAAATAGCGTCAAGAATCTCGTAAACTTGTTGTTGTCAAAAATAACAAAAGATTTTGATATATTAATAGCATTTTAAACTTTAAATGTAATAGACGTTTTAACTTTGTTTTGCTCAAATACTATATTAACTAAAAAGATTATTTTTTTATCTAAAAATCTAAAAATCTTTTAAACAATTGTTAACAAACTCTTAATAAATATTATTTAGTTAATTTTATTGTCGAGAGATTACATATAGTACTTTGCGTCGTTTCTAACTATCAATATCAAGAAGAATAGACAATATTTTCAATTTTGCTCAAATCTCGCTTAGATCTTGTCTAAATAACAAAGATCTTTTTGTTTTGTCTCGATAGTGTTTTGTTACTTTAAACGCGTCAAACTCTAGCTAAGTTAGTTAAATCTCGCTCAAATCTCGCCTAGATCTTTTTTAAGTAACAAAGATTTTCTTCTTTTGTTTCGATAGTGTCTTGTCACTTCAAACGCGCTCAATCTTGATTTAGTTAATCTAATCTTGTTTAGTCTTGTTCAAATCTTGTTCAAATAACAAAGATTTTCTCTCTTTATCTTGTCTAGTTTATTGAATCTAGATATTTTGTTTCGCTTTCGTTGTTTTTTGTTTTAACTTGATTCAATAAATTCGAATATCTTGTTTTGCTCTTGTCTTGTCTTATTTTTATCTAGTTCAATAAATCTAGTTATCTTGTTTTATTTTATTTTGCTTCTCGAAATCTTCTCGACTCTTAATTCTTCAATTCTTCGATAATTTGTTATATTGTTTTGATTGTCTCGCAAGAGCTTTGTCTTGTAAAGAGAAGCTACTATTATAGTATTAAATTAGTAGTTTGTTAACTACGTTTGTCGATTGAACAACTCTTTGTTTTAATTTCGCTTAATTTTTTGAGTTTAATCTTAATTAAATCTAAGTCAAATTAGACTAGATTTAAATCAATTCTTGCTAAATATAAAGTTTGCAATCTTATATAGTTAGTGTTGTCTCGTTTCTCTCTTTTCTTTTTTGTCTTTTGTCTTGTACGTTAAATCTAGTATAGATTTGAGTTTTATCTAGTTACTAATTTAGATATCTCTTTGACAGAGGTTTCGAGCCTAGTTTCTAATAGTCGACAATTATTTTATATTCCAATTTTAAGACTTGGCAAATCTTAATATTATTTCGTGTTGTAATATTAAGTTTAGTCGTCAATTCTTAATAGCTATTTAAAGTAAGCTATTTAATATCAAGATTAACAATTATTTGTTTAGAAGTTATAATATTTATGCTAAGTAATAGTTTAATTTTAAGATTATCGACAATATATATCTTTTAACAAATGTGCGCAATAAATTTCTTGTTGCGTACATAATCTTTGATATATATGTCTAGTACAAAATAGTTATCAATTAAGTATCTCGCGATGTTGACATCGCAAATAAAGATAAGTATTCGTGTTTTCTTAATAAAGAGACTTAATACAAGATTCTTAAGAAATTTGCGATCGATAAAAATTATAGTACATTTGATATTTACGCATATAATGTACAACGAGCTTTGTTAAACAAATTTTAGTAGAATAATAACGTAATAATATAAACAAAAAATCAAGTTTGTATTAATTATTGCTTTAATATCTAATTTAATTAGTTTTAAATTGTTAATAATTTAATTTTATTTTATTATCGCTTTGTCAACGTAAAAGATTTTGATAAACGTTTGTTTTGTTCAACACTTAAAATTGTATCTTTTCTTAATATGTTGAAAAAGCTTGTTAGTTAATTGAAAAACACAATAATATTTCGTGCAAATAAGTTGTTTAAATAATAGAAGTTCTATCTTCAAATCGACATAAAAGACATTAACAATTATTGGCAAGTTCTTGCGTTGTTTTTTTAATAAAGTCTCTCTTTAATAATTTTCTTTAACGTAATAGATATTGTCTTGCGAGATTTTTAAGTAGTACGCAAGAACGTCGTAATATTAAATCGAATAATATAGATTATTATATAACAAAGAATTTACATAATAAATTGATACAACAACTAATTAATATGTTGACAAAACAAAAGATTAATATCTAGATTGCTAATAAAATAATTGCTAATATATTAATAATTAATAGAACAATTGATATCTTTAAGATCGATAATTATTATAATTTTGTTAATCTTTATTTTTGATACAACAATTATTTGTTTTAAGAAAAAACAAGTTTTTGTTTTTGCTATTTAATTGCGTCTTGACGTTAACAACAATAATAGCAAGACACTTAAAGAGAGAAAACAACAATATAATAGAGCAATATTAATTATTAAAATTAGATACGTTTTGTAAAGATAAACGAATCTAATAGTTTATAAACAATTAATATAAATTAAAGTAAATAAAATGCGAAATATAAAAAAAGCGTAACTAATAAAATACGAATAATTAATAAATCTACTATTGTTAATCGTTATTTTTAAGATTGTTGTCGCGCTTTTTAAACTTTTGAGTGCAATCGCAATTTTAAATTAATAATTAGCGAACATTTATTATTGTCTTTTATAGCTCTTTTTTCGCATTTAATTTTTTAATAAAGTTTTAAATAATTGTGTAAATTGTTAACATAATAATTATTAAACGTAGCTTTAAATTAAGCTAATTCTAAACTTATATAAATTAATTTTGTAAATTAGAGATGCTAATTAATTAAAAGTACAAAATAATATTTAAAAAAAAATCGTTTGTTTTGCGATTATTTTGCGCATTCTTAATTGTAAAAATCTTTAAAATAAATTTGTTAAAAACTTTATTAATTTTTATTTTAAATCGCGTCTTTAATTTGTTAATAAAATTAATAAATAAAAGATTTCTAAATGTTTTGCGCTTAAATTTTTTGATTTTTTTTAAATATTAAATTATAGTAATGCTACAAAAATACAACGACAAATTATTTTTTATTGCGACTTTGTCAACTATATAAGTATAATTCTTTATTCGTTCGACAAATATAAAAATCTCTCGATAGATTATCTTTTTACTTGCGAAAATAATATTACTTGATTTATAGTTTTTTAAGATATTTAAATAAAAAAATTCTAGATTTGTTGTCTTGAAGCAATTGATTAAAGTAATTAAATTGTTTGAATTATCGCTTTTATTTAAATAACAACATTTTTAAGAATTTTTGTCGATTCGACTAGATTGTTAAATTTCTTAACGCATTAATTTACGCAATTGCTTTATTATTTGAGACATAAATGTTTTGCTCTTTTGACAAGTTTTTGAATCTCTTAATTAACACGATTAACTATAGACAATATCGCTATAAATATATAACTAAGTGGCAAAACTAATTAAACATTTAAACACAAACAATATCTAATTGCTAGAAAGATTCTAGTTAAAGCTATACTAATTGTTTAATGTTTGTTGAGCGAGATCAATTTGTTTAAAATTGTGTTGCTTGTTCGACATTTAATAATTAGAAAGAGTTTAATTAACACTATATTGCTTGTTCGATATCTAGTAAATAAGAAATTAAGTAAAAAAGTTTTAAATAAATAAAGTAGACTAGCTTCGTAAGTTTTAAACAATAAATATATTTTAAATATTAAGAGCAAAATAACTTTATGTCTTTAAAAAGAGAGATTGTTTAATAATTGCGATCTTTAAAACGTCGATTTGCTTTGTCGACGTAATCTTTTCTATTGTTTTAATATAGTTTAATACTTTTATATGTAACAAATTGTTTTTGTAAACAAACGCAAATTCTTGTTGTTTGCAAGTTCTAAAAAGATTACTAAATAAATTTATTACTTTATTGTAATTGTTGCGATCTTTATATAAAATAAAGAATACTTAATAACGAACGTTCGATCTAGAACAATTTGTCGATTTATCAAAAGAGTTGTTGTTTAGATTTTTAGATTAATTGTAAAACTTATTGTTTATAGTAGATTAATTACACAAATACGAGTCGTCTAATAGATTGATAGCAATTAATTCGATCGATTTAATAGAAAAAGATAAATTATTTTTCAAGTTAATTGATTCGATAAAAGAAGTCAAAACAACAAGCTTAGAATTTTCGTACTTATTTAAGAACTTCGAAATTGTTAACAAGTCTTTAAAAATTAATAGCACAATAAGATTAATATATTTGTCGAGTTAAATTTTTAATACTTTAAGATTTTAAGTAGTTGTTTCGAATTTTTTAACAATTTATTTAAAGAGAGACTTGTTAATAGTTTATTTTATAAATTAAATGCGAGACTTTTCTATTAAATAAGTTCTACATTTGCGAGTTAATTAAAAAAAGAATAAAGAAAAGTAAAAAGCTTGTTTAACAATTTTAATAGCGACTTGTTAAGTAAAGAGTAAAAGATAAACTAAGTATTAATAATTAGTAAATAGAAAAGCAAGAAGTTAATAAGCTAATATAGATATTTTTTTCTTTATATATAAAGTTAGTTTGAAGCAAAAATTGATAAAAGATAAATATCGCGTATTTGATAGATACAAGATTTAAATAAGATTTGCAAATACGCTAAAAAATAAACAAGCTAATTGACGTTAACAAATTGCTTTGCGAGTCAATTGCGTAGTTTAACAAATGTTGAGCAAAAGTAAATTGTCTTCGATACAAAGATTCGCTTAACAAGTAATTGAAATAATTGATAAGCTAGTATATCGAATTTAACGAAGAACAAGATAATTAATATAGTTCGTCAATTAATTGATGCAATAAATTAGCGATAAAGAAGTACTTTGTACACTTGTTGAAGCTACTATTTGTTACAAAAATAGAGCAAGAAATAGACAAAGCAAGTATTAGACAAATTGTAATAGATAGTTGAATTAATAATCTATCTAACTATACGCAAATTTATCTTTACTCGTCGAGCTAGTTCTCTTAGAGATTAGCGCAACTTGTCGAGTGAAACTTGTCGAATAAAGCAATCTACTAGCTAGATGTGTAACATAACAAAAAGACTTCAAAAAGATTTAAACAAACACGCGTCAACGTTGTAAACAATATCGAATTAGATATTTTGCAACGAACGTTTATCGACTACTTTAAAAATCAAATATAAACAACAAAAAATCTATTGAAACAACAATCTCTACTAAAGAAAATAAAAAATATATTTCAAAAAAACTTAAACAAAATGCAAAAACTTTATTAGACAAAAATAATAAAAACAAAAACTAATATAGAGAACGCATTAATAGAGTATTATATAGACAAAGTGTGTTTTTACTTTAAGAAAATCTTTAAGAATCTAGATTATTAAATAAGAAAAATAGACACTCTAATAGATTAAAGCAATATAATAACTTACTAATTGCAACAAACAATATATAAATATCTTTCGAACAACAAACGTAAGTATTACGCATAGTTAAAAAAGAGATCAATAAATAGTAAAAATAGTAGAGAGAGTATTGTAATATCTAATACGAAGACGCAATAAATGCGAAAATGTTACACATCTAGCTAGCAGATTGCTTTACTCGACGAGTTTCACTCGACAAGTTGCGCTAGTTTCTAAGAGAACTAGCTTGACGAGTAAAAATGGATTTGCGCATAGCTAGATAGATTATTAATTCAATTATTTATTACAACTTGTTTAATGCTCGCTTCGTGTATTTTTTGTTCTACTTTTGTAACAAATAATAGCTTCAATTAATGTACAAAGTACTCTTCTATCGCTAGCTTATTGCACTAGTTGATCGACAAACTATATCAATTATCTTGTTTTCTACTAAATTCGATATATTAGCTTATTAATTATTTTAATTACTTGTTAAGCAAATCTTTGTATCGAAAACAATTTACTTTTGTTCGACATTCGTTAAATTACGTAGCAAATTTGCAAAGCAACTTGTCAAGCTACGCAACTAATTTGTAGAGCAACTTGTTAACGTCAATCAATTTGTCTATTCTTTAATTTATTCGCAAATTTTATTCAAATCTCGCATTTGCCAAGTATACAATATTTATCTCTTATTAGCTTCTATCTTAAGCTAGCTTTATACATAAAGAAGAAAGTATCTATATTAGTTTATCAACTTCTTGCTTTTCTATTTACTAATTATTAGTACTTAGCTTATCTTTTACTCTTTATTTAACAAGTTGTTATTAAAATTATTAAACGAGTTTTTTACTTTTCTTTATTCTTTGTTTAATTAACTCGCAAACGTAGAACTTATTTAATAGAAAAGTCTCGCATTTGATTTGCGAAGTAAGCTATTAACAATTTTTTTTTAAACGAATTGTTAAAAGATTCGAGACAATTATTTAAAATCTTAGATTACTAAAAATTTAATTCGACAAATATATTAATTTTATTGTTCAATTAACTTTTAAAGACTTGTTGACAATCTCGAAGTTCTTAAATAAGCACAAGAATTCTAAGCTTGTTGCTTTAATTTCTTCTATTAAATTGATTAATTCGATTGCCACTATTTTGTTAAACAATCTATATTCGAATAATTTATCTTTTTCTATCGAATCAATCGATTTAATTGCTATTAATCTATCAAACAACTTGTATTCGTGTAATTAATCTACTATAAGCAATAAGTCTTACAATTAATCTAGAGATCTAAACGACAACTTTTTTAACAAATTAACGAATCGTTTTAAATCGAACGTTCGTTATTGAGCATTTTTTATTTTATATAGAGATTGCAACAATTACAATAGAATAACAAATCTATTTAATAATCTTTCTAAAACTTGTAAACGACAAAAACTTGCGTTTATTCGCAAGAACAACTTATTACATATAAGAGTATCAAATTTTATTAAAATAATAGAAAAAATTATATCGATAAAGCAAATTGACACTTCGAAAATCGCAATTATTAAATAGTCTCTCTCTTCAAAAACACAAAATTATTTTGCTCTTAATATTTAAAATATATTTATTGTTCAAAACTTACAAAATTAGTCTACTCTATTTATCTAGAACTTCTTTACTTAATTTTTTATTTATTTGATATCAAACAAATAATACAACGTTAATCAAACTCTTTCTAGTTATTAAATGTCGAACAAGCAACACAACTTTCAACAATCTAATTTCGCTTAATAAATATCGAGCGATTAGCATAGCTTTGATTAGAACATCTTTAACAATTAAATATTGTTTGTGTTTAAGCATTTAACTAGTTTCGCCACTTATTTATATATTTATAGCGATACTATCTATAGTCAATTGAATCAATCGAGAGATTCGAAAACTTGTCAAGAAGACGAAGCATTTACGTCTTAAATAATAAGACAATTGCGTAAATTAATGCGTCAAGAAATTCAACAATTCGATCGAATCAACAAGAATTTTTAAAAATATTGTTATTCGAATAGAAGCAATAATTAAGACAATTCGACTACTTTAATTAATCGTTTTAGAACAACAAATCTAGAATTTTTTTATTTCGACGCCCTAAAAAGCTATAGATCAAATAGTATTATTTTCGCAAATAAAGAGATAATTTATCGAGAGATCTTTACATTTGTCGAACAAATAAAGAATTATACTTATATAGTTAACAAAGTCGCAATAAAAAAGAATTTATTGTTGTGTTTTCGTAACGCTACTATAATTTAATATTTGAAGAAAATCAAAGAGTTTAAGCACAAGATATTTAGAAGTTTTTTATTTATTAACTTTATTAACAAACTAGAGACGCAATTCAAAATAAAAATTAATAAAACTTTTAACAAATTTATTTCGAAAATCTTTACAATTAAGAATGCGCAAAACAATCGCAAAACAAACAATTTTTTTCAAAATATTATTTTATATTTTTAATTAGTCGATATCTTTAATTTACAAAATTAACTTATATAAGTTTAAAATTAACTTAATTTAGAGTTGCGTTTAATAATTATTATATCGACAATTTATATAATTATTTAAAATTTTATTAAGAAGTTAGATGCGAAGAAAGAGCTATAAAAGACAATAATAAATATTTGTTAATTATTAACTTAAAATTGTAATCGCACTTAAAAGTTTAAGAAATGCGACAATAATCTTAAGAATAACAATTAATAATAGTAGACTTGTCAATTATTTATATCTTATTAGTTACGCTTTTTTTATATTTTGCGTTCTATTTACTTTAATTTATATTAATTGTCTACAAACTACTAAATTCGTTTATCTTTGCAAGACGTGTCTAATTTTAATAATTAATATTGCTTTGCTATATTATTGCTTTCTCTCTCTAAATGTTTTGCTATTATTGTTGTTAACGTCAAGACGCAATCGAATAACAAAAACAAAAATTCGTTTCTTCTTAAAGCAAATAATCGTCGTATCAAAAATAAAGATTAACAAAATTGTAGTAATTATTGATCTTAGAGATACTAGTTGTTTTATTAATTGCCAATATATTAGCAATTATTTTACTAACGAGCTAGATATTAATCTTTCGTCTTGTCGACGTATTAATTAGTTGTTGTATCAATTTATTATGTAAATTCTTTGTTATATAATAATCTATATTATTCGATTTAATATTACGACGTTCTTGCGTACTACTTAAAAATCTCGCAAGACAATATCTATTACGTTAAAGAAAATTATTAAAGAGAGACTTTATTAAAAAAACAAAGCAAAAACTCGTCAATAATTGTTGATATCTTTTATGTTAATTTGAAGATAAAACTTCTATTATTTAAACAACTTATTTGCACGAAATGCTATCGTATTTTCTAGTTAACTAACAAGTTTTTTCAACATATTAAGAAAAGATACGATTTTAAATGTCGAACAAAACAAACGTTTATTAAGATTTTTTACATCGACAAAGCGATAATAAAATTAAATAAAATTATTGACGATTTAAAACTAATTAAGTTCAATATCAAAGCAATAGTTAACACAAACTTGATTTTTCGTTTATATTATTACGTTACTATTTTGCTAAAATTTGTCTAGCAAAACTCGTTGTACATTATATGTGTAAATATTAAATATATTATAATCTTTATCGATTGCAAATTTCTCGAGAATTTTGCATTAAATTTCTCTATTAAAAATACACAAATATTTATCTTTATTTATAATGTCGATATTGCGAGATACTTAATCAATAACTATCTTGTACTAAATATATATATCAAAAACTATATATGCGACAAAGAGTCTATCGCGCATATTTGTCGAAAAATACATATTGTTAATAATTTTAAAATTAAATTGTTACTTAGTATAAATATTATAACTTCTAAACAAATAATTGTTAATCTTAATATTAAACAACTTACTTTAAATAGTTATTAAAAACTAACAACTAGTCTTAATATTACAACACGAAATAACATTAAAATTTATCAAGTTTTAAAATCGAAATATAGAATAGTTGTCGATGCGAACAATATCGCCAAAATGTCTATTCGAATCAATCAATCTCTATTAGATTGTAATTTTTTATTTGAATTAAATCTTATCGACACTTATATATATATAGTAAATATCTTATTGTCGACAATTTATGTGCGCAACAAGAGCTCTTTGCTAATTATTGTTTATAAGTCGACAAATCTCGATTGTCTAATTAAATTCAAAAAGCAAAATTGCTATCAAATTAATTTTAACAAATATAGTTAAGTCGTCAAAAGTAATATAAAAGTGAAAATACTATCGAACAAGTATTAAACAATTCTATCTAATAGTATATATATTTGTGATTTATTAATTAAGATAATCAAGTTTCGCACTTTTGTTAATAAATTCGTTGTTTTTTGAAAAAACAATAATAGAATTGTCAAGTTAACAAAAGACAACTAGATAATCGTTTTACTAAATAACAATTAAAACTTTACAACAACTTTTAAAATAATACAAAAAGTCTATTTGCTAAACGAACGAGACAAAAAAGTAATTGATAAGAAATTCGATAAACTTTATTAGCAAAAAAAGATAAAATAGTTTACGCAATTAATTTTTTTTGATTTTTTAATCTTTGTTATTTGACGTACAATTAATAGCTCTAATAGTTAATTTGCTAAAAAGTATCAAATAATTACGAATATTAAAGATCTAAACAAACTAATAATTATTAATAATCATTTAATATTTATGCAAAGCGATATTATAACGCAATTAAAGAATTGCAATTACATAAATTTAATAAATAATCTTATCTTCTCTTTTTAATTTGTAATAATTAAACAAAATTGTTATAAGTTCTTGTTTATTATTTATCGAAACAAGAAACAACTTAACGTTGCCACTATAGAATTCAAAAACTTTTTAACTTATATATAACGAATAATAGATAAACAATTGCGATTTCTACGCGAATTCTACAAAATATATATCGATAATATTGTTATTTTTTCTAAATTTTTTACAAATTATCTCAATTATTTACAAAATCTTTTTATCAAGTTTGTTAAGCTTCAAATTACGCTAAATTTTAAAAAGATTTATTTTAACTATTCTAACATTATTTTGCTCAAGCAAAAAATCAATATTTTCGATTTATCTATTATTAAAAAACGAATTGTTGCAATTAAAATTATTTAATTTTTTAAAAATTTTAAAACGTTAAAAACGTATTTAGATCTCGCCAATTATTAACGCAATAAAATTGTTTAATATGCACAACGCGTCAACTCGTTGCAACAAAAAAAGACATAATTGCTTAAAAATTTATTTGCGCAAAACAATTAAAAACGTAAAACATATTTTCGAAACATTTTTATCAAACAATTATTAAACTTGTTAAGCTTTTTCTATTAACTTTAACGTACTTTTACGACGTTAATTTTTTTTATTTATTTCGACATTAATTGTTGTCTATTTGTAAAACTTAACGTAACAAAAGAACGAAAATATAAGATTAAAATCTATTACGTTAAAGACAATTCTATCGACAATAACTTTCGAAAATCTAATATTTAACATATGTTGTTTTTGTTCAAAATATTAAGTATTGTTAAATTTTATTACTAGTTAACAAAACTAAAGATTGTTTGCTTAATTTAAACGATTAAAAAGACAAAATATCTAATTAAAACTTTCAAGTAATCAATTATTGTCTATATAGATTACTTGACTACGCTTAATATTGTTAAGCAAACAATTTTGTTGTTATTTGTTACAAACAAACTTAATCTCAAACTTATATGCGCATCACAATATCTCTCGCAATTCAATTTTGACGTTCGACACAAAACGAGTTGTCTAAATATAATATCTAACGCTCTATTTTAATTGCTAATATTAATCAACAAGAAGAAAACAAATAATATTGAAGAACTTGACAAAGTCGACGCTTTTGCATTTAAGATCGAAGTCTTAAAAGTAAGCAAACTTGTTAAACAAATTTTTAAAAAGAAAGAAAATTTAGTTGCACAAACAATTTTTAATAAAACAATATTCTTTTATGTTTGCTTAATAAAAATAAGTACTAATTTCAAAAAACGATTGCTTGACATCTACATCAAATTCGTCAAATAAACAAAAATTATAAATATTGTTTAAAAGTTTATTATGTTGTCGAATATACAATTCTTTGTAAAAGATAAATTGCTATACTATACGAATTACGTCAATCGAAAAAAACTTTGTCTATCGAAGAAATTCGAAAAAAAGATTTTTATTTAAGTATACAACAAGAATTATTATGTCAATTTTACTCGTTTATATAAGATAATTTTTATCAATTTTTACTTTCGCAAGTTAAGCAATTGTCTACAACGTTACGTAATATATTGTCGAAAATGCAATTTTATTAAACAAAGTGTTATTAATTGTATAACGTTTTGAATTCTATTACTAGTTTTTTAGTGCTCTTTTATATAATAAGCTTCGATTTTATATTAATTTTATCGAATAAGCAAAACATAAACGTTGCACTTATTGCGATATATAAATTTTTTAAAAAAGTAATAATTATAGCTAATAAGAATACGCATATTGCTAAGAATTGAGTTAATATAATAATAAACGAACTCGCAAACTAGAAAATATCGAAAACTTTTATACACAATTGTAATAGAAAGTTTTTGTTCAAGTTCTAACGTATTGTATTTAAGAAACTTGACGTTAACTTTTTAATTTTCGCTATTTACTATTTTTAGATTAATAGTTAAAGCGAAAAAACTAATTAAACGATAGAGCTCGCTCTTTGCTATATAATAGCGAACAATTTTAAACTCGATTAAATATTCTTTCTTTTAACTTTTCAAATACGATTAAACAATTTATCTAGTTTCTCTATTAATCTTTCGTCAAATAAAATAACTATAAAGTTCAAAATTTAAGATTTTTTAACTCTTCTTAAATTTAACAAGCAAAAAAAAATTAATTCGAAAAAAAATTAATAAATGCAACAAAAACTAAGATCGCAATTGTCTAAATCAATATAATAACAAAAAATCTCTACAACAAATATTATTGATCTTTAACTTTTTAAATAAACAATTAAGCTTTTCTTTGTTTGCACAAGAATTACAATCTATCTTTTATAAAGTCGACGAAATTAATTATTTAACAAATTAATTCTTTTATAGTTCTTGAACGAAAAAATAATCTAGTCTATAAACTTGACTTATCTATTAATTAAAAGATTTATTCAATTATTTCTATTGCTAATTTAGAATCGACTTTTAAAGAAAACAATCTTTACAATTGTTTGCAATCTATTTATTCTAAATTAATTACAAAATTTAATAACGAATAACACGTTTACGAAGTTGAATTTTTTATTCATTATCAACTTTGTTGTTACGATTGCAAGAAATCTATCTTGAAATATTTAGTTTGTTAAAAAGACTATAAATCTAAGTTCGACTATTAATACAACAAAAATTTGCTAAACAAAATCAAAGATCTTGTCAAAGAATACAAGATAAAATATAATATTTTTATTAATAATATTATGCGACGTTCTAATCAATCTATAAAGTCTATCGCAATAAAAGACTTAATCGAAGAACTTATATTTACAATATCGCGACACTTCTCAATTAACGAAGTCAAAAAAATCTTACAACAAAACTATAATTGTTCTCGAAAATTATAAGATAAATGTTTTTGTTAAGTCAAGACGTTAAACAAGTAAATTATTATTAATCGAACAACTTTTAACTCTATTAGCATAGTTTAGATCAAAACTTACAACAAGCTATTGTATTATAGCTTTTAATTTTTTAAGCAATACTTAACAAACAATTTCTACAATATTATATCAATAGTAATACGAAGTATAAATATTGATTAACGTTCTTGTTAATATATTTGTAAAATCAAATAACGAAATTCCATTTATTAGACACGTAATTTCAATAATTATTAATACTTATTTAATAATCTTTTTTTTAAGATTAACAACTTATTTAACTTTACAACTTAACGAGTTGCGAAGATTTATTACTTGCTTGCGCGTTGTCTACTATCTTTATTTATTGTTTAATTTGTTAAGTGTTATACTATTATTATAAGACTCTTCAAGTTCGCTAATGTATCTATAATTATTGCTTAGAAAACTATAGCAATTTGTCAAGTTAAAAAATACAAACAACAACTTGTTATTTAAAAGAGTATAGCAATTAAAAAAGTTAATAAACAAATTATTTTTATTGACTTCAAGCAAAAAGACGTCAAATACAAGATTATTAAAAACAAAAACAACAAAAATTACAATAGTAACAATAGCGCAAGTCTATTCGACTATAATTGTTTAAACGTTCAAGCTCTTTCGACACTTATTAAGAACGAAATCAAGAATTGCGACAATTTTCTTATTATCGAAATATATGTTTGCTACATCTTCGCAAAAGAATTGAAATTTCTTATTTCTAAAAGTAAAGTATTTAAGACAACAATTAAAGACAATTATTTAACTCTAAATTGATTTAAGTTTAACGTCAAACTTACTAAGTTAATTAATAACAACAACAAGACAATCTAATTTTAAACTTTTATTGCGCTAATTAATTTTAATATCGCTCGCGTAATTCTTGCCAAAATCAAAATCAACAAAAGAGATCAATTATAGTAAACAATCTTTAACATCAATAGCAATTAACAAATATTTCGCAAATTACTCGATATTCTTGCGATTATAAAATACAAAGAATTGCTTTATATATTAATCTATAAACAAAAGTATCAACTACACGACAAAAAAATCGACATTATATCTATTGTATCGAACGCTAGCTATCGCACTACAAAGATCGACAATATAGCTATAAATCTAGGAAAAAGCGAAATCTATATAACAACAAAATTTGTATCAATTTTATTTACAATCAAGAAGTTTCTACAAATTTATGCGCAAAATATTGTAAATCAAATAAGTCTAATAAACTACAACAATCTTTATATCGATTTTGTTTATATTAAGCTTGTCGAATTTAGACTCAAAACTATTAAAAGTAAATTTTAATCTAAGAAGATTATCGATCGAGTTAAACAAAAATTACGAAAAACATTTAACACATTTATATTAATTAAAATATATGCGAGAAAGAAAACAATACGTATTTTAGACTTCAACTATAAATCAATCAAGTATTACAAATTTGTCAACTTATTTAATAACAAAATCAAGATTAATTGTTCTAATAAATTAGTGCGCACGTCGCGTTCGCAAAGTAACGCAAAGAATAATAAGTTTCTTCAAAACGCAAAGCGAACATCTCTTTAATAAACAATAAAGAGAGATTACGAAAGCAAATCTTTGTTTTGTTGTTTTTTTCGCACAATATGTTAACAAACAATGTAAAAATTACAATTTCTATTTGCTCTAATTTTATAGAAATCGAGACTATAAAAATCTTCAAAACTATTAGTACTTTAATCGACAAATTATACAACAAATTTTAAGAAATTAACGCAAGATTCAAAACTATTGCAATAAATGTTTTGACAATATAGAACAATAGTATTACAAAAATATATAAAGACGTCGTTCTAGACGAAATTGCTAAATTTGCTTAAGAGTTGTTAAATTTGCTAACTTTATGTTACGTTGTTATCTAAACAACTAGAGTATTAAAGTAAATTAATATTGTTAGAAAGATTTATAGACGTCTTTAGACAATGTAAGCAATCATTTAATAACAAGAATTTGCAACTTGTATCTATAATAAAAAATAACTTAATAAATAAGTTAAACACGATTTATAAAAAAGTTATATCTAAGAAATCTATATATACTAAAGAGATTCTTTTTGTTCGTTATGTTCGTTGTTAAGCATGTTGAACTTTGTTCGTTTTGTTCGTTGTTAAATATGTTAAACTTTGTTCGTTTTGTTCGTTGTTAAATATGTTAAACTTTGTTCGTTTTGTTCGTTGTTAAACATGTCGAACTCGCTCACTAACGTATTGAACAATGTTCGTCTATTAAGTCGTTGAACATATAAATAATCGTGTTATATGCTATAGATTATTCTATAAAATATATATTAGCTATAACAAATTAGAATCGCAACATTATTTCTTTTTTTTTAAATTTTTTCGTTCTAAAAAGCGAATACTTACATGTTATGTCTTTTTATTAAAATCGTATTTGTCTTATTTTTAAAATAAATTATTATGAAACATTTATTAATTTTGCTTGTAAACGTTGTTGTTATACTAGCAAACTTTGCATTGTTATAAAAGATTTGTTATTTTATTTAAAGTGTTTAAAATGTGTTTATGCGAACAAATTATATATAAATATGTTATAAGCTTTCTTAAATTATATTAGAGAAAATTTATTCTTTAAAGTAATAAAGAATAAAATCGTTTTAATAATTATAATTACGTAATTGCTTCGCAATAAAAAGATGTTAAAAAAAATTAATGTAAAGACGAAGCGAAAGACATAATGTTTATTGTTTAATATAAAGAAGTCAAATGTTATTAAATTGTTAAACTATTCTATTGCGAATGCTTTAATTAAAACATCTTCTATCATTTAATTTTCTCTTGCTATGCTAGATAATCTTTCGAACGTTAATAGAATTTCTAGATAAGAGCATAATAATCGTCGAAATTATTAATTAATTTTTATGTGTTTTTTGTCGTAAAATATTCTTTTTACTTTATAAAATATTGTTGATTTTGCTATTCTAGAATTCTCTTAATCTTAAATTGATTTTCTTTCTATAATTTATAATAAAATGTTTCTTGTATAGACGTATTTAAGTCGATTAATTTCAATAATAATACATAAAATACTAGAAATACTTTGACGTTCTTAGATAAGTCAAGTTCGTAATTAACTAATTTTTTAGTTTTTTTAACGAAAAACGATTCGACTTTGACATGATTTAATTTTTTGTTTAACTTTCTTATCTTAAGATTTTTTGTAAAAAAATATATTTTATTTTTTTCTTTTAGCTAAAATGTTGTTTTTCGTTTTTTATTTTAATACTTAATTAATCTTTTTTGCATTTTTAAGATGTTATCGTATATCTTTTTTAATGTTGCTACTTTTTTGATAACTAATTGCGCAAACGAATGCGTACGCTCTTTTTCGAGAAAATTTAATTTCTTGTTATAGTTGACGAAAAATGAAGTTATTTTAGTGATATTCGAAATCTTTGCATTAAGTGTTAATTGTGTCATAGATAAAAGTAATATTTAATTACTATAAGTATTGTTAATGTAGTGCCTTAAATATTGTTTAAAACTCTAGTTTGTTCTTTCTATTTAATTATTCGTAATTAAGTGATAGATAATAGACATTCGAAGTCTTGTATTTAACATTGAAAGAAGCGTTCTTTAATAATTAGACGTGAAGAGCTTGTTTTTGTTACTAGTTAGTCCCTTAGATATATCGTGATGTCGTATAAGTCGATTCAATATAATGTATCTTAATTGTTCTACGATGAACTTCTCTTTGCATGCGATAATATGTGAGTACTTAATAAATTTATTAATCATTATTAGTATTAAATTATATCTATTTCTAGTTGCTAGATTCGTCGACTTTGACAACTTAATAATAAAGTTTATTGTAACTTCATTCTATAACGATTTAAATAATTCCTAATATTAAATTTCGTCATAGTTCGCATGCGTATCATGTTTGTTCTATTAATAGTTAAGATATCGTTTAATGTATATCTTAATAGCTTGTTTTATTTGTAAGAACTAACAATACTAACGTAAAAACTAAAGAGTTTTTGTCATTTTTAAATGTCTTTGCAATGATTCGTCATAATGCTCTTTTATATATTTGTCAATCTTGTTAATAAATATCTAAAGTTTTTCTTTCTTTATTAGAAATTCTTTCGTATTATTTCGAAGTATTCGTAATGTAACATTTAGCTCGTACTTGTTTGCTAATAATGATTCGTTCTTATTAATTTTAAGTATGCTATAATTGAACAATTTCTTCGTTTCTATATAATTATTTCTTCTATTAAGTGCGTTTGCTTTGTCATTATTTTTGTCTAAAATATATTATATTTTAAACTTGTATTATTTAAGTTTATCTAATTATCGCATTTGTTTTTTGTTAAACTATTTAATAATAATGAAATGCATAAAATTTTTATGATTTATAAGAATCGTAAATTTTAACAATTTTTCTATGTATACTCTTTATAACTTTAAGAAAACTACTATAACGAATAATTTCTTATTATGAACATTATAGTTTTATTTAACTAACAAGAGTTTTTTTAAAAAATATATCATTAGATGTTATATATCTTTATGTCTTTAATTAAAGTATGCATTAATAACTAGATTTAATGCGTTAATTTCAATTCTATTTAATAATTGCGAATTGTACATCTTTAATACTAGTTTTTTTAAACATTTTAATTTAAGATTTTAAAATAATTTCTCTTCTATAAGTTTTTATAATTATGACGTATTTTTTTCGTAAAATTCGTTAATAATATCGCGTTTATTAAGTAATTTTTAATGAATTTCTTGTTGTAGTTTATAAAACTTAGAAAGAATTATATTTCTTTAATATTTATTAATGATTTTTATTCTTTAATTGTTCGTAGCTTCTTAAGATTTCTGCGTATTTCGTATCGTTTAACGACAAATTCGAGAGAATTAACTTTCTTTTAATGAAATTCGCATTTCTTTAATTTAAAATGTAAATTTTTTATGTTTAAACATTTTAATACTTTGAAGATATAATTAACATACTTTTTTAAAAATTTTAAATAAATTATAATGTCGTTTAAGTATGCTATGACAAATTGGTCTAGATATTATCGTAATACATTATTAATTATTTCTTAATACGTTGTTAAGACGTTCGTAAATTCAAACGACATTATTGTATATTTATATAATTTATATTGTATACGAAAAGCTATCTTTTACATTTTCTTTATTTTTATTTTAATTTAGTTGTACGCTTTTTATAAATTTAGTTTAATAAAGTACTTCGCTTCGAATAGTTAATTCTAAAGTTTACTAATATTAAATAATAAATATCGATTCTTAATTGTAATATTATTTAGTTTCTAGTAATTAACACATAGATAAAAAGTTTTATTCTTCTTTGATACAAAGAGAATTAAGTATCTTGCCTATAATTAGAATTTTTTAATAAATTTTTTTTTTCGTTTTTTGCTAGATATTCGCAAAGTACTTCGAGTTTCTTTTTAGATAAAACATATATAGATTCAAACGTAAATTGCTTATTTAATTTAAGTCTAATTTCGTAATTTTACGATTAATGTTTAGAAAGAATTTTTATTGTTTTCTTTTTTTAAAATAGATGCTTTCAATTGTTATATATTTGTAATACGTACTTTAGCGATTCTTTCGTTGTATCAAATAATTTAAGACTTTTAAAAAATTCGTAATTTTCTTCACTTATTTTAACTTTATAATTTAACTAATTTTTATCAATGTTTATTAAGTTAAACTTTGTTAAATTATTTTTTTTTAAAAATGTAAATTCGTTGTTTGCGATCAATTTTTAATTTGTTTTTTTATCTATTATCGAACGTTATTAATGCGTAGATTAAATGTGAATTACGTGATCACATTGCGCAAATTTAAGTACTTGTGTATTTTAGTTAACTTTTAGATTGTGTTGCTTTAATCAAAACATTTTTAAAACAATATTATAAATAATTATTTTCACTATATTAAAGATTAGTTTCTCGTAATGTTGCTAAATAGCTATTAGTAATAATTTCGTTTCTTTATTTACTCTTTTATTCTCGTCGAATAATAAGTTTTCATTTACAATTATTAGATTGTATGCGTTAGACTTCTTTTAAATAGAATACTCTTTTCTCT
>JAABUL010002030.1_pt1 | contig 35378 bp, 33 predicted proteins | sample 5559151 | NCBI WGS metagenome assembly JAABUL01 (sample SAMN10711876, study PRJNA513368) | rock metagenome | isolation source: Antarctica rocks | place: Antarctica: Victoria Land, Pudding Butte sud | reverse complement strand
AAGCGGGAGAGGGGGAGGGGCAGGGGAGGGTCGAGTAGGGGATGATGAAGCAGTGTATTGTGGTATTGCTCTATCGACTGCATTGGCTAGCCAACCTGAAACAATCTCTCGCTGTCGTCCGCAAGCTACCTTCCGTCAAAGTCTCGTTGTCGCAGCCTTAACAGTAGCCAGACGTGGCCCTCAATGCAGCATCTTCTGTAGTCCACTTCGATCTCAGCGACTGGAAGGCAGTGAATCCGACATGCCGCATCCGCCTCTCATACTGCCGCGCGTTTGCAGATCGCGACAAGTCCTTCGCTCGCGTTGCCATGTTCGTTTGCAACGATAGTGTCGTCTTCTCGGCCCTTCAGTGCCACATTCTACCCCCCTCTCCCCCTACCCCTCCCCCGATCCCCTCTCCCCCGTCCCCGATCCCCACCCCTCCCCCTACTATCTCCACCCCGTCCTCTATACCCCCCTCTACTGCCCTGCTGCCCTTGACCGCCTTGCTGCTGCTGCGCCTGCTGCTCCTTCACCACATCCACAATCTCATCCGGCACCCGCAGGTACTTGATATTATTCCCCCGCACATAGCACTCCGGTAAGCGGAAGAACTTGTCGCCTTCCGGGGAGGTTTGCACGACTTCTTTGAGGGTGAGGTTCATGTAGGTGTCGCAGGCGACGAGGTGGCCGTTGAGCGTTTCGCCGTTTTTGAGCTCGACGAGCATGGGGTGGCCTTGGGCGGCGGTTAGGAGGCCGAGGGGGAGCTGGGGGGATGTTAGTGGTGGGTAAAGAGTGAGGAGGGGAGAGGGAGAGGCGTACCATTGTGGATGTAGTTGTGCTGGGGTTATATCATGGTTTGTTGGTGATGTGGTTGTTTGAGATGTTTGAGATGTTTGATGGCCGCACGAGTCAAGCAGCAGGAAAGCTTAACTGCGGCTCGGATCCTGGCAACGTGGCAGATCGCCTCAGGCATCAACCAACAACTTCATGGGGAAGGCGCAGTCGAGGCTGGAATTCTGTCGCCTGATGAGAGCTGCGGGTCGACGTCGATTGTTTTCAGCTTACGACCACGTTACTCCCCTCGTGCGTCGCGCGAGCTTTTGTTGTTGCAATGCCCTCTTCATTCCCATCTGTCGCGTCTTCAGAGAGTGTTGCCAGCCTCTGCTGAGCGGGCAATATGCGCTCGTTCGTTGCAACTGTCTTGTGTGTTGTGCTTGCTGCGGCGGAGACACGCGATCAGTCGACTGGAGAGGTAGCTGCCGTAAGAGAGATTGAGGTGCTTCAGCATAGTATGTTCTAAAATCGACGGACGATAGACAGCATGTACAACGCCGCTAATACTCAATGCTATAGGCGCCAGCCAGGGACATACTACCTTTTCCCTCCCCTGTGCAGGCTGCTTCAGTGGAGATCCAGAAGCTGACGAGTCGCTGGTAAGTCCACGTAACTGCCAAGGCATGACAGAAACACCATTGTCCCAGGCACTCGAGATATATCCTGCTAGCTCTTATACTAAGCCTGAGGCAGGTCTTCGATCTTTGGATTGACTCTACGCCCGACCTCACCTCTTCCGAGGTGTTCTTACGAGGGCTCGACCCTGCCACATACATAGGCTCTTCAGATCCGTACTTCGCAGGCGAGGACCTACAGATCACCTGGGAGAACGGCCAAACTGAAGAATCCCAAAAGTTCTTCTTTGCAGACTCATCTGGTGTCCTCCACGACTTCAACCTCTCTTGGATTGGCTTCGTTGCCGCTCCGCCTCCCTCGCTCTTCGGAGAAGGAGATCTGACGCAGAACATCCACTTCGAAGCAAAGTGCATCGACTGCGAGTCCTCTACGACCACAGCCCTTGGCTTTACCGCAGTCATGCGGCCTACCTCCGATACCCCCTTAGTTGGTCTGATCCCGGACGCTCCAGGCGCACGATACATCAACTTCGGAGGATACAAAGACTCCTCATCTTCAGCCAGCTCTAGTGATGAAGAGTCTACAGTAGGCCAGCCCGAGGATGGTCCCAGCGATGAGTTCGATCTCGAAGGTGAAGTTGAGACCTTGCGTCTTTTAGAGCACCAAGCACACCACCTTGAAGCTCAGATATCGGCGAGACGGAAGGCGATTGCCTACACCCTCAAGCAAGACCGGGACAAGCTATGCATCAAGCATCTCATCAAGGAGTGCGATGGCGTCGCCTGCGCCGCTCGAGCTGTTCTGCAGCGCCTCTGTGACAAGGTCGGCATCAGAACGGATCCAACTTATGGCTTTGCGCGTCTGCAAAAAGCTGGACTACAAAAGTCGATCGCTTTCCATCCCGACCAAAAGCTGGACCGACACAACTGCACTGATGAAAAGGCGTACAGCGCTGAAGGGGCTCACGTACCACTGATCCAGACAAAGGGCGAAGAGTACCAGTTCAAGGCCACTTATAATCATCAAGCCTTCACTCTGGTGAATGCATCGAACCCTGTCCTGGTAGCAATGCAAATCATTGCCGGCCTTCTTGGCATCACAGCTATCATTGCCTTTATAAAGAAGAGATGCATGTCCATACGGAAACGACAGGATCGTGCAGCCGACCTCGAAGAGAGGCGTAACGCACGTGCGTACAGACGAGCGGCGCGCAGAGCAATGATGCGGAAGCGGTGGACCGATTTCCTCGGCGCCCTAAACTGCTTCGGCTGCAAACATGCGCCGATCATGGGAGACTACGAAGAAAAGCGAGCTCTTATACTCCAAGACGCCTTCCTCGAGCAGGATCTGGACCACGCAGAGAAGGGTGAAGTGATGGAAGCCGAGATCCGTGAGTTGAGATGTGCCCACGAGATTGTCTCGAGCTTGGTGAGAGTGGATGAGCACCGGTACGCTATTGCCACGCCAGTCCGCGACCCTCCGCCATCAATGGTCCCCTTGCCTCCGCCACGATACGTGTCGCGACCTCAAAGCATGAGATCAAGGGCGAACAGCCAATACACACTACCTTCATATTTCTCGGAGAGCTTACCGGACTACTCCTCCCGACCCGGCGACGAGACCGATGGCTCGAGTAGTGTTGTGAATGGATACACACCTTCTACCTCGGAAAGTCGAGGTCGGGACTCTCCGGTTTCGCCCATCTCTGATACCTCACATCAGACGCGCTCCCGCTACACACCCACGAGCAGCGTCTTGGAGATGTCCCCTCGAGCCAGTGCGGAGACCTTGCGTACGCGACCTTCAGGAGACAGGCAGTGGCGAGAGCAGAGCCTTGATTCCGTGCTTCGATTATAATATCAAAATTCTCCTACCTGTGTACGATTGTTGATGTCACGAGTTATGGGCTGGATTTTAATAGCGGTGTTGGGAAACTGGGTTCCACGGGAGTTTTGCTGAAGTTGGAGATGCTTGGACTGTTCTATACCATTGTCATCTCATGTCACAACCATGTTCTTATGATCGACCATTTATTCCACCTTGATCTCGGCTTGCACTGCAAAGGGCGCTGCCCCACAAGTCCGTCGTTTTCGCGCTACACCTTTGTTCCTGCATTAAAAAGTCATCAACCTCTTCCTCGGAATGTTCTCGTCAATGTCAGAGCGATGAGTCAATAAATCGTCCGGATGGTCTCTTGCTTTGAGGTGATGCTTTGTATATGATTGTCGCTGCTGCCAGTTCCACGGCGATAAGGCGTTCTTTTCTTCCACTCTTGAGCTCCCAACGATCTCTCTCGTTCAAGGCAACTATGGTAAAAAGCTTTCTTCGACCTCTCATGCTCCGTACAGTGCTCACATCTGATACAGGCACGGTCACTGACAGAGAAGAATCTCCCGCGGACACGGCTTCTGTTCCATTATGATGGCGCCTTACGCTCACACAAGACGAACCTACTGTCTTTGCAGGCTTTCGAGGACTTGCCGGAACCTGATCGAGGCTTGATCAGACCAGGCAGTATCAGTCCGGATCCTACACATGCTGTCATCGCAGAGTCCACGGTCTTCCATCCGCAAGGTGGCGGCCAGCCCTCGGACACTGGCACGATCACAGCATCGCAAGCAGACTCGTCATCCTCGTTCGAAGTCACAATGGTCCGACACTCTATCACTGCTCCCTCTTTGGTCCTCCACTTCGGCCACTTCCCTTCCTCTACGCCACCGGCCTCCTTCTCGGAAGGCGCAATGATAGAACAACATATCAACGCCGACAAACGCCTCCTCTACTCCCGCCTCCACACCGCCGGCCACGTCCTCGGAGCCGCAGTCCGCCACGTCCTCGAAAACAAAATCGACGGTTTCGACGAGCTAAAAGCAAACCACTTCCCCGACGCCGCGGCGTGCGAGTTCAAAGGTCTCATCTCTGGCGACCAGAAAGCGCCGATCCAGGCGAAGCTCGACGAGTATGTCGAAAAGCACATGCCGGTCGAAGTCCAATTCTGGTCCAAGGACGACTTCAGGGAGCACGGGCTGGAGAGGTTGATCCCTGACGATGAGACGTGGGAGGCGATCAAGGAGACGGATCGGGAGGAAGAGGAGAGGCTGGGGAGGATTAGGGTGGTGAATATTGTGGGTGCGGAGGTGTATCCGTGTGGGGGGACGCATGTGGAGCATACGGGGGAGTGTGGGAAGGTTACGGTGAGGAAGATTGGGAGGCAGAAGGGGACGAGTCGGGTGGGGTATGCTGTTGATTAAAGGGTTGAGAGGGTATAGAGGTACGGTTAGATTTGTAGAATATATATGCGTACTATGAGCATTCCTTAGGATGAAGATAGTGCTTGCATTGGTATACAGTGAGGGACGAACGACGACGGCGATATGCTGGTGCCTGAGGCATGATGGAGTCGAAGTTGCCACCACATCACCTCGAGCTTGCCATCTCCATCTCACGACTCCGTCTGTTCACGACTGTGGACCGGGCAGAGATCGTACGAAGAGACTCAGAATAATCGCCAGTCCAACGTGCAGCCGGCAACACAGTACACAAATCGCCACTCTCATAGTTTGATGGCATCAAATCCAATACGTCAGATCTGCGTCGACCGGGCCGTGATGGCAGATGATAGAAAGTCTACGGAGTACACACCGGAGAAGACAAGTAGGTATTGTGCTTTCATTCAAATCTCTTCTCTTCATCTCGTTCCCGAGTCGCCAACAGTAGCACGAAAATGCTTTCCTCGTATCTAGCGATCTTGTTGCTGCTCGGCAGCGCAGCAGCACAAAATGTCACCTTCCAGAACTCGTCTCAGACAAGGCTGAGAGTGGACACTGGCACGTATGGACCAGAGATTGAGGAGGTGCATTACTGTGAGTTGGCAATGTAATTATATCCATCGTGATTGGAAATTATCTGACCTCTGCCTCTTCCAGATTATGATCAATGGCCGATCGGGATCGCAGTCGCCTCTGACGGTCGACTATTCACCAGCTACACTAGGGGCGAATATCGATACACCCTAGGCGTTGTCGCTAACAGGACTTCCGAACGCCCATATCCATCCCTGGACCTGAATCTCCCTCTCAACCAACTAAACACAAGCTACAACGGCATCCCCTTCGGCTCCGCCAACTCAACCGGCTTCATCTCCGTGCAGGCCCTCTACATCACCACTAAGACGTCCTCCCGACCTGAAACGCTCTGGGTCCTCGATACCGGCCGTCCAACCATCTACAACAGCCAGATGGAACCGTCCATGCCCTACGCCCAACCCGGAGGCCCGAAGGTGGTGGCAATCTCGCTATCGAACAACACCGTCTACCAAACCTTCACCTTTCCAGCGGGTGTTCATTATCCGGACAGCTACCTCAATGACTTACGCTTCGACTTCCACTCAAACCTCTCCGGCACCTCCGGCAAGGGCATCGCGTACCTAGTCGATAGCTCTAATGAAGGACGTCCGGGGTTCATCATGCTCGATCTCGGCACCGGTGACTCATGGCGGCGCCTAACCCAAGACGCCTCCGTGCTGCGTGGCATGAACGATGTACCGAGCTACCAAGGCCATCCGTTTTACTTCCGCCAAAAGGGATCGCCGATCCAGTGGCAGCTGGAAGGTCTGGATGGGATACAACTCAGCACTGACGGGGAGAGGTTGTATTACAGTCCTCTGTCCACAAATTACCTGTACTCGATCCCCACGCAAAACCTCAGGGAACGGGATACCAACAAGCTCGCCGAAGTCCAGGCCCACGCAAACGTGTCTTCGCATGGCCAACGAGGCGGGAACGGCAATGGGTTCGAGGGCGATACTAACGGGCTGATTTATCAATTGATGCCGGAGCATAATGCGGTCTACTACTTTGACCCGAACGATGGTCTGACCCATGGGTTTGTAAGAGATCCGAGGATTATATGGCCTGATGGTGGCAGTATTGGAGCTGATGGGTACTTGTATTTGAACATTAATCAGCTGCCCTACCAACCGGACTGGAACTATGGTGTTGATACGAGGGAACATCCGGGAGCGATATTGAGGTGTAAGTTGCCGAATGGGGAACGAAGGTCACCAGTCTCTACGAGTGAGAGTGATAGTGAAGGTGGCGATAGCTAGCGACACTTCTCGAGCTGGTGATACGCTCGACATGATTGCTTCCCGCACTACAGCGGCACAGATAGATACAATGTAACATAACAGATACAAGTGAAGCGTTGACCGTTCCTTGATTGGCAACACACCAAACAGTATCATTTAATCAAGGGTAGTACACAAGTATCTAAAGCTACAAACACCTTTCACGCCAGTCCAGCGGCCGGCCACTGCTGGCCACCCCATTAACACCAGCACAGCTCAACGGCCGATAGACGAGAAGCAGGTGATGAAGGAGTCGAGATGGTATCATTGCAAGTCCAACACATCAGTCCCAGTCGCCCGAGGTCTAGTTCTTCGGAGGATAGTGGTTGCGGAGGAAGTACCTGCGATCCTGTTAGCTTTGCGCCTCAGCACCACAACGTGATATACCACCTACTGCGAGATGTAGTAGTCCGCCAACCCAAACGCAGCGACCCCGGCGGCCGCCGTCCCCGCCACTTGCCAGGTCAACTGATTCGCCTGATGCAGCCTATACGCCCCCACCCCCAAGACGCCGGCCATCGCAGTCAAAACGACAGCATTTCCTATAACGACCGGGTTGTTCTGGTTCTTCTCCGCCCAGTCCCCAGCCTTCTTCGCCTCCTGCTTCGCCTTCCGGCCGTCCTTCTTCGCCTCCTTCTTCACCTTCTCGTAGTCAGTCTGCGCCTCCTTCTTCCACTTCTGGTAGGACTGCTTCGCGTCCTCGGAGAATCGGTCGAACTTCTTGCCCGCATCCTTCTCCAATCGGGACAGCTCGGCGTCGGCTTTTTGGCTGAATTCCTTCGCGTTGGAGGCAGCTTCGTCGGCGGCTTGGGAAGCTTCGTCTGCGGTGGCCTTTGCGGTGCGCTTCGCTGAGTCTGCAGTTTTATCTGCTGCGCGGGAGGCGTCGTTGGCAGTGTCTTTGGCGGTACGTTTGACTTGATCGCGGGTCTCGGCGGCGCGTTCCTCGGCGGCCTTCTGCTGGTCGGCGTAGGAGGGGACGGAGTTTTCGTGCGAGATGGAAGACAACGAGTCGATCGAATGGACACCGGAGTCCGAGTGTGCTATTTCCGGGACTGCGTCGGGGACTCGCTGTTTGCGGTTGTTGGCATGAATGATATTTTCAATTGGAGCAGAGATAAGGATTTACTGACCTCGGCGTCTGATTGCTTGGGGCCTTTTGCGGCCATGTCGGCGTAACTCATGATGGTATTGTGATGAAGGGCTTTGTTTTGGAGTTCGGCGAGTTTGTGTTGATGAAGCAAAGTGATCTGCAATGGGTTGGTGGAGGAGGAGGAGGAGGAGGATATAAACCTGGCGGGCGCGCGATTCACATGCGCGCTAGCACCCTTGCGTGACGTATCTTAAGGCGTAAGTGGCTCGTGAGTTGGTCAAGCTCCAAACTATTTCCCCAAGATCGAAAGTCTATACCATACATTACCTTCACAGACAACTCAGAGGCGAGAGAGTAGTAGCAATGTCTGGAGGTTCGTATCAACATTCTCTCATCGCCAACGACATATGCTAATATAGTCTACCAGGTTGGAATACTATAGAGTCTGACGCGGGCATGTGAATCAATCTTCCGTTACGCATCGAACATTTGGCTGACGAAGTGCAGGCGTCTTCACCTTCCTGATTGAGTCGCTGGGCGTAAAAGGCGTCCAATTCGAAGAACTCATATCCCTCGACCCGGACTCCCTCCAAGAAATTTCCCCACTCGGGGTAATCCTCCTGTTCAAATACCAGACCAGCGAGAAACCCCAAAAGGACAAACCCCTCGACGGCGACTTCGACTATGCCGCGGTTGAATCACAAGACGACCCCGTCTGGTTCGCGGCGCAAACTATCCAGAATGCCTGCGGTACGATATCGAAACCCCTAGCATGTCTAAGCCACTGCTAACCCTCTTGCCCTTTGCTCTGCAGGCACCCAAGCCCTCCTCTCCGTCCTCCTCAATAAAACCACACCCGAAGACAACGTCGACATCGGTCCCAGCTTAATAGAATTCAAAGACTTCACCTCAGCATTCCCAGCAGATCTCCGAGGCGAAGCCCTAAGTAATTCGGATCTAATAAGAGACGTCCACAACTCCTTCGCCCGCTCCTCCCCCTTCGTCTCCGACTCCACACGCCTCGCTACGGAGGACGACGACGTATACCACTTCATCGCCTACACCTCCATCAATTCGACCCTCTACGAGCTCGATGGCCTGCAACCGGCGCCGATAAAACATGGAGACTCTGGGGCCTGTCCGCCAGAAATCTTTGCCGACGCGGTGGTGCCGGTGCTACAGCGCAGAATAGAAAGGTATCCGGCGACGGAGATCAGGTTTAATCTGTTAGCGATGTGTGAGGATTTGCGGGTCAAAGCGAGGGACGTAGGGGATGAAGAGGGGTTAGCGAGGGAGGAGCAGAAGAGACGGGATTGGAGGTGGGAGAACGCTTTGAGGAGACATAATTTTGTCGGGTTCATTGGGGAGGTGATGAAGGGGGTTGCGAGGGAGAAGATTGAGAAGGGGGAGTTTGAGGCGTGGGTGGAGGGGGCGAAGAAGGCGACGGAGAAGCGGGTAGAGGAGAGGAAGAAGAAGGGGGTGGTGGGGGATGAGATGGATGTTTCGTGAGGTGTACCATACATTCACGAAGCGGCGGCGAATTGCTTGAGACCATGGCAGAAGATGGCGGTGGCTTTGTGACGGCCTGAGACGAAGGAAGCAACATCATCATCAGACCGTTTCGACTGGAGTGAGGTGTAAGATAAGGTTAGAGCATAGCGAAGTCATACAGCATACCCAACATTACGGTATTTAAGCATAATCAAACGAATCCGGCATCAAAACCGGCGCCGCCAACGACCACCCGAAAATCCCGTAGCACACCCACGCACTCACAATCTTCACCCAGCTCGCCCAGTACGTCCTGCCCACCGGCACAAAATCTCCTTTCTCGATCGTTTGATCCATCCCAATGCTGCCAGTCAGTAGTGTCGCCACCCAAGCCGTCGCGAGCATGAAGATGACGTGGAAGAGCGCGTAGTTATACTGCGTCCGATTCTTCTCGTCGTCATTCTTTGCTCCTGGCGCGTCGTCGTCTTCGTCATCACTATCATCGAGCGCGGACGCTGGCAGAGCACCAGATTCGACAGCCCTGCGGAGCGCTTCCGCCCGCATCTCGCGCCTGCTTTCAGGCTGGGTGTCGACGAGGGTGTGGCTACCACCTACGTCTTCCGTGTCTAGCTGGACTGGGCCCTTTCCACTTCCCATCGCTAGGCCGTAAGTCGCCGCTCGTGTGGTCGTGTACGCGCATGTCAGGAAAGTGACAATGGCGCCAAGGACGATGCTAGCCGTTCGGGTGCCTGTGGCGCGCACGAGGGGGTTGCAGTGTTTGTCGTCTGGTTCCATAGCGACGGCGCTCATGGTGAGGTAGGTGCAGTAGATTGCGACGGTGGCGGCTTGCGCGAGGCCGGCACGGGGGTTCGAGGCTTGGATTGTGGGGTGGACGGACATGGCGCTGATTCCGAGTAGAAGGATGAGGTTCACCTAGGGAAGTAGTTAGTAAATGCAAGCTTTGAAGGTGGAGTGCATGTGGTAGTCTTACTGTAATAGCGGCCTGGTTCATGGAGCACCCTGAGTGCGCGAAGAACAGGTACATGATGATCGTCATCGCGATGGCACCAATGTACATCGCCAACGTCGAGCCGATGAGCACATAGCGCCAAATCCCGGACTCGCTGTCCTCGATCTTTTCAATGCAGTACTCAGCAAACGTATGCGCCAGATCGACCAACAGCACCAGTCCAAGTAGCAAGAACATGATCGCCCCAGCGAAAGCAACATAATTCCCCCACACCTCAAAAAACCTATTCGGAATGAAGAAGCTCGCCACAATCAACGCCAGCCAGATCACTACCTTGGGGCCCCAGAAACCATTCTGGATCTGCGCCCTCTTGTCCTTTGAATTATTCACCCCGACCAACAGCATCGCCATCACGAAGTGGAACAGTCCGAGAGCGAAGTTGACACGATGGACGGCTGCGAAGCCGAAGCAAGCGTGCCCGCCGCAGTCGATGGTGACATAGTCAAGGAGGACTCCCTGCAGTTTCTTGACGGCCCAGTCGGTGAGCAGGAGCCAGGAGAGGAGGGAGTTGAAGAGCAGGATGATGGCGTAGGCGATGCGGGTTGCGATGCTGTTATTGCATTTGCCGCAGGCGCTGCACACCGCGCTGCAAGTCGCGGCTCCACAGCAGGACGCTGCGAAGGTTGCGAGAGTGCCGATGGACGGGATCGCGAGGAGGGGGAGGGATAGTAGGGCGCCCATGGTTGTGGTTCCGGTGGTGGTGGTGGTGGTGTGGTTAGAGATGTTGGAGCAAGCCTGCTAGCCGACGTCAGGTCTTCTCCAGACCCGCATGCGCCACGTGATCTGCGGCGGGCAACACGCCACCCGATCGACAAGCGTTTCGCCGTTGAAGGGACATTCTTGACAATTACACTTTTATATGATTGAAGCTACGACACACACTGTAATGTACTTGACCGCATACGACCATTCCAACCTGCAATGACTCACTTTGGCCTCGTACACGGTAACACACACCTCAGCTATCGTATCACCGGCCATATCGGCCCGTAAGCCATCTGCTCCTGAACATCCTATCTCGGCCTTGTCAAACAATCTCACGCCAGGTCAGCTCGCTCAGGCACGCCTCCCAATCCTCCTGAGTGCCGACAGGGAACAACTTCTTGGTGTGATTCTGGTTCACTGCTCTTTCTTTCGTCCTGCCTACCTCGATTAACCATTCACTGCGTTCTTCTGTCTTTCCTGTCTTCCTCGCCATCAAAAAGCACGCATAATATCACAGCGAGCTCTTCTCAACCATCTTTCGCACCACGGCATTGGCATTGCTCGACGAGCGGCACAGCTCTTTTGACCAGCCAGCGTCAACACGATGAAGGGCCCATCGCCTCTGGAGCAGACGAACCGCAAAGCTCGCATACTCTCCGTGGTAAGCTGTCATCACGGCCATGCCATTGAGATATATACTTACCATATTTCGTACTTCAGGTCGCGGGTACCGCCATCGCCCTCTCCTGCGGAACCAATTATGCCTTCAGCGCATGGGAACCGGCCTTCGCCGAACGCCTCCAGCTCACCGCAACCCAAGCAAACCTCATTGGCAACTTTGGCAACATGGGGATGTACGCCATGGGAATACCAGGCGGAATACTGATCGATTCGAAGGGGCCAAGGTGGGGAGTGTTTATTGGGGTTATAGGATTGGCGGTCGGGTACTATCCACTTCACACTGCGTACGACAAGGGAGAGGGCAGCATGAGTGTACCTGTGCTGTGCTTCTTCAGCTTGATGACGGGCATTGCGAGTTGCACGGCTTTCAGCGCAGCTCTGAAGGTCTGCGCCCTCAATTGGCCACAACACCGAGGGACGGCTACGGCGTTTCCATTGAGTGCTTTTGGGTTGAGCGCTTTCTTCTGGACTACGCTATCGTCACTTCTCTTTCCGAACGATACCTCTGCGTACCTTCTTCTCTTGGCCATCGGAGCGACGACATTGGTCTTCATTGGATTGATATTCTTGAGAGTGGTGCCAACGACCACAGCCTATGATGCTGTCGCCACGGATGATGGGACTTCCAATCGCCTACGGAGGACTAGCTCACACTCGAGACACAGCAGCAAAGCCAGCACGGGCGGGGAGGTTGGCAGAGAAGATGAGCGGGCCTCTCTTGTCTCATCCGACGGCTCAGTTCCTGGCGATATGGAGAACATCAAGGCCCACGCGGTTCACCACCACAAGCCAGATATCACAGGATGGATTCTGCTCAGGACACCAAAGTTCTGGCAGTTATGGATCATCCTGGGTTTGCTATGCGGTGTCGGCCTCATGACAATCAACAACATCGGAAACGACGCACGAGCACTATGGTACCACTACGACCCCAGCGTGTCACACGACTTCATCCAAGGGCGACAACTCATTCACGTCGGAATTTTGTCCCTCGGGTCATTCACCGGCCGGCTATGTTCAGGCATCGGAAGTGACTGGCTCATCCACCACAACTCCAGCCGGTTCTGGACACTTGTCGCCTCTGCCAGCATCTTCACAATCGCGCAAATGGTAGCCATGACGCTCCAGGACCCATACATGCTCTTCTGGCTCTCCAGCCTAACAGGCTTGGCATACGGCGCCCTTTTTGGCGTCTTCCCGGCTCTCGTAGCTGATGCTTTTGGCACATCTGGCATGGCTATCAACTGGGGCGCCATGACTCTCGCACCTGTGGTCACTGGCAACGTCTTCAACCTGCTGTATGGCAGTATCCTGGACGGCAATAGTGTTAAGAAAGGCGGGAAAGGCGAGCACAGCGGCGAACTGGTTTGCAGTGCCGGCAAGGCGTGTTACTCGTCTGCGTATTGGGTCACGTTGGTTGCTTCTATCGTGGGCATCTGCTGGACATTGTGGTGCATACGGACAGAGAAGGTGGAGAAACTGAGGGATGGGAGGGAGGTTGAGGGTAGGGAGCATGAGGGATGAGTAGATATAGATCTCCTACACCTTCTCTTACCTACACTTTCTCACATCTCGTTTCTCGTTGGAATCGCTCTGTCGAAGCCACCTGCATTGCGGCGTAATACCGCACTGTTCAACATGTTCAATCCGATAGCGGTGTCGGAGCTCCTTGTGGAGAGGAAATCACTCCGCAGTTCGTCTGTGTGGGGCAGGAAACTACGACCGAAGCAACTACCGCCCATGCAGTCAGCGATTTGCTTGGTTCGCATATGACTCTGGAAACTGTCCTTCGAAGCGTCGGATACTCTCATAATTGCGGATTTGAGTTGTCGCGACTTTGCACATCAAGATGTAGGGACAAACGATTCATCGAGGTGAAGCGTCTAGCTAATGCCGTGAACACATAGGGTTTATACTGCTTCATTCGCCTTCTTCGAGGCGCTGTGGGATGTACGTGAACCAACTAGAACGAACATCACTCGTGGAACTTTCACTAAACCGTCGTACAGGCCGGCGTTACACACTGCTTCGTCAACCTTGGCTCCGACCATCCCAGCATCATCGAAGCGATCGTCAAAGGTCAAAATGAGAAGAAAGGCGAATTCCCACGGATCATCACATGTATGTCCGCACTCAACAATCCCCTCCAACTCCCAGCTGAACGCCAACTCCAGGTCCAAACGAAATGGTCGCCCTATCAATGGCCGATGGCTACGCCCGCCTAACCAGCAAACCCCAAGCCGTAATCGTCCACGTCGACGTCGGAACCCAAGGCCTCGGCGCAGCAATCCACAACGCCTCCTGCGGCCGAGCACCGATCTTGATCTTCGCCGGTCTCTCGCCTGTGACTATCGAAGGCGAGTACCGCGGCTCCAGGACAGAGTACATCCACTGGATCCAGGATGTTCCCGACCAACGAGCCATTGTCGCACAGTACTGTCGCTACGCTCAGGAAATCAAGCGCGGTCGGAACGTGAAGCAGATGGTCAACCGAGCGCTGAGCTTCGCAACGAGTGAGCCGAGAGGGCCGGTGTATTTGCTTGGTTCGCGGGAGGCGATGGAGGAGGATATTGAGCCGTACTCGATTAATCAGGAGTTTTGGACGCCTGCTGAGCTTGGGGGGTTGACGGGGAAGCAGGTTAAGTTTGTGTCGGATTTGCTTGTTGGTGCTGAGGAGCCGCTGCTGGTTACTGGGTATAGTGGACGGAATCACGAGGCTGTGCATGCGCTTGTGGAGCTGGCGGACACCGTCAAGGGGCTGCGGGTGCTTGATACTGGTGGGAGTGATATGTGCTTTCCTGCGAATCATCCAGCTTGGCTTGGCTTGAGATACGGTGTTGAAGATGCTATCAAGACCGCTGACGTGATAATTGTGCTCGACTGCGACGTACCCTGGATCCCAACACAGTGCCGACCAAAGTCTTCGGCAAAAATCATACACATCGATGTCGACACTCTCAAACAACAGATGCCAGTCTTCTACATCGACGCTATCGCACGATACCGAGTCGACGCACAGACAGCTGTCAGACAAATAGCTGACCACATCAAGACCAACATGTCCGAGCGAATAGCGAGCGAAGCTTTCGAAAAGCGCTGGTCAGATCTCCAGCAAAAACACAAGCAGCGCCTAGACACCATCGCCTCGCTAGCAAAACCAGGCGACGACGGCACCTTCGGCTGCTCATACCTGATCAGCGAAGTGCGAAAAGCAGTCCCGCAAGACACGATCTTCGCCATCGAAGCTGTAACGAACACAGCTTTCGTAGCAGACCAGATCCAGGCCACTCTACCGGGCTCATGGATCAACTGTGGTGGAGGCGGGCTAGGATGGTCCGGAGGCGGTGCCCTGGGCATCAAGCTGGCGACGGATTCCGAGAACGGAGGTTCGAATAAGGGCAAGTTCGTGGTCCAGATCGTTGGGGACGGGACGTACATGTTCAGCGTGCCGGGGTCGGTGTATTGGATTGCGGAGAGGTATGATATTCCTGTTTTGGTTATTGTGTTGAATAATCAAGGTATGCTCTCCTTTATACAACCATGTGGGTTTCGATGCTGACTGGACACGCAGGTTGGAACGCCCCCCGAAAATCCATGATGCTCGTTCACCCCGAGGGCGAAGGCTCGAAGGTGGACAACAAGGCGCTGAACATCTCCTTCGCGCCGACGCCCGACTACTCTGGGATTGCGAAGGCGGCATCTGGTGGGGAGGCTTGGGCTGGGTATGCAGGAACGGTGGATGATTTGGCGAGACTGCTTCCTGAAGCGATTGAGGCTGTCAAGGGTGGGCATTGTGCTATTCTAGATGCACACCTGGATGGGCCGCAGGGCAAGTTTGGGGGTGGGAAGGCTGCGTTGGTTGGGTAGATGCTATAGATCATAGTCTACGGTTACACGCAACAAACGGCTCCTCAGTCTCTCATCAACTTCAGTAGCTTCGACAACTCGTCATAACGTTCCAGGAAACTTCTTATGCTTATTCTTCTCCCACCACTCGTCCTCGTGCGCAGCTATGATCTCCACCCCATCGCCAACAGCCTCGTGCAACTCCCTCAACCGTCGGATCGATTCTGCTGCAGCTTCTTTGTCGAGATGAATACATATCATCCCATGCGGACTCTCCCATTCCCCGATCTCCTTCTCCCCTGTCAACAACCTTCGATCATGGAACGCGTCGCCGCACAGACATATCCATTTGTGCTTCGTTCGACAAAGCAAGTTAACATGTCCAGGCAAATGTCCAGGGGTGTCAATCACATACAAAGATCCATCGTCGAACAAATCGAGAGTAGCCAGGAATGGACCAAGTGGTTTCCATTGACTGCCTGTCGGGTCTGACAGCTCGCTTGAACGATCATCGGGCAGAGTGTTCGGGTCGAAGTGTTGATGAGAAGCATAGCCACCGAGTCCGTTCTTCAGCACGTCCATAGCTCCATGGCCGATCGTGAAATGTGCCTTCTCGAACTCCTCTGGGTCGCCATGGTGGTCGTAGTGCACGTGCGATAGCATAACCAGATTGATCGCGCTCGGATCCAAGCCGCCATCCTTCAATTGAGCAGCGACGCCAGGGACAAGGTCGTACGGTGCTCTGTTTTCTAGATGTTTCTGGAGGACCTCTGCGTAACGTTCTTTTGCTCTTCGAAGGCCGAGATCGAACATCAAGTGGAATGGTTTCGACTCATCGGCGCCATATTTGTTCGATCCGGGATGTTTGACGAGAAATGTCAATGAAGGTACTGTACGTCTTGCTCCTTCCGTATAGGGCTTCACAAAAAAGTTCTCATCTAGAGTAATGAAGCCTCCTGGTATAGGCGATACTTCGACATATTTCTGATCCGATGCTGCAGGTGGGAGTTCGGGGGTGGTGTTGGTGGTCATGGTTGACGATGGTTTCGACGTCGATATCGATCGATTATTGGATTCAAACTCCCGTCCGTCCAGTCCTTCGAAGCTGTGATCGATGAGTACCGCTCTATAACATCCGCTCGCCCCTCATGCCTCTTCGGCAACAGCTGAATACGGCAAGTGAATGCATGACAGTCCTCCACTCTTGTGAGCTCCACCAACTCTAACCCCGCAACAGAGTTCGAACCAAAGCAGCATGATGAAACCGTGTCGTCGAGCTCCGAGTTCGCGATGTAATGAGCATGCGCTCAGCTACATACGAGCGCCAGCTAACACTCCAAGTCAGCAGCTGTAAACAATAACTTCTGTATCACTTGACCTCTTTGCTTCTTGATCTGGTACTCTTCGAACAAGTCTCAACTTCCAACTTAGTCTCAACAGCTTCAAATCAACCAACCAGCCATGTCTTCAGATAAATCCTTCCCAACGTACGTCGCCGACTACTCAGCCGACGAGATCAAGAAAGCCCACGAAGTCCTCTACAACGAAGGCCTCCGCATGCGCATCAAAGTCGCCGGCGAGGACTACGTCCGCAAAAGCCTCGACGCAGCCAAAGATCCCTTTAGCAAGCCAATGCAAGAAGTATACCTCACTTCTCCTCCCAATAATGCCCCCTCCTCCCTCCCACCACCCACCAATCCACATAACTAACCTCTCCCACAGTTCGTAGCAGAAGCCTGCTGGGGCTGGGTCTGGTCCCGCCCCGGCCTGGAGCTCAAAACCCGCTCCTTCCTCAACATCGTCATGCTCTGCAGCCAGAACCGCTCGACCGAGCTCGCCACGCACGTCCGCGGGGCGCTGCGCAACGGCGCCACCGAAGAGGAGATCCGGGAGGTGATTCTGCAGGCGACGGCGTACTGCGGGATGCCGGCGGGGATTGAGGGGTTCAGGGTCGCGGCGCAGGCGATTAAGAGTTATAGGGAGGAGGAGCAGAGGAAGGGGCATCATGTGGATGGGCATCAGGATCTGGGGTTGGAGCAGAGGATGAGTATGGAGGATGTGTGAGGAGATAAGTGAGAGGAAGGAGATGGGAGGGAGATTGGAAATGGAAATGGAATGGGTATTTGGTCCTATCTCGTGGCCGTCCGTCCGTACAGAAAACATAGCATCGACGTACCGGGCGTAACAACGACTCCAAAGCTCCACTGTGATGAGAGTCGATCGTCTTCCAACTTCGTGAGCGGTGATAGCCGCAGCAGAACCGACAAGTGCTGTTGTGCTGCTCACTGATCCCTAGCCTTCCTATAGTCCGCCTCCTGCCCCATCTGCAGCTCTTGAACACCCTTGCCAACATCCTCCAGAATATCCGCAGCACGCTGGTGGAACTCAGCCTGAGCCCTGAGAAGCTCGACCAGATTGCGCAGCGGCTCCGGCGTATCAAGGACATTGCGCATAATGCTGGTGGCCTCATCCACCTTCTCAACAAACACATCCTCCGCAGCTTCGATCGCCTTGCGTTGATCCTCAGTATACGACTCCTCGTGCCGGCCACCAGCCGCAGCCTTAGACTTGGCGGCATCCAACGACAGACGTGCGTTCTGAACCGCAGTCCTCGCCTTATCCGCAGACTTGATGTTCTGGTTCAGCGTCGCGCTCCAGCCAGCCAGGAACTTGCCCTGGATCTGCTCGTCCTGGGCCAGTCGTGCCTCGCCTACCTTCTCCTGAGCAATGGCAATCTTCTCCAGACCTTGCGAAAGCGGATCAGGCTCAGTTGAGCCCTGCGGTGTGGCCATAGCGATGGTCTGGGAGCCGGAGAGCGAGGCACGTGCGATGGCGTGAGAGAAGGTCTTGGGCTGTGGCTTCGTCGACGGCGGTGCAGTGATGGCTGCCCCGGCCTCTGAAGCGCTGCCCGCCTTGGAGAGGAGGTTGACCTTATCGCGCACTGTCAGCATTGATATGGCCTATCGAGTTCGTGGTCATATCTCACCTTCTCGCTAATACTCTTGCCAACATCCTGCACGCTCTCTCTGATATTAGGAGGATAGTCATACGCTTCGTTCGCATACTGGCTAGTCGCCGCCAGCAACTTCTGATGTGTCGTCTTCAACGCCTCAATGCGTGTCTCGAGCTCGACGTAATCGTGCGGCAGATCCGTCTTCTCGCCAGCGTTGCCAGTCTGCTCCTTGATCCATTGCTGACTGCGAGCCGCGAACGGGGTGATGCTGCTCCCGACAGTGTTGGTGAAGGCGCGGAACTTGTCCATTGCTGGGACGGTGTTTATGGTGTTGTTGGGGGTAGTGGAGGAGTATGCCTCTGCTTCTGCTTGATAAGCCACAATGCTGGGTTCTCGATTGTGGTGATCGAGAGTGGCGCCTATTCCTTTTCACGTGTAGGCGACAACTTTGGGAGCTTCTTGCGAGAGTTTGGTAGGGCTGTTGAGGGAGGCAGCAAGGGTTGATGTGCCTCAGGCGGGCTGAATGGCTGGCACGTGACTATGACTAGATACTTGTGTACAGAAAACAGCACACAAGCATTACAACCTGAAAAGAAAGGAGAGATGATTGTTTGAACCATATCATTTGTCTCGCTCTACGATAGCTCTGCATCTATCAAAGCTATCGCGGGAATCGTGAAAGCCAACAAGCCATATACCCATAATCCCATCATGCAACGCCGAGCCTCAAAAAATCATGCAACTTTCTATCGTCACCCGTCTATTCGTCTATCGTCGAATGTCTTTTGGTCTTGGACGCCTGCAAATGCTGCTCGGATGTGCATGATGTAGTGTTGCCACCTCACCATTGCACCCGCCATTGTGCCGGTCGTCTAGTCGTCCTCATCGCTGAAGACCTCCTCGCCTGCTTTCCGGCGCGCCATCCGGTTCTGTTATCACAAGTCAGTATAATACTTATGGCATAAGAGAGAGATGGGAGAGTACGAACCTTCTTCTTCTTCCTCAACTCAGCCGAGGTCAGCTTCTTCGCCTTCTTCGTCGACTCGATCTTGTTGCCCATCGCGTCGAACTTCTCCTCCTCCTCCTCATCACCCTTCAGCCTTGGTCCGGCACCCTGACCTGACACCCAGTTGTGGCCGGAAGGAGTCATGCGACCGTCCATGACAGCCCACACCTCCTCAGTGAGATCCTTCGTGAACTCAGCCGAGTGCGTGATGATGATGACACCACCCTCGAAAGACTTGATGGCCTTGGACAGAGCACCCAGAGAATCGCGATCGAGGTAGTTGGTAGGCTCGTCAAGAACGATAAGATGAGGGCGCTGCCACGAGCAAGCGGCGAGCACGACCTTGACACGCTGGCCACCGGAGAGACCACGCATGCGGGAGTGGGAGATCAGCTCGGCGTCGAGGCCGAAGTTGGCGGCGTGCGCCTCGATCTCCTTGCGGACGAGTGGGCGGAATTGACCGCTGGCAAGAGCCTCCTTCTGGTCGACATCGGCAACCATCTTCTGATGGGAGACGATGACCTCGGTACGCGGGATCCAGGCGTTGTCGGAAGTCATCATAGGGATCCACTTCTCGTTCTTCATGCCGACGTTCTCGCCGAGCACGAACGAACACTCGTACTCGTAGGAGTTCTTGAACTTCCTACGGGAGTGGATGCCGATGATCTTGCGCTGCGAGCCCTCGATCCTATAGATCTTCTCGGCGGCCTTCTCATCCTCCTCAGTGACGATCTTATTGGCGCGATCCATGGTCTCGCGATCCTCACCAGTCTGGAAACGCCACTGAATATACTCGGATGGGGTCTTGTCGAGATGGTGGTCGATATGTGCAAAAGCGTGCTGCTTGATGTACGCGATACGGATGTTCTCGTGCTGGTAGACGTCACCAGAGGTTGGGATAAGCTCACCAGTCAAGACATTGACGAGCGTAGACTTGCCAGCACCGTTGGGTCCAATGACAGCGATACGGGAGCCGAGCGAGCACTGGAAGGTGATGTCCCGGATTTGTGGCCTTGGAGTACCTTCGTACTGGAAGGTCATGTTGCTGACACGAACGATAGCCTTGGCCTTGGTCTTGACACCCTCCAAGAAACCGGGCTCTGGGAACTTGAACTCCATGTCGCCGGCGCCGAGCTCGTAGTATGACTTGGCGGACGGCACACGCTTGACGAACTCGCTGAGGCTGCCACGGTAGCGCTTGAGCTTGAAGCGCTCGTAGTGGATGACGTGCTGAACGACATCGTCGAGGAATCGGCTGTCGTGAGAGATGATGATGGACGTGCAAGGTGAGCTGATGAGGTAGTCCTCGAGCCACTTGACGTTCTTCACATCAAGATGGTTAGTGGGCTCGTCAAGCAAGAGGATGTCAGGCTTCTCGAAGACAGCGCGGGCAAGTGCCAGCTTCATCTTCCAGCCACCAGAGAGCGATGTGATAGGGCCGACAAGCTGCTCCTCCACGAACGCGAACTCGATAAGAGTGTCCTTGACTTGTTGATCCGTCAGCGACAGATCGGCTAACTTCAGCTTCATCTGCGTCCACTCGAGCACCGTCATCTCAGTGTCGGCCGCATCCAGATCGTGTTCAACGTAGACAGTCTTGACCTCATTCTGCTTAGGGAAGCCCTCGACCTGCTCATTGTTGATGGCGCGCATAAGGGTGGTCTTGCCAGAGCCGTTGGGGCCAAGCAGACCATAGCGCTGGCCACGCTTGAGACGCAGATGTGTTTGATTCAGCAGAATCTTTGCACCATAGGCCAAGTTGAAAGTGCAGTTGCACAGATCCTCACCCTCTTCCTCATCTGCCTCCTCCTCATCTTCGTCGGCCGCGAGTGGAGAAGCCCGCTTGCGCAGAGTGTCGACCATGGATTGACCCTTCTCCTCGCCCACGATGGCGTTCATGTATTTGGCGAGAGCGAGGACCCATGTGGTGTTATCGCTGTCCTTCTCGTCGATGAGCTGACCGCCGATCGCAGCCATGTAGTTGAGGATTGGCTCGAATTTCGCGGCAACATCATTGCCAACGATGTCCTTCAGCTTGGCGAGTACGGTCTCGATGTCGCCGACGCGTGAGATTTCCGGGATCTTGCCGTCCACGACGTTACCGACGCGGGAGAGAGTCTCGAGACCCTGTTTGGTCTTCTCGCGAGCTTCCGGGTCAGCCAAGTTGTCAAAGTTGTGCGAGAGCTGGGGCATAAGACGGGGCAAGAAAGAGGCGACGATCTGTGGGTCTTCGACTAGCTTGCACATGTTGTCGACAATGACGGCGGACTTGCGCTTGATCGCAGTCTCGCGCTCCTTGAGACCACGCTCGAGAAGAGGAACCATGATGGCCAAAGTCGGCTCGTGAACGTCCGTGACGAAGGTGGTGGCACCAAGCAGATGAACAGTCTCGGGGACGTTCTCAGGCTTAGCGACACACTTGATGAGCTCAGGAATGAAGCGCTCGATGTCCTTGTTCGAGATGAGCTCGCAAATCTTCTCCATGGTCGTGTATGCTCGCTTCTTCACTTCTGGCTTGGTGTCCCACATCGCCTCGGTGACAATGGGGATGAGATCTGGCACACGGAGACCGGTTTGAGCCCTCGCGCTGTCACAGAGAGCCTCGATGCACTCAAGATCGGTCATCTTCTCCTGCCATTTCTGGGCATTGCGGATCGAGTGGATGAAGTATGGAATAATGATCTTGACGGCGTTCGGGTTGGTGGCCTTCGTGATAGCGATAGAGGCGTTCTGTGCTGCCACCTGGACGGCCTTCATCTTGTCGCCAACGGCGTTAAGAGTGACCGGGAGAAGCTGCACGAGGTATGGCTCGACAACGGGTGAGATATCGGCGTGCTGTGCGATGGCGGCAATCGCTCCGCAGGCATATTCTCGTGCGTTGGCGTCCTTCTTGTTGTTGAGCATCTTCTTGAGCGCCTCAACTGCCTTGGTTGGCGCATCCTTCTCCTCGATGTCGCCGTTAATGAAGGTGGCAATTTCCTGTGAGAAGCCCTTGGCCTCGTCTGCGGATTTGGAGACGGTCAACTTTGACATGAGCTCCTCAAGCACCTTTACGGACTGCTTGTTCTCAGACTTGATCTGGGACTCGGAGTGAGTCGACTCCTCGAGAGAGGGTGCCATTGTGGCGTGGTGAAAAGTCGGTGGATGTGTGGTGGGGTGGTAGAGATTTTGCAGTGCGGTGAAACCGCTTGCTGAGGTGGTGGCGCCGCTGCTACAGCCGGCGGTGGTGTCGGTCGTTGAGAGGGGTGTGTGATGGTGGGTGGGTAAGGAGGAGGTTTCACCTAAGGAGTGGTGTGTGTGGTGTAGGAGAGAAAAAGTGTGAGATGGTGCGGGCAATTATTATACGTCGATAGAAATTTTTAGCGCCTTTTCAGGGTCCGCCCAACAATCTGTTCATTCACTGCAAGAACTCATCTGACAGCTGATGAACACGAACAAAACATGGAAGCACATGCTGTCGAAAGCAACCCTGTCATCCTATCAGGCCGATACTACAACCTCTTCGATGTGAAGACAGCAGCATATTTGGAAGTCGTCTTTTGAAGGCTTATGGCTATATCGTCAGGTCACGGCAAACTTACTGTCTTAACTCTGTTGCTACAGTAGGTATCCATCTCGCCACCCGAGAAATGCGACTTTCTTGCCGGCGTCCCAATATGGAGTTGGGGCAAGACTTTGTTCCGGTGGAGTTCTCTCCGGCCACACCGCTCTGCTGCAGGTGTTGTATAGCCGCCACTCGCCCATCAAGCTGCGGCGACTACTACTACTACTGGGGCTGAGGAGAGCCGGGGAGTTGTACAAACCCCTCGACAAAGATGGACATTCCGAAGCCTATTGCATCTTCTGGGCCTACCTCCATGTGATGGGCAAACAGAGCGCCTCTCAAATGGTCTCTTGGTTCTCTGCCTTTCCATGCCGCCGCTTGCTCCGATCAGCCGGCTGTTCAGAGCCCGGAAAACAAGGTGAAGCCTGAGTCGCGAGTATATCGACCACATTGATGAGTCTGAGTACTCGAGGCATTTCAATAACTTCTCCCCTTCTCCCTTCTCCGTTTCATCTATCTCCGGTCTTCGGTCGAAAGTCGACACAGTTATCAACCTTGCCTTACGATTCAGGCAGGGTTGGCAATCCAATGACGAAGGGCCTCGGCTAGAGGGAGCTCGGTATTCTGCTGTACATCTACAAGTGTCTCATGCTCTTCCGACTGTAAAGTATCATACTGAGCTCATCACACTTCTTCTGCATACAATCTCTGCCTCCACAATGCCCAAAGCAATAGCAATCCGCAAAATCGACGGCAAGCCGGGCAAGGTTTTTTACCCGCTCGACCTCATCAACCTCCCCGATGCCAAACCAAAGGACAACGAAGTAGTCGTCCGCATGACAGGCGCCGCACTAAACCACCGCGACCTGTTCCTCCGACAACATCTATATCCTGGCATCACCTTCGGCGTCCCATTGCTCGCAGACGGCTGCGGTGTCGTTTCCGATGCCGGCTCCAGCGCAAAGAAATGGATTGGGAAGAGGGTCATACTGAACCCAGGCACCGGGTGGAAAGATGACCTCGAGGGCCCGGAGTCGCCGAAAGGATACGCGATCTTAGGTGGCACGAAGATGAATCCATTGGGCACACTCGGCGAGACGGTCACGATCGATGCCTCGGAGCTTGAAGAGGCGCCTGCACATCTTTCGAGTGTCGAGGCTGCGGCGTTGCCATTGACTGGTCTGACCGCGTGGCGGGCGACGATGGTCAAGTCGAATAATGCAAAGCAAGGTCGTAATATCCTGATCACGGGTATTGGTGGTGGTGTGGCTATCATGGCGACCTTGTTCGCTGTAGCCGCAGGAGCCAATGTGTATGTGACGAGCGGAAACGAGGAGAAGCTGAAGAAGGCGAAGGAGTTGGGTGCGAAGGGCGGTGTGAATTATAAGGATAAGGATTGGGATAAGAAGCTACGGGAGCTACTACCGCAGGATCGGAAGTACCTCGATGCTATCATTGATGGTGCTGGGAGTGATATTGTTGAGAAGGGGTCGAAGTTGTTGAAGGTATGTCATAAGTCCGCTCATCTCGCTGGACTATGCTGACAACTTACAGGCCGGCGGCATCATCTCTGTCTACGGCATGACCGTGTCTCCGAAGATGCCATTCATCATGCCCGCTGTGCTGAAGAACATCGAAGTCAGGGGCTCCACCATGGGCTCGCGGAAGGAATTTGCGGATATGGTAAAGTTCGTGCAGGAGAAGAATCTGAAGCCTGTCGTCTCTCGATACGTGAGCGGCATTGACAACCTCGACGGAATCAATGGCTTGTTCGAGGACATGAGGAACGCGAGCCAATTTGGTAAATTGGTTGTCGAGATCGCGAAGGACGATGATGTTAAGAGTAAATTGTAGGATACATGTATACTGCTACTCTGCACCACCCACCTCTCCTACGGATGAATTCGCGGACGAAGCTGTGTGAGCTCAAATGACAGGCCGCACGAATTTCGTCTCATGCCACCACTCAAGGTACCAAGCTGTCAAAGGTAGGGCGCACGGCTCGAAGGTGCTCTGTACCCGTACCTGTCGCCTTAGCGACAATCACATGCTAGGATCGAGATATATAGTAATGGCACCACCACTTCCAAACGTATGACTCGTCAAGCAAGATGACAGAAAACAATCCCATCAACCCATCCTCATTCGGCATCTCACCAAAGTATGGCTTCCTCTCACCTACAGCTCCCCTGACAACCTTCTCAAACCCATACTACCAACCATGGGACACCATAACATCCAACTTATCCTCCTTGATCGCTTCCAACCAACTCCACGACGCCGTAGCTCAACTACCTCTCCTCCACACCAACAAACTCATCGGAGAGCTGGAGTACCGCAGAGCCTACGTCGTCCTCGCCTTCCTCGCCCACGCATACGTCTGGAGCAAGAAGCAGCCTGACGGTCTCATTCCACCACAGATCTCAGAGCCGTTCCTCGAAGTCTGCGAGTACCATCGCATTCAACCGGTGATCACTTACACTGCATTGTGTACCTGGAACTGGAAGCTTCGAAATGGCGGCACCTTCGAGCTGCAGGATATGGAGCCCCTGGCGAGTTTTACTGGGACGAGGGGAGAGGCGGCGTTCTATCATGTTCCTGTGCTTGTTGAGTGGGAGGGTGGGTGTTTGATGCATTTACTTATTGGCGCCATTGGTGCCGTCGCCTCTGGAGACCGGGTCACTGTTGTCGACGCGCTTGAAGAGTCGTCCCGAAGCATCGTCCGGATGGGAGAGCAATTGTCGAAGATGTACGCGAATCTTGACGCAGACGCGTTCTACCACGAGCTCCGCCCTTTCTTCGCTGGTGGCAAAGGAATGGAGGAGAAAGGTCTTCACCGAGGAATGGTGTTCCAGAAGTCCGATGGTTCGGAAATATGTTGTAAACTGGTTGGTGGCAGTGCGGTGCAGAGCAGTCTGTTTCCGTTCATTGACTGTGCTTTGGGAGTCGAGCACAATGACGATGCACTTTTCAAGGTATGGCTTCCATGTTATCATACTGACTGCGGCAGGCCTAGATTGACCGTCACGCAGGAGATGCGAGCGTACATGCCAGGCCAACACCGAGACTTCCTTGAGGAGGTGTCTCGCTTGCCTTCTCTGCGCAACTATGTCCAGGACCACGTGGATGATACTGAGCTACGCGAAGCGTATGATGGCTGCCTGACCAAGCTTCGAGCCTGGCGAGGCAAACACATCGCGATCGTGTCCAAGTACATCGTCCAACCGGCCCGGGAGGCAGCGAGAGCAAGCGTGGTGGAGAAGATCGAAGTTGATGCATCGGATGCGGCCAAGGATGAGTGGGAGATCCAGGGGACTGGTGGTTCTGCGCTTATGCCATTTCTCCGACAGGCGAGAGATGATACGAAGGGCGTTGACATCTAACAACCTGTGAAGACGTGCTGCGAGTGGGGATGAGTGGACAAGGTGTAGTGTATCTATAGCACAGTGTTACTTTACATAATGTTACAGCATGTGGATCGTTGACTATGCTGAGCCATGATCATCGCCCGTCATGCGCTGCTTTTGGCACGAGGCTGTCTTCCGCCTTCTGCGCGCTACCGTGCTGCTCAACATCGACATGCGGAGGTGATGATGGCTGCTCCGGCTGTGACTAAGGTGAAGGAGTCGAGCCGACCGCTTGTTGTCGCGATGTGTTCGGGCCTTGCCCAGAGTGTGATTCTGCGCTTCTCGGTGCTCCGTCATCCGCAGGCTTCCTCGCCTCAATTGCGGCGCCATCATCACTTCCCTCTGGTGGTGGCCGTCCGTCCGCAGGCTGTCTGGCCTCAATAGCGCCTTGTTCGTCTCCCGCCTCTGCTGACCCCTCGTCATCATCCAGCTCCGCGCCATAGATATCAGGGTGCTCTCTGAAGCAATTCTGCATCGCCTTGAAGTTCTCGATACAGTCAACACCCTTTGGCTCATCCTTCGAGTAAACGAAGCAGCTAAACGCAGACCGAAATTGGTCGCCACATGGTCCGTAGGCCATACCACCTAGACATGGGCACTCCCAGTTGATTTCTCCCGTCTCCTCATTGAATGCACCTTGCTGGCTCGCCTCCTCTTCTAATGCATCAGGCGAGCCTGGCGCTGTTGTTTCCGCATCTGGCGCAGCTGCCACGGACGTCGAGAGTGTATCGTTTGCGCGTGAGCTAGACTGTGGTTTCGGCTGGCTTCGCCGTTGTTCTGAGATCGCTTCGACGGTCGGGTAGGTCTCTTGTTCGTGTGAGGTTTCGGGTGGCGCATGGATAGCATCTATCACGAAATCAGTCTCTCGAAAGATGTTGTATGACTCTTTCCTGATACTCACAAGCTGGCTCCTCCGCAAAAGCACTAGCAGTATTGTAGTAATACACCAAGGCTCCTGCAAGACCCCATCGTGTCGCCGAACTCTTCCAATTCCTTGACTGCTTATCGGGTGGCGCTGTGCTTATGAATCGCCGTGCAGCGCGTGCTTTTGGAAGTGCCCGGCCGAGTGATGGCCCTGTCGCTGTACGTACGACCGACTTGAACATTTCTTGTGATATGTAAAGACTGTGACGAAGGAGAATTGTCGATGATGATGCTCGAAACATTATTAGAAATCGAGACTAATAGATCGTTTGGCTTTCTCGGAACTTGCCGAAACGCTACAAGGCGTCACCCAGGAACACGCGAGCATCACTTCTAGAAAAATGTCAGAACATGTTAATGGCCATATTTCGAACGACGAGCTCTGGCCTACGAAGTTTCTCGCGGAGCATAACGAACCAGGAAATCTGGCGGTCGGTTGCGCGGCGTTAGTCATCTTGAATTCTGCTATCGAGGGATATGAGTTGTTCCAGCGGCTTCATGACCATGCATCTTTTCGACTATGCGCAGACGGTGGTGCGGACAGACTCAGCCGTCTACTGAAGAACGAGTTCCCCGAAGCGAAGTGGAGCGAAGCCTTGAATTTTGCACTACCTGATCTCATACACGGCGACTTGGACTCGCTAAGCGGTGAAGTACGGGAGCAATACGAAGATCTAGGCGTAGAGATTTCGAAAGATCCGGACCAATATAGCACGGACTTCGGCAAAGCCATCAAGAAGGTGGTCGAGCGATTACCAGACGTTACCGATGTTCTCGTGCTTGGAAGCATCGGCGGACGAGTGGACCAAGGGATTGGATTGCTCGGGGAGCTCTACCGGGAGCAGATTGTACGACATTCAGGCATCCGTTTCTGGCTGTTCTCGGAGGCCAGTGTCAGTATGATATTGCTTCCCGGCACGACAGTGATCCATACGCCTCTCAAGCAGGGACTTATCAGACGCAATATTGGCATCTTGCCACTGTACGGTCCTGCGATGATCACGACCGAAGGCTTGGAGTGGGACGTTGAAGACTGGCCGACTGAGCTTGGAGGCCAGATGAGCACGAGTAACCATATTGTCGCAGACGAGATCAAGGTGACCACGGACAAGGAGGTGCTGTTCACTGTAGAGCGCGTGGTCACATAACTTGATGGATCAGGACGGTGACGGTGCGATATAGCAGGGCTGCCAAAGGACTTCCCGAGTACGGCGGCCGCAGTTCACAGTCAGCCTTGTTGCAACAGTACAGCGAACCACGTTGCGCGGATGTCGGGGAAGCGACGGGAGTATGGCCTGCTGCTGGACGTTGCATCGATTCAGCTGCAGGTGACTGCGCAAGGCCATGGACCGCAGCCGGTGAAACAATGGCCAGAAGAAGCTATGCAAGCGCTAAAGAAGCGTGCTTTGTGCATTTGATCTTCACTCGAATAGACTCGGCATGCTAGAGTCGTTCGAGGCCAATTCAAGATCAACTCAAGACCAGTCCAATGCATCATGTCAAGGATCTCCTTTCAGTCAAAGTGATCAGAGTGACAGGCAGTGGCCATTTTCAGGCGTACCTGCGTTGATATGTAGGACGAACGCCCTCGCACGTGCTGAGGCCGACCTGCGTGCTCGCACATGGCTTCCCTTCCGTCCTACAACGTCACTCGTGTTCGGCGTAGTACATAAAGTAGACATCGAGTCGGTGGTGCGAGTCGCCTCTATGCCATCGCACCAGTACCGCCGTAGTCTCAGAGCAGCTGAGAAGGTCAATGAAGTCCAAGGTAGTCTGGGTTTCAGGACAACGTGACCAGTAGGCAGAGAGCAGGAGGTGTGGCAAAACCCGTTTCTCGCACGAGGTCGGACTCGTACACCAACGAGCAAGATTCACCTGTTGCTCCAAACTTAGCTGAAAACAATAATGCATGAAGTCAATTGAAGAAGGATTGAAGGCATTCTGAGCCGTGGAACCCTAGAAGGAGCGAACAGGGACCCCACTTTGGACTTTGGCGACATCACTTCTCCAGCAGTCCTGTTTCTGATTTTATTTTCTGCAACAACACCATACTACTTAACTTCTCTCGACTCCGACCATACCACCGTAATACAGGTTACCGCAATAGACTTCTGTCCCCGTGTTGCTGAACATCTGCAAGGACACGACAGAGTGTCACACCCAGGAAACCGCAAGTAACGCGCGAGCGGACGCAGTATGAGGGAGTGCTAGGCCTGGGGACGAGAGGCGCATAGTGGGGGGAGAAAGAGTGCGCAACACCTTCATCAAGCGCTTCACAGCGCTGCAAAGCGGTCACACGGGCAGAAAGAGCTGATAGTAGGCACATATCTAGGCTCTGTATCGCGCATATACTCTTCGCACACGCACACCTCACGCTTCCAAGACTTCTCCATATCGCTCTGTTCCTTACCGGTCGGGTTACGACATGGCGTGGCAACCGCAACCTGAGCCATTGGCTCAACTGGCGCAATATCTGCGAGACTCTCTTAGTGGTCATGATCCCACAGCGCAGAAGAAGGCCGAGATAGTAGGCCCCTCATCCCAAGTGCTCTACTCAAGGGTCACCAGCTGACTCGCTTCTAGATGCTTAGGCAGGCCAAGCAGAATCCAGACTTCAACAACTACCTGACGTATCTGTGCGTAACAACCTCGAACAGCACCGGCTTGACACAAGATTCATGGCACGCCGCCCGGAGCGCAGCTGCGATCGTGCTCAAGAACAGCGTCAAGTCATCCTTCAACTCCATAAACCCGGCAAGCAGAGACTACATCAAGTCTACAATCACGTCAGGATTACAAGACGCGAATCCCCAAATCCGGAGCTACGTGGGCAACGTGATCACCGAAATCGTACGACAAGGCAAAATTACGGGATGGCCAGACGCGTTACCCAACTTGGTGGCCATGGTGGAAAACGCCGGCGGACAGGCCACACCAGAAGCACAGGACGGCTCAATGGGCGCGATATTCAAAATCTGCGAGGACAACAGAAAGGCTCTCGACTCCCACTACGAAACGCAAAGACCACTCGCATATCTCTTGCCAAAATTGCTTACCTTTACCGCCTCGACCAACCACAAAGTCAGATCCAAAGCACTCGCCTGCATCAACGTCTTCTTCGCAGACCCGATCGCAGTCACGGTGCGCGAGAACATTGTGTCAATTCTGCCACGCATCGTGCAACTCACTGGAGACGAGAACGAGGATGTGAGACGATTTGTGTGCAGAACCTTCGCTCTGATGGCCGATGGCATGCCAGATGCGTTGGTGCAGCACATCGACGGGATAGTGTCATACAGTCTTTCACAGCAACGGCAACAGGCCAGTCCCGAGCTTGCTCTGGATGCAGCAGAGTTCTTTTTCGAGGCAAGCAACAACACTGGTTCATTGAGGACAGCTCTGGGACCACATCTCCATAACATCGTTCCTGTTCTGCTGGACTGCATGGTGTTTGGAGAAGACGACCAATTGCGCCTTGAGGGCGACGAGGATGATGCGGACGCCGATGACGAAGCGAAAGACATCAAGCCTTCATTCGCCACCGCAAAGGTTACTCGAAGTGGTGTTCCCAGTACCTCAACTTCACAAGCTCCAAATGGGCAAGACAAACCTGCAGTCAACGGATATGCTTACGAAGACGACGATGACCTAAGCGATGGTGAGATTGAAGAGGACGACGAGTTCGATTTCGATCCGGAGGACGAGTGGAATCTTCGGAAGTGCTCCGCAGCAGCGCTGGACAGCCTTGCAACATACTTCGGTCGGCCCGTCTTCGAAGTATCGTTACCATGGATGCAGGAGAACCTTCAGAACAAAGACTGGCAGAACCGAGAAGCGGCTGTGCTGGCACTTGGCGCGATCGCACCGGGCTGCTCCCAGGACATAGAACCTCACCTACCGAACCTGGTACCCTACATGATCTCGCTTCTCAGTGATCAGCAACCAGTTGTACGTCAGATCACATGCTGGACTCTGGCCCGTTTCGTAGGATGGGCAGCAAAGCTAGACGACGCCGGCAAGAAGCAGTTCTTCGAGCCTATAGTCGGTGGTATACTGCAACGCATGCTCGACAAGAACAAGAAGACTCAGGAGTCCGCCGCTTCTGCATTTGTGGTTCTCGAAGAGGCAGCTAACGCGCAGCTCACGCCCTACTGCCAGGAGATCATTCAGCAGTTTGTCAAGTGCTTTGAACAGTACCAGGACAAGAACATCTACTCGCTCTACGACTGCGTGCAGACCCTGGCCGAGTACGCTGGACCGACTCTAGCACAGCCCGAACTGGTGAATCTACTTATGCCGGCACTAATCGGAAGATGGCAGAAGGTACAAGATCAGTCGAGAGAGATGTTTCCTCTGTTGGAGTGTCTAGCTTTCGTGGCGACTGCTCTCGGATCCTCGTTCGCACCCTTTGCTCAACCACTGTTCCACCGCTGCATCGGCATCCTGCACGCGAATCTCGCACAGAGCGTGAATGCACCAAGCGCTTCACGGTTCGATCAGCCTGACAAAGACTTCCTGGTGACGAGCCTTGATCTTCTCAGCTCGATTATCCAAGCGCTAGAAGAACCGCAAAGCCGAGAGCTCGCCACCACAGCGCAGCCAAACATGTTCGAGTTGCTTTCATTGTGCATGCAAGACGCGAGCAACGACGTCCGCCAATCTGCATACGCGCTGCTTGGTGACTGCGCTATCTGCATTTTCGCTCAGCTCCAACCTCACCTACCAGTCCTCATCGAGATTCTTATCTCCCAGCTGGACCTCACACAAGCGCAAGAGGATCCCGAGACGGCATTCCGGGTGATTAACAACGCCTGCTGGTCCTGTGGCGAGATCGCAATGCGACAAGGCCCTGGGATGGCCCCTTACATCGACAAATTACTCGGCAAGCTTGCGGTCATCATGTTCAACGGAAGCGTGCCGGAGTCTCTTAATGAGAATGCTGCGATCGCGCTGGGTCGACTTGGCATAGGATGCCATGAACAACTGGCACCGCACCTCAACAACTTCGCCATTCCATTCTTGAAGTCCATGCAGAAGGTCAGTTGGACCGACGAGAAGGGCCATGCATACAAAGGGTTCAGTCAAGTGGTACTGGACAACCCTGAAGCTCTGCAAGACGTACTCCTCGACTTCTTCTCGGAGATGGCGAACGCACCCGGAATCTTCCTCACCAGCATGCAAGAAGCCGGCCCACTGCAAAACTTCGAGAGGGTGCTCGCACAGTACAAGACCATGATCGGCGCCGGATGGGACAACTACCTCCACAACCTACCGCCGCCACAAGAGCAGGCTCTGCGGCAGCTCTACGCCTTCTGAGCAGTTCATACACAGAGTCGGGCGCTCAACCCTAAGGTATCGATCAATACCCGGTACCGAGCCCACGACCCGAACCATTCTTCTTTCCGCGCCACGCGCTCACGCGCGTACGAATATCTGCACCATTCCGACGGCAATATTTCCAGTACTTCGGATAGCGACATGCAAGCACGATCTAGATAGTGATTTTCCAGCGTAGCATCTGTTCGCAATAGGCGGCAGCGACTCATAGCGATTTGATATACGGCGAAGCGCTCTATAGCTTTAGCTTTGTCTCGGCGAGGAGATCTGAGGCTGCAAGCACGAGGAGGCGCTCGTGCGACCAGCGAAAAGTGCTTCAGTGGGCGGAAGTAAATGATTGATGGGATGGTCTTTGATCCTGATGAAGAGGCGCTTTTGCGCATGGATTGCTCTTAGCGATGAGCCGCGACGTAGATAATTATGTAGATATGTGACCAAGATTATTGGGATGAGCTACTTCTATCAGATTGCTTCTTCGACATTTATCTTCGTCTTGATCTTGGTACGGAACGACCTTGTGCAACAAATTCCATGCGAATGGCACGTGCTCTTACAGCCCTAAACGCCACCCCGTCTCGCCCGTCTCTCCGCTTCCTCCGCCCCGATACGTCAAGGCGTCCACGAAGCCAACAACACCGTCGCTCTCGATACACCGACACACTCACGCTGGTTCTACCTCCGCAATACCGTTCTTGCTGCCACTCCAGGAATGGCATAGCCGGGCTTGTGAGCGACCGGTCAATCAACATCCACGAGCGCTGGACTGCGGAACACCCGTGCTGGCTTGAAACAGCAACACTCGGGAGGACTGGAACATCGAACTTAAACACTACGCCGCCTTCTGAACGACGAGCGCCCTCATGCGACGGTGACTCGCAGCTCACGACTACACTTTCGACCGCCGATGGAGCAAATCACACAGATCATCGACTCCTCCATCCCTACACTCGCAACATCTTATATAGCGGCGCAGCAGACACCAGAAACAGCATGGCATCCACATGGCGAGGTGCGGTGGCAGGCGGGCAATGGCGTAGCACTCGGACACGATGAGAGAGCGGGATGGAGGGAACTGCGGGCGTCGTTTAGTATCGATGAGCTCGGGTCGACTGGGAAAGGCATTCTTATTGGGATGTTGTCGGCTTTTGGCTCGGCTGCGCTTGTTGCTGCAATTATTGCTATAGTCTACTTTTTTCGGTTTACGAATCGAGGACGGATCTTTCTGGATCGGATTGGGAGGCCGGGAGAGTATGATGATGAGCAGCAGTTTTTGCGGGAAGAGGAGGACGCGATGGCGGAGATGGATGACTTGCAGAGGGCGGAGTATCTGCGAGCGAAAGGTAGGGAGAATATAAACAGGTTATATGGATGGCGCGATACTGACAGTCGGCTACAGCATTCGTCCAAGTGAACCCGCCCGAGTCCTTGCAGACCGACATTTCGCTATCACAATTCCTTGCGATTCAAGAGAAAGGTGTCTCGGCTTGGGAGTTTGAGCCTGAGCTCGAGATTGCGAACTGCTTCGTGGAAGCGAGAACAGAGATTGAGTTCTTCGACTCGGAATGCTGCGTGCAGAGCAATCTTCCTATACCCAAGCAGAACGAGGTCTACTACTGGGAAGCGAAGCTATACGACAAGCCGGAGTCCACTTTGATCAGCATTGGCGTCACTACGAAACCATATCCGCTGTTCAGGTTACCAGGCTTGCACAAATATTCGATTGCATACTCGTCTAGCGGACAGCGGCGGTATAACCAGCCTTTTGCTGGGTCGAACTACGGTCCACCATACGTGCAGGGCGACGTTGTGGGGGTCGGCTACAGACCGCGGACCGGGACTGTGTTCTTCACGCGCAACGGAAAAAAGTTGGAGGATGTTGCACACGGCCTGAAGTCGCAGAACTTCTTTCCGACTGTCGGTGCAAATGGACCTTGCAACGTCCATGTCAACTTCGGCCAGATGGGCTTCGTCTTCATAGAAGCAAATGTCAAGAAGTGGGGACTTGCACCTATGACAGGCAGTCTTGCTCCTCCACCTCCATACGGCAGCGAAGCTGGAAGTATCCTCCTCGAAGGTGGCAGAGAAGGCATACGCGAGGGTCAGGGCTATGTGCCAGGTCATGGCCGAACGAGTAGTGCACAAATACGACTCGGCAGAGGTCCGCCTGCGCGAAGTCCAGGCCCTGAGCGCTCGCCAACAGATATCTCATTGGCACAGCTGAACCTCTTGGATTATCAGGATGTGGAGGAAGAAGACATAGGCGAAGGCACGAGCGAAGCAGCGAGCAGCCACCAACAACAATTCATCGACCCCGGACTACCGCTCGAACCTGCAGAACATCCGCCACCGGACTACGAAAGCCCGGAGGACGAGCGCGAGGACGACGACGAGTTCGAGAGTCCTTCCACGACTCCCCGCGCTACGGAGTTCCCGCCGTATCGAGACGAGTCGCCGTCGCCGAGTCCTCCGATTCCGAGTTACGAGGCGGCGACTGGCGACTCTGTGTCGGATCGGGGGAGGAGTTCGACGAGGTGATGAGCGTTCTTTTGGTTCGGTGTACACGTTTTAGCGATATTGGCGTTTGGCGGGTTGGTGTTAAGGTGGCAAGGAGGAAAATGTGCACGGGATACCCTCAGAGCAAGCGAAGCAAAACATGTGGTGGGTGTAGCGATTACGATGCTGATGATGTTATGTGGGATATGTTCAAAACAATGGTCTTCACTTTCAGTTGCTCGCTCCTGTGCATGTCCCGTACCGAACATGTTCGATGCTCGTTAACAATCATGCGGACACCCATCACACCTCCAAAACAGGACCACTATCCCCATAACACGGATCCCTCCC
>JAABUL010002029.1_pt1 | contig 35379 bp, 39 predicted proteins | sample 5559151 | NCBI WGS metagenome assembly JAABUL01 (sample SAMN10711876, study PRJNA513368) | rock metagenome | isolation source: Antarctica rocks | place: Antarctica: Victoria Land, Pudding Butte sud | reverse complement strand
CAAACCCTATACCCGCCCACAACCATACCCCCAACCACGACCGTCACCATCCACCCACCCATCCCTGCAGTCCCTTCCCCAACCCTCCCCACCCCCCCACTCTTCGCGCTCCCACTCTTCACCAGCCCCACACTCCCCGTCAACGTCCCCATCCCCACGCTCCGGCTCTGCACCTCCGCCACGCTCGTCAAACTCCCAGCAAACGTCTGCGTGAACACCACGGGCACCTATTTCGTCACCCCGCCCACGACCGTGTTCTAGTTGACGGTCGTGACCGGGTTCGCTTGGGCCGGCGGAGTGGTGGCCACGGGGGCGGCGGCGGCGGGCGCGGGTTTGACGGCTGCGGGGACGGCTGCGGGGTTGGCAGGAGCGGCGGCACCACCTACGGGGGCTGCGCCGACGGGGGCCGGGGCGGCTGCTACGGGGGCGGCGGGGACGGCGACAGGGGGCGGCGGCTTGCCGAAGTTCAAGGTGGGGTTGGGCGGTTTGTATTTTCTTCCGATGGTGTGGGTGATGTGGTGGCTTGGGAGATGACCCTATTGCATAGCGTACATTGGTTTAAAAGAGCATTTGAAGAAAGAGCTGATAAGCATGTTTAAAGCGAAAGACAAAAAGTATCACGAACGACAATCAGACATTAATTCGTTACAAGACATAGGAAACTTATAGCCATTCTGGTAGTGTTGGAATTTCAGGTGTGATTTGGTTGGTAATCTTCGCCCTATAGGGCTGGGGGGGCTGCTAGTAGAGATTTCACCTTCCACCTCCTAGATAGACTCTTCAATCCAGCTTCAACCCCATATACTAAATGCCTCATATGACCTCGTGTTCCAACAGGTAGAAGTTCGATGAACGTGCTGAGAGATTTTCGCCAAAGCCGAATTTTCGTTAGCAAGAACTCTCTATAACCAGCTTCGACTGTAATTAATGGTACGAAGCATAGGGGAAATAGTTTTATGATCTTACGCGGACGACAGCTAAGATCTTGTCTTTGAGAATGGTATTTCTGCCACCCTGAGCAATCTAATAAAACCAAGGTTATCTATGCGCCCGGCCTGCCTCAGCCACGCCGGGCTTAGCGATGCAGAATGCAGGAATTGCTCTCAATCAACAAGTTACGTGCTACAGGATCGTCTATTCTAATGTTTATCATATTTTTGCGACCAATGCCATGTCGAACATAAGAGAGATTGCTGTTTACTACCAATCTCCAGTGCCTGAAGAATAGCAACAATGAGTCCCTAGATGGCCTTCAGCAACGCTTGCGTTGAGGGTATAGAGAAATCGCACTCATTGATGGTGCCGAGAAAGAGTTGTCAACCTTGGTGTATTTCAGATTTTGGACCAGCGTCTCACAATTGGTATTGCTTCCCTAGTAAGCTCGTCTAACCAACCTTCGAAGGAACGGTTTCTGGCCTTCGTCGAATTTTGATGGGACCGTTGAAAGCAGGGGTGGGGAAAAACCCTATAGCCAAGTCCGACCGCTTTTCCTCAATCGGCATGATCTCGTATTTCGAGAAGATATATGCAAAAACGAGTTTCATTTCGTCCGCGGCAAAGAATCGGCCAGGGCATGAATGCTTACCATGGCCGAAAGGCAAGTATACCTCACTGGTTGCCGCCAATGATTGGGAGAGAGGTTTGGGACTCTCGGTTCCGTTCTCTGCGGGCTGTTCCAAAACTCGAGAATAGCGGAAGGCGTCGTATGTCGTCGCATTCGGATAGATGGATTCATCGTTGTGCAAGCCATGGGAAGATATGCAGACCCGTGAGCCTTTGGGCAAATGTAGGCCATTCTCCATAGTGACGCCTTTAGGAGCGGTCACTTCACGGGCAAGGGCTTTGAAGATGGCATGGAGCCTGAGCGTTTCCTTCATCGAACTGTCTGTCCTTACCATCCTCAATAAGTCTTCCTTCTTTGGTTGGCTATTACTAGCTTTGAGCATGTTCAAGGCTTCCTCTCGGAGAGTCTCTGCGAATTTTTTGGCAGGAGAGCTCGACAAGATATCGAATAGAGTGCTAGTGATCGTCATAGTCGTGGTCTCGATCGCGGCAAAATTAGCCATGAATAGACGCCCAATGAGGAGGTTTTCAAGGCCTTTTCGTGGTTCCCCTCGATGAAGCGAGTCCTCTACCAGCCACGTGATCAGGTCATTGGGCAGAGCAGGTCTACCGTTCGGATCTTTATTCATAGCTTCAACATCGGCGAGACGTTGAAGCATGACAGGTTGAAGGTATCTTGCACATCTTGATACGTATATTCGATTGAAAAAGGTGGTGAACTTCGAGGCCACTGGCTTGATAAAGTCTGGAAACATGCATAGAAGGAGGCCACTGGGGATAACGCATGATGAGAGTTTCGACGAATTGCGGAGATAATCATCGTTGTGGCCTGCCAAACGTTAGACGTTCCAATCGTCAGAGTATCGGGGTAGGTAGAGTGATGGCATCGTACACAATGGTTCCCCAATAAAAACACGAGTTGATACTCGTAAAACAACTTCCCGCATAGTATCGAAGAGAGATACCGGTCTCCAGTCCGTACCGAAACCCCACACGTCGTCCAGGGCAGCAGAAATCTCATCATCCATGACGGGGACCAAAGTTTTCAGGTGTTTCATCATGTCTCGACGGAGAACATTGTACACGGTATGATCACCTACCAACTGAGGATTGAGAAACGCGTACCGAACTTGGGTTATCTCATCATGTATGGGCGTAGGGCTCATCGCAAGTTCGGGCTGAGTGATGATCCATCTTATGGACGATGGAGGAAGGACAACCTCCGGACGGCTAAAGGGAAGTGGGATGAGAACAGCTTTCCCGAGTTTGTTGAACTTGTAAATTGTTAGGGCCAAGTATTGCACCCCTGGTGGAAGGCTTACCTGGGTATAGGCTTCCATCAACGAAGCCTTTGTGCCAAATAATGCTCGAGCCTTAGCTCGTAGATAGGAAAAAACCTCTTTGCGCCGTCCAACCCATGACACTCCTTCTGGGATAATTGATCCAGACGCAACCACTCTATATATTCGATATAGACAGAGACACATGAGAGCAACAACAGAAAACATCGACTGAGTGAGCAACGCCATTTTGGTAAACACAACTTGCGACAGAGGATTTCGAATATCGCAATAGCTAGGGTATGCCTTCCCTTATAATGTTGTACGATATTGTACTGCTAGGAATGACCAGAGAACCTTTTGTGCGACGCATGTTTGTAATACATCGAAAATTATCAAAAAGATCCTTCTATTCCAAATAGACCCTGATGCGACCAATTACGCGGAAGCAAATGCTGACAACACTGATACGATAGGATTTACTGAAGCAAGTGCTGACAATGCTGATTTGACACTGAGTAACCGATACGAATGCTGACAAGGCTGATTCAACAATGAGTGCCTATGTGAAAGCTGAACATGTTACGGGCTGATAGTCAGTACGCTTGCAGTGGCACTACAATCCTGCCATGGCAGTGTAGTATTCCTTCGACCACCAGTACCGATGCCAAATATTAGTCCGCAGCGAATAATCCATCTAAGCCTTCCTCGAGTCTTCGTCAAAATCTTTGTCAGATTCTTCGTCAGATTCTTTGTGGAACCATTTGTCGGTGAAGAATCGTGCTATTACTGGAGGTAACATAGAATAGAAACTACCACATCACATGGGATAACTTGAACTCCGACGAGTTGACCAGACATAAAGCCCTCTCTACCTCAATAGAGCGCCTGCAAAATCGCCGATGCTGCTCCATCAGGTAGCTCAAGCTCTGTCATTCAACCAAACTGCGAATAAGCTGCAGACTGCGTAAGAACTCCCAACTGGTGCCTGCCAAAACGTCCCATAGGCTGTCCCGCCCCGTGGCTAGCCACACTCTCATCAGGATCAACATTAATAAATTAAAGTGGTGACTGATTGTATCCTGGGCCCTCTGTGACTCAGAGCAACCTATCTTTGGTTTGGCATTACAAACGGCCCAGCGGTTTGTTCTGCAAATTCCACATGATAATACACCCGTGTCTTATCTCTTACCAAAGGTCTGAGCGCTGTGGGGTTCTGAAATTAACACTGGGCGCCTGGCGAGAGAGAGCAGAGTATCAGGAGAGTTCGGTAGCAATGGCTTTCCAACAGGTTAAATCGATACCGAATGGCAATGAGCGAAATATCAAGCTTAACATTCTTATGATGACCATGGGGACGAGGGGAGACAGTCAACCAATTCTGGAAATCGGAAAACTTCTTAAGTTTAGACATGGTCATCATGTCAGGGTAGCAACTCATCCGCGACATCAGAAACAAGTTGAAGAAGCGGGTCTCGAATTCCATTCTATCGGAGGAGGCGACCCAGCAGACTTTCTGGCCTTCCGAATCCAGAATTTCAAGGACCAACTTAAAGGTCGCCACGGAATGTTGGCAAATATGAGGACTATGGGAGAAGGCTACTGGAAGGCTTGTATTGGTAGTTCTGATGGCTTATCGGACGACTCTTCGCGACAACCCTTTGTAGCGGATGCGATTATATCAACACCGCCTTGTTTCCCAAATATCTCTTGTGCAAGTCGCTTAGGGATTCCGCTGCACATAATCAGTGCAAATCCTTGGAGCCCTACTAAATATCTTCCGCATTGTCTAGCTGCTTGGTGTAGCGGGGGAAACTACAAGTCAATGAATATGCTTTCATATTTGGTTTTCAATTGGCGGTTCGACCGCATACCAATCTTGAGGATCAATTCTATCGTATGCTGATACATGTTAGGTTTTTCCTGCCGCTGAAAGATATTCTTAATGATTTGCGGTTAGACTGGATGGGTCTCGAGTCTTTCTCTTTTCTCTGGGCGCTCAGTCAAATCTCTCGCATGCAAATACCTCATACGTACCTCTGGTCGAGCGTTTTCATTCCTAGACCAATGGATTGGGGGGAACATATTGATGTTGCAGGCTATGCAATGAACAACGACCCATCCTACAGTCCGCCACAAGCACTTGCTAAATTCCTTGACGAAGGAGAAACTCCAATCTACGTTGGTTTCGGCAGTAGCAAGCTACCCCACGCTGATGAGCTCACCACTACGATTTTTGAAGGCATCAACAAGGCTGGCGTGCGAGCGGTGTTCTGCAAGGGCTGGTCCAGCGTCGGGTCAGCAAGCCAAGATCTAAAAAACATCTATGTCGTAGATGACGTTCCCCACGAATGGCTGTTCTCTCGCGTTTCTGCAGTGGTCTACCATGGTGGCGCAGGCACCACGTCTATGGCGCTCAAGCACGGTAGGCCTGCTGTTGTCGTTTCGATATATGGAGATAGCGCTTTCTGGGGGAGTCGTATCGCAAGTGCCAAAGTTGGGATTGCGCCTATAGCCTATAAGGACCTTACAGCGGACCGGCTCGCCGACGCTATTAAGGAAGTATTACGTCCGAAATACAAGATTGCGGCGAAAGAGTTAGCGAAGAAAGTTGAGGGTGACTTCAATGGCGTGGAAAATTCTGTCCAATCAATTCTGCGTACTTTGAGTCAGTATAATAGATACCGTTGCACAGTGCTTCGCGATCTTCCGGCTGTATGGAACCACAAAAATTCCGGACTCAGACTCTCGACAGTTGCGGCACATATACTTGTCGAAGAAGGGAAGATTGAGCTGAAGGACCTAGAGCTGTTATACCCAGTCAAATGGCCTGACTTCACGAGCCCAGGTGATCCAATAACTGGAGTGATTTCGTCGTTGATGCACGTAGTTAGCCATATATCTCGGGATGCTCAGAGAATTGGGGCAGCCTTCACGAAGAACAGAACACAAGAGATAGAACTAAGCCAAGAGAAGGTAGCCATGACAGCACAAAGGTCTAATTTCGTGGTACAAGAGGCTCTACTGACCTTGATTCTCCACATCATAAGAGGTATATCTCAAATTTCTTACCCATATTCTCCCATATACCTATGAGTTAAGGCTTCAATACTAATCATTTTAGCGCCACTATCTTTACTTGTCGCATTCACCTTTGGTCTTTACAACCTTCTCGACTTTCTTTGTTATTTTTTCGAAAGCCGATTCAAGCCTGAGGGCTTCGCCAACAATCCACGTTTATACACTTACGTACACATGATGGAATTTCTTTTCCTAAGATTTCTGTGCGAGTTAGCCGCAACCTTCACCCAACCTTGGCAGATGGCACTGCATAGCGATACCATCGTTCCCACCATGATCGAAGTGCCACGAGGCATTGCGAGGGCTTTCATAAGCGGACTTAATGTCGGCGTCGGAGTTGTCGCTTTGACACTTCGTGCGCTGGACTCACAATTCAGTAGGAGCATGAATGAGCGACCGAAGGAAGACGTCGTCTTCGAGGCGAGGACAATGCACGGGAAGCTTGAGTTTGAGCGTCTTGCGAAACAAGCTGCAAAAGGTGCCGAGCTGGGCGACTTTGTAATTCAGGCGTGGGATGCAAGTTTAGAAGCATCCAGGGCTGCTTGAGCTGTCTAGATCACTCGTGTCAATCAGTGGAACAGCATCTTACGTGAATTGAAATCTTTTCTGTTCCCTTATTTCTCAAGTACGTACGGCGCACCTTCGATATCACACGTTCGATTATTAATCGCCAAGTGACCGAGTTAATGTGACTGTTGTGATCTCTCGAAAGTCGACGACCTGCGTACCTTGACACTCACCTGCAAGTTTACTCTCTCCGGAAACTTCGGTACAATGAATGTTCAAGGCTTAAGAATTATAATTAAGGGCTTTACTCGACCTCGGTTCTTTCTTTTGCCTTCCCTTCCTGCCTTCCAACCTTGTAAAGCTGCGCATGCCAGAAGCAACAAAAGTCTAAGGACCTCAAAATGACAGCAGCAACGACAAAAATCTCCACCACGGCCATCATTGTCGGCGTCCTCGGCTCTCGCAAACCTTTCATCAGTGCGCAGTTACATCTAAGACCTGAAGAAAGCGGCAAATGTGCTCAGATATCAGGAAAAGAAATTACAGCCAACTGGACTCTCCAGACAGAAGGCCGGAAGGACGAGCAATGGCGGTGATACAGTCTGCTTAAGTATATGGGTCCCGTTTTTTGAACATTGCTGAGCACCGAGATGGTGAATGAATAACCTTATTTACCCCGTGCCTAGGTAATCATCGCTGACCGTCGTCTGGGCGGTCCTGTCCCCGATTATGCCGTCGTTGTCGACTTTCCTACTACCGAGTTGAAGCCTCTGTGTTTAGACATTCCCATACCTATGCGGTCGAGTTCCGGAGGAATGTATACCCACTAAACAGCCATAGTAAACCTCAAATGTTGGTGGGAGAAGGATGAGTATGTTGGAATACGAGGTCATATGGGGCATTTAGTAGATGGGGTTGAAGCTGGATTGGAGTCTATCTAGGGGGTGGAAGGTGAAAACTCTACTAGCGGCCTCCCCAGCCTTATAGGGCGGAGATTACCAACCAAAGAGTACTGTTCAGGGCCGGTGGATAGGGAAATAAGGAGCAAAGCTGGGTGTAGAACTGCAGAAGCGTCATGGATAGGCCCCTTCTCTCGGCCCGCTCGACGCTCGCCTTCTGCAGGACAGCAGCATCCAGCCAAGCTGTATAGAATATAGGTAATGCACACACAGGCACTATCAGTCTGCTGGAAAGTCTGCTGGAAGCCATGTTGTAGCGTCAATACATAGCACATATATACAACGCATAGTAACTATGTCGACCAAGCGTTGACTCTGTGGTCACGTACAAAGTTCTCTGCTCAAGAGTTCGCTTTGTAAAGAATGACTCTTCGTTCTGATGATAGTTCCCCTTTATAAGACGGTTTGTTGGTCTATTCGACTTGGGCAGAGTTGAAGGCAACACCACAGCACGATGTACATGGGATCGCTATAATGCTGAAGAGTTCATTCCAGAGAGACCGCTGCGAAGAAGCAGAAGATCCTTGTTCCATCCCCAGTGTATGCGTCGACCCTTTCGGTATAATTGCCCTACTCTACTTAGCAATAACGTTCAAGGCCCTAAAAGAACTATTCGGCACTCACAGGAGGCATCATCAGCTCGTCAATGTATACCGTTGTTGTCAGGATCGCCTTTCCCTTCTTCGGCGGACAGACCTGGGTCTGGTTTTGAATGACATCGACGTGGTCACAGAGATGCTCCACTGTGTCGATCGAACGTACGTCTCCGTATGTCGCGTTTAGGGTAAACTTGGGGACTGCTCCAGTTTCTTCTTTGAAGGTTCCTCGAATATCAATAGTAAAGTGGCTGCCGCTGTAGTAGTATTAGCATTTTAGATAAGAAGACATGGCACTTCCTCGAACGCACCGTTTCGGTGGGTTAGGATGCAGATCTACGCGGTCGACAGCGAAGATATTCTCTTTAGGGTCCCTTCCTCCGCAAAATTGCACCGGCGAGTCTCCTGGGACCTTGTGCCCACTAAGAGCCTCAGGGTCTTGTTGAAGTAAGGTCTGTGATGCTCGATACGCAGGTAGAGAAAGCGTCTCGCAGGCAATAAGCAACGAGCTCAGTAAGAACAGAGTTGTTCCGCTGTTGAACATCGTAGCAAGTAACGAGTCGAGTTGTCCAACGCGACTGGTGGTTTCTAGATGACTGATGAAGATATTGGTAGAGGATCACGATCAGCGAAGCCGTCAAATCGCATAATGTACGGTTGGAGGCGAGGGCATGTTGGGGGCTTGAACAGAAACTGCTCAGTCTCGACAAGGGTTGCCCTAATGTTTTGATTTGACACAGCCGATAGGTCGATGCTGTCACGTACTGCTTTCAAGGACTCAAGGGCAACAGTAGTACAGAAGTATTAGTGTAATGAGCAATTTACTCACGCTTCGTACCCGGTTCAGCTCGGGGGCCTGAAGGTTCTGTTGAAGATTAGAACAACCGCGCCGCAGGGCTGAAACCCATCCTTTACCTGGCGACAGAACGATGTTCTCATATTTGTCTACCATGTAAGGTATTTGAAAGTCTGCTTCTTGGACGATAGGCAGCTCTGCTACTGAATTGCTTGGGGCATATCATCGATCGATCGATGAAGAGGTTTACATGGACACAGCACAGGCATAGAGCCTCCACAAAGTGGGAAGAAAACTCCAAGCTTTATTCCCTCACACTGGGGGCCTGATTTGTGGCTGCTGTGCCATACAATGCGCATCTTCTGAAACAGCTGAACTCAATGTCGAGTTCGGTAATATTATTATTGTTATCACATACAATATGCAAGGCTTCCAATTGACAAGCCTTCGCCGCCCCCGTCGCCTCCGCCGAGAGATTCAAATGTTTTATCTTTCTGTTAATTTGATCCATTGCGGAAGTTATATGGTGTACCTCTGTCTCTTATGTTTCTCAGCATCACAATCCGACCATAGTGGAAGTGTTCAGATTTCTCCTCTACATCAGCGCATCTGATACATCGCCCTTTCTTCTTGTATTTATACAGTGAATTTCAAGCCCAACATGAGGGCCTCGAGTATCTTTTCATTGCTCTCTAGTTCTGGTCTGGCCGCTTCAATTCCTATGACCACATTCGATGGCTACTCGCTGCCGACTGTATATTCGCGAGGACTTGAAACTCGTGCTGGCCAGGCTGTGAAGAAATGGGCGGCGATGGGTGACTCCTATGCCTCAGGTATCGGAGCTGGGGTACGTGGAATCAACAATGGCGACACGACATGCTCCCGTTACACTGAATCCTACCCTAATGTGATGAACGTCGTCTTGGACGGTACTGGCCCAATCAATCGGCAATTTCAGGATAATGCATGTAGCGGTGCGGTTAGCACAGGTTAATCGTGCCACGCAATCACCTACTAAAGTCCGGACCATTCCAGCACCAGGGATCACCACTCCAGACGCAGCGAGTATAACGTCGCAGGCACCTCGACCCCAGCATCATGGCTCTTTGAAAGTCTCCCCACATCCACCAATTTAGCATCGAGGCATGTCTTCAAGCCAACCACGAGAGACCCACGCCATTTTCTCCCTTGTTTTGTGGAATGTAATTCAAAAATCTCAGCACGGTGGTTTTCATCGAGTATCTTGATTATATCCAGATGTTGCTCACAGTACCGAGTCACGACCGTATAAGCCCGGAGGGCGCTTGCCGAGTCATCGCTGTGCTCTCTACTCCCTTTAAGGATCTGTGTCAAGCGGAGGCCGACTTTTACACTGTAAAGAGAGGAGAGCACGATCTCAAGATTCTCCTCTTCGACAGTGATTGCATTGTGTGGGGACTATAAGGTTGCTTAGATGTTTCGCGGGCTATAGTAGTCGGTAGGGTTATTGATATCTGCAACAACGCAGCTGAGTAGATCAAGCGCTTGTGAGCCTGGAAGGAGCTAGGAAGGGGAAGGATTGCCCAGATTGATATACGGCGTGGGGAAGGCATATTTGTTGCTTGAGCTGTATGAGCCGCAACTTATCTTACTAATCCGGTAACAGATCACGTGGCCTTAGATTATGATACAAGGTTTACTCGTGTCAAGGTAGCATAAGCAGCCCCACCAAACACGCTAATTCTAGCCCCTACTACTGCGTTTGTTTACCTACCTTACCTACTCTTGGTATACGAGGACACGAGGGCAGAGAGGCATGTAGATATATTGACTGAACTATCTAGTAGGTAGGAACTATGGAGGAAGGAAGAAGTGGGCGAAGGGTAAATACCCATCCACTAGCGCCGGACTAGCGCCGGATGAATGCGAAGATTACTAACCATGAGGGTAACAGTAAGTACATACTGTTCCCTATTTGCAACACCTACCTACTACCTACTACCTACCTATCTACTTCGTACCTACCTACTACCTACCTATCAAATCAACATATGGCTCCACGAACCCCGTCGCCCAGACCTTCTCGTCGTCAAGAAGCTGATACTATTCGCAAAGCTTGCTTTTTCTGGCACACTGTTGATAAACGACAGAACAAATCACTAATAACAGTGATCAAAGAGAAGGAGATACCTCAAAACACAGGCTTTCGTTAGCTACTTCAATAAAGAAACATGAGCTTGTCAGCTCAAAGAAGGATAGGAAAATATCGTGCCGGTCGATCTTTCAAGCTCACTAAAGAGCTTTTACAACGTCTAGTCGATCGTGTCACAAATCACGTACGGGATCAAGTTTTAGATGAAGCTCGATTAGCTCATCATCAGTTATCTTTCAGTCTTTGTACACTCAGAGAGCACTGTGTTAAACATAAATCAAGAATTCTAATGAGAAGAAGATCTGCAGTCAAGCTAATCAGCTTCGCAAACAAGAAGGCTCGTGTTCAATATGAAAACGACTATGAATCAGAACCGATGGAAAGCTTTTGAAAATATGTGACTTTTACGGATGAGACACATGTTGATTCGAATCAGGTGCATCGAAGATGTACACTCAGATAATCTGCAAGAAATTCCTGACACGCAGAGAGTCAAACTGCACATGGCTGGCTTCGTGTCATGGCACGCCAAAGATTCTCTGATTTTCTGCAACGATAAGAACGATCCTTCGGCTATGAAGTCAGTCAAACAGAAGCTCAAGCCTCGTCGAAGCAAATATTCAACGAAAGAAAAGTATCAGAAACGAATACGCGACTGAGAGTCGCGAAAACCTCACGATTCAGAGGTTAAGCCAAAAGGAAATTTCATGACTAACAAGAACTACACGAAAAAGATATTACCTGAATTGCTGAAGGTCGTCAACGAGCATAAAGCAGCTGGAAGACGAGCTATTTTACAGGAGGATAACGATCCGAGCCATGAAACCAAAGGTCTAAAAGACAATTCAGTCAAAAGCTTCAAACGAAACAACAATATCGAGCTTCTGAAGCACGAGCATTCAGCTCAGTCACCCGATTTGAATTCACTTGAAGGAGTATGAAACATACTAAAACAACGTGTTAGGAGGCGGGAATCCGAATGACACACTCTGAAGAAGCTAAAAGAGATAATTCTCGAGGAACTGAATAGAATCAAATTACAATAGACGAAATACGAGCTAGAATCAGCAAAATGCCTTGGCGATGCAAACAGCTAGTTAAAACGGGTAGTAAAGGTATCAAGACGGAATTATGGTGATTGTTCAATGTAAGTAGTCAAATTGGGGGGGTTAGGGATACCTTGGTTATGCTTGGCCGCTTATGCTACCGTGACTTCTCGCACCCCCTAGTGGTACTGGAATAGTCACACACTCCTCCAAACATCATTACAGTAGGTCAGATGGATCTTCATTACACGCTAACTGCTCAGCGATATGATTCAGAATTCCAAGAATGGACCGTGAGCCTAAGTGCTGGCCCGAAAAGGCTCAATTGGGTGGCTGCTTTAAAGAATCCTGTCAGCGCCGCGGAAGAGAGGCCATCTGGCGTGGTACGATGAGTGATTCTTTCGCAAGGAAAAAAGCTAGAGAGGTCAGCCAACATTTACATCGCTACAGCAGGAGTCGCCAGGCTCCTGTGGAGTCACTTATCACGACAGCAAAAGCTGAATGTGATGTCAATGATTCTTTGCGAGCAGTACGTCTTTGTATCGAGGATACTGTTGTTGGTACTGCTCTGCAGAATTTGCATCGGAAGTTTCTGGAACGTGAAAGTGCATGGCAAACACTTAGGAAAACCGGTATTGATATTTCGGCTTGTCGGCAGAATTCTGGAAACCATGGAGCCGCCTTCAAAATATATGTTGGTTGACGAATCGGCCAAAATGTGAACACACTTTGGAACAATCCTATTCAGGTATGTATAGCATATTTCAACACTCCCCCATGTTATGCATACCATATTCTTCCGATTGCCACGGTTGTTTTTGGATGTGTGATTAATTATGTCATAACATATTTCAACAATATACAATATCTTACCCGTCTCTACAAGATCAACGCAACGAGATGATCTATCATATCGTCTCAATAGTCAACCTATTTGAAGTCTTATTCAGAGCTATTAGGACCTAAGAAGACAAATGTCGATGCAATTCGTCAGACCAGGAACATGGGAAAAGACCAGAGCCATGTTGAAAGGTTACGAGACGGGCCATTTCTCTATAGTTCATTTTGATTTACATAGTATGATTCATAAAGGAAGGCACGCTCGACAATTCTCTCTTACCCGATACCCAACTTATTTTCACTGCAGGGCCGGGCTATGCTTTTCTCCGTCGAGCACTCATCAGCATCGTAGAGTCTTTGTAGACACACCACAGATTGCATCTGCGCTTGCTGAATGGGATGTTGATTCTGTGGTCTTGGATGCTTATGACTTGGCCAAGGTCTCGTCATGCGAATCAAGCAATCTGGCAAAGGTTTTCAATCCCCACGGGATTGATAATGTCGTTGCAATGTCATATGGTTTGATTTCTCATAGTGCTACTATTTCCATGAACGAATTCTACACTTGCCTTCTTTTGAAGCGCTACGATCTCCAACGTGCGGTCTTTACTGCCCAGCTACGCCTGCGGACAGATCCAAATCGACTTGCTCGTCACACTACGAGTGTAAGGTCGAAGATGATTTCGTACCGGCTCTAAAACCCATAGAGCTACAGTGTTCTTGACTGGTGAAGGCGCACTCAATCCGGATATAATTGACTTCTCCGCTCTTAGTATAATGTCATCCGCTTCTGAGTTACCTCGGAACACTCCGAGCACTGTGCCGACTATTCTGGGTCACGACACGAACATGCTTCTGAGAAAGTATTCTCGAAAAATTCAAGGTCGTAAACCTGGTCGGCGGTCCAGGTGTCGGCAAGACTACGTTTTTAAAGTACCTTCAGGACTGGTGGGCCTTATCAGGGTTTGAAGAAGAAAATGATCTACATTGGCTGCCAGAAAGAGTCAGATCTATGGTATGATTCGGTGATCTATGAGAAGATTGCAAATGAGATTCAGAGGGACATGCGATGATATTGATCGAAATACACAGAGCACGATGTATTGTTCTCCTTAACAACGTCGGGCCACCGCTTGCGCATAACAAAGGCTTTTCAGGTGACATTTCTTCTACTCAAGAACGTAGCTTTTATTGATTTTTTAGAGAGTTTGGAAAGTCTGGTGAAGACTATCATTGCAAACTCATTTCCTCATCCCGGAAAGCGCCAGAGATGGAAGCACCTATAAAAGTACAAGAGGTGATCCTTAAGCCTGTGTCGATAGTTGATGCTATGGTGTGTGCCTAAGACGTTCTTGCGAGCCATGATGTCTCATTAGATCAAGGCAAAGAAACAAGCCAATGATTAGAAGAGCTTCTTCTATTCCACGAGAACAACTTTCTATTCCTTAACACTTTTCTGCCATCTTTGAAAGACGAGTCAAACAAACTTGATGTCTTTCGTTTCACCTCACATATCGGCCTCCCGGCCAGCGTTTCTGAATTTCTCGATCTCAACCTGGCATCAACAATGGAATTTACTACTGGACCGTCAGACGACCAGCCAACTGTGAATATCACGAAACCAAATATTATCTCCAGCTTTACGTTCTGAATGATGGAACTTCACGAAAACTATCCGAGAACGTGTTTTATTGGCCATGGAATCATGCATAGGCCATCGGGTGACGGCCAAAGTATTCTCGACCAGCCTTATACTATTTTCCGGGAATATCATAAGCTTCATTCTCAAGGCTTGTTGGTTGTTGATCCTCGGATAGATATTTTCATGGAACTAATGTCCAAAGAGCGCATTAGCTTGCGTAATGCCATTAAAGGTCGCTGGAGATACTTCGTTCATTAGCACTTCGTTATACGTAGAAGGAAATGAGCTATGTCAGGTTTGCCGAGTTGTCGATCAAAACACTTAGGTCATACCGCTTGCGGAACTCTACAATAGGCTGAGGAAGCTGGAACGCATAAAGGGGTGGCTTGTTCCGCTTCCAATTGTTCCTTAGATCATCATCGCCACGATCCTCATCAGCTTTTTGCTTCAACAGCCACTATGCTTCAATACCATTTACACCGCCCCCACCATCTTCATGTATATCAATAGTCACTACTCTATCATTTACGACAGAGTCACCTCCACAGCATGGTACAAAGAGAAGGGTGAGGGCTATTGCAGGGAATGAGAGGGTTGGGGATTGGCTTCATGGTCATGTCGCGGCAGAAATCACGGCGGAGCCAGTGCTGCGAGATCTTCAATGGAAGGGTTTCGAGACTCAGTAAAAGATGGCTTATGGTCAGTGGTATCGGATCATCTATGTGACTAAGTGATGGGTTCAGTATGCCAAGTTTCAACGCTTCAATTGCACAAGGATTCCGATTCTCCACTCGATACCTTTTACAAATGACCAGTGCATCGTCTTCTCAACTTTTGCACCCACTCACCAATGACTTGATAAGGTATCCCCAAGTATCCCTTACACCGTTCCTATGGTTTCTCATACCTCGCGGCTCATTTTCAATATCAGCTTACAAGCACAATTTCAACTCGCTGCCAAACGAGCTCACAGCTTTATCAGACTTTGATATCAGAATCCGCTCATGCACAAACGAGCATTGACATCTCATCGGTGCGACCACTTGACGATACTTAGCATGGAGCTTCCGCTTCTCTAACGACTGGTAGTGCATCATTGCGAATAACCCGTATCCTATCTTCCCTCCAGCACCCATGCTAGCTGCAAAGAAGATCATTCTGTCAAGTAGAACCTTTTGTTAGAATATGAAGCACGTGCAGTATCATACTAACCATGCGCGATTGAGGTAGTGGAGGTCGATTTAGCCAAAGGCACATCTACGATACCTATATCAGAGCCGCTACAGCAGCTATGAATACTTTCCTTTAGAAACTGAGATGTCTCTTCTTTGGTGTCTGCCCTTTGTGCTGATTTCTTCAAGCTGTCTGTATTCTAGGCTGTAGATTTTTCCCGAGGAAGCTTTGATTGGTCAAAGCCCTGTGATGTGTCTCTATTTCCGGCTGATTATTCCACTGTTGTGAGCCCCCCTGGGGCGGGAGTTTATTTCCACAGATTCTCCCGCATGCTGCCAATGTACACTGTGTGTGATACTATTTGGACATTGAGCTCACTCTCCCCGGAGACTGCACCATATATTCACGTGTCCTAGGTTGGATCTGTACCGCCATGACGTCTATGGATGGATGAGAATGGCCATTGGAGAAGTACTGTATTCGCTAGAGTTTTCTAGAGCACTAGTTGCTCAGGGCAAAAGACCTTCGAAACACATTCATCTCGTCAAACAAATACCTGTTGAACTTTGACCTGTCCTTGTCCTCATACAATCACTTGTCGATCCTCAGTCGTTCAAAGACCGGCAGATATGCGTCACCGCCTACTTTATCGATGTTTTGACGATCTCGTCTCCCATTCAGCCGAGTAACTCTTGCTCACTTACAGTCAAAGGACAGCCGTTCCAGTCTTCAGCTCAGTGACCTACCGTCAAGGGTATTGCCGCGGACCAGTATCCTAGACCCATAACATCCCGTGTGACCGTGAGAGACTATGTCGATAATTTCAATTCTTTGTAGAGGCAGCTTTGGGTACGGAAGATTTATTGCGACTAACTTAAGATATAGTCCGTTGAATTCGAATCCAGACATTTGCCCAAATCCGGCGGCGCTGTTTGACACATTTCAGGAGTAGATATGCTCCTTCCAGAACCCTTATAAAGCAACGGCGGCCACTCATGTATGCCTATATCGGCCTGAGAATATGTTTACACGTCTGGTTTCCTCAGATGGATCGCGTTCAAATGTGCACCTGCTGGTAACACAATATCCTTCCTTCCGATGGGGTATCGTATGAATTTCGACCTCACAAGCTCCAAAGCCCGTTGCTCGCGCCTAAAGACCCCAACCGAAACCCAGTTGAATAGAAACCACCGCAACCGAGCTGCTAGACCCCAATTCGAGGCGTCAAAGCTCTGCATAGAAACGTATTCAAAGTATTTCGGATACCAACCTGAGGAACCCCAGTCCACAAGCCAAAGATCACCCTGATTGTCGACGAAAAGGTTACGAGGCGCGAGATCCTGATGAGTAAAGACAAGTGAGGCGGGGGTGGATGGCACGAATTGCTTGTCGCTGCGAGACCTCCTGCCCTTCTGCCCGAGACTTCTTTTGGAGACGTATTGCAGCCAGAAGCAGATGAAGGACGTTAGAGCTTCTGGCGTTGCATGTAACGGGAGTTTGTAGTAGTCATCCAGCCAGATGGAATCGCATTTCCCGCTAACTAATGATCCTGCAGTAGGAGAAGTTATAGTCCTCATGACATGTACGAATCGACGTAGTTGAAACCCCAATTGGAATGTCCCAAGCCAACCGATCTGAGCCCATGCTTCTTGCAAAGTAGTTCCTTGAATTCGGTCCATTACGACATATACATTGCGGTCGTCCTCAACGACTCGCTTGATATCTGGTACACGGATATGAAGTTTCTTCGATAACTTCATCGCCGCAATCTCATCGGGCGCTTTGGCGGCGATAAGTTGTTTGGCGACAAGATTTGGAGACAGCAGAAAGATTCTGCGGATTGAGGCAGATAGAGTCGGACACTCAAGGATATAGCGCACCAGATCAGAGTTCGAATAGGTTTCGAGAAACTGTTCTTGGAAACTGCAGTCCATCTTGGTGTAGGCGACAGGTAAGAGGGAGAAAGCGACCAAATCGCGTTGAGTCCCGAACAACACCACCACAGCAGCGGAATCACTATGATGATGGATACCTTGAGGCGGTCGAGCAACGACTCTGCTGCCCAATATATTATCCTCAAGTTGAATGCTGGACTACTATGGCGATTTTGCAGGTGGTACAAGTCCATACTGATTGAATTCTTGCGGGAGATGGTCACGCTAGCGCAGTCAAACACATCAAAACATTATTAGTAGGATGACTTTACCCTGAGTGGAAAGGATCAGGAACACAATCAGAACACCGCACGGAGAGATGTCATTTATGGGTACACCGCATGCATAAGTCTCTCAATGTCTCTCAAGATAGTAGTGAGTCATCAACATAATGGTCTATCTAATGCCATGCAAATGGCCGATATTGCCCCTTGGCGCATGTGTGCTTCCACACTTTATGGCGACAGTCCAGAAGATCGAACGAAACCTTGTTAGAAGGTTCCTCTCTCTACCATCCTTGGTTCACTGCCGCTTGGATCGCGCCAGTAGAGAGAAATGCTCGCCCAGGCCGTTGTTGCGCTGCCTTGAGCGAGAATCTCTCCAGCTTCCAAGTCCGAGATCAAGGTGTACATCCAATATCTACAACCCTCTTCGTACTCTGTAAACCTGTACTTGTCCCTCTTGTTTTTGACTATCAAATCCATGATAGCTTGGACCGTCACCGGTTCGGTCGGTTTGAATGTGAGCGTCTTGATGGATGCATTGGTCACAACGTATTCCTTCGAATCCAAGATGACCGTCCCAGCAAGTCCATCAGCACCATCTCCCGGTATCATATCCACCTTGACCGACTTTGCCACGCTGTCACGAAGTTGGAGGAATATTACCCAGTGATTGGTCGGGGGTCGTCCGTTTTCATCTCCTTGGTTGTTTAAGTTCTTGTAGGCGCATAAGTGGATGTTTTCGATCAATTGTCGACGGTCGTCGTTATGGAAGTCAAGCGTTCCCCAATCATCCGTTGCCATACTCGAGAAACAGTCAGCCAGGCCTTGAGTTTTGTCTCTAATATATACCTACTCGCCTCGATGTCCAAATGATCGAGAAGATCAATATCGAAATGTATGGTCTCTCCTTTCCACCCTTCCTCAGCATGTGACTCACGCTACTTGAATCCGACTCACGGAAGATCGGGAGGAACGAAAGAACTCCAATGTACTAAGAAGTTCAATGGTGAGGACGTCTCAAAGGGAGAATGAAATGATCATTGAAGTCTGGAGTATCACTCGAGTAGGCGTTCGGCCACCAATTCTAAACTGCAAGATTCACATTCAAGTCGGTGTGAAAAGGATTTTTTTATTATGTCTGATTCACACGTCTCGCGTACCCGGCTTTATAATTGCGCTTCTTTGATGCCACTAGCTACTGGTTATCTGCTAGGTGAAGTAACAACGACTGTCAGAATAGCTGGTAGCAATCAATGTTTGGAAAATCGATTGGAGCAACGTAAACTCGGGGGATCGACAAAAAGACAGACTATGTTGGACCTAGACACGTTAAACCCGCCGCTGTCTATGTTGTGGCCTCCACCATCAGCGAATGAAGAAATCAAGCTTCGGTGAGATTGGCTCATGGTCGCCTTCTGCGCCAATATGTTTCCGTTGTCGTTTTTACAGCTCGCTTGTCACGAAATGCAGTATGCTCGTACTGATCTCTGAGAATATAGCGATCATTTCCATCAGAAAAGTATTCCAGCTCAGGGCTCAAATCCCTGCTCTCCATAAGAGGGTACTTGATCAAAGCGTTGCGTTTGCTGGTAGAGGCGGGACGACGGTCTTCGGGATAAGTCTTGGTGTCAATGTCCACTACAAATCTTATCTTACTTCTGGACCCCTGATCCCGCGACGTGTATTTAGGGGGTGTGGCGTTCCGTCGACGCAAGCTCTCGCGTTGCGGAAGTATTGGAGCTGGGGATGGTCCACGATTTGCTCGATCTCGTGTGGTAAACATCCTGGATTGTGGTATGGCTGGTTCCTCGAACCATTTTCTCCTGATAGTCTTTTCATGATCCCATTGCGGTTGTGCTGGCGGACTGTAGACTTGATCGTTGACCCATTTATGATTCCACGTCACTAAGTACGACCTTGAGTTAGTCTCCAGTATTCTTACTATGCGGTAGCGACTTAGAGAATGCAAATAGTCGAATGGGCTACGTACTTGTTTTCTGATCAAAGTCAGCGTAGAAGTATCTTCCTTCTCTTTCATCCCAGAACCAACCTTCCCGCTTAGCTCTCTGACTCGGGATTCGTACATCGTTGGAGGAACATCTGCCATTGAGCGTCTTAGGCTTCACCCTCCCGTCAGATTGATCCTCTATGTGATAGTAGTCAGATGAGCAAGTTCGCCGTGTAGATTCCTAGAACCAATGTTAACAAAGGTAAGTAACTATTTCGGCATTGAATAATTGCCTACCCCCCTTGACGATGCTTTCGATCGGCCTCTTCTGCCGCGCATCTCGCTTTGTGATCTTGACGTCCCTCCGTTTCAATTAGAAGATGGTAGAGTCTGTGGTCCTGGGTACAATTAATAGTGGACTCTTCTCAGGAGTTGGTCCTTCTGAAAGCGGGGTTAATGAGTTTCTTGTCACACTTCTTTGGTGCAGTAATTGATGCAGCAATCCGGTAGGTGCGAGAATTCGGATCCATTGTTGCCATTTCTGCTCGGGTATGCAGACAGAGGTGTACGAGGTTTCTGAGGCGAGAGACTTTAACCCAGAGAGAAAACATCTTGATTTGACATTCTCTACAAAGAGTTGTAGGTACGGAAAAGTTCAATGCCTAATAAACGAGTTGTGCTGTCTCCATCGACCGAGCTATGTACGATATATTGCCAAATGAAATGCACAGAAGCTAAGTAAGTAATGGTGGAATTGTGCAACTGCGTCCAGAAACTCATATGGGCCTTGTTATCATGCCCGTCGAGTCGGACTCACGAGGGTAGAGGAGTAGATAACATTAAGACTACGGAAACGTATAAACTATCCGGTAGGTAGAGAATCTTTGAGAGAGAGATGCAACAACCCGTGCGATATTCCGAGCAGTAGACAGGGAACACAAGATTGTGGCTTTCGGTATTTGAAGCAGTAGTTATGGTGTAAGCAATACACTCACGGATTGCCCAGTTGAGTGATGAAGATGACTTTTTTTACCAAGGCCCAGTCGACACCGGTACTGTTGCGTTTTAACGGCCAACTTTTGTAGTGCTTGAGGAATAGAACACTCCACAGTGGTCTCAAATGGCCCCAATGACCGACTATTCCTGCCACATAGATAGTGGTACCCTAAGCGGACTACCCTAGGAACACTGTTCCAACGCTAGCGCACTAGTCGACGTGTCTTTCGAAAACATTCATGGACGTGGTGAGCCGGTTCAGAATGCATGGTAAGATGGTACGAGTTCAGTCAAGGGATAACATTCTAATAGTCTGCCCAAAACCCAATGTGTTCTACCCTGCAATGCTCCATTTCTGCATGTCGCATGATCAGCCGTCGCCATTCTCTCCTATTTTACCCCTATCTCAACTGTTGCTGGGTCGAATCCCGAAACCAAATACTGGTGGCGTTGAGATTTAAAGAATGGCAGAATAATCACGAGATCCCATAATATTGATTGGAATTGATATTTTAGTAAGCATCTCTCCTAGGTACGCCTAGATGACCGCTTCTTCTAAGCGTCCCTGGTAGCCAAGTATTACGCCATTCTTCATGCCTCGTACCATGCCTCATTAATCGTTACAAACACATCTCGAAATTTGTGTATCTAGGTCTGCCTAGGTGACATTTCTCGTACGACGACTAGCTAGTACTCAAGGCACTCATCGGAAATGATTGACCGGTATGTGGTACGCTGTCGTGACGCCTGGCGCGCTTTGTCGAGGGATTGCTTTGAGTATTGGCCTTCCGCTTGGCCAAGAGTGCCATGGCCTGTTCACTTTCTTGCTTTGTAACTTCTTTGAACGCAGTTTTGAGAAGAGGGTGAAGTTCTTTTGCCGCATATTCGGCCACGGTAGTCTTGATGAGCAGACATGCTTGATCCTTCGTGTATCGCTGCAAAGGTAAGAGTTCGTCGAATAAGAAATAAACTGTTCCATTCTCTCGCATTTCAGCTCGATGCACTCGAACGCTCAAGTCCTGTGCATTGAATACTAATGAGAACACACGGACATCGTTGTAAAACCTTTCTTCTTGACCCAAACGCACCATCCAGGTATATATATTGTAAAGAGCCTGGCTAGCGCTGTGTAAATTAGCCGTGTAAGCGTCTTGAAGGTCTGCACCTGCTTTTTTGACTTCCATGAACAGAAACGGGAAGCAACGATCCCCTCCGTCAGGGGAGATGCACTTTTCGAGTTCAGAGGGGATCGGATCGTCAATGGCTTCCCCAGTGAATGATTTCAACGTAAAAAACATGGCCAGATCTGGCCTCGGTGACGAGATTATATCGGCCTTGCTTGAAGGTAGGCGACTGTCTTCTGGCTGAGACCATAAGCCCTCGCTGTTCCAATCGAAAAATCCACCTAACCAGTACTGATTGATGATATGTATCATAACGGTTCGCTGGAGAACAGCCTCATTCCCGGCAAGGCATCGCTTCAAGTCAGAATTGAAATATTTCTCATTGATAAAAGGATAATTGATCTTTGATTTGGCTTTGTCGAAATTGAAGGAGAAGTTGTCAATAAAGGAATAGCAGTTATCTCTGGGGTGGCTTCTGGTCTCATCAATGAATATCTGTGCGGCGGATTGCAAGTCTCCTATTTCCTTATTTGATAATTCAGGAAGTGTTGTCTTGATAATAGACGCGAGGTACTCAAGTTTTCCGTCGGCCGTTGGGTCTTGATAGATTCGGCGATATCTAAGTTTACTCGCTGAAACTTTGGTGGCTCTGGAGCCCTTTGCTTTTGCGGTTGACGCATTCTCTCCAGTGGTCACGGAGCTTGAGCTTTCTTGCATACCGCCCTCGTCTTCAAGCAGAACACCGGGGACCCGTGCCGTATATAGAGCGCGAGCTCTTGCAGTGCGTTCGGGCGACACTGATTCTATTCGGCTCAGCCAACGAGCAAGCCCAGAGGTCTGTAATCGTCAACCAAGTTCTAGCTGTACGAAGAAGATTTGACTACTCACCGGAGGGTTCCCAGAGTTTGTTCTCGGAACTGGGTTCTGATTGACTACAGACCTTGTCTGTGGGCGGTTGAACGGTTGTTGTTGGGTCTGGCTCGGCTCTTTGGCAGAGGCTTTGCTATTGACCCTATCCCTTGTCTCTTTACCAGTCCTTGCACTCTTCAGCACTTGCTGTGTGGCTTTGGACCCGGAGTGCTGATGCGATCGATCCGATTGCCTTTGTTGTGGCTGTAATTTGGCTGGGGGTGGCTTACGGTTGTTCGGACTAGGTGATGGATGTTTACCCTCCCCGTATTGCTTAGTCCATGCCCTTGTACCCGGCCGGTGAGGTTGGTCAAGTCTGGGCTCGACGGTCTTCTTTGACCTCCCCTTGACGTTCTCGTATGTCTTCTCCTGGACCTTCTTCTGCTGCTTCTCCGAGGCTCTTTTGCGCGGACGATGAGGTCGGTGAGGTTCACCAGCTGTGCTATTCTTCGCGTTCTTCTCGACGTTATCCTGCTGCCTTGCCCAAGCTCTTGTGCGCGGGCGGTATGTTTGCTCAGGTTCTGTCTCTGTATTCTAGTCCTCGTTCGTTGTCAGCCAATATCCATGTAGACATCGAATACGCAATGGCATGTACCTGAACAATGCTTATTGCTCGAGTGCGCGTCGCATTTTGCTTTCTGCCTCTTGTGCGGCCTCTGTTCGACATCAGGAAGCAGAAAGTTGTGGCCCCAGCTCGAGTGATAAGTAGATTCCTCGGCAGAATCGAACATGATCAAAGCGGGGTTGAATTGATGCGTGTAGCACATTCTGGATGGAGCAATGCAGCAAGCCTGCAGTAATCAGGGGCCGAAAGGTGTAGAGCTTCTTGTCGCGACTGGGTCACGTTATCTCCCCAGATACTCTCTAGCCACGACGATAACAGACTGCATTAGAGAGTATAGCCAACGCCAGTATCGTTGATGGGGGAGGTAGTGCGTTCGACGCAAGACCCAGACCAATCATGTCCAGACACACCATGATATCTACCTTGTAATCCAGGCACCAGTAAGGTCCTGTTCCGATCACCCTGGATGTTCGCACTGTTTGGTGGGGCTCATTGTTATTTGTGTCCTTCATCTTCCGATCTGATATTTCCAATGACGGTATGACGGTATGAGAGAGAAGAACCATATAACCAAGCCAAAGATATCTAGCAGAGGCGGTTGCAAGGTCTCGATGCATCATGCACGGTTTCTAACTACGAGTATCATTTTCCATCCCATTTGATTTCATAATCAGGCCTCCGATCCATGCAAGGCTGAGGCTGAATGTAAGCATTACTTATCGTTCTTGTCATTTTTCAACGGCGTACGGCTGAAGAAAGAATGTCGCTGGGTCGAGGCTTTAGACGCTTGCGCGAACAAAACTTCAGGCCCCCCGCCGCGTTGCTAGCCAGCAAATTTGCGACTCAATAATTCAAATCCGTCTCAGGTCCCTCCCATCTTTACAGCAGAATGCAACAAGTACATTCGCCCGCGCCCAGGGGCGGTCCTGTCCGCGGAGGTCCTGTGAGAGGACGCGGTGTCGCTGGCCGTGGAGCACCGGCAGGTCGCGGAGGACCTGCAATGCGAGGAGTGCCCGCAGCTCGAGGGGCACCCAGAGGCCGTGGGATACCCGCGGCTCGAGGATCTGCAGGCCGTGGAGGCCCGGCAACTCGAGGGGCACCCATTGCCAGAGGAGCAATTGCAGCTCGTGGACGGGGACAGGCTCATGTCCCAGCGAATACCGCTCATCGAGGTGGTGCGGTGGCTCATCCCCAAGCGGTTCAATCCGGCTCTCAGCCAGGTCATGTTGCAGCTGCTCCCGCACATCACAACGCGGCTCATCCTCAACATATTGCGCCTCACGGTGCTGTACAGCATCACCCTGGCACTACGGCGCAGAACACTAATTACTCGGGGTCGCATCAGACGTACGTTTCCAATACGCAGCAGAACAGTCAGCAGTAAGTGGAAAGGAAGGTTCACCATAACCTCAGAGTCGGCTAATCCGCTTTCCAGTAATACCCAGAACCCAGCAGCCGGCGCTGCAGGTGGCGCAGTTATCGGAGGAGTCGCGGGCGCTGGGGTCTATTCAGCCGTTAACGGAGGCGAGGAACCAGAGGGAGAATATGCCCCCGAGGGATATTATCTCGCTGAGGATGGGTACTACTACCCTAATGACCAAGGCTATGAAGGTCAAGATGGCTACGAAGGCCAAGAAGGGTACTACGAAGGCCAAGATGGCTACTATGACGGCCAAGAAGGCTACCAAGGCCAAGACGCCTCCACCAACGAAGCCTCATACGAATCATCTACCGCCTACCAAGCGTCCACCGAAGTAGAACAGCCTACCTACGAGCAGCCGGAAGCTACGAAAACCGAAGCCTACGAACCTGCGACCACAACGCCCGCTGCAGGCGACAATGATAATACGTCGACCAAATCGGACAGTGATGGTTGCTGCGGCTGTGTGATTATGTGAAGAGACGGGATTGAGGCGGATGGGTTTGCACGGATGATAATGGAGCAGGTTGGATATAAGTCTGCTCTCATACGGATTGTGAATATTCCTCACTTCGTTTCACAGGCGGGAGACTTGACTTTCCCGAGTTGGAATATCAATAATGGTTTGTTTCCACTAACCAACTGACGTACGAGATTTAACATATCAGAAACTTATAAAATTATTAATCCATCTGCCACCCCGCTCCAACGCAACCCACGCAAGATCTTCGCTTCGTATCAGTTCCACAACGCACGAGTCCAGACCCACTCCACTTCGAAACCCCACTACATACGCTCTCGCTCAGCTCCCACACCCCAAAAAACCCAAGCAAATCTCTCCATCTCTCTATTGCATCATATCTCTCCCGTGAAAAGAAGAGCTTCACCTCGTGCTCCTCCCATCCCATCACACCATACCACACCCGCCTGCATCCACCGTTGCTCCAACATCCCCATCGCCCATACCCCGTTGTCCACTACCCGACGCTTCGTATCCCATACCCGCAATTCCCCCCTCCGCGCCTCGGGTCTAGATGTTGCAAACGGAGTAGATATGTAAACGCACATTCCCTTTCTCTCCTCCACTCTCGACTAGCGCAGTCGCCAAGAAAGCCTGGACAGTTCTCGCCATTGACCTGGTCTATCGTTTGCCGAAGCCTTCGCCTCGGAGTTGGACAGGGATGTAATCAAGCCGGGTCGGGTGTCGTGGTATTTGAATGGGCATACGAAGGGCCGAGGGTTGCAGTGGCTGCTTTAGTTCGTCGATGTCTTTGGGCAGGGGAATGAGGAAGTGAGAAGGGTGGTGCGGAGGGGGGTTTGGGGGCTGGGTTTGTGGATGGAGGTGGGTATTGGGATGGGTTGGAGTGGAGTGGAGTGGAAGGGGCGAGGAGTTAATCCCTGAGAGAATATTGTTGAGGAGGTTATCTCATGTCGATTTGGTCCTTGTGGCCGTTTTCTATGCTCTGGGCTTGGTTTCCTTCCGCGTGGTCGTTGCCGAAACCCTCTATTGTATGTCTTTATCTCCCTTACGCCGACCCCTGAAAGCCTCCAAGTCGCTCCAGCATACCAAAACCCCCAAGCCCAATAACCCCCAATTACCCAATCCTTTTATACCTTACTGACCTTAACCCTTCCCTCCTCCCTCCTCCTCCCTCCCCTCCCTCCTCCCCCCTCCCCTCCCGATCGCTCAACCTCTGAAACTCCCCTCCCCTCGCAACGCCCAACCCCAACTTCTTCAACGGCGTCCCATCGCTCTGCCTCGACCCTTCCATCCCGACATTGATATCCCTTCGAGAATCCTTCTTCGAGGAGAAGAAGCTCGGCAGGATCTTGGGGAAGATGGGGCGAATGCAGGGGAGACAGGCGGAGACCATGCCGATGCAGGGTTCGGCGGAGGACCAGATGGTTGCATCGACGGATTCCCCTGGGGGAGACAGGCGGTTAGTTTTCTCAAGGAGGGAGGTGAAGGAGGGGGAGGGGGCCTACAGGGTGGGTCGAAGCCTTTGAAGCGGTTAATTACTACTGCCCTGACGATGCCGATGATGCATGTGCTGCATATATGCTGTCAGTACATGGACACACTTAAAACGGGGACAGAATAGTGACTCACATGCCACCAAGCATAAAAATCCCGCACAATCCCACCTTCTGCGCCCTCCCCATCTTTAACTTAACCACCATTGGGAAAGGCAGCACCAGTAGAATAACATCGCTCAAGAGATTCAGCATCGCCTCCGAAAAATACATCGATGGGCCGTTAATACATTTCCCGCCTTCGACCGTCTTATCCCAGTAGTAGCTCATCGGGATGCATTGTAAGCACGAGGTCAGGATGACTACGATACCCCAGGCTATGCTGAAGGCGCCGAGACACCAGGCCCATAGCCTGTAGGTGCGGACGGGGAAGACGCGGTAGTAGAGGAGGAGGATGGAGATTTTAATGGGGGGAATGGAGGCGCCCCAGGAGGCTTCGAAGAGGAGTTGGAGCTAGGAGGAGTTGGGTTCAAATGGTGGTTGCTGAAAGTTCGGAGAAAAGCAGGAAAAGGTGAGCTGACTTGGACATACCTTGTTGTACGTCAAGTGGTCGGAGGGAGAGAGGGTGGAGGCATGACGGCCGAGACCATAGCCGACAGCTGATGCACCATGGTGTTAGCTGATTGCGAGACGACATAGTATCGTGGAGGAATAGCACACCGACACAGGTGCTTATGCAGACCAACAGAGAAAAAGGCTATTGAGCATCAGCACGCTGGTTCTTAGATCTCGTGGATTCGTTCCTCACTAAAGCAATAATAATGGCAATGTCGTCAGCACCCAGCGCCACTTTCTTGAGCCTCCTAGCCACGATACGAAGAACGACAGCAAAGGTAGCTAAGAGGGCAAGGACGACATTCGCTACGAGCACTCGATAGCCTCTGTTGGCATACAGACCATCCTGAGGCTCATGAGATGATGCCATGCTCCGATGCGATTTCCAACGATTGACGCTCGCGATGCATGGCAAAGAGTTGGATAAAAAGACAGGAGATGATGCATGTTACCAGGTTGAATGAACATGAACGTGAACCAGAGTAAGCAAGGCGTCATTTAGGAGATTACTCTGGAGCATAGGATTATGTGGGTGCAACCACGACGTAGTATGTACGGATGGATGGATGGATGGTCCAACCATAATCTGTACGTGTGTGAGTGTGACAGTGTGAGACGAGATACGGAATACCGACAAGCCTTCAATTCCATCAGAAGGGCCGGACCGTGCCGTAATGGAAAGATCGCCCGAGGAGTCCCAAAAGATTCATCATTGTTGGTGTGGCTGGCGCTGCGGCGTCGAGACAAAGCACATTACTGTCCATATTCAGCTTAGTGCCGTGACCTCGCAGATCGAGGTACAAAATGCCGAGCAGTTTTATCAAATGAAACAAGAATGCATCCCATCCATACCATACCATACCATACCAGACCATACCTTACTCCATAGTCTTCATACGCCAGTTCCGTGAATTGTTTCCCAGATAACGAATTATAGATCCGAGCATCTAATGCTGGTCCGCCGATGAAACTTGCGCAACGGTCTTTGTAAATACACCGTGTCCCTACAATATCGCTGCTCTTCAGACTATTCGATGACTTTCCCGACCAAGAGCTAAACTCTACGTCGATGATTCGTTCAGATCATAGAGCAAACTTCTAATCGAGCAACGGCCCCATTGATGCTTTGCGATTCACCCATCGATTCAGCTCAAAATATGTTTGCCGCGTTCTGTCCTTTGGCTGGACCGACAGCTGGTATGCCTTCCTTTTTCTCTGGCTTTGCTATTGACTTCCAAAACTTCCAAGAAGAACAAGTGCCTCCGGCTCGTCAGGATATAGGCCAAAAATGATACCATAGTCCTTGTAGAGCCAGGTTTGATCTTCTGTAAAGAACCCGGTTTAGTCTCGTCTTCACAACGTCGTAATACTCATGTCTTCCGGACCGTTGGCGCCTGCACCCGTGAGGCGACCAGCAACTGTATTGACGATTACTACAAGTACTTCGGTTTTAGCACCAGAAGTTATCGACATACCGAAGAGTGGCGCCCCACTGATCGTTTTCCCATCCACACTAGAGTATATCAAACTTCCGTCTCCTCTCTTATTATAGGCTACCCCCTGATAGTGGATGACATCCGGGTATTTAATACGTGCAGATGGTCTCTGTACTGCCTCGCTAATCACCCCGGTTTTGTTTCCATTACTTACCGCCTGAGGAACATACAGGCTGCCACTATACCCTTCCGGGGAGTGGTCTGTGTAGGCATCAAGGGCCTCCCCTACCGTACGGTGTTGAAGCACGAGTTCTCCGTCACAATCAGACCGTGGGCGCTGATACCTAAAGGCGGCGAGATGAACATGGTACCTCGGAAGGTCTTGGAACAATAGATGCTTTGCGCGAAACCAACCCCAACCTAAGCGATCTATAGAGACGTCGAGGGGAACGCAGCAGATAGCCGGCGGCAGATTGGCGCAGACTTGCCGCATATGGTATTGCTGGTTGGGATCGTTGGCGAAACTAACATTAATTTGCCAACTAGCCTTGATGACGTTGAAAAAGAAGAGTAGGCGAATGATGGTTGAATGCATGGTCGTATGGGCCTATAGTCCCTTTCAACTCTTCTGCTTCTCTCGTCACCTCGTTCGACCAATGCAGCTGTCAAGGGAGAAGTTGAGGGAGAAGCAGCGTTGAGGGGCAGCAATATATAGACTTCGATTGAAGGATTAAAGACGGTGCGATGCTATGCTTAGACTCATCGCATAATTTGAAACCACAATCCATGCGTGTCTAGCTGAGCTTAGACAAGAGGCATGAATCAATGTGTATATCAGATGATAGTAGACGATGGGTTGAACGATCTATACAGTTGCACTAGTGTGACAGGGAAGAATGTCGACATTGAGCTAGGCGTTTCTTCTCTCGACATGGTTTTGCCGATAAGTTGCGAAAGTGCAAACAACAAGGAAGAGAAGGTCCGAGGGTCGGATTTAATAGTCGTCGCCAACCAAAGTTGATCACCACAGAAAGAAAGATACAGCAACCTCTAAATACAAAAAGTCCGAAAACGTTCCTGTATCATCAAATGTACCCTCTAAAACGCTAGTGGAAGCTTCGACTCACAACAAGGCGCTGGGTTGATAAACTCAAGGTTCTCTTTCTCACATAGGTAGAAGGTATGGGTTTTGCATAAACAGCCGCTCTCACCTCAAACGGGGCTTCGTGTGGAATTTCCTCCTGCACCACGGGGATATAGGGACGAGAAGCCCTAGGATGCACAACGGGTACGGTCGCATAGCAGTCGCAGGTAGGGAGACGTGCGCAAGCTTTGACGTTATTCCAGCGTCAAAGCTTCTTGCGTCAGAGGGTGCAGGAAGCCAATAGAAAACAAGATGCTCAAATCAACAGACAGATTCATTGTTTGCTTGAAAAAGATACCCGCATGGATTGGAAATTCGATGTACAGCTGATGCGACGAGAAAAATCGTGGCAAAGAAACAGATAAAAGTGATCAATCTTGGAATCTTTGATACATAATCCGTCAACTAGTTCAATAGTTGACCTGGGGTATTCGATCTGTGAATCGCTGTTTACTGACTTTCTACACTCTTTAATGCTCTTGATAGAACGTTTGACAAGCAGATACGTTGATGCTTGAGTGGGTCAAAGACGGCTCTTGCTGGGGTTCTATTCACTTTAACAGTAAGGTCAATCAACAATTCTGTAAAATAATTCGAAAACAAATCAAGAGAAGTGAGCGTATATTCAGAAGATTATAACCTTACACCATTCGAAAATCAAAGAAAAGTCGATAACAAGGCACGTCGATTTCATCTCACCCAAGCTTCGAAATTATAGAGAGTACTAACTAGTTCTAGAAGACAAAGAGCCTATTTGTGCCTTTGAAGATCTCTACTGCGACCGTTGTAGTTTCCTGTATCTCTGGCCCTCCTGATGCATTGCTTACTATGTGACCATCGCTTGAATCTATATCTATATATCTTCCACATCTTCATGTGAGATGAAATATATCCCAGTCGCAGTGTTGTTTGTCGAGTTCGTCTGGACAGTCTTACCACCCTTCAAAGCCCCATTCTCGACAACACCACCTCCGGGCACCGGATTGCGGTAGAGTGCATTAGCTCCACTCAGGACAGTGAAGTTCGCCAAGCTGATCTCGTTGGCATTCTGGTTGATGATAGTGGGGAGGCCAAAGTAGCGGGCGATCACCGACTCATGGCTTATTTGCAGCTCGTAATAGCCGCGGTAATATAGCTCAGACCATTGCAGCTCACGGTTGTACTCCACAAGGTGACTGCTGGCATTGTTGGCTTTGGCAAGAGTTATGTTGTGGCCATAAGGCGAAGGGCTTGAAACAGCTGTGCCGGCGAACTCGACACCGATACTACCTTTACCCGTCGCTGGGTCGTACTCATGATCATCAAGCCACACAAGATCGCTGACCCAGTTTGCATGGGAATCTCCAGAGATGATGATGTTGTTATTGATCTTGTTGTCGTAAAGTGTTTGGAAAGTTCTGTTGCGATTGGCTTGGTAACCGTCCCACGCGTCGTAATCGAGGGGGTTGACATTGCCGTAAGCAATTGACTCATTTATGCGAGAGAATACCGTTTGTGATCCGATCACACGCCACGCTGCCTTCCGTTCAGCGGAGGCAATGAGTTGACCGTAGAACCAATTCTCCTGGCGGCTGCCCATCATTGACCGCCCAGCGTCATTGGAGATGGCATGGACATAATCAGTATTCCAGTACAAGTCCGTAAGAGACCTATCGTAGTGACGGGTGTCTAGCATAATCAGATCCAACAGCGATCCGATAGAGAAGCTCCTCCAGATACGCAGGTTGTCGTCCATTTCAACTTGGCGAATGGGCAGCCACTCGAAGTATGCACGGACAGCATTCATCTTGCGCTGATCGACGCTGACACCACCGTCCAAAATAAAGGAAGCTTCGGTGTTGTTCAGGTCCGCTTCACCGTCACGGTAGGTATTATCAGCTACCTCATGATCATCCCAGACCGGAATCCAAGGAAACTGCTGGTGGCTGAGAAGCAGGTCTTGGTCTGTTCGGTATGTCGCATGACGCTTGCGATAATCGTAGAGAGTGAAAATATCTCGATCTGGAAGCGGCACACGTCCGATAGACTGTCCGTACCCATACTCCCCGTTCTTGTACTCGTAGATATAGTCCCCAAGGTGGATGACATAGTCAACCGAGTCTTTGCGAGCTGGGTTGCCGTACGCATTGAAAAAACCAAAGGGAAAGTTTGAGCAGGAGTATATTGCGAGCCCGATCTTAGTAACCAAGTCATCTTTCTCGGGAGTGGTCTTTGTACGACCCAGAGCACTAGTGACATTGGAATTGCAGACACTGAATTGGTAATAGTATTGGGAGTAGGGTTTTAGATTTGTAGCTTCGACCTACCATACCATTAGTTGCGCATTCTTCGATGACCAACTGGTCCTGGTCAAATCATACCTTCAGAGTGTAATCGACATCGGAGCTCGTGTATGCTGTTCCCGAATTCACCACTTTTGTCAAAGCTTTATCGGTTGCAACCTTGTAGCTGACGCAAACTGGGGCTGTAGAGACTGGCTTGTGCTCGTCTGTGTCGTTGTAGATTGGTACCGGATTATACAATGGCACATAGCCAGACACGGTCTTATTGCTGTTGACATTGTCTTGCATTGGTGCACATCTTGTCCACAAGATTACCGAGTTCGGGTATGGATCTCCGGAAGCAACGCCGTGAGTAAAATTTAGGCCTGTGGCATTGTATGGCGGAGAGCCTCCGTTACGCTTGTTCACCTTGTTGATTGAGATGCCTAGGCTGGGGTGGTTGTGCGAGGGACTTCCATAGTTGATGTTTCTGGCATAGGAGGCTGCCGCAGCTCCGGCCAAAGCCACAATTGACAAAAGCTGAAGCATGTGGGGCTGCTGCTGTTGATGGTCAATGCCCACCAAAGGGCGGGCGAAGTCTCGCCCTCTTATAAGCCGTGCTCTTAGCCATGAGCTCACGGCATACGATCTCTGCAAGCTTGAGAGATAGCCTGAATTTGGCGTCCCTACTTAATGGTATCTGTATGATATACGTTGGAACGGGTTCGGTAGCCAATGGGTAGACGGCAATGGAGCATGTCCCCCCCAAGGAGTATTCCGAGGGACCCACATGGTCGTCCCGGCGATTCGCAGAAGTTCTGGATGAGAGCGAGCGTGTGATGGGCCACCCTTGAAGGAATTGCAGGCACTCACAATAAACGTGTGCACCGTTAGACTAGCCCATTGGGCGGTCGAGGGTTGGTGAGTTGAAGTCCTTGAAGTGCGGAGATGGAGATGCAGCTAGCGAGGATCGTGCAGAGAGTCGCAATCTTGGTCTCTAAGTCGGTATCTCCGCGTCGCCATATCGCATAGTTCTAGAACATTAGGACATAGTACTGCATCTTACTGCGTTGAGATGTTCAGATGAACAGTCAAACTCGCCATCCTTTCGAGAATTGCAAGCATAAAAATGGTAGCTTGTGCGAAAAGAAGAATTGGGCCGAGGAACATAAGGTATGGCACTGATTAGCCTCGGATTTTCATACTTAAAATTACTACTGTAGTACTGTAGGTATGTACTTCGTACTGTTACTGGTACTTTAGGCTGTTGTTTACTGACTTCCTGCGCCTCTGGTTCAAGGCTTCCTATGTGTTATCTAGACTCTCGTTCTGATTAATTCGCGTTTTACCTGATGTTGGGCTCAGTTGTCTACTGGCGTTCTTCCTAATACCGTGCCCTCTTGATATGTGACGTCTAGATTGGTGATGTTGAAGGTAGCTAAGAGGCTTTCAATGTTTATTATGTCTCTAATTTAGGCGGTAAATACGCGAAAGGTACTACAGGCTTCGAAAGAGAATTAAGGGACTGCCTTGGTTTGCTCGTGGATTTTTCAACTGTACATGGCAATCTACCTCTGCTCGACCACTAGCCTGTTGACGTCTGAGCGACGTGAAGAACCCACCAACCTCTCAACTTAACAGCTGAGATCGTAGTTTGGTTGAAAGGCAGAATTAACCACCCCAAAGCTCGGACTGCTCGAGTAATCCTGCAGGGTGAACCAGAATGTGTGTGCTTCCTTGAATGCCTGGCATGCCACTGACTTCCAGTACGACTGGGCATTGGCTGTTGACGGTTGTGCTGCGCCTAGACTGTTCCCAGAGACAGGCCATCCTGTTTCGGTAATCCATACCCATGTCCCGGGCTTGACGTTGTTGACAGCACGCCTAGTCGCGTCTACACTGGACCAAAAGGTATTCGAACCATCGTTGATGGAGGCGTCCTGATAGTAAGGGTAGCCATCCGTACCCACAAAATCGCAAGCCATTATGACAGGCGCATTTTCTGGCTTTACCCACGCAGTCCATGTGTCAACATCTGTGATCGGAAGTGAGTAAAGACATGATACTGAAACAAGATATGAGAAAGACGTACGTCCAACTTCGACGGATCCTGCTCCTACTGACCACAGCATGCCGCGCACATCGTGGATTTGTGAGGCCAAAGTATTGGCATCCGTGTTCCCTCGATAGAGATCTTCGCTACCTACCGAGACGCTTATAATCCAATTATGACCATACTCTTGGACAGCAGCCAGCAATGCTGCTTTCTCGGCATTGAAATGATTCGTATCTTCAGTCCAGACGCCGACAAGAAGCGTCGTACCAGTCGCAATCGCAGCTGGAACCGCGTTGGCGAGAGTATTGCAGTCTGAAGCAGCGTACAACCGGGCGGAAGTGAAATGACCTGGAAGAGCTGCAAGGGTTTGAAAGTCCTTCTGCCAATCTGCTTGGCTTTTGCAAGCTCCATTGGGAAGATTGGCTCCAAGCTACATGAAGTGTCAGCAAATGTCGCACTTGCCCCCGATTTCAGCTCTTCACACATTAAAACCTTTCCAGTATGCTTGAGCGGTGGCGCTCAACAACAGGAATATTGGGGTAAAAGCAAGTGAGAGCATTGTTCTTATCTAAGATTATTGGGATATCGAATAAGCGGAGCAATCGTCTAGTGTTGTAGGAAACGACAGTGGTGGACGATTGAAAGAACTACAACTAACAACCTATGTATGGATGAAGTCCGAAGAAAAAGTGCGGATTAGAAGTGTTTATTTGTGTTCAGGGGCCATGAACCAGGATTAGAACAAACAGCGTCATCGCATGCCGGGGGCTAAGGTTCCCTCGGAAAGGGCCTCATGCAGGTCTGATGTCTCGTATTCACTTTTTCAGGCGACGCAGCCTACCTAAGGTACTTTATCAATTGATATAGCCCTAGCATCCCCCAAGGTGCTTTTACATAGTCGACTACCGGTCCACTTGTCTGACTTCTCATTTTCAGGCTTGGTTTCATCGCAAGAGACAGAAGAGATTCTAGATATACAGTATGACTTGTCCATTACACTAAGAATACTTATCGTGCAACTCCGCTGGCTGACTCTCGGGCATATTCTAGCGATCAATTCTTTAACATAGAACAATCTATATAGTGTTTTACAGCCTCGCAGATTGCTCCCCTGCTCCCTTGCTGTGCTACACAGCCGTCGTAGTCTTAGGCTCCAGCA
>JAABUL010002026.1_pt1 | contig 35428 bp, 41 predicted proteins | sample 5559151 | NCBI WGS metagenome assembly JAABUL01 (sample SAMN10711876, study PRJNA513368) | rock metagenome | isolation source: Antarctica rocks | place: Antarctica: Victoria Land, Pudding Butte sud | reverse complement strand
GATAGGGCATGATGCTCTCCTTCGTCTCCTTGGGTTCTTGACACCTCAAGCATACGATAGGCTGTGCTTCTGCCCTATCCTCTTGCACTCCCGCTCACACTGTCACCTTATTTCTGAACCATGCCCAATGCCGCCTCTTTTTTGTTGCCCTACTTTATCGGCCGTCCCTCCACGGACACCATGGCTCGCGGTCATGATCGGTGTCAGCCTGATGCGTCCCGCCTCGAGTGGAGCCGGTAGACATCAAGAGCGGGGGATACGGCGTGGCACGGCGGCTACCCACCGTCGACACCGGACGGACGCTCCGTCGATAAAGGGAGGCGCGCGAGGAGGGTCAGTCCAAGGACACCGGCAAGAGCCAGCAGCATTCCGCCGATGACGTAGACGGCGGAGACGCCTCTGCGGTCGGCCAGTACCCCACCAAGCCCCAGGGACACGAGTCGCATGGCCGCCCAGGTGACGTCGAGCAGGGCGAAGACGCGCCCGCGCACCCGGTCGGGGATGACGGTTTGTAGGATCGTGGTGGACGCCACCATCCCGGTCGAGGTGTTCAAGCCGTAGACGAACAGGATCACGAGCGCCCAGGGCAGCCCCGCGACCAGGCCAAGGGCGACGTCGCCGGCGCCCCGGATGAGGTAGGGCACGAACAGCAGGCGCACGTCCAGATAGCGGCCTCCCGTGAGCCGGTTGGCGAGGAAGGGACCGCGCATGGCGCCGACGCCAATAGCGGCCAGCAGCCAGCCGAAGCCCTCCGCTGCCAGGCGGAGATGCGTGGTCGCCAGGACCACGAGTAGGGCTGATGTCGCGCCGGTGGCCAGGCTCGTGAGCGCCTGTACGGGGAGGAGACGAGCCACAAAGGGATCGCGCCGCGCATAGGCCAGGCCCTCCCGCGCGTCGCCCAGCCACGCCCCGAGCTTGCCCGTCCGGAGCGGCCCCTCGCGTCGGGAGATAGAGAGGCGCGTGAGCATGACGGCCGAGAAGGCGAAGCTTGCCGCGTTGGCCAGGAACGCGGGCGTCGTGCCGGCCCAGGCGATCAGGCCACCGGCGACGGAGGCCCCGACGATTTGCACGAGGCGGCCGCTGGACCAGGCCACAGAGTTCGCAGCCAAAAGCTCCTCCTCGTCGAGCAGGGCCGGGATCACGGCGTGCAACGCCGGGTTAAACAGGGTGGAGCCCACGGCCAGGAGGGCGGCCAGGAGATAGACGGCCCAGAGGACAGGCGTGAGGGCCAGGGCGAGGACGAGCCCGGCGCGGAGGCTGTCCACCACGATCAGCACGCGCTGACGGTCGAAACGGTCGATCACGACGCCGGCGACCGGGCCGAGCAGCAACGTGGGCACGATCTCCGTCAGGACCAGCGCCGAGCAGCAACGTGGGCACGATCTCCGTCAGGACCAGCGCCGAGACCGCCAGACCGGACTGACTCAGCCGGAAGACGAGCACCACGAGGGCGACGTCGTTCAGGGTGTCGCCCAGGGTGGACACGATCTGCCCCAGCCAGAGAGGAAAGTAGCGCGGGTGATGGATCACCCGCAGGTAGGGCACGCGGGATGCCGGGCGGCTCATGCTGTGCGCGCCCAGCCGTGACGCCGCGCGGGCCAGGCCACGAAGACGGGTGTCAGGGGCAGGACAGCCCGCGCGGCTCTATCGCTGGATGGACAGCCCGTGACTGACGCGATCCATGATCCTCTCATAACGTCCTCCCGTGCCTATCGTGTCTTTCGTCGCTCGTGGCCGCGCCGGCGGCATCAGACCATGTAGCTGATGTCCGACGCGCTGGTCGGATAGGCATAGACCATATCTTTGAGTTGGTCGGCGTGCAGGCCCCCCCGGATCGCCAGCGCGAAGAGGTTGATGACTTCCTCGGCGTGCAGCCCCAGGAGGTGCGCGCCCAGGATACGCCCCGTGCCGTCCTCGACCAGCGTCTTGAACCCCGTGTGCGGCAGCGCCACCCGGCGCGAGGAGTACCAGCCCGATGTGTCCTCATGGCGCGTCGTGAAGCGGAGTCCTTGCGCCCGCGCCGAGGCCTCATCCAGGCCGACCATGGCGAGCGGGGGCGTGGTGAAGACGACACTGGGGATACCCGCGTAGGTCGGCGTGCGCGTGTTGCCGTCCAGCAGATTGGCGGCCACGATGCCGCCCTGCATCCCCGCGACCGGCGTGAGTGGGAACCCGCCGCTGGCGACGGCGTCCCCGGCCGCGTAGACGGCCGGGTTACTCATGCTTTGGAGGTAGTCGTTGACGGACACGCCGCCGTGCTCCGCGCGCGTGACGCCCGCCGCCGCCAGGTCGAGGTCGTCGATTTCGGGCACGCGCCCGGCCGCGTGCACCACCAGGTCGGCCACGACCTCCCGCGTCTCGTTGCCCGCACGAATGTGGACGATCAGATCGTCGCCACGCTTCTCGATAGCCTCGACCGTCGTATGCACCTGCACGTCCACGCCGAGATCGCGCGTCGTCTGGACGAGCTGATCGACGAGATCGGCGTCGAAGCGCTCCAGCGGCCGGTCGCCGCGATGCAGGATGTGGACCTCGGCCCCAGCGCGCGCCGCGATGTGCGCGAACTCCATCGCGATGTAGCCGCCGCCGACGAAGGCGACGCGGCGCGGCAGGGCCTCCAGGTCCAGGAACCCCGTGCTGGTGGTCAGGTAGTCCTCGCCCGGGATACCCAGGGGGGCGTGCCGCGCGCCGGTCGCGATGACCACATGGCGGCCGACCAGCGTCTCGTCGCCCACACGGATGGTGGTTCGATCGACGAAGCGGGCGCGCCCGTGCAGCGTGATCATCCCGGCGCTCTTAAAGCTCTCATCCGTGCTTTCCGGCACGTCGTCGACGAACGTGTGCTTGAAGCGGATCAGCTCCGCCCAGTCGAGCGCGAGGGCGGGCGACGAGACGCCCTTGCCCCGCAGGCGCCGGCTCCCGTCCACTATCGCGGAGACGCCGACGAGTACCTTCTTGGGGTCGCAGCCGCGCAACTGGCAGGTGCCGCCAAAGGGGCAGGAGTCGACGATGGCGACGCTCCAGCCCGCCTCGCGACAGGGGTAGGCGACGCTCTGGGCGGCCGAGCCCGTGCCCAGGACGATCAGATCAACAGTGGTGGTCATGGTCTATCTCCTCTGTCAGGACGCCTCGTGAGCATCCCAGTGGTCGTGTGGATAGTGGTGGTCGCCTCACTACGCCTACTCGGCGCAGCAGGAGAGTTTGCTTGGGTCCTTGTAGCGCGAGATCGCCACGATCTTGAGCGCCTCGGCCATCGTGGGGTAGACGTGTAGCAGGTCGATGAAATCGTCGATGGTGGCATGGAAACGCAGCCCCATCGCCGCCTCGTGGATCACCTCGGCCGCGTTCGCGCCGAGCATGGACACGCCGAGGACCTCGTGCGTGTCCGCGTCGGCCACCATCTTGATGACGCCGCGCGTGTCGCGGATCGCCCCGGCGCGCGGGACCAGTTCCATCGGCACGGTGTTGCACCAGCAGCGATGACCGGCCGCGTTGGCCTCCGCGTCGGTCAGGCCCACGACGCCCACCTGGGGATCGGTGAAGACGGCGCGCGGGATCACGCGGTGGTCCACTCGCCGTGGGGTCTCCCCCGACAGGGCGTTGTGAGCGGCAATGCCACCGTCACGCGCTCCCACCGGCGTCGCCATCTGGCTATCTTGCTCCGTGCCGATGATGTCGCCGGCGGCCCAGATATGCGGAACGCTGGTACGCAAGTGATCATCCACGCTGACGGCCCCCCGCGCGTCGAGCCGCACGCCCGCGTCCTCCAGGCCAACGCCGGCCGTGTTGGGCTGCCGGCCGGTCGTCACCAGAACGCGCGCGGCCGCGAACGTCTGCTCACGCCCGTCGATCTCCGCCGTGACCACGACGCCAGCGTGGTCGGGCCGCACGCGGATGACCCACGCTCGCGTCCGCACGTCCAGGCCCTCGGCGCGCAGGATGTCGCCCAGCGTCAGCCCGATCTCTGGCTCGTAGGCCGCGAGCAGCCGCTCGCCCCGCTCCAGGAGCGTCACCTTACTGCCGAAGCGGCTGAACATCTGGCCTAACTCGACGGCGATGTAGCCGCCGCCAATAATCACCAGCGATTCCGGTAGCGTGGTCAACTCCAGGTCCTCCTGGCTCGTGAGCAGGTCGCTGGTGAGGTACGGGATGTCGCGCAGCCCCTCGATGTCCGGGATGAGCGGGGAGGAGCCCAGGGCAACCAGGATCTGATCGCCCTCCAGACGCGTCGTCCCCTCCGGCCCCGCGACCTCGACCGTGTGGGCGCCCGTGAGGCGCGCCTGCCCGCGCACGATGGGAACGTCGCGCCCCTCATCGAAAATGGAGAGGTATTTCTTCGTGCGGTAGCCCGCGATCACCGCGTCCTTCTGCGCGACGAGCGTGCGGAAGTCCAGGTCCAGGTCGCGGCCAACGAGGCCGGGGTAGCGCGGGTCGCGCGCGTCGTGCAGCAGCTTGGCCGCCTCGATCAGGTTCTTGGAGGGCAGGCAGCCACGGTTGACGCAGGTCCCCCCGACGGTGCGCGCCTCCGTCATCACGGCGGTCTTGCCCAGTTCATGCGCGGTGATGGCTGCGGCGAACGCGGTCGAGCCGCTGCCGAGGATCACCAGGTCGTAGGCGGCATCGCCTTGTGTCATCATGTCCGTGCACTCCTTTCACGTCTTCAATCAGGACTATAGAGAGGAGCGTACACCTTCCACCCAAGTAGAAGGTCAAGGGGTAGGCGCGGGCATGTCCTCGACCGCGAGGCAAATGGACGAGCCGCCGACGCAGACGTCCTCGACGGCGCCCGCACGCTCCGCCAGCCGCGTCAACTCGCTCCGGAGCGCCCACAACTCCGCGATACGCGCGTCGATCGCCGCGACCTTCGTTGCGGCGATGGCATGCACATGCCGGCAGGGAGCAATCCCCGCCTCGCGCACGGCGATGATGTCGGCGATCTCCGTAAGCGCCAGACCGAGCGTCTGCGCACGTCAAATGAATGCGAGACGGGCGGCGTCCCGCTCCGTGTAGAGCCGGTAGCCGGCGTCCGTGCGGGCCGTGGGCGTGAGCACACCGATGCGCTCGTAGTAGCGTAGCGTGCGCGGATTGACGTTCACCCGCCTGGCTAACTCCCCGATGGTCACGATGTTCCTCCTCATCACCAGGGCCGCGTCTCAGGGCGGCGCCGTCTCATGCAACGACGCGGACGGGCGCTTCGGCGACGCAACGCGGGTGTTGTGCTGATGGACGTGCGCCAGCAGGCGTGTCGCCTTACTCGGCGGGCCGCTCAACACGGCGGGACACTCATCTCGGCGTGGTGACCACCATCAATCGATGGGGACGATGAGGTGGTTGTGCGCCGTCACGCCGGGCTGCCCGATGACCGGACCGTGGGCGCGGCCGTCGCTGTCCCACACGAGCACGACCGCCTCGGCCGGCGTCAGGCACGGCGCGATGACGCTGGTCTCGGTCCAGATCCCCGACGCATCGGTGACAAAGCGACTGCCGCGCCCATCCGGCGCGCCTAGTGGCGTGAAGCGACGCGGCCCCTGCACCCGTAGGTGGACCACGAACAAGCTATACAGCGCGCGCGGGAGCAGGCGGGTAAAGCGGCTCACTAGCGTCGCTGACCTGCCATCACACACGATCGTCGCCGTGCCGCGCGCCGCCTCCCAGCGGCCCAGCGTCACGCCCAGGGGGCGCCCCAACGCATTCAGAAGCGGGGTCGCCGCCGGGGCTGCGGCAAGCACGGGCGCGACGCCCGCGACGTGCCGGATCATCTGAAGTCCGATCCCAGCCGGCGCACCGGGCGCGGCGATGAACATCTGCGGATCGATCACCCGCGGCTGGTGCGCCTCGCGCGAGAACGCGAGAAGAAGACCGCGTGCAGTTGATACACGGAGGACGTGCCCTCCGTGCGCGCGCGTGCCGCCGCGGCGGGGGTCGTGAGCAGGGCGGCAACGATGCTTGCGTCGATCAGGCCGCGCCCTGTCGTTCGCCCGATACGTCCCTGTGTCATAGAATTCTCCTTGTTCGTCGATGAGGGGGCGTCTAGTATTACAACGAGATATCAAAGCAAGGAAGCACCGTGAACCTGCAAAGCTACGCGTGCAGCACCGATTGTGCCGTTGCGACCATGCGAATCAAGCTGTCGATAGGACTGTCATTGATCGCTTTGTTTTTCCAGGTAGTGTGTCCCGCGGCGCGCCGCGACCATCCCCGGTGAAAATAGGGGCGCGGTGCGTTATGGTGGAGGAGGGGCGGGGCGCAGCGTTGGTCGGCGTTTGCTTGGTGCTGCGAGCCCGTCAGGTAGTGTGACCGCGGTCGCGTGGAGGACCATCACCTGTGCCACGAGCACGTAGACGAGACTTCGTTCTTGCGCGCGACCGGCGACCCCGCCCCCTCTACACGTGAAAGGAGAACGACCGATGGAGTGCCTGTACGAGACCTGCTGCGGGATCGACATCCACAAGCAGACGGCGGTGGCCTGCTTGATCACGACCGGACCACGGGGCCAGCGCGCCCGGGAGACACGGACCTTCGCTACGACGACGGAGGCGCTGGGCGAACTGCGCGACTGGCTGTGCGCGGTCGGCTGCACGCACGTCGCCATCGAGAGTACCGGGGTGTACTGGAAGCCAGCGTTCAACGTGCTGGAGGAGCACTGCACGGTGATCGTGGTCAACGCCGCGCACATGAAGGCCGTCCCTGGCCGCAAGACCGACGTTGCCGACGCCAGTTGGATCGCCGACCTCTTGCAGCATGGGTTGCTACGCGCGAGCTTCATCCCGAGCCGGGCACAGCGCGAACTGCGCGACCTGACGCGTACGCGCACCAGCCTGATCGACGAGCGCTCGGCCAGCGTCAACCGCGTCCAGAAGGTGCTCGAAGACGCCAATATCAAGGTGGCCGGGGCCGGCGTGGTGACCGACATCATGGGTAAGTCGGGGCGCGACATCCTGGCGGCGCTGCTCGAGGGGACGATGAGCCCGACCGAGATGGCCGAGCTAGCGCGCGGGCGGATGCGCAGCAAGCGAGAGGCCCTGGAGAAGGCGCTGCACGGACGGATGAGTGCCCATCACCGGATGCTGATCGCCCTCCATCTAGAGCACATCGACCTGCTCGACGAGCAGATTGAGCGGTTGAGCGCGGAGATCGCCGCGCGGCTGCGCCCCTACGAGGCCGAGTTGCTGCGGCTGGAGACGATCCCCGGCGTGGGGCGACACATTGCGGAGATCCTGGCCGCTGAGATGGGTCTGAACATGGAGCAGTTCCCCAGCGCGGGTCATCTGGCCTCATGGGCAGGCATGTGTCCAGGCAATCACGAGAGCGCGGGCAAGCGCAAGAAGGGACCTGTGCGCAAGGGCAACCAGGCCTTGCGGCGGGCGCTCAATGAGGCGGCACAAGCGGCGGCACGGACCAAGAAGCCTGGACGGACCTACTTACGAGGCCAGTACCGGCGCCTGGTGGTGCGCTGCGGCAAGAAGAAAGCGGCCGTCGCGGTCGGCCACACCATCCTCCGCATCGCGTATCATCTGCTCAAGGAAGAGGAAACCTACCATGAGGGGGTGCTCGTCCAGCTCGACGAGCGCCGGCGGGCGCGGGTCCAGCAACGCGCGCTCGACCAACTCAGGGCGCTCGGCTTCGAGGTGACGATCACTCCTAAGGAACCGGCGGCGTAGTCGTGGCGCGCCGTCACGCGAGCATCGCGGGCGCGACCACAGGAGGATTTTCAGACGAGCTGATCATGCCGCCTTTCCACCTTCATCAGTACAAATAGACATTGCAAGTAGTGAAACGTGTAGGTGCGCGCGTATTCCTTGCAAGCTGTAGGCGGGTCTTAGCGTCTAAATCGTCATAGCCGTAGTGGAAAGGCAATGTGACCAAAACAGTACGTTGCCTGGAAAGTTTTCGCGATCAGCGACAGGACCGCAGATTACGCTTGCGGTAGTCTCATATTCGCGATATCTCGTTGTAATACTAGCGTACCCTGTGCGCACCCCTTTTCCCACGCTCAGGGCAAGAAAGGGTGCGCACACGGGCGGAGCCCGACCCGTGGGTTGTGCCGGCGGACGTGTGCCGTCGCGCGTCTTACCGTGTCTAGTACGGGGCTCAACGCGATGCGATAGCGTGCCCCAGACGCATGATGAGCACACGATTCGGTGGTTGCACGTCGATCTCCACGACGGCCGTGCCGCGTCGCACTAACAGGATACCGAGCGGCGTGGGTTGCGTACAGGTGGCGCATTGGCCGGTGACGTAGCGCGTTCCCGCGCCCAGTCCTGCGACAGCCACGCCCGACGTCGCGGGATGCGCCAGGGCGGATGGGTGATACACCCGTAGGAACGTGGCGGCGTTGTGCGGCGTACGTACCGCGAGGATCGTGACCGTCACGCTGCCCCCCGCGGGCAGCGCGGCAACCTGCACGCCGCCGGTGACGAAGCCGTAGCGGGCAACCTGACGGGCCGTCGCCGGATCGACCAGCGCGTCGAGATGCGTGTCCGTGATGGCCGGTTGCAGGTGTGTGTGCCGCGGGTAGGCCCCGGCCGGCGGGAACAGCGCGCGCACGCCCGTCGACGCCACGGCCGGGTGGAGCGGGATTGCCGTGGCCAGGCCGGCCATGAGGGCGATCAGGGTCGTGCCGCGTACGCGGCGGCGAGAAGTCCTGCCGCGTACGCGGCGGCAAGAATGCGAAGAGCGCGTGAGGACCATGGATACACCTCCAGAAGATTGATGAGCGATCATCATGCGAATACGCGCGGCAGGTCTGTCCAGAGCAGATACCCGCCCGCGACGACCAGCAGCAGCGCGCTGACCTGGTGGACGTAGGGCAGGGCACGCCGCACGGCGCGCGCGACGATGCCCTTGAACAGCGCCGCGCCGAGCGCCACGGCCGTCAGGACCAGCCCCATGCCCAGGCTGTAGGCGATGAGCAACACGAGGCTCCCGAGCGGACCGCTCGGGAGCGCGGCGCCGACGGCGATCAGAAAGATTGGCAGGGTGCAGCCGAGCGAGGCCAGGGCATAGGCGACGCCGTAGACAATCATGGCGCGGTAAGACCCGGCCATACGCGGCGCCGCGAGGTAGATCGTGCGCACGGTGAGGTCGCGGCCCAGATAGAGCCAGAGCCCCAGGACGACGAGGGCGGCCCCGACGACGACGGTCGCCCAGGGGAAGAATCGGACCACCACGCCGCCGCCTGCTACCAGCAACAGGCCGGCGGCCACAAACACGAGCAGGAAACCGGTGGTGACCAGGGCGCCCAGCAGCAGACCGTCGCGCGCCCGCCGCCAGGGCGTGCGCGACGCGTACCCGGGCTCCTGCTGCCCCAGGTACAGGGACACCATGCCGGGCAACAGGGCGAAGCCACAGGGGTTGACGCTGGCGAGCAGGCCGGCCGAGAAAGCCAGACCGAGGGCCGCGACGCTCATGTCGCCCTCCGTATGGCCCGCTGGAGCGCGCCCACATCCAACGGTGTGCGATAGCGACCGGCGATACGTCCGGCGCGATCGATGACGATGGTCGTCTCCAGGGCCGCGACGCTGTACGCCCGCGCGATGGTCCCGCCCCGGTCGATGACCCAGGAGCGATCGGGCGCGCGGGTCCGCTCTTGGAAGGCGCGCACCGCCACGGGCGTGTCACTCAGGGGGCTTTCGTCCACCAGCAGCGTCACGACACCGGACGGGCGAGCGGTGCGCGCCACCTGGCCCAGCGCGATAGCTTCCGGCAGGCAGGCGATGCACCAGGCGGCCATGCTATAGACCACCACGACCTTACCGCGCTGGGCCGCGAGCGAGAAACGGCCGCCGTCCACGGTGCGGGTCTCGATGGGAGGAGCTACTACCCGTGCGCCGTTGCCCGGCGCCAGCGGCGCGGCCCTGGAGCCCACGGCCTGCCACAGGCCCCAGCCGCCGGCGAGCGCCACGAGGACGATGACGAACGGAAGAAGATGTGGCCGCCGCTCCGCGGCCGAGACGGGTGGATCCCCGCGTGTCGTGAGGTCGGCCGACGCGGCCCGCCTCGTGTCCTGTGTGGTCATCGTAGACCTTCCTCTCTCCTTACGGACAGCAGGCATGCCGCAAGCCTGCGACCGCGGTCGCATGGCAGCGTACGCCGACTACGGTCGGGTCGTGCGCTCACCACATCAAACGTTGTCCCCTGATCCTGCCCTAGCGCGCGGCGAGCGCGTCGAGCATCTCGCGGTCGCGCAGCGTCACCACCAGGCGCTTGAGCTCGACCGCCCCGATATGCGCGAACTCGTTCAGCGTGTGCGTCATCGTTTCGCGCGCGATCCCAGCCATGTCCGCCAAATCCTGGTGGCTGAACCCAGCGATCGTGTCACCGCGCACGTCCATCGCCAGCCGTAGCAGCAATGAGGCCACCCGCCCCGGCACGCTCTTGAAGACGACATCACCCAGCACCGCCCGCTGCTCGTTCACGCGGCGGCCGACCACGGCAAGCGTCCGCAGCGCCACGCGCGGCTCGGCCAGCAGTAGCGCCTCCAGGTCGCCCTGCCCCATGGCGCAGATCAGGCACTCCCGCGCCGCCTCGGCGTAGGTGTCGGCCATGGTTTGCCCCAACAAAGGCATGTCGCCGAAGAACGCCCCTGGCGGCAGCATCCCCACCACCAGCCTCTTGCCCTCCGGCGAGAGCTGATAGAGCTGGACCAGGCCACGCTTGAGCAGGAAGGCTACCTCGCCCGTCTCGCCAGGGGTGTAGATCATCCCTCCGCGCGGACAGGTGAACATGGTGGTGGTCTCCTTGATCCACTGCAGACGTGCGTCGGTCAGCCCGGCGAAGATCTCGATGGAGGAGAGATAGCCGATCTTGGCCGTCGCCTCGGGGCCGCCCGTCACCTCGGTCAACGAGCCCGGCCGGCGGCGCCAGGGCAACCGCGCGGTAACACTATGCATCGTCAGTCATCGTCCCCCTGGGCACGCTCGTCGACGCTCCGCTGAGAGCGTGGAGTGGGGACAACCGCCAGCGTGCTGGTCATCCCCATCCCATGGCGCCCTCAATGGGGGCGGGCTTGTGGCCCGTCCTTGTGTGTCCTCAGTATACGCCCGCTCCTCGCCGGCCGACTATGCTATCCGGTGACGACGATCGTCCCGTGCATGTGCGGGTGATAGATGCACTTATAGGTGAACGTCCCGGCCCTGGTCGCCGTGAAGGTCCAGGACGCCCCCTGCGCGATGTTGCCCGAGTCGAAGGCCCCGTTGTCGGCTGTCACCGTGTGCGCCGCGTCGCTCGTGTTCGTGAAGGTCACGCGCTGCCCCATCGTGAGGTGCAGTGTCGCCGGCCCATAGCGGCCCACCGTGGTTGGATCGGTCACGATACGCGCCGTCTGCGCGGCGCCGCGTGACGCCGCCGCATCAACCTTGACGTTGATCGTGATGGACGTGGCGACCTCGGGCATCAGCGGGGCGTGCTGGTTATCGACGAGGAGGGCGAAGAGCTTATGCGCGCCCGGCGTGAGTTCGTCCGTATAGACGGTGGCCGTGTGTGCGCACCCCATGTCCAGCATGGTACCCATGCCCATCATTGGCCCCCTCATGGTGTCAATGTTGAGGCGCCAGTGTCCGTACCCTGTCAGGTTCTTCTTGCCGAGCAGGTCGCACGAAGGCCGGACGTTGGTCCAGGCCAGCGTAACCGGGAACCGCGCGCCGACCGTCGCCCCATTGACGGGCGAGACGATGCGGATGGTCGGCTTGCCGGGCGCCGTGTAGGGCGTGAGCGGGGCCAGCGCGTGCGCCGGCCGATAGACGATGGTCGTCTTGGCCATCTGCCCCGTGCCCATCATGTCCATATGGTTGTTGGCGGCGAGCAGCGCCTCGACGGTGTGTGTGCCCGGCGCCACGTTCCGCAAGCTCAGGGTGGTGTGAGCGCCGCAGTACATGTTGACGAGCGCGCCGTCCAGGAGCAGGTGCCAGTGGCCCTGTCCGGCGCGCGGCGCCTTGCCGGCGGTGGCGCAGGTGCTGGTGAAGTCCTTGATCCCGACCGTGATTGGGACAGTGGCGTCGGTCACAATCGTTCCCGGCCGTGGGTTGAGCAACGTCAGGCGTCCCATCGTCATGGCCGCGTGGGTCACGGGGGGTGCGGGGGCGACGGCCGCGACGGCCAGCGCCGGCACTCACCAGGGCCAGGGTAGAGCGTTTCATACGAGCTTCCTCCTACATCGGTGGATAGACCGAACTGATTCAGTTCGTGGCGCCACAGATGTCGCGCCACTGGGGATCGTAGTCCGTCGCGTGGTGCGCCGTCTGTGCGCCGTCTGTAAGCACGCTTACACGCGCGACGCTCTCCATGATTCATGGGAGCGCGGCGGGCTGACCGGGCGTCGCCGGAGGGAGTCGAACCCTCGCCTCGCGCACTGCGGATGCGCTGCCCAGGCCGTCCGGGCTGCGGCGACAACAGGTGCTGGTAGGATAGGACAGAATCATCTCTGTTGACTGTAATGGAGCTTACAGTCCCCGGCGGTGCTGCACGACTATGCTAGCAGTGGATCCGCGCGAGGCGGGCTGTGAGTGCCAGCGTTCGAGTGCGCCGCGCGGACGACGATGGAGCAGGAGGCACACGCTATGGGACAACGGCTCTGGTGGGGCGCGTTGGCGGGAGCAATGGCCGGCCTAGCCATGCTCGCCTGTGCCGTCGGGCTCGCGGGCCTGGGCCAGCCGGGCTGCGTGCGCCCGATCCTCGCGCTGGCGCTGCCCTCTCCCTCCGGCATGTCGCCTTACCCGTCCACCGGACTGCTGGCGCTGGGGCCAGGCGTCATCCTCCACGAGGTGGTCGCGGTGATGCTGGGCCTCCTGGTCGCCTGGGCCGTCGCGCCCCTGATGCGCCCCCTGGCCATGCTCGTCGCCCTCGTCGGTGGGGCGGCGAGTATGGCCGCCCTCGATGCCGCCGTGCTAGCCGCACGGGCGCCAGCCCACCTGCTCAGGCTGGACAGCCCGCAGTCACTGGAGTATCTCGTCTTTGGACTCGTCCTGGCCATCTGCACGGTGACAGGTGATACGGCGGGCGCGCTGGTTCGGCGTGGCATGACCACGGCGCCCCTCGGGCGTAAACGGTCGGCTGCTCCGATCTCTAGGGCGGCTCCGAGCGGAGGTGGTCAAGCGGCCCACGTTCACCTGCCGGCCGTCCTCGAGATCGTGGTCACGCCGCACTGCTTCGGGTGCGCGCGCGCCCGGACCCTGGCCGCCACGATCGCCGCCCACGACCCGGCCCTGGACGTCCGCGTCGTCGATCTGAGTGAGCCGGGCGTGCAGGCCCCGCCCGGCCTTGTCGCCGTTCCGTCCTATGTCTTGAACGGGCGTATCCTGTTCATCGGCAACCCGACGCAAGAGGCCCTGGCGGCGGCCTTGCGGACGGCGGATCGTACCACGGCAGGGCTGCCAGACCTACCGTGAGCGGCAGCCCTACTGGCATAACGCGGGACGCGCCACGCCGGACAATCAGGTCGCGACGAGGGACGCAGGTCAGAGCAGACCGCGCCACTCAGGTGTTCCTGCCGAATACGATCGGTGGCGCCGCTTATGAGCGATGGTCGATTGAACGCGTGCCCGGCCAGGCTGACCCTATCTGACGGGAAGCGCATCATGGGCGTAGGGTATAGGGGAGTAGGGTGTAATGGGAGGATAGGGACATGACCGTTCGGCAGCCGCACCACCCGCTTCGGGCTACACGCGCCCATCACGTCGCCGCGGCCGCGGTCGCACTCCTCGTCGTGATTGTGCTGGCGTTGGCCCTCCGGCCGGCCGCGCCGGGCCGGTTTCCCGTGACCGGCGTCGGCCCACGGGTCGGCCAGCGGGCGCCCGACCTAGTGTTGCCGGACCTCGCGGGGCATCGCCGGGCGCTCACGGCCTGGCGGGGCCATCCCGTGGCGGTGGCGTTCCTGGCCACATGGTGCGCGGGGTGTCGCGCTGAGTTGCCGTCCCTGGTCCGCGCGCGTCGCGATCTGCGGCGGGGCCTGATCGTGGTCGGCGTCGACGCGGTCGGCGAGGCGCCCGCTACGGTGGCGCGCTTCGCGCACGCGTATAGCGTGTCCTTTCCTATCCTGCTCGACCCATCGTCGGGCGCCATGGCCACGTTCGCGGTCCAGGCCTTACCGACCACGGTCATCATCGGCGCCGATGGCCGCATCATCGCCCATCATGAAGCGACCATCGACGAGGCGACGCTGCGCCGCGCCGTCGCCGGGATCCCGTAGAGCCATGGAACACTTTGGAGAGCCGACGCGTTGTAGAAGAGAGGAGACATGACGTTGATCACTGCTATCGCACGCGTCTGCCTCGGCCTGCTGGCCGTGGTGGGCGCCTCCCTACTCGGTCCCGCCCCACATCGGGCCGCGACGGCAAGCGTCGCCGCCACCGTGGCCGGCACGCCCATCCCCATGGTCGCGTACCAGCGCCGCGTCCGCCTCCTGCATGCCTTGCCGCTCATGAACGATCCCATGCGCGTCCCGGTGCCCCCCTCCGATGCGGCGATCGATCAACTCGTCGCGGAGCGTGTCATCGTGCGGGAGGGGGCCCGGCGGCACGTCATTCCACTGGCCGCGGACGTGATGCGCGCCCGGACCGTGCAGCGCGAGGAATACACCTCCGTGGGCGGCTTGGCCAGCCTGGAACGGCGCGGGCTGATGAGTGTCGCCGAGGCCCGCGACGAGGTGGCGACCACGGCGCTGGAGTTCGCGCTGGATCGCCGGCTCGGGACGGGCTGGTTCGGGCGCGCCCAGGCGGCGTACCACGTTGTCTACTATGTTGGCAGTCAGGCGCTGGACACGCCCGCGCCCGTCGTGGGCCACCCGGCGCCGGATGTCGCCGTGCAGACGCTGACGGGTCATCCGACGTCGATCGCAATGCTGCGCGGGCATCCCACGATCCTCAACGTCTGGGCGACGTGGTGCCGCTGGTGCGGCCGCGAGCTGCCGCTGATCGCGCGGTTTGGAACGCAGCACCCGCACCTCCGCGTCGTCGCGCTAGAGGAGTATGGCTCGCGCGCGCTCGTGCAGGCGTGGCTGGGCGCACACCCGGCGCACCCGGCGATCCTGTATGACGGGCCGGGGCGCCTGTCGCAGATCTACGGGATCGACCTCTTGCCGACGACGATCGCGCTCGACGCGCAGGGCCGCATCCGCGCCTTCGTGCGGGGCTACCTGCACGGCGAGGCTGACCTGGAGCGGCTCGCGCGCGCTGCGGGGTGAGGTGGGTCACCAACCTAGGCGACCCCGGTAACGACGACACGGCCTCGCCGAGCCATGCCATCGCCGCATCAGTATTGTCTCATCACACTAATACCCCTGCCGCGGCAGCTATGCGCTGCCGCGGACCGCATGCGATAAACGGCGCCGGTCGGTGTCACAGGAGGCCGCGACACGCATGGCGTCTACGACACGCGCGTCGTGTGCATGGTGGTGACCGCATCCACGCGGGACGTATGCGCCTGAGCGATGCGTAAGCACGCTCACACAATGTGTAAGCACGCTCACAGACGGCCGCCCGTGAGGAGCGGTATGATCGTCTGTGTCTGGATGAGGTGGAGCACGATCGCCGGTTCGGCGACGCCACCGGCGTAAGGAGGGACATATGCGTCAGTATGACAAGGATAGTACGCAGTCATGGGCCGGGTTGGCTCGCGGGGGCGTGATGGGGGGGCTGGTCGGGGGCATCGTCATGGCGATGATGGTGTCATCTATCAGCAGCACAATCTGGTGACCCAGCTGCGCGTCGTGCACAATGTGCTGGCGGGCCAACTCGGCTCCTGGTCGACGCTCGGCTCGCTCGGCAGTTTGGTGGCGCCGGCTGCGGCACAGCGTGAGACAGCGCGGCAAGCGCTGGCCGCCGTGGGGTTGGAGGGGCAGATCGACGCGATCACGGCGGACTTGAGCGGCGGCCAGCAGCAGCGCGTGGCCATCGCGCGCGTGCTCGTCCAGGACCCCACGCTTATCCTGGCCGACGAACCGGTCGCCTCACTTGACCCGCGGACAGCGTCCGATGTCCTCGAAACTCTGCTGCGTTTGCAGCGACAGGGGGGCAAGACGCTATTAGTGAATATCCACAACGTCGATCTGGTGCGCCGCCACTTCTCGCGCGTTATCGGTCTGACCGACGGACGTACGGTATTCGACGGGCGCCCGGACGATCTCAACGAGACGATTCTGGCCACGATCTACGGTGCCCAGCGCGCCGAAGCCATCGAGGGATAGGGAGGGGATGACGATCATGGACGAGACGGAGTTGGTCCACGCCAGCGTGGCCTCGGTCGTACGCGCGGGACGCCGCCCCACCCACGGCCGCTGGCGCTTCTTGCTCGTCGTCCCGCTGCTCATCGCGGTCAAGTGGAGCATCGACGGCACAGGGTTCGACATCGGGCAACTCGTATCGGGCAGCCGGACCAGCTACGTACACACGTTTACAGGGCTGCTGCTCCACCCCAACCTCACATCTGACTTCCTCGGCGCCTGCCTCGCCGGCGTGCTGCAGACGCTGCAAATCGCCATCCTCGGCATCGTCTTCGGGGCCATCATGGCCTTCCCCTTGGCCATCCTGGCGACGCGAGGGCTGCTCGGCGCGGGCGGGGAGGGCTCAGGTTGGCGGCGCGGCCTGGGCGGACGCGTCCTGTATGTGGGGGCGCGCACCATCCTGAGCTTCTGGCGCGCCATGCCCGCGCTCGTCTGGGCGCTCTTTTTCGTCGCCATCGTGGGGCTAGGCGCGTTCCCCGCCGTGCTGGCGCTCTCCATTCACAGTGCGGGCCTGCTGGGCAAGCTCTACGCCGAGGTGATGGAGGCGGTCGACCAGCGTCCGATCGAGGCGTTGCGCGCCACGGGCGCCGGACGCCTACAGGTACTCTGCTACGCCGTCATCCCGCAGGCGTGGTCGGGCTTCGTGTCGCTGACGCTGTACCAGTGCGAGTGCAACATCCGCGATTCCACGATCGTCGGGGTTGTCGGCGCGGTCGGCATTGGCTACTCGCTGTACGAGAACGTGCAGCAGTTCAACTACCACGAGGTCTCGACGCTCATCGCCGTGACCTTCCTGATGGTCGTCATTGTCGACAACCTTAGCGCGCTGCTGCGGCGCACGCTGGCGCCGTAGGGGTGGGCGTCAGGCGTGTCCGCGACGATTGTGATGATGAATGCCGTAAGCCTGCGACTGAAGTCGCATGGCAAACCACGGCGACTAAAGTCGCTCCACGGCGTGGCGTGTGAGGCACTTCAGTGCCCGTCGTTTGCCATGCGACTTCAGTCGCAGGCAGGCCAGGCCGCCAGCCGCCGCCGCGCTACCTGTGTTAGCGCAACCACGTTAGAATGACAGTACAGTAAAAGGAGATCATCCGATGGACGAGCCGATCAGGCTCACCAGCCTCGCGCGCTGCGCCGGTTGAGCCAGCAAGGTCAGCCCGACTGACCTGGCGTACGTGTTACGCCACTTACCCGCGCCCACCGACCCCAACCTGCTCGTCGGCACGAACACAGCCGATGACGCGGGCGTGTACCGCCTGTCCGCCGATACCGCCCTCGTGCAGACGGTCGACTTCTTCACGCCCGTCGTCGACGAGCCGTACTGGTTCGGCGCCATCGCCGCGGCTAATTCGCTCTCCGATGTCTACGCCATGGGCGGACGCCCACTGACCGCGCTCAATATCGCCGGCTTCCCGGTCGGCACGCTCCCGCTCGATGTGCTGGCCGAGATCCTGCGGGGCGGGAGCGACAAGGTGCGCGAGGCTGGCGTTACGCTTGTCGGCGGCCACACCGTGGACGACACCGAGCCGAAATACGGGCTCGCCGTGACCGGACTCATTCACCCTGACAAGATCTTCACGAATGCCGACGCGCGGGATGGCGACCTGCTCGTGCTCACTAAACCGCTGGGCTCGGGTATCGCCTCGACGGCGATCAAGCAAGACAAAGCGTCCCCCCGTCTGAAAGAGGCGGCGATCGCGCTGATGGCCACGCTGAACCGCGACGCGGCGGAGGCGATGATCGAGTCCGCCGCGCACGCTGCCACGGACATCACGGGGTTCGGGCTGCTGGGCCACCTCGCCGAGATGGCCGCGGGCAGCGCGCTGGCGGCCACGGTATCGGCGAGGGCGGTCCCCGTCCTGACCGGTGTCGTGGAATTGGCGGAGCAGGGCGTCGTGCCGGGCGGCACGCGGCGCAACCTACAGTCGCTGGGCGAGCGGCTCGTCTTCGACCCGGCGGTTCCCGAGGCCCTGCGCCTCGTCCTGGGCGATGCGCAGACCAGCGGCGGCCAACTCATCGCCATCGACCCCGCCGCGTGTCCCGCCTTGCTCGACGGTTTGCAACGGCGCGGCGCGACGGGGGCCGTGATCGGCCGGTTGTCCCAGGGCGTGGAAGGGGCGATCACCGTCGAGCCTTAGCGCTGCCCTACGCGATCCCCGCCGCGCCGATGATGAGGGTCGGCAGGTCGACCTGGCCGTCGTGCTCGTACGCACGGAGCCGCGTAGTGATCGCGGCGGCGATGCTGTCCCGCTCGGCCAGCGTCAGCGACGCGAGCAGCGCCGTGGTGGACGCCGACATCTCGCGGCGGCCCTGCCAGGCGCTATCGACCGTGCCGGGCCAGCTGAGGGTTATCTCGTGCGTCTGCTCGTCGATTTCCTTGAATCCCGCAGCGACGAGGGCGCGACGCAGGGACCCGGCCGCGGCAAAGGTGAACGGGCCGGGACCGCGCGGTGGCGTGGTCGTCGGAGCGGGATAGGGCGTCAGGACCCCGTCGACGAGGGTGAAGTATGGGTTACGCTCGCGCGGCCCCCAGACGACAAAGGCGGCGCGGCCACCCGGCCTGAGGACGCGCCGGATCTCTTCAAGGGCCCTTTGGTAGTCGGGCACATGGGCGATCCCGAAGCGACAGGTGACCACGTCGAACGAGGCCGACGCGAACGGGAGGTTCTGTGCGTCGGCCACCTCAAAGGATATGTTCGTGAGCCCTTGCGCCACGGCCTGCTCCTGTGCCGCAGCCAGCATCGCGGGCGCGATGTCGGTGGCGACAACGTGTCCGCGCGGCCCCACCAGATGTGCGAGCGTCAGCGCCGGTTCGCCCGGTCCGCTGGCGAGGTCGAGCACATGCGCCCCCCGAACGACGCGCCCGACCGCCACGAGAAGCTCCGTCGCCGCGCGCGTCTGTATTGCCCATGGCGTGGCCCAACGGCGCCAAGCCGCCGCGCGATCTGTCCACTCAGACCGGACGGCGCCGTTAATAGATATGGGGTCGGGCATCACACTCGTTCACTTTGTCTGACGGCCTCGGCGCGTAGCTCTTGCACGAGAGCGATCATGCTCTGCACGTCATAGGCGCGCTGGCCCGAGACGTCGGGTTCGGGCGCGCCGTAGCGGCTGTCGTAGAACTGACGTAGGCCGGCGGCGCGGTGCTGGCCGAAGCGCATCAGCAGACCCTCGCTGTACGATGTCCCCTCGTCGGCCTCGGCCCGCCCGCACAGCAGGATCAACGCGCCGTAGCTGATCGTCACGCCGCCGAGCGCGTCCACATGCGCCCGCAGCGCGCCCTCAAGCCGACGCCATTCGTCCATGCGGTTGTCTTCGCTCATATAAGGGTATTCCCCAGGGCTTTTTCTACAAGTTAAGGATTTTAAGCCGTTGTCAAGGCCATTTTTGCAGCTTTTAAGCCAACCTGATAGCCGCCATGTTGCACAAACGCATGGGGCGCATGGCGTAGCGACAGCCGTGTGTGGGAGCAAAAGGCTCGTGGAAGTACGGCGTATATGCTGCTACGCTCCCTTTGCCACCCCGAGCGGCGGAAATGCGGGTACTTGACATGTGGCTCAGAACCTTAGACATGGTTCACGCGACGCTCAATCAAGCTTGACAGTTTAAGCCTCCAGCAGGCGCAACACTGTCAAGCCTGTTTGAACCATGTCTTAGGGGTCAATACGCCAGCTACCCTCACTATAGACGAGCCGGCGTTCCTCGCGGCGCGTGTTCAGGCGCGCGAACTGGGCCGGTAGCCCCTTGAGGGCGTGTGTTATGTCAATAATGTCCTGGCCCCTGATGGAAACGAACACACCGTCGGCCTTGAGCTGGAGCGTAGCCGGCGCCGGGCGCACCCCCATCCCGAGGGCGGCGGCGAGGGCCGGGGCGAAGCCGGGCGGGGCCGTCGCGGGGACGACGAGCCGGGCCAGGGGCAGGGGCGGGCCAGACACGGCCAGCAGGAGCACGCCCCAGGGGTGTTGCTCCTCACCGCGCACGGGCAGGAAAGCGTGGCGCTCGACCATGACGCCGGCGGCGTGCAGGGCGTCGGCGAACGGGCCAACGTCGCCAGCCGTGGCGTGATCTGTCGTCAGGGTGACGTGCGTCGGTGTAGCGCCGTCTGTCGTGTCGTCCGCGTGCAGGTAGGCCATGTTCTCTATCTACCCGTCTAGGGCTTCAAGGTCGGCCCATAGCGCGGCCCGTACCTGGTCTCGATCCGCCCGACCGTCACCCGCTTGGATGAGCAGGACCGTTTGGAGGTCGGCGCCGCGTACCCAGTTGCCTGCGGCGCTGAGTGGCGGATTATCCGCCACCGCCCTGTCGGCAGCCGCCTCACCTCTACCGCGTGCGTCATGCGGCGGCGCGAGCCGGGTATTGTCCGCGGGGGGTCGTGAGGACATGACGGGGCGCACTGTATCGACAAGGGACGATGGTGGCGGATAATCCGCCAGATCGGCGCGATCGTGCCGATCTGGCACCGTCGTTAGTGGCGGATTATCCGCCACTAACGGCGTCGTCTGACGCGCAGCCTGGACATCTTTGAGCTTGATCTGCTCGCCGCGCGCGGCACGGTTCAACAGTTCGGCGCGGGTCTCATCGTCCGGGAGGTTGGCGATCTCGACGGCGACGGTCGGCCCCACGACCCCGGCATCGACGGCCTCCGCGATGCGCGGGTCGCTCAGGAGCTTAAGGCGGTCCTGGACGTAGGAATGGTGCTTGCCCAGATGCTCGGAGAGCGCACGCATGGACAACGCGTGGCGGGCCATGAGCCGCTGCAGGGCGCGCGCCTCCTCCACCGGCGTCAAGCCCTCGCGCTGGATGTTCTCGACGAGGGCGATCTCCTCCATGGCGTCGTCGTCGAGCACGCGCACATGGCACGGCACAGCGGTCAGCCCGGCGAGCTGCGCGGCTCGCCAGCGCCGTTCGCCGATCGCAATCTGGTACAGGTCCGTCGCGTCGGGCGCGCGGCGCACGAGTAGGGCCTGGAGGACGCCGTAGCGCTCCACCGATCGGGCCAACTCGGTGAGCTTGTCGGGGTCGAACTCCGTCCGTGGCTGAAATGGGTTGGGGACGAGGTGCGTCGTGTCGACCTGCGTGGGCATGGCTTGCGCGTTGCCCTCGCTTGGCACGTCCGCGACAAGGGCGGCGGCCGTCGCGCCGAACATACGATCGAGGCGGTCGGAGCTGAAAGGTTTTCTAGCCATGCGCCACCGTCGCTTCCCCGGTCGGTGCCGGCGCGCCCCCCTCGCCCCAGGCCGCGAGCAGGGCGTCCGCCACATCGCGATAGCCGCGCGCCGCCTCACCTCGCGTGTCGTAGCGCAGCAGCGACTCTCCGGCCTCTGCGGCCTCGCTCGCCCGGATGCTGCGCTTGACCTCGCCCAGGACCGGCGCCTGGCCGTCGAGGAACGCGCGGATGCGTTCGGCGACGTGGCGACCATGGGCCGTGCGCATGTCCACCATCGTCAGCACCGCGCCGACGATCTCCAACGACGGGTTGAGCTTATTGCGCTTCACGCGCCCGATGGTACCCAAGAGTTGACCCAGGCCGCGCGCGGCCAGGAACTCAGGCACGACGGGGATGAGCACCTGCTGGGCGGCCGTGAGCGCGTTGATGGTGAGCCAGGTCAGCGATGGGGGACAGTCCACGAGCACGATGTCGTAGTCGTCCCGCGCGACGGCGAGGATCTCAGCGAGCACGTACTCGCGGCGGACGGCGTTATGCAAGTCCATCTCGGCCAGGGCGAGGTCCAGGCTCGAGGGGAGTAGCGCGAGCGATGGCCCCAGGGGACGCGCGAGGTCGGCGTAGGCGGGCACGGTGGCCTCGGCCATATATTGGGTGAATGCCGTGTAAATCGTGATGTCTAGCGCTTCGGGTTCGATCCCCGCGGCGCTGGTGAGGCTTGCCTGGGGGTCCAGATCGACAATCAGGACGCGGTAGCCCCGCTCGGCGAGCGCGGTGCCGAGGGCGAGGGTACTGGTTGTCTTGCCCTGGCCGCCCTTCTGGTTGGCGATGGCTACGATGCGGCTCATGTATGTCTCCTTTCTTGTCCATCCTCGGTGCCCGTGTCGCGCGCGTGTTCGTCTACAGTCGCCGCGACTATCGCCGTCTGTCGGCCCCTGTAACCGCCGCGTTTGCCCAAGTGCGCCTGCCGATACTCCGCGATGGCCTGGGCGGTGACCATGTTCAGCCGCGGGCTCACCCGCTCCACGCCCAAGCTACCCCGCTTGATCGCGCTGCGCACGGTGTTCTCGGAAATGCCGAGTTGCCGTGCCACCTCCGCGACGGTGAACAAGGTGCGCTCCTCGTCCTGTTGCATATATACCCTCCTCCCCATATCGTACCGCGTCGGAGGCCAGTGAAGGACGCTGCGTGTGGACGTGGTATGTGTGTCCGCGGAGGAGAGTGCGTCGGTGGCCCGTGCCGGTATCACGACAACTCTCTCTTTCATGTGTCACCGGCGCCGCCGACGCTCGTCGTGCACACGAGGCAATACGTCGCGTCGGCGGCGGGGATGATCTACTCGTGTCGTCCGGTGTTCATATCGTCGTGTCCTCCTCGCTGGCTGGCTCCGCGATAGGGGTGGACGGGAGTACGCCTACTCCGCCCCAGTGGTCTGCCGTCCTCTCCCGCTACACGTCCCCTCTACGCGGCCCTTTGGTCGGGCACACTCTCGGCCTCATAGGTGGCGTCGAGCGTCGCGGCGAGGGCGTCGACTAAGGACCTGTTCCACAATAACTTGAACAGTTGTGCGCCCGATCCGGGCACCGATCGTGGCCCCATGAGTTCAAGTTATTCCTTGACGGGCCCTAAGTGGCGGAGGGCCGCGTCGTCCTCCCGTCCGCTGGCCAGCCGCGCCGCAATGACGGCGACGCCGTGGAGCACGGTCGAGTGGTCCCTGTGGCCGAGCAGCCGGCCGATGCGGTCGCAGGGGAAAGCCGCGTTGCGGGTGGGCGTGGGCCAGGTCAGGCGCGTGCGCATGAAGTACATTGCCACTTGGCGGGCCTCCGCACGCGGCCACGCGGCAGGGGGAGGTGAGCTGCGCCGGCGTCAGTAGGCAGGTGTCGGCGACGGCCTGGCGAATGCGGCGGGCCTCGGCGAGCTGCGCACGCCGGAGCCGCGCGTTGCTCCGCGCGTTGCTCCGCGCGGCGCTCTGGGTCGTAGCCGTTAGGGTGCATCGTCGGAGCCCTTCCCGTTGTCGGCGTAGGGATCTAATGCCTCCAGGCCCTCCCGCATCTTGGAGACGCGGGCGCCCTCGGCCTTGTACAGGGCCGCGAAGGCGACGGTGAGCAGGTCGCGGCCCCACGGCGCCAGGGCGTCGTCGTCGGTGGTGTCGAGGGCGTCGAGGGCGTCGAGGGCCTGCGCGGCGCGCGCGGCCAGCGCCTCCGCGTCCGCTTGCCGCGCGCGAAAGAGCCGGGCGATCTGGCGGCACGCCTCGGGCGTCGGAGTTATGTCAACGGTGTCCATCGGGTGTCCCTCCTACCAGTTTCTTATGTCGCCGGCGTCGGCGTCCCTCTCCGTGTCGCCCAGGTCAGGCATGTCCAGGACCTCGCCCACGGGGCGCAGGCCGGCGAGGTCCTGTAGCTCCTGGCTGACCTGCCCCGGCGTGAGTGCCGCCAGGGCCTCGATCAACAGGGCGAAGGTGTGCTGGTCGATGGCGGCGAGGGCGCGCAGCGCGGAGCTGTGCGGGGCCTGCGGCTCCAACGCGGCCCAGGCGTCCTTCGCTTGGCGCATCCAGGCGTCACGCGGCTTGCTGATGGCCCAAGCCATTGGTCTGTCCCCCTTTGTGCGGCGTGATATCGTGGGTGTTGCAGGCGTCGCAGTGGAAGGCGAACGAGCCAGGGTCGATGTCCACGAACTCGTCGCCGGCATAGGACGGCCAGGGCGCGGCGTCGGCGGGGTCGCCGGTGTCGTTGAGCGTGGTGACGCGGCAGGCGCGGCGCTCGTCGTAGAGGACGCGCAGATCGGCGCTGCCGCAGTACGGGCAGGTCCAGACGATGCTCGCATCCGCCGGCGCGGCGAGGGATTGACCGCAGTCGGCGCACGGCGCGCTGTCGTCCAGGTCGCCGGCAGGGATGGGCGTTATGTCGGCGGCGCGGCCTTGGCCGTCGTGCGCGTGGGCCATGCCGTCGGTGGCGATCTCGTGCCATTCAGGGGTGGGGGCGGGTGTCATGGTGGTCATGGTGGTCCTCCTTTTCGCAGGAGGGGAGCGGGGCGCCTCCCCTCGACATAACTAGATACCTAATACTCCTCGGGGAGGAGTAGGGTGGTGGCGGCGCGGTGGCCGTCCTCGTCGGTGGCTTCGGTGATAATCCAGATTTTGACACCCTCGGCGACGACGTAGGCGCTCAGGAGGCGGGAGCCGTCGCGGAGTGCCTGGACATTGGCGGCGCGGTCATGGGCGTCGAGGTCGCCCCAATCGCCGCTAGCGTGTCGGCGTAGGAGGGTGGAGGGGGAGGTGTCGGCGGCGGCGAGGGCGACGAGGGCGCCGGGGGTGGCGACGATCTGGCCTAACTGGTCCACGAGCAAAACAATCATCGGTGTCGGCTCCATCGGCTATGAGGGGGGGAGGGCTAGCGGGGATGCCAGCCCTCGGCGGGCGCTCGGTGTGCTACCAGGCGTACCAGGGGACAGGCAGGGGGAGCGGGGCACGGACGGGCGCGGGGTCGGCGTCCTCATCCCTGGCCGGCTGATCGTTCGCGGTCATGGCCTGCTGGTAGGCGTCGCGGTAGGCGGTCAGGCGCGCAATCGTCGTATCGAGGAGGTTGAGCAGGGTGGTATCATCGGGGAGGTCGATGGACGCGCTGACCTCGGTGGCGCCGATGGGGTCATGGGGGCGAAAGGTGGCGGTCACGGACACGTCGCCGTCGTCGAGCGCAACGGCGGTACGGGGCGGTATACTGGGGATGCTGACCGCGACGTGGGGAGCGGGTATGGCCTGGGTAGTCATCTCTGTCAATCCTTTCCGTGGTCCGGTTAAAAGTGGGCGGGGGCCTCTATCCCCCGCCCACTTTTTTATGTGGGGCGGCTAGGCTCCGAAGGCTTCAAGCAGGGCGGCAGCGCCAGCAGGCCGGGCGGGCGCGGGGGCGTGCGGCGTCGGCGCGCCGTGTGCGCGCTTAGGGGTGATGGCGCGATAGCCTTGCTCCACCATAAGGGCGAGGGCAAGCGCCCAGCAGCGCATCCCCTTCTGGCCGGCTTCGCAACTGCATTGCAGGCGCAGTGCGTCGATCTTGTGCAGATGTCCGGGGCGGGTGCGGCTGTCGATCTCGAAGGTGTACGTACCCGTCCGGCGGATGGTAGCCGCGTGAGCGGTGGCCTTGCTTTGTCGCCGTCGTTCTTGCCGTGTCATGTCGTGAAGCTCCTCTATCGCTTCGCCGTCCGTGAGGGCTAACCGTCCTCACACCCTAATAATAGCACCTGCTTAGGTGCTTTGTCAAGGAGAAAATGGGGGCGATAGTGCTTAATCCTACTTCATGGTCATGTGTGTACGTTGTCATAAAGGTTGGGCGGACCTGAGTGCGGCTTCCCCCCATTTTGCCACGAAGGTTGGGCCGGCCTGCCACAAAGGTTGGGCCGAGGCGCGCGTTGTGCCACAAAGGCTGGGCCGGCGTGCATTAGTTCACGAGGGAGCGGGCGGGGGTGGTCCGGACATTCCGGGCGGCAGCGACGGTGCAGGGATGCGCCGGCTGGGTGGAGCGTGCGGCGACAGCGGCCTACCTCGGGAGCGGCAACAAGCGATGAGGACGGAGGCGGCGCGGCAGCGCGCCTTGAGGAGTTGCTGAGGGGGCCGACAGCGCGTCAGCCCAACCTTTGTGGCAGGCCGGCCCAGCCTTTGTGGCACGCCGCCCAACCTTTATGACAACGTACAATGGCCCTTACGCTGTGAATGAGTGTTGATAGCCTCGGATCGAGAGCATTGACATGCTAAAGCCCCCGACTGGACTTGTCCTCATGACTGGGGGTCTTGCGCATATAACGTGAAACGGGCTGGGTCACGCGAGGTCCTACCGAGAAAGGCGGCCCTAACGAGGGTCAGCCACACCTGAAAGGGCGGCACAGGTGCTACGAACCTCACCTCACAGGAACGCCGTTCACGTTATGGACTCGGCCACATGACACTTGCCATCCTTGGAAAGGCGACTTTCCGCAAAAGAGTAAGCCCACCTATCAAGAGATGTGACCTGCCGCAGAGAATAGTGCACGCATAGCCGCCTCATCGTTTAGTTTTAAACGGGCAGCTTACTTTTCTGTGAATTGGATGCCCACAGTGCCCTTTCCACCAGCGTCAAGTGTCATGTGGCCGAGTCCACTGTGCAGGAACACAAGAATGGACTCTACAGTGGGTGATGAGGTCGTCCTCGTGGTAGTCGTCCTCGCGGCCAGTGTGTAGGCGCGCTGGGGCGCCTTCGCGCTCATATCTCATCGCGATATAAAAGGAACGGTTCTTGCAGCGCGTAAGGGGTCGCGGAGGGAGGGGGCCACATGTAGCTTGATGCGCCATCGAGACATCGCGGGACATCGCGTCGCCCCGATTGGGGCGGCCCGGGCGTCGCGGACGCGGGATGCGTCCCTGCCGTGGCGCTGGTGAGCATAGTGGAGGCGAGCATAGTGGAGACAAAAATAGTGGAAACGAGCATAATGGAGAAAATGGCGATAGGGACAAAACACGGATGGGGCCGGACAAAACAAATCGGCTCGCTCACGATGACGTTGGTCATCGCGCTGGCCTTGGTCGGCCTCGGCGTGGCGCGCCACGCCGTCACGCCCGCGCACGCCGGGGGCGCTCCCATCGCCGAACTCGATTGGCCCGTCTACGGGCACGATCTCGGCGGCATGCGCTACGTCGACACCGATCAGATCAACCGCTCCACCGTCGCCGGGCTCAAGCCGGCCTGGATCTTCCACACCAACGTCATGAACAAGGAAACGTCGTTCGAGTCGCAGCCGATCGAGGTCGGCGGGACGCTCTACGTTTCCTCGCCGCACGACCACGTCTTCGCGCTGGATGCCGCCACCGGCGCGCTGACGTGGACCTATAACCCCAGCGATATGCCCACGCTCGCCAACCTGGCGCTCTGCTGCGGCCAGACCAACCGTGGCGTGGCCGTCGGCGGCGGCAAGGTGTTCATCGCCCGACTCGACGCGAATTTGGTCGCGCTCGACGCGCGGAGCGGTAAGGTCGCCTGGCAGGTCGCGGACGACGACTGGCATAACAAGTGGACCGAGACCATGGCGCCGCAGTACGTCGACGGCAAGGTGATCGTGGGCACGTCCGGCGGCGAGTTGCGCAAGCGCGGCCACGTCAGCGCCTACGATGCGGCCACCGGCCGCTTGCTGTGGCGGTTCTACACCGTGCCCGGCCCCGGCGCGCCGGGGCACGAGACCTGGGCCGGTGATTCGTGGCGGAATGGGGGGGCCACCGTGTGGTCGACACCCAACGTCGACCCCGCGCTCGGCCTGCTCTACATCACGACCGGCAACGCTTCGCCCGACGAGAACGGTTCCGCCCGCGCCGGCAAGAACCTCTACGCCAACTCCATCGTCGCGCTCGACCTCAACACGGGACACCTGCGCTGGCACTTCCAGGAGGTCCACCACGACCTGTGGGACTACGATTCCGTGCAGCCCACCCATCTCTTCACCCTGGTGAAGGACGGGCGGCCCGTCCCGGCGATCGGCCACGCCAACAAAGACGGCAACTACTTCGTGCTCGACCGCCGTACCGGCGCGCCGATCTATCCTGTGACGGAGATGGCGGTCCCGGCGGGGCCGGCCTGGCAGCACGCCTCGCCGACGCAGCCGATGCCCGCGACCGAGGCGCTCATCCCGCAGACGGTCGAAACGACGCCGCCGGGCGTGATGTCGGCCCCCATGTTCACCCCACCGCAGCCCCATCCCCTGCTGATCCAGCCCGGCTACGAGTCAGGGCCAGAGTGGGGGGCGGCGGCCTACAGCCCGCGCACCGGGTACGCCTACATCCCGGCCGGCGGGTACGAGCCGTGGCTCTTCCACGCGATGCGCCCGCAGGTCAACAGCCTGGGCTCGACCGCCGTCGGAGCCAAGGTTCCCGGTATCGCGACCTACGGGCTGTTCGACGCCATGGACACGACGACCGGGAAGATCGCCTGGCGCATCAAGGTCCCCAACAAGACCGTCACGGGGGTGGCCGTGGCCGGCGACCTGGTGTTCTGGGGCCAGGACAACGGCCAGTTCGACGCCACGGACGCGCGGACCGGCAAGACCCTCTGGACCTTCCAGAGCAGCATGCCGGGCGTGGGCGGCGCCAACGGCTCCCCGGCCGTCTACATGATCGAGGGGCGCGCGTACGTGGTGATGGCCTTCGGCGGCAACCTCCGCGAGCGGGCCGACGCCCCCAATAAAACCTCGTCTCCGGGCGATGCCCTCATCGCGTTCGCGCTGCCGGCGCCCGGCCAGACGCAGCCGCACATGGTGACTGCCTATCCCCAGCAGGTGCCGACCGGCCTGCCGGCGATGGTCGCCCCGCTGCAGGGCGCCCCGGCCGGCGCCGCGGTCGTCACGCTCCTGACCCACGACCTCAACTACTATCCGCACCAGTTCACGGTGCGCGCCGGGCAGCGCGTGGCCGTCCACCTCGTGAATACGGGTATCGAGCCGTCGAGCATCGCGGTCCAGCTACCGTCGGGTCCTCTGGCCTTGCAAGGCATGGTGAAGCCACACGAGGACGCCTATTTCGTGTTCGACGCGCCGACCCGGCCGGGGACGTATCCGTTCTTTAGCCCGCTCGGTCCCCAGAAGTTCTTCGGCATGACCGGCGTCATGACGGTCGCGCCCGCCCCCTGACCGCGGGGCGCGGATAGCGCCGCGCGGCATCGCATCGGGTTCCGTTGGGTTCTGCTGGGTTGACATGTTATTGACGCAAAGCCTTCGGTTCAGGGCGTGATCAGCTGCATTGTCGTAGCCATTCAGCACCCCGAGAGGCCCCAAGGGACGCTAAAACAGGCAAGCGGCAGCGACCGAACCGAACGTCTTTCAGCCGTATCAGCAGGACCCAACGGAACCCTCAGGACTACTGGAGGAGAGGAGCCTACGGGTCGAGTATCCGTCTCCTTTTATAGCGGTGTGCTGAGGAGGGACGATGGATGAGCTGTCCGTCTGTCCAGGGGGACGCGACACAGGCGGTGGAGCGGATGACGGTGTTGGGCTATCGCCTGTTCCACGGTCACCCCTGCCGGCAAGCGCACCTACAACGAGCGGACGAGCACGCCCGTCAGCCATGTGCAGGCGCCCACGGACATCGCGTTGCGCGTGGTGCTCTGGCGCTTGTAGTACAAACTCAGCCGGCGCGATCTGGCCGAGATGTTGCTGGCAGAGGGCTTCACCGTCACGCACGAAGCCGTCAGGGCGTGGGAGGATCGCTTCGCCCCGCTGCGCACGGACCGCCTGCGTGACAAGCGGCGGGGCAAGGCGGGCGTACGGTGACACGTGGATAAAACCCCGTCCTTGGCCGCTCAGCGCCGCCTGTTCCAGGCCCACTGGGACGCGGTGTGCGCGCTGGCGCAGGCCACATAGGCACGATCAGACGCACACCATCGCAAGCTCACGCGCGCCACAACGCGCTGGCGCGCCGAATCCTGACACATCCTGACACAGCCGGTTCGTGCGTGCGGACGTTTATGCACTCTCATTACGCGCGGCCGCTCCCCTCGTCGGCGTGCAAGCCCCGCCACATCTTTTGTAGCCCTAGGCACATGTGACTTTTAACAGTGGCGATAGGCATGCCGAGGTGATGGCTGATGTCCGCGCACGTCAGGCCCCCAAAGTAGGAGAGGGTGATAGACTTTTGCTGGGCTACGGGCAACTGCCGGAGCGCCGCGCGGACAGCCTCACCCGTGAGGTGGTGGGGGGCCTGCACGCCGGTGTCACCCTCGTCAAGAAGCGCGTCGACAGCGTTGATCGCGTGATAGCGGTCGTCGTGTCGCCGCCGGATATGGGCGATGGCGCGATAGTGAACACACGTCAACAGCCAGGAGCGGACCGTGCCGCGATCCGGACGGTACAGGGCCGTCTGACGCCACACGGACAGAAAGGTCTCGTGCACGACGTCCTCCGCCGTGCCAGGATCCCTCAGGAGACGGACGGCCAGACCGTAGGCGGCGGCGCTATGCCCCTCATACAGTTGCTCGAAGGCCGCAGGCTCGCCAGCGGCGATGCGCACGAGGAGATCACGGTCTCCCCCCTCAGTGCCGGGCATCGTGTCGTCGCACGAGGCGTGCGGTACCGTGCCGCGCTCGTGTCCCGGTGGGGGTCGTCTGGTACGGGCGCACTAGCGACTCCTTCTCATCGCGCACAGGTCTAGCGTGTCCGCGACCTCGTATGATCGGGCGTCCGACTACGGGGGTGGAACAGGGCGCGACGGATCGCGGCGTCCGTGACCTCCTGAGATGCCCGCGGGCGCCTGCGCTGGTGCACCAGACCGCGTGTGTCGTCAGAGGACGTCCCCTGCGTGGCGATACGGCCAGCTGTGGCAGGAGCACAGGTGCGGTGCCCATGGTCACGGGCGGACGACGAGAAGGCCCGGTCCGACGTGAGGATGCGCGAGCGTGCCGTGCCCTCGTCTCTCGTGACGCCGCGCCCGCCGCGCGACGGCTAGCCACACCCCCGTCCGTCTGCCGCGACGACGGGATCGCGGGTATCAGCGGGCGATAGCCCGCATCACGCGCCCTCGCCCCGGCCGGCCAGGTGGGCGATGCAGCCGCCGTCACCTGCTCGTCGCGGCGGGCGCGTGTGCCCGAGCGGCCAGTGTCGCGGCGGTGTCGCCCTGCGGCCGCGCCGCCCACGGGCGGTCAGACCGACGCCGCTCAGGCTGACCGCGGCCACGCTCCGCCGCGACGAGCGCGTGCTCATGCTGGTGCAGAGCGGCGGCGAGCGCCACCAGCGCGCGCAGCTCTGCCGCCAGGCGGGGGCACGCGCCCGCACCCTCCAGGGATGCCCCGACGACCCCCCGGCGCAGCGCCTCGTAGGCTGTGCGCACCGTCGCGTCCTCCAGGGCGAGCGGCGGGTCCGTCACCCCGTCCGCGCGGCCCCCGACTCGTGTGCGCCGTGCGCCGTGGCGCAGCGTCGCTCCGTCCCGTGCGCGCGCGTCCGGTCGGTCGGCGTGGGGCGGGAGGGAATACAGGGCATTCCGCCCGATGCCGTGGCGCGTGAGCTGGGCGCGGGCCACCAGGCCCTCCAGGTCCCGCTGCACGTCCTGGACATCCAGCGCTCGATTGAGCGTCGCCGCCAGCTCCGTGGCCGTCCAGCCGCGCGGGTCGCCGGCCGCCAGCACGGTGGTCACCGCCTCCGCCCAGTCCCCCTCATCTGTTGTCTGCCATGCGTGCGTTACCATCCCGCGTCCCTCCCTTTCTTCCCGCCGCCAAAATCCCCAGGCGCCAGTCGGCCTCCGCCCGCTGGTGGACGGTCACGCCGGAGCTAGCGCGCTAGCCCCCGTGCGCTGACGGCGCGCGCCCCGGTCCACGACAGCCGTGATAGACGATGCACGGCACGCGCACACCGCCGCTACCCCGCGTGCGCGGGTGTGCGGTGGACCACCGCGCGTGCGTGGCATCCACCCCGGGCCGCCCGTCACGCGCGGCGCGACGGACAACCACCTGTTCGTGGGCGCCATCCACCTCTGGGGTGCCCCCCGGATCATCGGGGCTGGTAGCGCCTGTGCGACTAGTATAGCGACACAGCCACGTATGACGCAATAGATTCAGTGCAGCGTCTACCTCTTCGCATTTATGAGACTACTGTGCATCCCCTCGCCCGCTGTCACTGGTCAGGCGCAGGAGGACTCCGGCACGCGCTACCACGGGCGATGTCGTGGCCGTCAGGCGGTCAGGGGAGCGGCCATCAACCGCGCGTCGGGCGAGCGACGTATGGTCAGGGCTCGTGTCGATCTGTGCGTGCGGGCAGGCGGTGGGGCGGACGCGGGCGAGGAGCGCGGAGGGGAGCGTGGGGACGGATGGTGTTGATCAGGACGCGCTGGTGGCAGGCGGTGCAGGCGTAGGCGTGGGTCAAGTGGAGAGGGCAGAAGGAGGCGAGCCAGGGGAGGGGCAGGGGCGGGTGATAGTGGCAGATGGCGCGCAAGGCGAGGGCGTCGTCGGCGCCGCAGTCGGGGCAGGGGGGGCGGGGGCAGGGGTGACGCATGGCGGCAGCCTTTGGCGTCGGCCCAGGCGCCCCCCGGTACGGCGAGCGGCGGCACGGAGACGACACGGATCGTAAACGAGGGAGGCTGCTGGGGGGACTATCGCAGGTGCGGGCGGGCGCCGTCAGGGTGCGACGGGAGGGACAGGGAGGCGCGGGTGATGCGACGACGGGAGGGACGGCGGTTGGTCACGACGCGGGTGGCCCGCGCGGTGCGCGAGGCCGCGCGCGAAGTGTCAGGCGGCGGGTGTGGGCCGGCGACGCTGGACAGTGGTGGGGGTGGCGTGCTCAACGTAGGAGGAGCAGCGGGGTGACGGCTGCGGCGGCGAGCCAGAGGGCGGCGGCGATGACGGCGAGGAGGGTGAGGGCTAGGATGAGCTGGGCGAGGAGGCTGACCAGGCACATCCAGTGAATAGCTGCGATCATAATGTTCATTATAGCGCGTCGCTGCGACGAGTGCCCGGCACCCGGCCGCCGTCGTCGCCGTGGCGGCCTCGTCCGTTAGCCCGTCTGAGGGAGGCGCGGCACGGAGCGGCGGCCCATGGCGTCGTTGTCGCCTGTGTCGGCGGACGCATGGGCCGTCGATGGGGGGAGCAAGGTGGCGCAGGCGGGGCAGAGGATGGATGTGGCGGTGAGGGTGGCGTCGCGGGTGGGGACGGAGGCGCGGCAGCGATCGCAGCGCAGGCGGTGGCCGGGTCTCATGGTGTACGTTTCCTCGGTTACTCGGGGGGCGACGTGGGGTGTGCACTGGGGCGGGACGCGTGTGGGGGGGACGGTGCGCCGAGCCCCTGCGCGTCGCCCCCCGGCCGTCCTCCGCGTGGACACATGGTGTATACGTGGGGGAGGCACGGGCGGATCAGTCGAGGGCGAGGCCGCCGGCGGGGGCGTGGCCCTAGCGGCGTCGGCGATCGGGTGTATGTGGTGTGGCACGGGAGGAGGGAGAAGGAGCGGGGGCGGGTGGTGTGGAGGAGGACGCGATGGTGGCAGGCGGCGCAGGAGTAGACGAGGGTGAGGTGGGCGGGGAAGAGGAGGGCGAGCCAGCGGAGAGGAGCGGGGGGGGGTAGTGGCGGTAGACGGCGCGGAGGATGAGGGCGGCGTCGGCGGCGCAGTCGGGGCAGGGGGGGGAGCGGGCGAGGCATGTGTAAGCGCCAGTTTTGATGATGCTGCTGGCGAACCCTGTGTTACAAGTTTCAGGCGCGTCACACTGCGCGTGGTCATGCGTGCCACCGATCTGCCAACGAGGTTCCATTGAGGTTCGCCAGCAGCATCTTTTGATCTGCACAACAATGCCGCGATAAGGTGCACCAGTGGACCGGCGTCTACCAGCGCTGCTATGGCGCTGTTTGACGCCCAGATGTAAGATCCCAAAGTTGTTGCGCCGATCTCAGGCGTGGACGACGGTCAAATCCCACAGATAGTGCGCAGGTTGTCCCACAGTACCTGCGCTACCCTGCACAAAATCCCACAGAAGGTGCGCCGATCCGCGCGCCGGGTTCCGTGCAGACGGCGCTTGTCACACACGCGGGAGGGGCATCTGCAGGAAGGCGCGGGAACTCTGGGATGTCCGGCGCAGGAACTATGGGACAGCGTGCAGGAACTGTGGGATCTTACACCAGGGCCAGCGCATCTTATGGAGATGCGCTGGCCGTGAGACAACGTACGTCACGCGGCGAAGGGTCGCCTCCCGCCTACAGTTGGCGCGCGTGCGCGAGGGCGTCGGACTGTAGCGTCGGGCCGTCGATAGAGGCGGCGAGGGCGGAGGGCAGTAGGGCCGTCCAGCGGTCCGAGGACGGACGCGCCCGGTCGTGCGCGTACCACGACAGCGTGATCGGCGCGGGACATAGCGCGTTGAGCGTAGCCACGACGCCCGCGGCGCGCGCCCAGTCGGCTGCGCTGGGCGCGCGACTGTACGGATAGCCGACCACGTTCTCGGGGTCTACCTGTAGCGCCCAGTGACCGCCGGGATCACACGGGGGATTAGTGGCGCGCGGATGAGCGCGGTCGCGGTACACCGTGTCGACGGCGGCGATGTCGCTCGCGGGATCGGCGCCGATGAGCGACCGCACGGCGCCGTTGGGATCGGCTCCCAACCCGCTCCTGATGCCGGGTTGAGCCAGTAGCCCCGGCTGCGGAGTCGTTTGCGGGCCCGGTTGCGCCGTGGCCGTGGGCAGCGCCAGCGCGGACACGATCGATGTCGTTTGCGGGCCCGGTTGCGCCGTGGCCGTGGGCAACGGCGGCGGCGGGAGCACGGGCGCGGATGTCGCGGCGATGAGCACGGCGAGGCCGGCCACGAGCGCCACCACGAGCCCCAGCAGCGCCAACGCCAGGCGTATGGCTAGAGCGCCATTCAAGTAATCGAAAGTCCGGTTGGCGTCGCTCTTGACGCCGTCCAGGAGGTCAGCCATGCCGACCGTTTTGAGCGTCAATGAGGCGTGCGAGATGCCCGCCGAGGTGGCCGATCCAGACAGGATCACCGGATTTTTGCGCCAGTGCTGATTACTTGAATGGCGCTCTAGGCGGCGTGACATAGCAGCATCTTTCGTCGCATCATCCACGACCCAGGCCGCTTGCCGGCTGCCTGCCACGCCGACGCGCCCTCGCCCGCCGCCGCCGCCGCATCGGCCGTCGCGCTCAGGGCGTACTCGATACCCGGCGTCAGGGCGACGCTCGTCCCGATGCTGTCCCGCACGAGTCGAGTGATCAGCGACTCCACCGGTCCCGCGTTGTGTAGGCGCGCGAGTCGCCGGAGTCGTTCCTGGTCACGCGCTGTCCCCTGCTCCTCGTGGTGGCGCTCGTTCCCATCCATACCCCGTCCCCTCCGTGCTGGTTCCGCGCCCGTCCATCACCTACCTGATGCGCTCATGCTACACCCGACGCGCTGTCCGTGCAATCTCTCTCCCTTGCGCCTCATAGGCCGCCTCGTGGCCCCTGGCGCCCTTGTTCAGCGACAATTAGAATTGCCGGCGCATTGCATCACGGTAGATCTTACTTTCAGGGAGATGTTGCCTCACGAATAATGTAACCCGAAGCGATCGTGCCACCGGCACAGTGGAGGGGCGAAAAAG
>JAABUL010002025.1_pt1 | contig 35453 bp, 38 predicted proteins | sample 5559151 | NCBI WGS metagenome assembly JAABUL01 (sample SAMN10711876, study PRJNA513368) | rock metagenome | isolation source: Antarctica rocks | place: Antarctica: Victoria Land, Pudding Butte sud | reverse complement strand
TGATCCCGAAGGGTAGCCGATACCCCAGCGCCTTGAACACCAGGTCCGACCAGGGACCGAGCGCCACGACGATCTCGCGGGCCGCCAGCCAGCCGTCGCGAGTCCTGACCCGCCAGCCGGGTGCATGCTCTTCGAGCGTCGTGGCGTCGCCCTCGAGGAAGCGGCCGCCGCGCCTCTCGAAAAGCGCAGCGTAGCGTTGAACGAGCCCGCCCGGGTCCGAGATGGCGCCGGGGTCGCGGAAATGCAGCGCGCCCACGAGGCCCGCGCCGAGATGCGGCTCGCGCTCGGCCAGCGCCGCGGGGTCGAGCTGGTCGATGTCGAGATCGAAACCGTCGAGCCGGGCGGCGTCCGCGAGGCCTCTGCGGAAGCTTTTCTGGGTGCGGAACACCTTCATCCAACCGACCTTGCGCATCAATCCGATGGCGCCGGCCGCCTCCATAAGCCGCTCGTGTTCGACGAGCGAGCGCTCGATCAGCGGGCGGGACGCGCGGGCGCTCCGTTCGACGCCAGCCGGCGTCGAACTCATGAAATAATGCAGGAGAAACGGCGCCAAGCCCGGCAGGGCCGACACATGGTAATGCACGTCGGCGGAGCGGTTCAGCGCGTAGCGCGCCACGGTCGCGTGTTCGCGCGGGAACGCGTAAGGGTAGATCGAGGAGCGCTCGATCAGCCCAGCGTTGCCGTAGCTTGTGCCGCGGCCGGCCGCGCTTTCCCGCTCCACCAACGCCACGTCGCGGCCCCGCTCCTGAAGGTGCAGCGCCGCCGACACGCCCACGATCCCGGCACCCAGAACCGCCACGTCCGCCTTGACCATGCCCGTCTCCCGGCGGGACTCCGCCCGCCCCCCTCATCGTAGGTAAGGCACGGGATCGACCAATTCAGGAGGCACTTCGCGGTGCCGCGCGGACGAATCGACTGTCCTCCGGCGTTTCGAACGTGCAAATATTTCGCTCGACCCTACATGCAGCGCATGTCAGCAAAATCCAAAACACGCCGTCCCCTGGTCCTGGCCTCGGTGATGGCGGCCATGTTCATGATCGCCATTGAGGCCACCATCGTCTCGACCGCCATGCCGCAGATCGCCGGTCAGCTCGGCGATCTGCATCTCTATGCCTGGGTGTTCTCGGCCTTCCTGCTGACCCAGACCGCCACCACGGTGGTGTTCGGCAAACTCTCGGACCTCTACGGCCGCCGCCCGGTGCTGCTGGTCGGCATCGCAATCTTCCTCGTGGGATCGACGCTCTGCGGCTTCGCCTGGTCGATGCCGTCGCTGATCCTGTTCCGGTTGATCCAGGGCATCGGAGCCGGCGCCATACAGCCCATCGGCATCACGGTGGTGGGCGACCTCTACACGGCCCGTGAGCGCGGCAAGATCCAGGGCTATCTCGCCAGCGTGTGGGGCGTGTCCTCGGTTCTGGGACCGCTCGCGGGCGGGCTCATCATCCAGCACGCCAGCTGGTCCTGGATCTTCTGGATCAATCTGCCGATCGGCCTCTTGGCGGCGGCCGGGTTCGTCGCATTCCTGCACGAGGACGTAAAGCGCGAGGCCCGCTCGATCGATACCGCCGGGGCGGCGTTGTTCACCCTGGCGATCGCGTCGCTCATGGTGGCGCTGACGGAGGTCGGCACGTCGGGCTCGGCCACGCTCTGGCCCGCGCTGCTGTTCGTCGTGGCGAGCCTGCTCTTCGTGGTGCAGGAAAGGCGCGCGGCGGATCCGATGATGGACTTCCGGCTATGGGCGCAGCGGCCGATCGCGACCGCCAACGCCGCGACGCTGCTCAGCGGCATGGCGATCATCGGGCTCACCACCTTCCTGCCCATGTTCGTGCAGGGCGTGATGGGTCAGTCGGCCCTGGTGGCGGGATTCGCGCTCACCACCATGCTGTTCGGCTGGCCGGTCGGTGCCACGCTGGCGGCCCGCAATTTCGTGCGGTTCGGGCTGCGGCCGACGCTGCTGTTCGGCGCCGCCATGCTGCCGCTGGGCGCCATGGCCTTCGTGCTGCTCGGTCGATCCACGTCGCCCGTGGTGGCGGGCCTGGGATCGGTCGTGATGGGCTTCGGCATGGGGTTTCTGTCGACCGCCGCGATCGTGATCATCCAGGACAGCGTTGCCTGGGCGCAGCGCGGCTCGGCCACGGCCTCGAACATCTTCGCCCGCAACCTCGGCTCGACGCTGGGCGCCACCGTGCTGGGCACGGTGCTGAATTACGGGCTCGCCCATCCGGGGGCCGGCAATGCGGTCAGCTCGGACCAGTTGCGGCGGTTGCTCGAGCGGCCCGACAGCCTGGCGGGTGCTGCCGACGCGGTGCGGGGCGCGCTGGCGCAGTCGCTGCACGTCACGTTCTGCGGGATCTTCGGGATCGCGGTGCTGACGCTGCTGCTGTCGCTGCTGGTACCGCGCGTCGCGCTCACCGGGGCGCCACGCGAATTGGCGGCCGAGTGATGTCACAAGGGACCATCCGGCCGTAGCCCTACGTTCGCCGGCCCTCCGGGCCCGGCTTGCGCCGGCCTGGGCTCCCCTTTAAGTTTGCCAATCCAACATGGTCTCGAACGGAGTGCAGCCTTCCATGTCGATGCCTTCAGGCTCCACTGCGGACTATTTGGTCGACCGCCGCCGTCTCAGGCGCAAGCTCACGTTCTGGCGCTACGTGGCGGCCCTTGTCCTGGTGCTGGCCATCGTGGGGCTCGCGGTCGGCGGCCTGGGGCTCGCGGTTGGCGGCCCGGTTCGCCTCGCCAACGATCTCACTCCCCACATCGCCCGGGTCAAAATCAGCGGCCTTATCACGGGCGACGACGAGACCCTGCGCCTGCTGCGCACCGTCGGATCGTCCCATGCCGCGGCCCTGATCCTGCAGATCGAGAGCCCCGGCGGCACCACGGTCGGCTCGGAGCGGGTCTACGACGAGATCCGCAAGGTTGCGGCCAAGAAGCCGGTCGTCGCCACCGTGGACACGCTGGCAGCATCGGGGGCCTATATCGCGGCCCTCGGGGCCGACCACATCGTGGCCTATGGCAATTCGCTGGTCGGCTCCATCGGTGTGCTGTTCGAGTTCCCCAACGTCTCGGGCCTCCTCGACAAGATCGGCGTCAAGGTCGAGGAGGTGAAGTCTTCGCCCTTGAAGGCCGCGCCGAACGGCCTGGAGCCCACCAGCGACGCGGCCCGCGCCGCGCTGGCGGCCCTCGTGACCGACAGCTTCGACTGGTTCAAGAGACTGGTGAAGACGCGCCGCGATATGACGGATGCCGAACTCGCCGCGGTCGCCGACGGTCGCGTCTTCACCGGGCGCCAGGGGCTGCCGCTGAAGCTCGTGGACCAGCTCGGCACCGAGGCCGACGCGGTCACCTGGCTCGAGAGCGAGCGGCACGTCTCCAAGGGCCTGCCGATCCGCGACTACAAGCCGAAAGCGCGCGGCGGTCTTTTCGGGCTCTTCTCGGCCACGCAGGGTCTTGCAGACGCCCTGGGCTGGACCGATGCCGCCCGCGTTGCCGCGGCGCTGGCCGGTGCCGTGCGGGCACCTCGCCTTGACGGTCTCATGTCGGTTTGGCAGGGTGCCGCCGGTCGGTGACGTCGTTCCGGGCGGGCTGGCTGGCGTTCGCGTGACCGGGATCGTGGCGCGAGGGTTGGGGGCGAAGGTGATCAAGTCGGAACTCGTCCAGCGGATCGCCGAGAGGAATCCGCATCTCTACCAGCGCGACATCGAGAAGATCGTCAATGCCGTCCTGAACGGCATCACGGACGCGCTGGTGCACGGCGATCGTGTCGAGTTGCGCGGTTTCGGGGCTTTCTCGGTCAAGCGACGCGATGCGCGTCTCGGCCGCAATCCCCGCACCGGCACCCATGTCGAGGTGGTCGAGAAGGCCGTTCCGTTTTTCAAGACCGGCAAGGAAATGCGCGAGCGCCTGAACCCGCGGGACGCCTCGCCTCGCCTCGGCGCCGCAGGCCCGGCCTTGGCCGAAGCGGGGCCGAAGCGGCGGCTCGCGTAATGTTGCCTCGCGTGGCAGGGATCCGAGCGGCTCGGGCATACCTGTGCCGGGCCGTGGATCGTGCGATACCCGGCGCGCGTTGAGTACCATAGGTCTGCTGAGGGCCGCGCTTCCCGATGGCAGCGGCGATCGGCCGAAGAGCCCTGGAGATCCCCTGTCGTGAAGACCTTTCTGAAGGCCATCGTGCTGGTGCCGATCGCGATCCTGGCGATCGCTTTCGCGGTCGCCAACCGGCAGGTCATCACCATCTCGTTCGACCCGTTCTCGGCCGGTGACCCGGTCTTCGTCCTCGCGGCGCCGTTGTTCCTGCTGGTGTTCCTGCTCATCTGCTGCGGCGTGGTGATCGGCGGCGTCGCGAGCTGGCTCGGTCAGGGCCGCTACCGGCGCACCGCGCGGCAGGCCAAGGCCGAGGCCGAGGGGGCTCGCGCCGAGGCCGACCGGCTACGCGCCGAACTCGACATCCAGTCGCGCAAGGATCGCGAGGCGGCGCGTCTCGGCGGTGGCTCGTCCGGGCCGCTGCCGGCCCTCGCCCTGCACGACGCGATCTGAGCGGCCTGCCCGATGCGGGTTGTCTCGGCCGAGGAGATCGACGCCGTCCTGGATTTCCCGTCCCTGGTCGGGGCACTTCGCCGGACCTTCATGAGCGAAAACGGGGCACCGGCGCGCCACCATCATCATGTCGGACCCGAGGGCGGGCGCCACGCCACCTATCTTCTGATGCCGGCCTGGACCGCGGGTACGCCGGGACCTGGTGCCTGTCTCGGCACCAAGATCGTCAGCGTTTTCCCGGACAACGGTCGCCTCGCACTGCCGGCCGTGCTCGGCGTCTACGTGCTCCAGTCGGGCGAGACGGGAGCCCCGCTGGCGGTGCTCGACGGCACCCGGCTGACGCATTGGCGAACGGCCGCTGCCTCGGCGCTCGCGGCCGATCACCTGGCGCGGCCCGATGCCGAACGGCTCGTCCTGGTCGGGGCCGGTGCGTTGGCGCCTTTCCTGGTGCGGGCTCATGCGAGCATGCGGCAGATCAGGCATGTCGCGGTGTGGAACCGGCGGCCGGAGGGCGCCGAGCGGCTGGCGACGCAACTGGCCGACGAAGGCTTCACGGCCGAGCCCGTGACCGATCTCGCACGGGCGGTGCGGGCCGCCGACATCGTGTCCTGCGCGACCCTGTCGAACTCGCCCCTGGTCGAGGGTGCCTGGCTGAAGCAGGGCAGCCATCTCGATCTCGTGGGCGCCTTCACGCTCTCGATGCGGGAATGCGACGACGCGGCGCTGCGTCGCGCCCGCGTCTTCGTCGACACGTCGGCGGCGCTGCATGAGGGCGGCGACGTCGCGCTGGCGATCCGCGACGGTATCCTGCGCGAGGCGGACGTGGTGGCGGATCTTCATGCACTGTGCCGCGGTGCGCCCGGGCGCAACGGGCCTGAAGAGATCACTGTGTTCAAGTCGGTCGGCACAGCGATCGAGGATCTCGCGGCGGCCGTGCTGGTGTGGGAGAAACTCGGGAAGCGCTGAGGCTGGAGCGTCTCGCCCACGGTGCTCGGTCCTAGGATTGGTCCAGGAGGACTGATTGCGCTTCCCCGTGAGAGAAGAAGGCCGTGTCGCAACCGTTCCTGATTTGTTCTTGACATTGGGCGGCTGATCGGGTCTATATGGTTTCACTGCAGAGATGCGGTTCGGCCCGGGGCTCCTCGCTTCCGGGCTTTTTTCTTGGCCGGACGACCCCATGGCGCCGAGAGCCTCCACCAAGGCGAAGCCCGCCGCCGCGCCCGAGGATGCCACGACCGCGATCCGCGACGCGATCCGGGCCCATGTGCCCGACGCCATCCGCGAACTCGCGCGGCTCGCCCACGAGGCCGCGAGCGAGCAGGCCCGCGTGTCCGCCATCAACGCCCTGATCGACCGCGGCTACGGCGACCTGAAACACGCGCCCGAGGGCGACGACACGGCCAGTGGCATCACGGTGCGTTTCGTCGCGCCCGCCGAGAAGCTTTGAAAGAGCGCTGGTCTCGAACGCTCCTCCCTCCGCCTGAAACGGGCGGGGATCCCACGCCATAAGCCGGCCGCAAGACCGCCCTCTGAAATTAGACTCGAACGCTGCCTCTGACGCTCTTCATTTGGCTAAGCAGCTGAGGAGACTAACTGGCGCCGACGCTTGTCTATTCGATACGACGACCCGGGACATAATCTCCGACAGAGAGATAATTGGAAATTAGGTGAGTAATGTTATGATTGTTCATGCACCACGCGACAAGCAGATCGATATGACTCTGCGCCTTTGGAGTGAGTGGGTACCTTTGAAGCCGCTTTTGGATGAGGCCGATGTCACCGTCGAGCTTCTCCATATTGTGGGTGAGCCCATGGCGACCGAGGGACGTCTCGCTGGTCGAGTAGCAGATCGACATTATGCCTCTACGGCAAGCTTCAGGGGTAAGGACGACAACGACGTTTCGGCCTGGCTGACCCGTATCATCGGGCTGATCGAGTCGGGGCAGGACTTGTTAGTGTACCTTCTAAGCGGGCAAATTGAGGCCGTGCTCTGGATCACAGTATTGGCGGATGGTGTGACCCCCATGCCGAACATCAGTCCCGACATTGTCGCTGCTTGCCCGCGACTCGGGCTCAAGCTTCTGCTTGAGAGTTACAATGATTTCGATGAGGGCGGTGCACCCTTGAAGGTCTGGCTTACAGAGCCGCAACTGAATCGCCAGCCATCGATATCAACATGCCGGGTGTGATAGGCAGAAGGCTGCACTATTGAGGTCTGCGATGTTTGAGGCCGATATCGAACGGACGACATGTGAACTCCGCGCCGAGGCCGACATTGACTTCTTCGACGTCTCCCTCATCGCCGAGTCCCTGCGGGAGGACCTCGATCTGCAGAGCCAGGACGAGATCCGCCGCTGGACGCTCGATGTGATCGGGCGCCTGATGGCGCTGGACGTGTATCCGGGTGACTACGATCATGCGACGACGATGCTGTTCTGGCCGGGTGAACCGGAGGCGCTGCTCAAGCGGATCAAAGCCGAGTGGATCGCGATAGGGACGACGCCTACGCTGGAGCATCCTATCTGCTGGTTCGGCCTGAAGCCGTCCGGACCAGCATGAGATGACAAGCCCGGTAGATCCAGCCAAGTCGCGCCCGCGGTCGACCGCGACGCGCTGAGCCCGCGATTTGGCAAGGCGGTCGCCTACGATGTCGTGGCGCCCGAGCGGGGCGCCTTGCGGCTGCATCCCTCGCGCGTGGTGCGCTTCCTCGGCAACGCCTGGCCCGACCCGAGCCTCGGGGCCTCGGTCTGGTCCGACAGCGTGCTCCTGGCACTCTACGACGCCATCCACGCCGTGGCCCTGACCACGGCCGGCGCCACCTCGCTCATGCACGAGGCCAAGGTCGACGTCGTCACGGTGCCGAACCTGTCCGAGCACCTGTCCTCGGCCGACACCACGGCGCAGCTCTCGGCGCGGTTCGCCTATGCGGCCGCCATGAAATCCATCAATAACCTGCTGCTGCTCGGCGACGGCGAGAGCTGGGCCAGGCAGCGGATCGACTTCGCCGGCCTGCCCGAGATGGTGCGGACCTTCCTGCAGGTGGCGGCCGGGGCGGCCGACATTCCCGTGACGCGATTGCTCGGCCAGTCCCCGGCGGGGCTCAGCGCCACCGGCGACAGCGACACGCGCAACTACTACGACATGATCTCGGCCCGCCAGGAGATCGATCTCCGCCCGCAGTTGGAGCGGCTCGACCGGCTGATCCTGCGCTCCGAGGGGATCGACCCGGCGGCGCTCACCTTCGCGTTCCGTCCGCTCTGGCAGATGGATGCGGCGAGCCAGGCCGATGTGGCGCTCGCCAAGGCGCAAGCCACCCAGATCTACGCCGGGCTCAACCTGTGGCCCGCGGAGACCACGGCGCGGCTCGTCGAGTCGCAACTGATCGAGGACGGGACCTATCCGGGCGCCGAGGGCGTCTTCGCCGAGGCGGGAGCGGGGTCGGAACCCGAAGCGGGCGGCGCGTCCCCCGCCCTGGACTTCGACCCCGGCCAGCCGCGGAACCCGGATGGGCGGTGGACGACAGGGGGTGGGACTTCGGTCATTCCCGTCAGATTCCACATGGAAAGGGAACGGCGCAGGAGACGGGAGAGAAGGAGAAGGGAACGGGCGGCGAAGGCCCACCACGCTTCACCTGAAGAGGGAAATCCTTCTCCGACTGTCACCGACCCAAGCGGCAGGAGGGCGCTCCCCGTCCCACCGTCGTCGCCATCGGTTGTCAGACCAGCCGGCATTCCTAGCCACTGGATTGAGAAGCCCTCAAATACCGGTGTTGGAATGAAATGGTCTAACCCTGAAAATAAGAACGATGTTGTTAGATCGATGCCTCCCGATCCAGCCAGCCCTTTTCCACATCAGCAAGTTCCATACATCGTAGATCAGTTTGGTGGGTATAGAGACGTGGATGGTAATCCGATAATTGCACCTAATTCAAGGAAGGCGCCTGAAGCTCATATCCCAGCAGACCGATTTATCTTCAAGCGACCGTAAATATAATCTAATATGTCGTCCAGGTGCGGTCATGTACGCTGAGAAGGAGGCTCCGGTGGCTGAGGATATGGCAGTTTGGAGAGGACTTGTTTTGGATGAGGTCAGAAGTATCGCCGACGAGGAGCAGCAAAGGAAGACATGGTTCGGCGAAGGTCCTTGGGTTGATAGCCCTACCGAACAATTTTGCGCGTTTTTTGACAACGCTTCTGTTCCGGAGTTTCTGGCGCATTCCGATAACAGATTGAATGAACAGCAAAAGTTGCATCTCACTCAGTTGTCCGCCCTGATGAGATATGTGTCTGATAGCATTCACGGGTTTATCAGGCCGGTTGACCTGATCGACGATCCGCGATGGGAGGAGATCCGCAAGCAAGCAACAATCACTCTCGAAATTTTGTCAAAGCAAGATTGAAGGGGGCGTAGAATGCGGTCCTCCATCCAGGATTTATAGACGCGATCGATCGCTACTCGCTGAGCCACCCGCGAACGACAGCTTCGTTCTGTTCGACCGCGGCCAAGTCGAGGCGATGTACCGGGGGACTGGCTGGCCCGCAAGGTGGTCGACATCGTGCCATACGATACGGTGCGCGAATAGCGGGCGTGGTCGGGCGCGCGGCCAGTCGCCGGCGGGGCTGTCGGCCACGGGCGAGTTTCTACGGTGCAGTTTCCCAACCTATGCCCGTGCCCAGGCGAGCGTGACTGTCCCGATGGCGCTCCAGGCGCTGTCGGGGATAACGAGATGGTCATTCGTTTCATTCCGATTTCCGAACAACTCGACGCTGCAGATCAGGGATTTATTGTTAATTGTAAGGCTTTCACTAAAGACGAGCTCGCCTATAAAGACAAGAATAGGAAGTCCGCTTCGCTGCTAAGTGACGAGTTGACGGCGCGAGACGTGGTGTGTCTCCGCGCCAAGGATCGTAACCGAGAAGACGGATGGGCGCACGATCCGGTCTTGGCCAGGGCCAAGACCTCCGCGCTGAGAGACTTAAGGGATGATCGCGGTCGCCGAGAAGCCTGCGTTCCCGCCACACAGGGCAATTCTCTCGCGTGCCATCACGATGGACGAAGGCACCGGGCGGATGCGAGCGGGTGTTGACCCATACGACGGTCGCCCCACGACAGCGTGCTTGCGCATGGGCGGCAGCGGCAAACTGGTTGACGCCGGACAGAGCAGCCGGCGTTGTGATCGGAGAACCTGAACCTACCGCTTCGGCGGTAGCTCGCTAAGATCGACCTCCATCGCCTTCAGCGCTTCCAACGCTGCGCTCCCGTCGATCCCAGCCTTGAAGCTGCTATACTCGATCATCGGCAGCGGCCCGACGACGGTCCGGCGCTGCGATACGCCCCAGCAACGGCTCGGCGCTGGATGGATCGCGGTCAAAGCGCCGCCAGCGCCTTCCCGTCCGTTCCCTATCCGGCCCGGTAGCTCCAGACCACGTCGGCGTCGTCGATGGCATCGTCGGCTCCGGCATCCCGCAGCGCCGCGACGGCGAGGCGACGCAAGCGCCCGCGCTCCTCCGTCTGTCGGTGGCGGGCCGGGATCGAGGTCGGGGTTTTCACGAGATGATGCAGCGGCGAACCCACCGCCCCAAGGGTCAGGACCGATCCGTCGTAGGCGGCATCGATCCAGGCGCCTTTCAGGGTCAAGCGAGCTTTGGTCACGTCGGTCCCCCATCTCGGCCTGAGGTCTCAAAAATCCCGGCGTGACCCGAGGCCCGCACGAACGCAATCCACCCATGCGGATTCCACACAGAACTTTTAACGGTTTCGAGGCATTATCCACCCGATCCAAGGAACACCTTGCCCGCCGGTCTCCAGCCGGCGGGCTTTTTCATGCGCGACCGCCGTCAGAGCACGGCCGGCGCGTTGGGGCTCCCGGGGATCTCGGGCGGGGCGCCGGGCGGGATGCCGATGGGCTCGCCCACGCCCGGGTCGATGATGTCGGGCCCGGGCTGCGGAATGCCGATCGGATCGACCGGAGGCTGCTCGGACGGTACGGGCGATTCGGCCGGATTGGGAAAAGGGTCGCCCGGCATGGGGCCTGGATCGGACATCGGGGTCATCGGGTCCTCCGTGCTTTGTCGTTGGGGCATGGTGTTTCCCAGTGCCCCGACCCAGGGTCAACGCCCGAACCCCGCGGGAGGTGGCGACGTCGCGCCGCGCCGATCGATGCGTGAACGACGCGGACTCCGCCGAACCTCGGCAGCCCGGCACCGCCCTGGGGCGGTGCCGGGCCTTTTTTTATGCGCCAAGATGGCCGATAAGGGCACCCGATCAACGCGTGTCAGACGAGCGGCAAACGGCCGGGCCGCGGTCGAAGGACGTGAAGCGGCTGGTTCGCCGGCATGAACCGGCGTCGACGAACCCCGCCTCGACGATGCGAGGAAGCCCATGTCACCCCTGGTCAAGATCTGCGGCCTTTCGACCCCGGCGACTCTGGCGGCCGCCATCGCGGCCGGGGCCGACCGCGTCGGCTTCGTGTTCTTCCCGAAAAGTCCGCGCAACGTGAGCGTCGCGGCAGCCGCGCGCCTGGCCGAGGCCGCCCGGGGTCGCGCCGCCATCGTGGCCCTGGTGGTCGATGCCGACGACGACACCCTGGCCGCCATCGTGGCGGGTGTTCGCCCCGACATGCTCCAGCTCCACGGGCGCGAGACGCCCGGCAGGGTCGCGGCCGTGCGGGCTCGTTTCAACCGGCCCGTCATCAAGGCGCTCGGTGTGTCGACGCCGGACGACCTCGACCCGTTGCAGGACTACGCGGCCGTGGCCGACGAGATCCTGTTCGACGCCAAGCCGCCGCCGGATGCGCTCCGGCCGGGCGGCAACGGCCGCGCCTTCGACTGGCACATGCTGGCCGTGCTTGACCTCGCGGCGCCGTTCATGCTTTCCGGAGGCCTTGGCCCGGACAACGTCGGCGAAGCTTTGCGCATCACGCGGGCGCCCGCCGTGGACGTGTCGTCCGGCGTCGAGTGCGCGCCCGGCGTCAAGGACCCGGACCTCATCGCGGCTTTCGTGGCGGCCGCCAGGGCCGCAACCGGCGCGCCCCGGCATCCACGCCTTCAGGAGCTTCAGCCTTGAACAAACCCGACATGCCGAACTCGTTCCGCAACGGCCCCGACGAGCGCGGCCATTTCGGCATCTTCGGCGGGCGCTTCGTGGCCGAAACCCTGATGCCGCTGATCCTCGCGCTTGAAAAGGCCTACGAGGCCGCCAAGACCGACCCGGCCTTCGCGGCCGAGATCGCCTGGCTCCACACCCATTACGTCGGCCGCCCGTCGCCGCTCTATTTCGCTGAACGCCTCACGGACCATTGCGGCGGCGCCAAGGTCTACTTCAAGCGCGACGAACTCAACCATACCGGCGCCCATAAGATCAACAACGTGCTGGGGCAGATCCTGCTGGCGCTGCGCATGGGCAAGACCCGTATCATCGCCGAGACGGGGGCGGGGCAGCATGGCGTCGCCACCGCGACGGCCTGCGCGCGCTTCGGCCTGCCCTGCGTGGTCTACATGGGCGCCGTCGATGTCGAGCGGCAGAAGCCCAATGTGTTCCGCATGAAGATGCTGGGCGCCGAAGTGATCCCGGTCCAGTCCGGGGCCAAGACCTTGAAGGACGCCATGAACGAGGCGTTGCGCGACTGGGTCACCAACGTCCACGACACCTTCTACTGCATCGGCACCGCGGCCGGCCCGCATCCCTACCCGGCCATGGTGCGCGACTTCCAGTCGATCATCGGCACGGAGGTCCGCCAGCAGATGCAGGAGGCGGAGGGGCGACTGCCCGACTCGCTGGTCGCCTGCATCGGCGGTGGCTCCAACGCCATCGGCCTGTTCCACCCCTTTCTCGACGACGCCGACATCGAGATCTTCGGCGTGGAGGCTGCGGGTCACGGGCTCGACACCAAGGCCCATGCGGCGTCGCTCGCGGGCGGCAGGCCGGGCGTGCTGCACGGCAACCGCACCTACCTGCTCATGGACGACGACGGCCAGATCGAGGAGGGCCATTCCATCTCGGCCGGGCTCGACTACCCGGGTATCGGCCCCGAACATTCCTGGCTGCGGGACATCGGCCGGGTCACATACACGTCGGCGACCGACAAGCAGGCGCTCGACGCCTTCCAGCTCTGCTGCAGGCTCGAGGGCATCATCCCGGCGCTCGAGCCGGCCCACGCGCTGGCGGCCGTCCTCGAGCTTGCGCCGCAGCGTCCGCGCGACCACCTCATGGTGATGAACATGTGCGGGCGGGGCGACAAGGACATCTTCACCGTCGCCGACCACCTCGGCGGGATGTGACGCCGTGAGGGACGGTGCGACCGGTCGGGAGAGGGTTGGACAGGCGTCCTCGCGAGCGGAGCCAGGCCACCCAGCCTCCGCAACGCCCGATAGGGCGCGCGTCGTTGCGCTCGCGATGACGGTGACGGGCGCGAACGAAGGCGATCGTCCCTCATCCGATAGCCCTGACCGGAAAGGCATGCGCCTTTGACGACCCGCATGACGGCCCGCTTCGCGGCGCTCGCACGCGACAACCGCGCCGGGCTCGTCACCTTCATCACGGCCGGCGACCCGGACGACCGGACCTCGGCGGCCCTGCTGAAGGCGCTCCCGCGGGCAGGGGCGGACGTGATCGAACTCGGCATGCCGTTCACGGATCCCATGGCGGACGGCCCCACCATCCAGGCGTCCGCGCTGCGGGCGCTGAAGGGCGGTCACCGGCTGTCGAAGACGCTGCATCTGGTGCGGGCGTTCCGCCGAGACGACGACGCGACGCCGATCGTGCTGATGGGCTACTACAACCCGATCTACATCTACGGCGTCGAACGCTTCCTCGCCGAGGCGCGTGACGCCGGAGTCGATGGCTTGATCGTCGTGGACCTGCCGCCGGAAGAGGACGAGGAACTCTGCGTTCCGACCCTGAACGCCGGGCTCAACTTCATCCGCCTCGCCACGCCCACCACCGACGACGCGCGCCTTCCGGCCGTACTGGCCAATACCAGCGGCTTCGTCTATTATGTGTCGGTCACCGGGATCACGGGCGGCGCCGCTCCCGATTACGCCAGCGTCGCTGCCTCGGTCGGGCGCATCAAGCGCCACACCGACTTGCCGGTCGCGGTCGGTTTCGGCGTCAAGAGCCCGGAGAGCGCCGCAGCCGTCGCGGCCCATGCGGACGCGGTCGTCGTGGGAACCGCCCTGATCGACGTCCTGGCCCGTTCCCTCGACGGCGGCCATGCCACGCCCACCACGGTGGACGCCGTGCGTGGCTTCGTCGAGAGCCTCGCGGCGGGTGTCCGTTCCGCCAGACGCGCCGTTCGGGCGCAGGGGGTCTCGGCATGAGCTGGATCAACAACGTCGTCCCGCCCAAGATCCGCTCGTTCCTCATCAAGCGGGACACGCCCGAGAATCTCTGGGTCAAGTGCCCGGACAGCGGGCAACTGGTCTTCCACAAGGATCTCGAGAACAACCTCTTCGTGGTACCGGGTTCCGACTTCCACATGCGGATGGACGCCAAGGCCCGCCTTGCCACGACCTTCGACGCCGGCGCCTGGCACGAGATCCCGGTGGCCGACGTGCTGTCGGACCCGCTGCGGTTCCGTGACGAGAAGCGCTACGTCGACAAGCTGAAGGAGGCCCGGACCAAGACGGGTCTGCAAGATGCGGTGAAACTCGGCTTCGGCAAGCTCGACGGGCGCGACGCGACGATCGCGGTGCAGTCCTTCGATTTCATCGGCGGCTCGCTCGGCATGGCGGCCGGCGAGGCCATCGTGACGGGGGCCGAACACGCTCTGAAGCATCGGACGCCCTACATCCTGTTCGCAGCCTCGGGCGGCGCCCGGATGCAGGAAGGCGTGTTCTCGCTGATGCAATTGCCCCGCACCACGGTGGCGGTCAACAGGCTGCGGCGGGCGCGGCTGCCCTATATCGTGGTGCTGACCAACCCCACGACGGGCGGCGTCACCGCCTCCTATGCCATGCTGGGCGACATCCACATCGCCGAGCCCGGTGCGCTGATCGGCTTCGCGGGGCCGCGGGTCATCGAGCAGACGGTGCGCGAGAAGCTGCCCGAAGGCTTCCAGCGCGCCGAATTCCTGCAGGCCCACGGCATGGTCGACATGGTGGTGCATCGCCGCGACATGCGGGCCACGCTGGCCCGGCTGTGCGACCTGCTCGGCGAGCGGCGGCGCAACGCGGTGCCGGCGGAGGCGGAAGCAGAGTCCTCCCAAGCCGTGCCGGCGCCGGCCGTGGCGGCCTGACCCCCGGATCACGCCCGTGACGTCCACCGCAGACCGGCGCACCGATCAGATCGACGATTTTCTCGGGCGGTTCCTGCTGCTCCATCCGAAGAAGATCGACCTGTCGCTCGACCGCATCGCGCGACTCCTGGCGGATCTCGGTCACCCCGAGCGGCGTCTTCCGCCGGTGATCCATGTGGCCGGCACCAACGGCAAGGGCTCGACGGTCGCGTTCATGCGGGCGATCCTCGAAGCCGCCGGAAAGAGCGTTCACGTCTACACGTCGCCCCATCTGGTGCGGTACAACGAGCGCATCCGCATCGGCCGGCCCGGGGGCGGACGGCTGGTGGGCGACGCCGAACTCGGGGAAGCCTTCGCGCGCTGCGAGCGCGCCAACGCCGGGCAATCGATCAGCTTCTTCGAGATCACCACCGCGGCGGCCTTGCTGCTCTTCGCCGAACGGCCCGCCGACATGCTGCTGCTCGAAGTGGGCCTCGGCGGCCGGTTCGACACCACCAACGTGGTCGAGCATCCGCTCGCCGTCGTGGTGACGCCCGTATCGATGGACCACCCGGAGTTCCTGGGCTCGACCGTCGAAGCCATCGCCTTCGAGAAGGCGGGCATCATCAAGCGCGGCGCCGCAACCATCTTCGCGGAGCAAGGCGAGGAGGCGCTGGCCGTGCTGCTGAAGCAGGCCGCGCGGGTCGGCGCCCCACCCCCGATCGTCGGCGCCCAGGATTTCACCGCCCACGAAGAGCGCGGGCGCCTCGTGTACCAGGACGAGCAAGGCCTGCTCGACCTGCCGCTGCCCCGTCTCGCCGGCCGCCACCAGCATCTCAACGCCGCGACCGCCATCGCGACGCTGCGTGCCGTCGCGCCCGACCTGCCGCTCGTGGCCTACGAGACCGGTGTCGCCGGGGCCGAGTGGCCGGCGCGGTTGCAGCCCCTGACGCGCGGACACTTGGCGGGTTCTGCACCCGAGGGTGCAGAACTCTGGCTCGACGGCGGCCACAACGCCGAAGGCGGCCGCGTTCTCGCGGCCGCCATGGCCGAGATGGAGGAGCGTCACCCTCGCCCTCTGGTCCTGGTCTGCGGCATGCTGGCCACCAAGGATCCTGCGGCTTTCCTGAAGCCCTTCATAGGGCTCGCGCAGGAACTCATCGCCATACCGATGGCGAGCCAGCACGCCGGCCGCGACGCCGCCGAGATTGCCGGCTTCGCGTCGCGCGCCGGCCTCGAGGCCGCGAGCTGCCCGGGGTTGGAGGCGGCGCTGCGCTTCCTCGCGGCCCGCCACTGGCCCATCCCACCCCGCATCCTGGTCACGGGCTCCCTCTACCTCGCCGGGGAGGTTCTGGCGCTGAACGGCACGCCCCCGGAATAGGCGCGGAGATCGGGCTGTCCCGCAGTAGCGCTGCGCTGCCCGAGCCACCGACGACCTTCATTCCTGAAGCGGCTATCGATCGCTTGAGTGAACCGACATGCTCGGGCCGCTACAGGAACAGCTTCTCGCCCGTCATGCCGCTGTAGAGCGACGCCACCTCGGCACCGTAGCCGTTGTAGATCACGGTCGGGCGGCGATCACCGGTACCGATGACTTCCTCGCTCGCCTGACTCCAGCGAGGGTGCGGCACGTCGGGGTTCACATTGGCCCAGAAGCCGTATTCGTCAGGCGCCAGCGCCGCCCAGGTGGTGTCGGGTCGCTTGTCGGTGAACGCGATCTCGACGATCGACTTGACCGACTTGAACCCGTATTTCCACGGCACCGCCAGGCGCAGTGGTGCCCCCATCACCTTGGGCAGCGGCTTGCCATAGGCACCCGTCACCATGAAGGCGAGGTCGCTCGTGGCTTCCGCCATGGTGAGCCCCTCGACATAGGGCCATTGCAGGATGAAGGAGCGCTGTCCCGGCGCCATCTTGGGGTCCTTGAAGGTCTTCATGACCATGTATTTCGCCGAGCCGAGGGGCTGGGCGAAGTCGACCAGCTTTCTCACCGGGAAGCCGGTCCACGGCACCTGCATGGCCCAGGCCTCGACGCAACGGTGGCGATAGAGCCGCTCCTCGAGTGTCATGGCTTTCAGGAGGTCGTCGATCGCCACCTCCCGGGGCTTTTCGACCATCCCGGTGAACTTCACGGTCCAGGGTCGGACCCGCAGCATCTCGGCGCCGTCGGCCACATGTTTCGAGGTGCCGTATTCGTAGAAGTTGTTGTAATTCGTGTTCAAGGCTTCGGGCGTGACGTCGCCCGCGATCGTGGTGGCGGGATTGCGCTTCGCGGGATAAAGGCCAATCGACGGGTCGGGCTGATCGGCCGCCCGGGCCGCGCCGAAACCCCAGCCTGTGGCGGCCGCGAAGGCGCCGCTGCCGGAAACGAGAGCGGCCGATCCTGCCATGAAGGCGCGGCGATCGAGGAACACGTGTTCGGGAGTGGCGTCGCGCTCCGGGATCTCCCAGGAACGGCGGTTGCGGATCAGCATGGGGACCTCCTGTGGGCGGGACCGCCGGCGCACCGGGGCGGCTCACACCCCATATAGGGCTGCGGTGCCGCTTTGGTGCGGCCCCGCGTTGGGTTAAGCTCGTCCGATGCTGCAACGAGGATGCCCATGCACATCGTCAAGCTTTCCGCCGACGTGACCGTCGCGAGCCAACCGGACCTGGAGGAGTTTCGGGACATCGCGGCCCAGGGTTACGTTGCGGTGGTCAACAACCGGCCCGACGGGGAGGATCCGACGCAACCCGGTTCGGAGGCCGAGGAAGCGGCGTGCGAGGCGGCGGGCCTCGCCTATGCCCATATCCCGATGGGCGCCGGTCCCTTGAGCGAGAGCGACATCCGGCATTTCCAGTCTGTCGTCGCCGGCGCCGCGGGCCCGGTCTTCGTCCACTGCCGCAGCGGCACGCGTTCGGCCAATCTCTGGGCCATCGGCGAGGTGATGGACGGCCGCATGGCGCCCGAGGACTTGGGCGCGCTCGGCCGGCAGATCGGCCTCGACCTGCGCGGTGCCGAAGGTTGGTTGAAACAGCACGAGGGCGGGGCGTCTCGCTGAAAAGGCGCGGCTTGCCGCCCCCGCATCAGCCCGAACCTGTCCCAATCTTCACGTGTCAGGCGGACATCTTTCTGCTTTGATCCGCCCCGACGAGAGGCCGTCGCGGCGCCTCGCTGGCGTGCCGAGAGGCCGGCTCGCTCCTACTTCACAATCCCAGGGCTCGGACGCGCCTCCGGCCCGCGGAGGCCATCGATGACGCATTTCGTCCAGGACGTGAAGGATATTTGGCGCCTCGCCTACCCTTACTTCAGGCGCAGGACGCCGGGCGAAATCCACCTCTGGTTCATCGGCCCGATCCGCATGCCGGAGAACTGGATCGGCCTCGGGTTGCTCGCGTCGGTGGTGGCGCTGGAGATCGGCGCCTCCTACATGGCAAAGCTGCTCAACAATTGGTCGCAGGGCTTCGGCGACGCCATCCAGCAGAAGGATTGGCCGGCCTTCCTCGCATCCCTGGGCGAATTCACCTTGATCGTCACGCCCTACATCATCGTATATTCCTACAACAACTATCTCAACCAGGTGCTGCAGGTCCGCTGGCGCAAGTCGATGACCGACGACTTCGTCGATCGGTGGCTGTCGCCCGCGCAACATTTCCGGATGCGGCTGGTGGCCGGCCCGGCCGACAACCCCGATCAGCGGATCTCGGAGGACATCCACAGCTTCGTCGGCAATACGATGGTGCTCGGGGTCGGCTTCTTCGGCAACCTGCTGCGACTGGTCATCTTCCTGCAGGTTCTTTGGGTCTTGTCGACGGCCTTTCCGATGACGAGCTTCCGTCTGTCGTTCAACATACCGGGTTACCTCGTCTGGCTCGCCGTCATCTACGCGGGCCTGGGTACGAGCATCACCTACCTGATCGGCCGGCGATTGGTGAGCCTGAAGTTCAATCAGGAACGGTTCGAGGCCAACTTCCGCTTCGGCATGGCGCGCATCCGCGAGAACAGCGAGCAGATCGCGCTTCTGGGCGGCGAGGCGGCCGAGCGCACGGTGCTGCGCGAGCGCTACGGGTCGATTCTGGGCAACGTCTACGGGGTCGTGCGGCTGACCCTGCGGCTGAACTTTTTCTCGTTCTTCTTCAGCCAATTCTCAGCCATCTTCCCCTATCTGCTGCTGGGTCCGGCCTTCTTCTTCGGCACCGCGACTTACGGCACCCTGATGCGGAGCGTGTCGACCTTCGGCCGCGTGCAGGACGGGCTGACCTGGTTTGCCGACACGTTCCAGCAACTCGCCAACTACCGGGCCATCGTACAACGCCTGACGAGCTTCGAGGCCGTGATGGCGGCGAGCGACGCCGCAGCGGCGGTCAAGCCCAATATCGCGATCCGTTCCACGTCGGCCGAGGCTTTCGCGGCGGAGGGTGTCGTGGTGAGCCTGCCCGATCGCACGCCGCTCTCGTCCGCGCCGGCCTTCAGCCTGCGCTCGGGCGACCGTGTGCTCCTGTCGGGACGCTCGGGTTCGGGGAAGACGACGCTGCTGCGCGCTTTCTCGGGCGTGTGGCCCTATGGCGAAGGCAGGATCGAGGTGCCGGACGGCACGCGCACGCTCGTGCTTCCGCAGCGATCCTACCTGCCGCTCGGTACGCTGCGCCAGGCGCTCAGTTATCCGCGCACGCTCGACGCCTATGACGACGGCACCGTCCGCGACGTGTTGGGGGCGGTCGGCCTGGGCCACCTCGGCGACGAACTCGACCAGGCCGACAATTGGCCGCAGCGCCTGTCGGGCGGTGAACAGCAGCGGCTCGGCGTGGCCCGCGCCATCCTGTCCAAGCCCGATTGGCTCTTCCTCGACGAGGCGACGTCGGCGCTCGACGTGGCGGCCGAGGTCGCGCTCTACGAGACGCTGATCCAACGCCTGCCCGGGGCCGGCATCGTCTCGATCACGCACGGCGACACGCTCGATGTGTTCCACAACCGGCGAGTCGAGATGGCGCGCGGACCCGGCGGCCTGTTCCAGGCCGCCGACGTCCTGCCGCAGGCGGCCGAGTGATGCCGGTTTCGGGTCATCGACTCGGCCGCCGTATCGCGGGTCCTGGCGGCTAGTTATCGTCGTCCGTCTTGGAGCCGCGCAGCTTCGAGAACACCGAGGCGACGTCGATGTCGTGCTGGTTCTCCTCGCGGCGGGCCTTGCTGGCGGAGCCGAACACTTCGGCTTCGGTCGAGGGTGCCGAGCGTGGCCGCGCCGTGGTGACCTCGGGCGACACCAGCGTCTGGCCGCGGTCGTCGGCCACCACCGGGCGGTCCTTGGCGGCGCGGTTCACCTCGGAATCGAGATCGATCTGCGAGCACAGCCCCAGCGTCACCGGGTCGAGCGGGCTCAGCGCCGACGAGTTCCAGTGCGTGCGGTCGCGGATCGCCTGGAGGGTCGTTTTGGTGGTCCCGACGAGCCGCATGATCTGCGCGTCCTTGAGTTCCGGATGGTTGCGCACCAGCCACAGGATGGCGTTGGGACGGTCCTGGCGGCGCGACAGGGGTGTGTAACGCGGACCGCGGGTCTTCTTCGGCGGCGGCAGCCGCACCTTGGGGGGTGCCAGGCGCAGGTGATGGTCCTTGTTGGTCTCGCCCAACTGGATCTCTTCGCGGTCGAGTTGACCGGAACTGATCGGGTCGTGCCCCTTGATGCCGGTCGCGACCTCGCCGTCCGCGATGCCCTTCACTTCCAGCGGGTGCAGCTTGCAGAACTCCGCCACCTGATCGAACGTCAGCGACGTATTCTCGACCAGCCACACGGCAGTCGCCTTCGGCATCAACGGTGCTTCGCTCATTCTCTCGTCTCCTGGCGCTCGCTGCGCGCATGTGGCGCTTGTCAGCGCATGCCGGCCGGCGGGAGCGCGGGAGCGCTGCCTCGCCGGACCGAAAGCCCGATGACGGCCGGAGCCCGGCGCGTTCCTGCAGTCATGAGGGGAATCGACATATCATAGGCGCGCGGCCGTCCGCCCGCAACGTGGAACGCCGCACTGGGGATGACGCCGGCCTTTGACGGCATGCGACCGAAGGTGCACCAGCGCCAGGCAGTCCGCCTCCGGAGCGCCGCGCCATGCTGATGCTGACTGAAGAGTCACCTTCCTTCCATGACCTTGATTCCGGCCCAGCAAGCCGCCGCGTGCCGCGAGGGTGCGATAGTCCTGCGGGTTCCCGGTCGGCCGATGGGAGCTTCGATCTGCAACGGATGGCCGATCACGGCGAACGGCGTGCGGAAGACCTTGAGAAGCTGACCGCCTACCTGTTCCACCGCCTGTAGATGTCGTGCGTGCCGCAATCGACGGCCTCGTAATGCTGGTCGTCGAGCTTGCGGAGGATGACGCGGTCGCCGCCGGTCGAGTCGATGACGTAGTAGTCGCTCGTCCCCTTCAAGGGCCGGAAGTCCAAGCTCGGAATCTTCGGCTCAGCGACGAATTTCTTGATGGTTGCAGCCACCTTCTTGACCCTTTCGGGCGGTAATTTATTTGCGGCTTTGAGGAAGGCGGGCGTGACAGCGACGTGCACCTCACGCCACGGCGCTCAGAAGATAACGCTCGATCTCGTCCGGGTCGTCGAACGACGGGCCGCCGCGGCTTTCGGGGTCGATTTCGGCCCGCATCGCGCGGAGAAACAGCACGAGTTCGGCCGCAGCTCCGTATTGCTGCCGCTGGCGCGCGAGCGTGCGCTCGCGCAGCCGCGTCAGACGCTCGCTGGCACCCGTCGCGGTACGCCGCTCAAGCCTGGCCGTGATCTTTTGCTGCTGGCGCATATGGCGCTCTAACGGTTCGATCAGATCCGTGAACAGCTGGGGCGTGAACTCGCGCGGATTGGTCGCTACAGCGAGCCTCGCCGTCTCGCGTACCTCGGCCTCACGCCTCATCCAGATATCGAAGTCACGGTCCTGTTCGTTGGCGATCGCCTCGTAAGCCGACAGGAATGGCTCGGCGTCCGCGATGAAGGCCGGCTGCACGATCGCCGGCGGCGGGTTGGCGAAATGCTGGACGAGGGCCAGCAAGGCGGGATCAGGCATCGCGCTTCCCCTTTCCTCGGTTCGCGTCCGTGAAGCTCCGGTGATGATGTAGCGCATGGAACAGTGAAGTGCCATCGCGCGGTGCTGGCGATGTGGGCACCGGACATCATGGTGTTGGCTCAGGCCGCAACTCGCCGCGCGCGCTTCATATGGCCGACGCCGCGGCCCGGGCTCACGGCGTGGCCTTGGAGCCCTCCGCATCCATCGTCTTCTTAGCCGCGAGCGTGAGGAAGCCGGATCTGTTCAGCCCGCGCTCCGTAGCAAAACGATCGATCCGGTTGAGGACATCTTCGGGGATCGTCACGTTGACCCGAACCGCCTTGACGGCTGCTCCCTTCAAAGCGACGAGGATCGCGACGCCGTCGCGGTTCTCGCGATCGGCCATCACGGTTCCGAAGGCGGAGGGTTCAGGGATGGCCTCCCCATCCTCGATCATGCCTTCGACGTGGAACGCCAGCACCTCCTCGGCCATCGCGCGAGCCTCGTCGAGGTCCCTGCCGACCGAAATGCAGCCGGGGAAATCGGGGAACGACACCCCGTAGTCGCTGTTTGCGTCCTTGTGGATCAGGCCGATGTAGTAGCGCATTGCGATCACCTCAGCTTCAGGCCAGCCTGCTTTTCGATGCTGCGTAGCGTACCGACCGCGATATGAGGTCTTGGATGAGGAACCGTCACGCGCCCCGCTGTCGTGGGGTGCTTGAACTGGACGTGGCTGCCCTTCTGGCCGACCCTGACCCACCCGTCGGCTTCGATCGCGGCTATGACGGCAACGCTGTTCACGTGCGCATTTGTACACATAGGAGGCTGTCGTTTCAAGTCGCCGAGAGCCACTCGCGTGCTGCCGCCGCAGCTTGACGGCTCCCGGAAAACATGTGGTGAACTTCCGGCCGTCGATCAGCTTTGTCCGGCCGCAGCGATGGGCCGCCCGGGAACACCAGACGTGAACTATCTTTCGACGCGCGGGACGGCTCCGGTGCTCGGCTTCGACGGGGTGCTGCTGGCCGGGCTCGCCCGCGACGGCGGCCTCTACCTGCCCGAGGCCATCCCGACGCTCGATCGCGCGACCATCGCCGGCCTCGCGGGGCGCCGCTATGCCGAGGTCGCCGAGGGGCTGATCGCTCCCTTCACGGGCGATTGCTTCGCGCCCGGCAGCCTACGCCGCATGACGGAAGGCGCCTATGCCGGCTTCCGTCACCCCGCCGTAGTGCCGCTGAGCCAGCTCGGCGACAACCTGTTCCTGCTCGAGCTCTTCCACGGACCCACGCTCGCCTTCAAGGACGTGGCGATGCAGCTCCTCGGCCGCATGATGGAGGAGGTGCTGGGCCGGCGCGGCCGGCGCACCACGGTCGTGGGCGCCACCTCGGGCGACACCGGTGCCGCCGCCATCGAGGCCTTCAAGGGCCTCGATTCCGTCGACGTCGTCATCCTGTACCCGCACGGGCGCGTGAGCGAAGTCCAACGCCGGCAGATGACCGGAGTCGCGGCCGCCAACGTCCACGTGGTGGCGCTCGAAGGCACGTTCGACGACTGCCAGGCGATCGTGAAGGCCCTGTTCAACCATCACGCCTTTCGCGACGAGACGAACCTGTCGGGAGTCAATTCCATCAACTGGGCCAGGGTCCTGGCCCAGATCGTGTATTTCTTCACCGGAGCCGTGGCGCTCGGCTCGCCCCATCGCGCGGTGTCGTTCGCGGTGCCGACGGGCAATTTCGGCGACATCCTGGCGGGCTGGATCGCCAAGCGCATGGGCCTGCCGGTCGAGCGGCTCGTGGCCGCCACCAACGCCAACGATATCCTGGCCCGCTGCCTGGAGTCGGGCCGCTACGAGGTCCAGGGCGTGCGGGCCACGCAATCGCCCTCCATGGACATCCAGGTGTCGTCGAACTTCGAGCGGCTGCTCTTCGAGGCCTACGGGCGCGACGCCGCCGCGGTCCGCGGCCTGATGGCGAGCCTCGCGCAGTCCGGGTCCTTCGAAGTCGCGGGCGGCGCCATGGACCGGATCCGGGCCGAGTTCGACGCGGTGCGGATCGACGAGGCCGGCACCGAAGCCGAAATGGCGCGTACGTTCCGGGACTCGGGCGTGGTGCTCGACCCCCATACGGCGGTCGGGGTCGCGGCGGCGCGGCGGACCCTCGCGCGTGACCCCTCGACCCCCGTCATCGCGCTCGGCACCGCCCATCCGGCCAAGTTCCCCGACGCGGTGGAGCGCGCGACCGGCCGTCGCCCTGCCCTGCCGCCTCATCTCGCCGATCTGCTCGGTCGGGAGGAACGCTTCACGGTGCTGCCCAACGACGCCGCGGCCGTGGAAGACTTCATCCGCCATCGGTCCGGCGCGGCGGCGAAGGGCGAGGTCCGGGCGTGAACACCAGGATCACCACGCTGCCTTCGGGCCTGCGCATCGTCACGGACGCGATCCCGCACCTGAGGACGACCTCGCTGGGCCTGTGGGTCGGTGTCGGCTCGCGTCACGAGACCGAGGCCGAACACGGGCTGTCGCACTTCCTCGAACATATGGCGTTCAAGGGCACGCGCTGCCGCTCGGCTCGCCGCATCGCCGAGGAGATCGAGGGCGCGGGCGGCGACATCAACGCCGCCACCTCGACCGAGCAGACCGCCTATTACGCCCGCGTCCTGCCCGGCGACGCCCCGCTGGCGCTCGACATCCTGTCCGATATCCTGACCGACAGCCTGTTCGATCCGCAGGAGGTCGAGCGCGAGAAGGAGGTGGTGCTCCAGGAGATCGGCGCCGTCGCGGACGTACCCGACGACTTCGTGTTCGAGCTCTTCACCGAGCACGCCTTTCCGGGCCAGGCGATCGGCCGGGCGATCCTCGGCACGCCGCGAGGGGTGAAAGCCTTCAGCCGCGAGTCCGTGCAAGGCTTCCTCGACCGCCGCTACCGGGCCGACGCCACCGTGATCGCGGCGGCCGGTGCCGTCGACCACGACGCCTTCGTGGCCGAAGCCGAGCGGCGCTTCGGGCGCTTTCGCAACGAGCCGGGCCCGGAACTGCCACCCGCCACCTATCGGGGCGGCGACGTGCGGTTGAAGCGCAGGCTCGAGCAGGCCCACATCGTGATCGGTTTCGAGGGGCCATCGTTTCACGATCCCGTGCATTACGCGGCCCATATCTTCTCGCATGCGGTGGGCGGGGGCATGTCGTCACGCCTGTTCCAGACGGTGCGGGAAGAGCGCGGGCTCGCCTATACGATCAACAGCTTCGATTGGGCCTATGCCGACACGGGCCTGTTCGGCTTCTATGCCGCGACGGGGTCGAACAACGTGGCCGAACTCGTGCCCGTGGCGCTCGACTGCATGGCCGAGACTACGACGAGCCTGTCGCTCGCGGAGGTCGATCGGGCCAAGGCGCAACTCAAGGTGTCGATGCTGGTGGCACTGGAATCGTCGAGCGCCCGGGCCGAGCAGATCGCCCGCCAGCATCTGGCCTATGGCCGCACCCTCGACAGCGCCGAAATTCTGGAGAAGATCGACGCCATCACGGTGGCCGACACCCGGGCCGCCGGTGCCGCCATGCTGCGCTCCACCCCCACGGTGGCGGCCATCGGCCCGGTCGGCAAGGTGCCGGGACCCGACGGCGTCGCGGCGCGGCTGGGGCGCGCGAGCAGGCTCTAGCGAGGACATCGAGGCATGGCGCTGTTCCGGCTGGGACCGACCTTCGACGCCGCGAGCCTCGTGCGCGGTGATGGCGTCTATCTCCGGCCGGCCGAGATGCGCGATTTCGACGATTGGGCGAGCCTGCGCGAGCGCAGCCGCCAGTTCCTGACCGCGTGGGAGCCGATCTGGCCGGCCGACGATCTGACCCGGGCCGCGTTCCGCCGCCGCATCCGCCTCCATGCCGAGGAGATGTCGCGCGACGAGGCTTTTCCCTTCCTGGTGTTCCGCGACGACGACAAGCTCGTGGGCGGCCTGACGGTGGGCCAGATCCGGCGCGGCGTGGCCCAGACCGCCACGCTCGGCTACTGGATGGGTCACGGCTTCGCGGGCCGCGGCTACATGAGCCGGGCCGTGCGGGCCGCCGCCACCTTCGTGTTCGCGTCGCTTCGGCTGCATCGCCTCGAGGCCGCCTGCCTGCCCAATAACGAGGCCTCGATGCGGTTGCTCGAGAGCGTGGGATTCGAGCGGGAGGGCTACGCCCGGGCCTATCTCAGGATCGCCGGCCGCTGGCAGGACCACGTCCTCTTCGCCCTGCTCGACACGGACCCGGTGGCGCCGCCGCGGCGGCCGCTGGGGTGATTGCCCTTCGCCCGTTTACGGGACAAGGTGGCGCGTCGCGGCGAAGCCGCGAAAGTCGCCGGATGAGGGCCGCTGGGGAACGCCCATCGCCCTCCGGCGTCCGCCCTTTCATACGCGCGCGAACCAATCGGCTTCGACCACGACCCGCTCCACCATCTCGGTCGTCACGCCCAGCTTCAGGCTCTTCAGCAAATCACAAAGGCTGTCGCCCTCAATGAGTTCGATCGGCGGCGCACCATCGCGAATCGCTTCTTTTTTGGCGTCCCCTGAGAAGGTTCCCGTCGTGATGATCAACCCCTTATCGCTACGGCCGACCATGGCGCCGCGAAAGTCGCGAACCGCTCCTGATCCCACCGAGCCTTGATACCGCTTGCATTGGAAAAGCACCTGGAAGGAGACCAGATTGATCCGCAGAACGCCGATACCTCGATACCACCATCGCCGCTCCTCCCGGTCACCTCCACCTTCACGAACCCGGCTTCCCGTAGGAGGCGTTGGGCCAAGCGCTCGAAGGCGTCGGGCATCATCGCCCTGAGAGCCGCCAGCAATCTGTCTTTCCAAGTTTCCTCAGGCGGCGGTCTCTCGGCCGCAACGGCCTCCTCGGTGGTCGGTTCGTCTTCCCCGTTCTGATCCCTTCGCCTCTCGTAATCCTGTCGTCGAACGATTTGCGGCACCTTCGACACATCACTCAGCGTGAGCCGTTCACCCGCCTTCGTGATGGCCCAGATTCCTCGACCACTATTCTCGACTGCACCGACACGCCTCAGATAGGTTTTTGCCCAGGCCAGATTGTACCCGAGCTTCGTTTGACGATTATCGGTGTGAACGAACGAGGCCACTGGATCCGAGACCTGTTCGATTTCGATGATCTTGGCCAGCAACTCGTCATTCGAGGCTGACCCGCCCATCGCTTTCAACGCGCGAAGCGTTGGCCACATCAAGGCATCGAAAGCCGGTACGCTCACGTTCGATGGAGTGTTTGAGGGCATTCGCGAGGCGTCCGGCGTGCCGGTGAGGAGCCACCAACGTCGATCTCCGATCGTAGCTGCCTGACCCGGCATCGGGGACACAAATCTACAATATGGACCGGCCGTAGTACCTGACGTCTCGGGCTGATCGCCCGCCTACTGAAACTCAGGTGCCGCCATCACTCCACGGTCTCGCCCGGATAGACCCCCCACAGGTTGCTCTGCTGCTCGTAGCCGTCGTAGCCGTCGCCGTAGATGCGGCACCATTGGCCGTCGCAGCGCTTGACGTTGCCGATCACGCCGGACTGCAGGTTCGCCACCACGCTGGCCCCCGCCTGCGGCTGGCTGTAGAGCGGCATGGTCTGGTCCTTCTTCCAGGGCGCGATCAGCGCGGTGCGGCGGCCCGACAGCAGCGAGTGCAGCACCCAGCCTTCGGACCCTTCCGAGTCGCGGATCTTGCGCCAGGTATCGAATTCCGCCGTGATCTCGACCGGCAGGCCGGCACGCTCGAAGATCCAGGACGTGCGGTGGTCCTTCGAGGGGCCTTCGCGCAGGTTGACGCGATCGGATTTCAGGCTGACGTAGCGCGGCACCGGCAGGCCCGTCATGGGACCTTTCGGGTCGACGACCGCGGCGCCTGCGCGGCCGAAGCCGGACAGCAGCAGCGCGGCGGTGGCCAAGACCGCACCGACTCGGCGGAACGCCCGAAGCTGCCGCATGCCTCTACCCCTTCCCGTCATCGCGAGCGCAGCGAAGCGACCCAGATCGACCGTGGTGGAGGCTGGGTTGCTTCGCTCCGCTCGCAATGACCGCTCTCCAACTCCGCCATGATCGACCGCACCGTCCAGCATTGCGTTCACCCGGTTGCCCTGGCACCGCACCCGATTCTCGTCGTGGCGAAGGCCGAGATGCGTTAGCATCTGGCGCCGACAGGGTTAAGGCGGCGTGAAACCGCGAGGCCCCGACCCAGCGATGAGGCCCCGGCGGGCGCGGCCGGCTTCCCCCGCGGGGGTCGCGCCGGGATGGAGAATGGAACCACAACAGCCATGGCCAAGAAGCCCTTCGTCGTCGTGACGCGCAAGCTGCCGGAACGCATCGAGACGCGCATGCGGGAGCTCTTCGATGCCCGCCTCAACATCGAGGACGAGGTCATGGGGCCTGCCGCCCTGGCGGCCGCCATGGGCGAGGCCGAGATCCTGGTCCCCACCGTCACGGACCGGGTCGACGCGAGCCTGATCGAGGCGGCAGGCCCGCGGTTGAAGCTCATCGCCAATTTCGGCACGGGCGTCGACAACATCGATGTCGACGCCGCACACCGGCGCGGCATCGTGGTGAGCAACACGCCCGGGGTCCTCACCGAGGACACCGCCGACATGACCATGGCGCTGATCCTGGCGGTGGCGCGCCGGATCGTGGCGGGGGCGAACGTGATCCCGGCCGGCGAATGGAACGGCTGGGCTCCTACTTTCATGCTGGGCAGCCGGATCGCGGGCAAGCGGCTCGGCATCGTCGGCATGGGGCGGATCGGCCAAGCCCTGGCGCGGCGCGCCGGGAGTTTCGGCCTCTCGATCCACTATCACAATCGCCGGCGCCTCGCGGCCGACATCGAGGAGGGGCTCGAGGCGACCTATTGGGACTCGCTCGACCAGATGCTGGCCCGCACCGATATCGTGTCGGTCAACTGCCCCCACACACCGGCGACCTACCACCTGCTGTCGGCGCGCCGCCTGAAGCTGCTGCGTCCGCATGCCATCCTGGTCAACACGGCGCGCGGCGAGATCATCGACGAAGGGGCGCTCACCAGGATGTTGGAAGCCGACGAGATCTCCGGCGCCGGGCTCGACGTCTTCGAGCACGAGCCCGCCGTGTCCAACAAGCTGGTCCGCCTCGCAAAGGCCGGCAAGGTGACCCTGCTGCCCCACATGGGTTCGGCCACCCGGGAGGGGCGGATCGAGATGGGCGAACGGGTGCTGGTCAACATCCGCGCCTTCGTGGACGGCCACCGGCCGCCCGACCGCGTGCTGCCCACCATGCTATGAGATGCCGTGACATGCGAAGGGCGGGCGCGGGACGACTCCGATGTTTCGAGCCTCGGCCCCCTCGTCCCTCCAAAGCCGCCCCGCGGCGGCGGGGCCGCGCGACCGCCGAGGATCTTGATCATGCACGGCCCGGGATCGGGGCGACATCCATCCTCGACCTCGACGGCCTCGGACGAGACCGCGCCGGGTCGTCGGGGTCGGCCGACCCCTATCCGCCCTCAACCTTGAAGGCGTCCGGCATGCGGTGGAGAGCCGCGACACCTGCGGCTCGTCCTCGCGGTGCCCGGCTTCGCCCCGCATCAACTTGAAATCACCGTCGCGGGCGACCAGCTTTGCATCACCGGCGGACCAGAGCCGCGACGGCGAGACCCATCGGTTTCTGCGTCGCGGCATCGCGGCGCTGATCCGGCGGGCCTTTCTGCCGATCGACCTCGCGGCCCAGGTGCTTGGCCGGGTGAGCCGGATGATCGTCGTCGGGCGCGGGATGCATGAGCTCCCGCCGGTTTCGCGGAGCCTGGAAGGGCCGCATGGAGTGGGACCATCATGTCAGAGTCGAGAGCCGAGTCGCCCCTGTCGGCCGATGAATTCGCCCATCTGGGCCAGGGGGACATCGCTTATGTGAAGACGATCCGGTCAGACGAGGTCGCGGTCCTGTTCCCCCAGGCACCCGCCATTCAGCCGGGGCTCGACCTGTTCATGCTGCTGGGAGCCGACGGCGTCCCGATCCTGCTCACCGACAGCAAGGACGCGGCACTGGCCAACGCGTCGGAGAACCAACTGCTGACGGTCAGCCTGCACTGAAGATCACCGCATCGATAGGGTGCTAACCCTCCCACAGCGGCCCTGCGACACGCCGTCCCGTCATCGATGAATCACGAACCCTACACGCGTACTCGCGTTGGCGAGTCCACCGGGCACGGCCCGGCCGGCGCGTAGCGTAAGGGTTGTCCGATGTCGAGTGGTCCCGTAGCCCTGGCGGCCGTCAGGCTCCTGCCTTTCCTGGCCGAGGGTGAAGCCCTGATCTACGTCGCCTCCGGCGACCATCGGGCCGAAAGTCTGGCTCATCCTCTGGCCGAACTGGCGCCCGGCGCCACGGTGGCGTTCTGCCGGCCTGGGACTGCCTGCCCTATGATCGCGCCTCCCCGTCGCCCGACATCCTGGGCCAGCACATGGCGGCGTTGCGACGGCTCGATGCTCACGCGGCCGGCGGATCGGGCGCGGGCGCCGTGCTGGTCACGACCCTGGAGGCCCTGGTCCAGCGCCAGCCGCCCGCCGAGGCCGCGGCCCAGGTGCTCGAGGTCGCGGTCGGCGACGAGATCCGGCCCGATGCCCTCAAGGCCCGTCTCGAGGCTTTCGGCTACCGAGCGCACGCTGCAGAGCGCGCTCGTGGGCCTGCAGGACCTCAGCGTCATCGCGACGCCGCCGGCGCGGCGGCGCCCCATCCGCACGTTGGTGGCGCCTTTCGACCTCGCCACGGTGCAGGCGGCACTGAGGCGCGAGACCGCGCGCGGCGGGCAGAGCTTCGTCGTAGTGCCGCGTATCGAGGGGCTCGACCGCATGGCGGCCTGCCTGGCCGAGGCCTGCCCCGACCTGAAGATCCTGTCGGCCCACGGCCGCATGACGCCCGACGAGGTCGACGGCGCCATGATGGCGTTCGCCGGAGGAGAGGCCGACGTCCTGGTGGCGACCAGCATCGTCGAGAGCGGGCTCGACGTGCCGCGCGCCAACACGATGGTGGTGTGCGGCGCCGAACGCTTCGGCATGTCGCAACTCCACCAGCTGCGCGGGCGGGTCGGACGGAGCCGGCTTCAGGGCTTGTGCTACCTGATGAGGGAGCAGAGGCTGCGGCCGGCGAGACGGCCACGCGGCGTCTCGAGACTCTCGCGGCCTTCGACAGGCTGGGCAGCGGCATGGCGCTGGCCGGACGCGACCTCGACCTGCGCGGGGCCGGCGACCTCGTGGGCAAGGAACAGGCCGGCCATCTGCGGCTGATCGGCCTCGGGCTTACCAGCATCTTCTCGGCCTGGCGATCCGCGCGGCCCGCGGCGAGGCTGTGGAGGATTGGTCGCCCGAGATCCGCATCGACCGGGCCGGTTCGCTGCCGTCCGACTATGTCCCCGAGCCCGAGATGCGGCTCAACATCTATGCCCGGCTGGCGCGCGTGTCGGAGGCCCACGAGGCCGAATCGCTGTCGGAGGAAATCGACGACCGGTTCGGCCCGCCTCCGCCCGAGGTGCAGGATCTACTGACGCTGGCACGGCTGAGGGCGCTGTGCCGCGCGCTCGGCGTGGCCCGGGTCGACGCCGGCCCGAAGGCCATCGCGCTCGACCTCAGGCCGAACGTCGCCGCGGCCGATCTCGTGGGTCGAGCGTCGCCGGGGCTCCGGGATCGACTGACCCTGAAAGGGGCTCGGCTGATCTATGCCCAGCCATCGGGCACGTCGCACGAGCGGCTGAGCCTGGCGTCGGATCTGCTGGCAGGGTTTGGCTGAGCGGCTCGGCGCCGTGGGCGCCCACGAGACTGCCCATGGCGGGCGCCACCAGGGGCGTCACGAGGCAGGACCCTCCGCGAAAGGCCGCGTCGCCCGTCGCGGCGTCCTCGCCGAGACGGACCGGTAGGGCCATCACACCGCGGAGCCCCGTCGCCTGGCGCCAGCGGACCGCCTCGCGCGGCACGCCGAGCGCGAGGTCCGGGAACCGGCGCAGCAGCGCCTTGAGGGCGATCTTGGTTTCGAGGCGCGCCAGCGCGCTGCCGAGGCAGTAATGGAGCCCGAAGCCCAGCGCCAGATGGCGGCTGTTGTCGGTGCGCAGGATGTCGAAGCGGTCCGGCTCGGAGAACACGCTCTCGTCCCGATTGGCCGCGGCCAGAAGCAGGATCACCATCTCGCCCTTGCGCACCCTCGTGCCGGCGATCTCGACGTCCTCCAGCGCGAAGCGCGGCGTGCCGTGCTCGACAGGGTTGGTGTAACGCAGGAACTCCTCGACCGCGCCGTCCATCAACTCGGGCCGCTCGCGCAGCATCGCCATCTGGGCCGGATGGTCGATCAGCGCCATGAGGCCGTTGCCGATCAGGTTGACCGAGGTCTCGTGACCGGCGAACAGCAGGAGGAAGATCATCCCGATCAGCTCGTCGCGGCTGAGATGGTCGCCCTCTTCCTCGACCGTGATGAGCCGCGTGATCAGCTTGTCGTCGGGCGCGCGGCGCTTGAGTTCGATGAGGTCCTCGAAGAAGCGCAGCAGCTTGGGCATGGCGGGCAACCAGCGGATGGCGCGCCGCACCGGTTGGTCATTGACCTCGATCAGCCGCACGACCTGGTCGTGGAAGGCCAGCCTCCGGTCCTCCGGGATGCCGAGCATCTCGGAGATCACCCTGAGAGGCAGGGGCAGCGCGAAACTGTCCATGAGGTCGACCGTGCCCCGGCGCGCCGCGTCGTCGAGCAGGGTCTCGACCGTGCCCTCGATCCAGGGCGCCATATCGGCGACCGAGCGGGGCGTGAACACCTTCGACACGAGCCGGCGCAGGCGCGCGTGGGCCGGATCGTCGACGCTGACCATGGAAGCGCCGACGAGCTTGATGAGCTTCGGCGCATAGGGTCCACCGAAGCCGAACAGCGGCGTGCGCTTGGCGTTGCGGGGGTCCGTCGAGAAGCGCGGATCCTTGTGGGCCTTCAGCACGTCGTCGTATCGCGTCACCACCCACCCGGTCCCGCGGGTCGGGATCCGGGCCCGGATCACCGGCGAATGCCGCCTCAACTCGGCGTAATAGGCATAGGAATCGCCCCGGCTGGCGGGGTCCCAACGGACAGTTTTCAAGATGAGTCCTTCTCGGGGCGGCATCCCGGTCATCGACCGTCGGACGCCAAGCCTCAGTTGCACGTCACCTTGGGGTTCTTTGCGGCGGAAGCAAGACTGAGCGTCGCGGGGTCAGGCCTCAAGCCGGATGCTCGTTCCCCCGGTTTGCCGCGCCGAACCCATACGCCGAGGTTGCCTCCCGCGGCGCCGGTCCGGTCCTACATGCCGTGGAGGACGGTCACGGTATTGCCCTGCTTGAGGTTGCGGTAGCGCGCCAGCGCCCAGAGCGGGAAGAACTTGGAATAGCCGAGATAGCGCAGGTAGAACACGCGCGGAAAGCCCGTGCCGGTGTAGCGCGGCTCGTCCCAGAGCCCGTCGTGGCCCTGGTGGGCTTCGAGATAGGCGATGCCGCGTCTGACCGCCGGATGCGAGACCTCGCCGGCCGCCATCAAGCCGATCACGGCCCAGGCGGTCTGCGACGCCGTACTGGCAGAGGGTCGATAGGCCACGTAGTCGAGCGCATAGCCGGCGTCGTCCTCGCCCCAGCCGCCGTCCGGGTTCTGGATACGGAGAAGCCAGTCGAGGGCACGTCGCACCGTCGGGTGGGTGGCGTCGAGCCCGACCGCATTGAAGCAGCACAGCACCGACCATGTCCCGTAGATGTAGTTGATGCCCCAACGGCCGAACCAACTGCCCTCGGGGTGCTGCTCGGCCAAGAGGTAGTCGACGCCGCGCCGTACGGCCGCGCTGGTCTCGACCGTCTCGCCGAGTTGGCCCAGCATCGACAGGCAGCGCGCCGTGACGTCGGCCGTGGGCGGGTCGAGCAGGGCACCGTGGTCCGCGAACGGGATGTGGTTTAGGTAATATGCCGTATTGTCCACGTCGAAGGCAGCCCAGCCGCCGTTGGTGCTCTGCATGCCGAGCACCCATTCCACAGCCCGATCGATCGCCTCGTCGAAGCGTCGCGTTCCCGTTTTGTTGCGGGCCCGGTCCATGGCCATGACCACCACGGCGGTATCGTCGAGGTCGACGTAATGGTCGTTCTTGTACTGGAAGGCCCAGCCGCCTGGCCTGAGATCGGGCCGCTGGACGGCCCAGTCGCCCTTGAAATCGAGTACCTGAAGCGGCTTCATCCAGTCGAGCGCCTGTTCGGCCCGCGCCGTGTCGTCGGGCATGGCTTCGAGCAGGGCATGGGTGGTCAGAACCGTGTCCCACACGGGGGACAGGCAGGGCTGGCAGAACGCCTCCTCGCCGTTCTGCGCGACGAGCTTTTCCAATGCCGCCTTGGCCGTGATCATGTCCGGGTGGTCTTCCGGAACCCCGAGCACGTGGAACATCAACACGGTATTGGCGATGGAGGGATAGATGGCGCCGAGCCCGTCGTCGCCGTTCAGACGCTCGCGACAGAACTCCACGGCCTTGTCGATCGCCGATTGCCGGCTCTTCACCGGGAACAGCGGTTCGACGATGCGCAGCACATGATCGAGCCCGATGAAGAACTTGCCCCAGAACCCCACCTGGTTGGCGGTCTTGGGCCAGCGCTTCATCGCGTGCGGCGGCACGAGAAAGAGTTCGTCGATGCCGATGTTGCGCGGGTTGGCGGCCCGGGGCCGCTTGGCCATCAGCACCAGGAGCGGCACCAGCGTGTCGCGCGCCCAGTAGGACAGGCGCCAGATGGTGATCGGGAACCATCGTGGCGCGTGCATCAGTTCGACCGGCATGACCGGCACGGCGCGCCACGGCACGATGCCGAAGAACGCCAGGGTGGTGCGGGTGAAGATGTTGATGCCGGCGGCACCGCCATGGGCCAGGATGGCTTCCCGCGCCCTCTTCATGTGCGGCGCATCGACGGGGTCGCCGGCGATCTTGAGGGCGAAATAGGCCTTCACGCTGGCCGACATGTTGAGGCCGCCCCTGGCCAGCATGGGCCAGCCGCCATGCGGCTCCTGAATGCGCCGAAGGTAGTTGGCGGTGCGGCGTTCCATCTCGGGATCCGGTTGCCCGAGAAAGTGCTTGACCAGGATATATTCGGACGGGATGGCGGCATCGGCTTCGAGATCGAAGGCGAAATGGCCGTCTGCGCGCTGCTCACCCAGCAGTGCCGAGGTGGCGCGCGCGATGGCGGCATCGAGGCCGGTTGCATCGGGTTTGACGGGCCGAGCGACGGCATCGGCGACATGGGCGGCAAGTGACATAAAGCGCGGTTTCTCGGTTCTTTCCGGCAAAGGTGCAGCGCCGTATCGGCTTGCCGCAGCGTGGCAAGATGCGGCCCAGGATGGCCGAAACGTGGCTTTGTTTCACATTTCGGCCCGCCCGTCCCCCGGTCCGCGCCGTTAGAGTCAAACTGTTGCTTCGGTGGAACACCCGCGGCCGCGAGACCTTAGGGGTGCGGTTCTCCGACTCGATCGGAGTCGCGATCGTTGTGTCAACGCAAAGTCGGAATGTCCCCTTGTTCTCCCAAGTTGGGATGACCCCTGTCTGGTTCTGGGTTGGAGGCGAGGGGGGGTAACGCCGGCGACGCGCGCCATCCCACAGCGCCGTAGCGAGCCGGCGTTATCCACGCCCGACTTCCAGAGGAGCGGGAGCCGCGGTGTGTCGTGCCGCCACGATGTGGTCGATACGCAGGTCGA